>Ga0307422_1001506_pt1 | contig 12067 bp, 10 predicted proteins | sample SalMarWE160290MG_FD_202153 | JGI IMG/M metagenome (GOLD analysis project Ga0307422, IMG submission 202153) | Salt marsh sediment microbial communities from the Plum Island Ecosystem LTER, Massachusetts, United States - WE1602-90 | ecosystem: Environmental > Aquatic > Marine > Intertidal zone >...
AACATCCATAAGTCTATTGTATCTGCTACCTATAATCTCCACATCTGGATGAAAGGGCCTTGGCCCAACAAAACTCATATCGCCTTTAAAGATGGATAATAACTGAGGTAATTCGTCCATTGCAGTTGCCCTGAGTACCTTACCTATCCGGGTAACATGGTCTTTATAAATTTCTTTGTGTTTAAGCAAAATTCCATTATGGGTGTCCTTCTCCATCGACCTGAACTTCAACATTCGGAATATATTTCCGTCCTTACCAATTCTCTTCTGAGATATAAATATAGGACCACCACTTTCCATAATTATAGCTATGGATGAAATCACCCATACGGGGAAGGACACCACAATACCAATTCCTGAAAGGATTATGTCAAATGCCCGCTTTATTGTTCCACCTCCAAGGTTAATAATAGCAACCGGATAACTCCCTGTTCTTGTAATTATTTTAGTATGGTTCATTGCTAATAACTTTACCCATGCGTTACTCTTCTGTCCTTTCCCTGTCTTTCATCCGATGCCTCCTGATTTTTTTTTATAACCTTCCTCAATCAAGTAAGTCTATATACTAGTCAAACAAATGATGCTACTATAGAATGATTATTTATTTAGTATAGATACATAAATAGAAAAAGGTATCGGCATTTGTCTGATTTTTTTGTAGGAATTTAGCCCGTTGTTCTGTAGGGATTTATCCTATGAAATTAGGGATTAAGATTTAGGTGCCTTTCCGTCCTCCCAATTACCCCTCGCCGTAACCAAAAACGAAAGGAGGATAAGTTTAAGGTCAAGTAGAAAGCTCTGCTTTTTTATATACAATAAATCATACTTGACCTTCTTCTCAGTTTTAGCTTCTCTATCACAAAAAACCTGAGCAATACCGGTAAGACCGGGTCTCACTCCACAACGTTTATCAAAACCAGGAACATCCATAAGTCTATTGTATCTGCTACCTATAATCTCCACATCTGGATGAAAGGGCCTTGGCCCAACAAAACTCATATCGCCTTTAAAGATGGATAATAACTGAGGTAATTCGTCCATTGCAGTTTCACGGAGTATCTTACCTACCCGGGTAACATGGTCTTTATAAATTTCTTTGTGTTTAATCAAAGTTCTATTATGGGTGTCCTTCTCCATCGACCTGAACTTCAACATTCGGAATATATTTCCGTCCTTACCAATTCTCTTCTGAGATATAAATATAGGACCACCACTTTCCATAATAATGGAAATAGAAGCAGTCAACCATACAGGAAAGGAGATAATAAGACCAATGCCCGAAAGCAAAATATCAAACGCCCTTTTTAACAAATACCCTCCTTATTTTGACACTGCTAATACCACCTGATTTTTAGATTAGTAGAATTATGGCTATTGTCAATAGGGGGAAGAGTATGTGAGCATCGAGTGTCCATTCTTTAGGGGTTAGGATTTAGGATTTAGGGGTATGAGTTTTTATCAAGAGTTAACCGTGAGTTTGCCGTGGCATTCTTAGGTCTTAGGGTTTAGGATTTAGGGGTTAGTTTTATTTTCCTACCAACATAACGATTCAACTACTCAACTATTTAACTATATCTGTGTTCATCTCTGGTTTCCTTTTATGAGTTCTTTGTATAATCTTTCGTGCTCTCTTACACAGTGTCTCAGTGAAAATCTTTCCTTTACGGTTTCCCTTGCCTTCCCTCCCATCTCCTTTCTCAACTCTACCGACTCCATCAGGTTTAAAACAGCAAGTGCAATTGCCGATGGGTCACCTGCTGGAACGAGCATACCTGTTTCCCCCCCGATAATTTGCTCGGGAATGCCGCCAACACTGCTGGCTATAACAGGAACCCTCATCGCCATTGCCTCCATTATTGAGATCGGTGTCCCTTCAACAAAGGAAGACTGAATAAAGATATCCATAAGCGAGAGAAGTTGTGGGATACCCTCTCTCTCTCCAAGGAAACGAATATTTTCATCGAGTCCGAAATAGGACGTTAAATTCGTAAGTCGTCTGTAATAACTTATCTGCGTATCCAAGATCTTTCCAACGATAAGCAACTTTATTCTGTGATATTTCTTTTTAATGATAGCCAGCGCCTCTATCAGGTTTTCATATCCCTTGACCCAGGTTATATTACCAACCGAGCCCAAGATGATATCATCATCATTAAGGTTTAACTCTTTCATTAGCACGCTCTTTTCCTCCAAAGAGATGGAAAGTGGGTTAAATACTTGAACATCTACAGGTCCCCTGATTACAACATCCGCAATACCTGAACCGTTAATGTAATAATCCCTGGTAATCTCTGATATGTTTACAACCCTGTCTGCAGTGAGCTTTATAAATGGTTGTAGTGCCTTAACCAGATATTGCGGGTAGAGTGTCCCAAAAAGATGCCATACGACCTTCCTTCGGGTAAGAAATGCCGCTAAGGTTCCCTGTAAATTCAATAATCCGTGGACATGGACAACGTTGATTTTCTCTTTTTTAATGATTTTCACAAGGGAATGAATAGATGGGATAAAATTGAAGATATAACGAATATTCAAAAAGAAGGTCCCTATACTACGGATGTAGTGGGGCGTTCCTAATTCACACTGATAGACGGTCATCCCTTGCTTCCTGGCATATAGAGGCACTTCACCATTGCCCTTTGGCAAACACATCAAATATTCTATTCCTTTATCGTGTAATTTCCTTGCCATGGATAAGACGCGCCTTGATGGTCCACCGATCCTATCATCCAGAAGAACATTTAGCACCCTTATCTTCATGCTCATTTTATCAAAAGCTGTAGTCCTGCTATAATGAACATTGCAGTATAGGAAAAACTCGATAGGAGGTCACCCCTCATCATAAAGAATACAAAACCAAGGAAAAAAGGATAGTACACAGAGAGAATGCTGGGGAACGTAAGACCGAAAGTCTTCCAGTAGTAATCGTCCAATGACGATAGTATCCACCCAAATCCAAATGCAAATAGTATCAACCCACATACTCCAAAATTAATATAACCTTCAAAAGGAAGGGGACAACATAAATTTTCATAGGGAATAGAAAAAAAACGGGCAACAACTCTACCGGAGCCTACGGGTTTCCCTTTCCAGAGACTCCTTGGTATCCAGAACAGGAGCGGACCGGACAACTGCCGCCCATAAGTTATTCCAGCTCTTTTCCTATATTGCACTGTATGGACAGCCATCTCATATGCGTCAAAGTTTGGTGAGGTATAAAGCATGGGAAGCTTATTTACATTGAATTGTTCCACTTTGATCGTTTTCAATGCTTTATCCCGGAACTCATTACTTAGAGGATATAGTATGAGTATTCCCAAAAGTAGGGTCAAAAGCACCCACCCTTTCTTTTTTCCCTTTCCTATAAAAAGGAAAACGATGAATCCCAGGATAACCGTGCCTGCCCAATATCTTGAGCAAGCAAAAGGATTATTAACAAGAAGATTGACAAGGACTAAAGAACCGGTCAAAAACCACCACTGCTTTTTATTCTTCCATCTGCCCTGCATAACAAGGAGTCCTATGAGTGAAAGCGCGGGGATAACCTTCAGGAACTTGTCTAGGAACATCATAAGGTGATGGGGGTGAATAGTATATAAGACTTCCCTGTATACTCCCCTTATGAGCATATTCCGAAGTCCGAATACGTAGAGAAAAATAATTAGAACAAGGAAGGAAAGGTAAACCGATATAAAAACACCTCTCTTCCCTATTCTTAATCGCTCTTCTGCAAAAGATGTTTTCTTGTTGTTAGGTTTCCTGATATAATAACCAACCACATAGAAACCAATCCAGGTAATAAGAAGAAGATTCGTAAGGAGAATAGGATATGCTTCTTCTTTATCAAGCCATAAAGGAAACTGACCCGTAGTGTACTGAATTAAAGGAGTAATGGAAAAGAAAATCAAGAAGAATAACCAGTGAATCAGATTCAAAGAATAAGGTCGTCCATCTGAACCCCGACCTACTGGGTCTATAATTATAAAAAGAATACAGATAACCCCTATAACTGAAAAGGTTAAGATATTATAAAATTGTAGTATTGTGCCCCTCTTGTATTATAATAGCAGAATTATTATTCAATGTCAATAGGGGTTTAAGATAGAATAAGTCAGGATTAACGTGATAAGGGATATGTGGTATGTGGTATGTGATATGTGGTAAGGGTTCAGAGTACTGAGTTCAAAGTTTCAAGTTACAAGTTTCAAGTTTTAGAATTTAGTAGTTAATCAGTTGATATCAGTGAAAATCAGTGTCCAATTCAGGGGTTAGGATATAGGATATAGGATTTAGGATTTGGTGGTGCGTGTTTTTATCTGCGTCAATCTGTGTCCATCTGCGGTTTCACTTTCTTGGTGGTGTGTGTTTTTTATTAGTATCTATCTGTGTAAATCTGTGGTTTCATTTCGGTGGGGGTTATGATTTAAAATAAAAAAAATTTAAAAGAGGGTTGCCAACCAGCCCTACCCTCATTCGAATATTCGATAATGCAATATTCAATTTCCCAACTTGTCAATGCACTGTATCCGTCTCTTCTATGGACCCGGAAGGAGAAAATATCCAGTACGAAATCCAGTGGGATCCGGATCCCAACTTTCCCAATCCTTCTTCTCTAACCACAGGGATACATTCCTCTGGCGATACAGTTACTACCGCAATTCTCCTTGGGTTAACTCCGGCAGAGGCTGAGACCCTCTTTTACTGGAGGACAAGAGCAACAGATTCTATCGAATCAGGCAACTGGTCTCTGTGGAGTGAAGTTCGTTCCTTTACTATGGATATGGAGGCCGAGGATATCTATTGGTATCAGGATGCTAAAGCTCAATTTAATCAATGCACCACACATTATGTAACGGTTCAGGGTGATTCGGTAATTCTTAATGCTGGACAAACTGAGGGAAATTTGACTTCACCTCCTGTTGTCTATAACGACCTTACAACTGAAAATCTCAATAGAAACGATTGGGATGGGGTAAAGTGGACAAAATTATCAGCAGATGACTCCATCGGGATTCAGATTGAATAAAGAGGTAATGGAAGTTGGACTCTCGTACCAGACATGGTCCTACCTTATAATTCAACTGGTTTCTTTGATAAGACCAGCTACTTCTGCACAGTTAACCTTTCTTCACTGAATCCCAATAGCTACGATACACTTAGGATAAAGGCGATTTTCAGGAGACAAACTGCTAAGGCCTCCAGCGACCCCGCACTTTTGATGTGGGCACTCGGTAACAAGGATGATATTGTCACTGGCGTATCCCTTGCTGATAAACCAATGACATTCGCTCTTATGAAAAACCAACCAAACCCATTCACCAATAGGACAGAGATCCAATATCAACTACCGAAGAGGGTTAATGCCGAACTTAAGGTATATGACCTTATGGGAAGATCAGTGGCTATTCTTGTTAAGGGTGTGCAGAAAGCAGGTTACTATTCAATCCAATGGGAAGGAACCAATAAGAATGGTGAACACTTACCTTCCGGGGTTTATTTCCTCCGTTTGGAAACAGGAGAGTACTTAGTCTCACAAAAGATGCTTTTGCTCCGTTGACAAATAAAAATTGGGACTTGACTATCAAGCCCTGCATAGCAAATTGTAATAATGAGGAATAAAAAAACACATCGGTTAATGAAAAAATTTATTATTTTACTCTTCCTTATTCTTAGTATCCCTTTATCGGCTGTCCCCTTGGTTACTTACAACTACCTTTGCATCCCTGAAAATCTTCAGTTTGAAAATAAGAATGAATGGGACATTATCAGGGTCAAAGGTCTTCTGGTATCCGAAGAACAAGGTAAGCCTATCCTACCTTTGGACTACATCTATCTTTTGATTCCGGATGGGCAAAAAGCAGAATCCTTACACATAGAAATAAACTCATCTTATACGCTACCCGGCAGATATAAAATCAAACCTTTCCTACCTCTTAAAGAATCTTCTCCGATAGATTCAATGTCTTACCGCTCCTGTAACCCCTATCCTGGAGTGAGGGCTTTAATTGTAAATACAGGGAGTTTTGCGGGAAGTAAGATAGTAACCCTTCTGGTATATCCATTGGACTATTACCCTAAGAGTGGCAAAACCATTCTATTCACCGATTTAACAATCGAGCTCTTTTGCAGTCCGTCAAATAGAGCCCCAATAAGACAATCATACACAACACCCTATTCGGGACGTATTATCCAGAAGGTTCTTTCGAGCATAGTGGATAATGATGAGGATATCCCTTTCTATTCCCATAGACTTTGCATCAGAAATAAGGCTCCCGACGCTTCTTATCCTTCTTATATAGTGATCACCGCTGATTCCCTGATGGATGCCTTCCTACCTTTAACCCACTGGCTTACAAGTAAGGGAATAAAGGCAGATATTATCTGCCTGGATTCTATCCTCCAAAACTACTCATATGATCCTATCTCCTTATTATATGATTCCCCTGGTGCTATTCGTGGGTTTCTTATGGATGCATATACAAATGGGACTCAGTGGGTATTGCTTGGAGGGGATGAAGAAATCGTTCCAGTGCGATATGGAACCTCTGAGAACAATGACTCAACCGTCCCTGAGCAACCGCCTTCCGACCTATATTACTCAGACCTCGATGGTAACTGGAATGTGGATGAAGATGATCTCTATGGTGAGCCGATTGACGACTCTGTTGACTATTATTCAGAGTTATTTGTAGGACGTTTGCCTTGCAATAACAACTTAGAGATAGGGAACTGGATTGAGAAGGTCTTGAGTTATGAAAGGAATCCAGGCAATGGTAACTATAGTTATCTAACGAGGGTCTTCTGGACGGGGGCCGATGAACTCAGGGATGAACCGGGATATATCATAGAAAATGGCTCGTATCCAACATACTTTGAACACGATACCACAGTGCTTGAGGGTCCCTATGGATTTCACCCGTGGGGAAGCGAGGTCGTAGCTTGGATGAATAACTATTATGGATGGTTTAACCTCTACGGGCACGGTGCACCCGACCAGGTAACGGTCTCTGCACCAGGGTATAATAACGGGAGCGAAGAGAGAGACTTTCTGGTTAGTCTCGATTCCTGTGAGGTATATCACTATAACCTGCATGGGGGTTGTAGAGTAGAAACAGGTAATGGATTGGATTCTCTTAATAATGAGAATTACTACGGTATTATGTATCTTTCTTCCTGTTATCAGGGCGCCTATGACTTTGAACATTTTGACCTTTTTGATATATATTGCGGCCCATCCATAGGGGAAGCCTTTACCATGCTACCTAAAAAGGGCGGACCAGCCTTCCTGGGTTATACTCGATATGCAAAGGAAACTTCCTCAATGGTGTTGCATCTACATTTCCTGGAAACCTTATTCGATGATAGTCTCTCTAACATAGGCGCCGCGGAAGCAATATCCAGAACAAAAGTGTATCCTCATTTTATCCATCTATCCCACACTCTGTTCGGCTGCCCTCTCATGCCTATTTGGACTGATATACCCTCTCATCTCAATGTAGCCTTTGTTGATTCCATACCCCCTGAATCAACAGATTTCGAGGTCACAATTACAACTTCCACTATACCTGTGAAAGATGCCTATGTATGTCTCTGGAAGGGTGATGAGGTTTATACAACAGGTTACACTGGTTTAGACGGCAAATTGACACTACCAATAATACCAAAAACTGAGGGCATTATGCTCCTTACAGCAACAAAGGATAATTTCATCCCTTCACTCGATACTGTTCGCGTAGACTCCAGTCTTTCTTCCATATCTGAAATAGACTCCAATGGGCTCCCAATCTGCAAAATAGAAAGAACCCCTCTATCCCGGAAAGTGACATTCAAATTTTATCTCCCTCTGCCAGGCCAGGTGAAACTTGATATATTTGACCTCACAGGAAGGAAAATAGTAAGGTTAATACATAGAAAATTTACTCGGGGGGAACACCGAGCCATCTGGGAGTGTTCTGATTCAAAAGGGAGAAATACTCCAACTGGTATATATTTCTATCAGTTCCATTATAAAAATCAAAATTTAAGAGGAAAATTCCTCATCCTGAAATAACAAACAATACAAACCCTGGGATTATAGTGGTAAGTGATAAGGGATATGTGATATGGGACGAGGATTTAGGGGTTAGTTTTATTTTTTTACCAACATAACGACTCAACTATTTAACTTTATTACTCCGCGTCTTTGTGGCATTATTAGGGGTTATGATTTAAAATAAAAAAAATTTAGGAAAAGGGGTTGACTTTTCTTTTTAAATGATAGTATATGTTCTGACTTAGTTATTGTGATTGCATAGAAAGTTAAGGGATGTGGATAAAAAAAAGAAAAAAGTGAGTTTCAGTTGAAACAAATTACCTGAAACTTACGTCTAACAGATAAAAAGGGAGGAATTAAAATGAGATTTAATAAAAGATTCGCTCAATTCAAAACGAAGTATAGACCATCAAGTGACCTTGCAACAATAAGGTAGGATCTTAATAGCCCTTACAAACACCCCTAAAAAGGGGGCAGGAAAACCTGCCCCCTTTTTTATTTTCACCTCCCCTCCCTCCAATCCCGCATAAAATATTTTTAATAAGCACCAAACTATGTGCTTTTCCCCAGACTTTTAATTTCCTAAAAGCATCCACTTATCCTCCTTCTAACTGTATCTTAATCTATATCCTGTCCCCTGTATCCTATTCTCTATATCCTATCCCCTATATCCTATTAGCTATCCAGGGGTAGGTTTTTTTGAGGCCTTCTTTTAGTGAGATTGATGGGGACCAACCCAGGACTTTTTTTGTAAGGATGAATTTTCTTATATAGGTGGGAGAGGTTTCACAACCTCGATAATGTTATACCCCTTGACTTGAATAAATTAGCACCTATATTAAAGAAAAAATAGATATATTATATTGACAATTTAAAAATAGTATATATATTTAAAATACTAATTTAAAAATAAGATAATAAAATAAATTTATAAGGAGGCTTTTTATGGTCAAAAAGAGTATTTTAAAAGAAGTTCTTATTGATCAGCGAGAATTTTTGGAGGATAAAAAGGATTGGGTAAAAAGAGAAATTCTAAACAAGGTTGAAAAATATCTTGAGATTCCTCATATTATAGTGATTTCAGGCTTGCGTCGCGTTGGAAAATCAACATTACTCAAGCAAATCATTGAAGAGTATTATAAAAATGAGCCTTTTTATTTTGTGAATTTTGAGGATGAGCGTCTCATTGATTTTAAGGTTTCAGATTTTAACAACCTAAATGAGGTGCTAATTGAATTATATGGTGATTCCCAAACATACTTCTTTGATGAAATACAGACGGTTAGCAACTGGGAAAGATTTGTTAGAAGGCTCTACGATTTAAGGAATAAAATTTTTATTACAGGTTCCAGTGCCAGTCTCCTTGAAAGAGAGATTGGTTCAAAACTTACAGGACGATATCTACATATTGAATTGCTTCCATTCTCCTTTGCAGAGTATTTAAAAATGAAAAATGTAAAGCCGGATGCTAATTGGCACCTAAGGACAAAGGATAGGGCACTGATAAGAGCTCATTTTAACAGTTATATCAAAGAAGGTGGAATGCCTGAATATATAAAATATGGAGAGAAAGAATTGCTTCAACGACTCTATAAGGATGTTATATTCAGGGATATAGTAACAAAGCATAATATAAGAAATGTTGATGATTTAAGAGATTTATCATTATATATAGTTAGTAATGCAGGTTCGCTTTTTACATATTCAAGTCTTCAAAGAGCAACAAATATAAATAATGTGATGTCCGTAAAGAATTATGTAAATTTCCTTAAAGATAGTTACTTATTATTTGTGGTTAAAGGTTATAGTTACTCGGTAAAAAAACAGAATCTTAGTCCAAAAAAAATATTTATTATCGACAATGGAATAAGAGACAGCATTGGCTTTAGTTTTTCAGAAAATAGAGGACAATATCTTGAGCATATCGTTTTTCTTGAATTAAAGAGAAAGAACAAAGAACTGTACTATTATCAAACCAGAAGCAAAAAGGAAATAGATTTTCTTATCCACACCAAAAATGAACCCGAAACTCTAATTCAGGTTACTACATCCCTTCATGACAGAGAAGTTGAAAATAGAGAAATTTCTACGCTCACAGAGGGAATGAAAGAATTAGGCATAAAAAAAGGATTAATTTTAACAGAAGAAGATGAAAAGATGGTAGATACACAGTCAGGAAATATCCAGGTTTACCCTATAAGTAAATGGCTCCTTTCTCCTTAGTTAATATCTTAATTAGTCTTCTATCTCCATTCATTACCTTCAATTCCAAATCATAGACCATATATCCTATCCCCTGTATCCTAATCTATATCCTATATCCTAACCCCTATATCCTATTAGCGATCCATGGATATGTTTTCTCGAGGCCCTCTCTTAAGGTAATAGAAGGTGCCCAACCCAGGACTTTTTTTATAAGGGTATTATCCGAATTTCTACCCCTTACCCCCTGGGGTTTAGTTAAATCATGTTTTTTGGTAATATCTTTCCCTGATATCTTAATGATAAGGTCTGCTAACCCATTTATTGTCACCAGTTCATCCGACCCAATATTTAAAGGTTCCTTATATTTCGGAGATTGACTTAGGGAACTAATTCAGCAATCTATTCTTTTCCTTCCAGCCTTTCTTTAATCCAAATTTCAATGTCTTTAATACTTAACTTGTTTTCAGCTACATCCAGGGCAAAATCTACAACCTCAGCTTCATTGAAATTCCATATAAACCCACTGTTCCACAAATAGATATAAGTAATGATTTCTGCTGTCCTCTTATTGCCATCTGTGAAGGGATGATAGCACACCAGGGCCTCAAAAAGAATAGCCGCCTTTTTTATAATTCCTGGATATAGCTCAGTCCCATCAGCAAGACCAATAAAAGGTTTAGAAAGGGCTCCTTCAAGAAGTCCCATATTAATTATTCCCTTTACTCCTCCTGTCTCCTCTATAATTTTGTCGTGGAGATTTATGACCTGTTGTATGTCATAAAGTTTTTTCAACGATCAGCAAGTTTTTTTAGAGATTTTCTGTGTTTATCAATAAAGTTTTTGTATTCAGTTGATCCTTCCTTGATTGCCTTTTTTGCAACCTTACTGATTTCCCTTAAAGATTTTTCTCCTTGTTTTGTTATTTTTAATTCTTTATTTCCTTTCATTATTTATACTCCCACTATTATTATTAACCTTTTTTTTACTACATTATTAAAGTAAGATATTCCTTTATCATGTCAAGTCCTAAACATAAGTTTTCAACCCATTGAATAATAATCTAACCTTACACTTTTGTTACGGACAAAAATGTAGGGTTTGGAGGGGGGATGCTAGGACAAATCTTTATTTATTATATTATAGAGAGTCATTCGGCAGATTGACAATAATTCGGATATCTCTTTTAATGAATATCCACTTGCCTGCAATTGTTGGATCAGATATTTTCTTGCCCTTTTATCTTCTACTTTAACAACCCTCTTTTTCGTGCTGAACTTGTCTATCAATTCATCCAGTTCTGAGTCTTTCCTGTAAAATCTTTTTGTAATTCTCCTTGCCTTTTCTATAAATCCACTTACCGATTTAGGATCTATTAAGTTACCACCTGGAATATCAATAGATGTTTTAAGCATTTTGCTGTACTTCTCCCTTGCCTTTTTAATATCAGAGTCCAATAGTAATAAAACCTCTTTAAATTTTACGAATGTTTTCTTTGACCTTCTTGTGTATAACGAAAGTGAACTCCATCTATAATCATCATATAATTTAGTTAATCCTGCCTTATAAGGATTTAAGTGAATATAAAGCGAAGCTGTCGTGAGGTAACTATCATCATTACAAAGACTGGCTCTATACCTTCCACAAAAAACATGCCCCTTACGATTATATTTTATGTTATAATAAAATGCATAAGTCTGGAACAGATACTGCATAGCCCTTGAAAGATTCTTCTTATTTATCTTTAATAAAAGATGCAGGTGGTTTGGCATGAGTGTAAAACAAAAAAGATCTAATTCGAATTTCTTGGTAGTCTTTTTTAAGATAGAAAGA
>Ga0307422_1001507_pt1 | contig 12059 bp, 10 predicted proteins | sample SalMarWE160290MG_FD_202153 | JGI IMG/M metagenome (GOLD analysis project Ga0307422, IMG submission 202153) | Salt marsh sediment microbial communities from the Plum Island Ecosystem LTER, Massachusetts, United States - WE1602-90 | ecosystem: Environmental > Aquatic > Marine > Intertidal zone >...
AATTTTTTTATATGGGTGATAAAACGCGAACCCTTAAGTACAAACTGAAAATTCTCCGGTGTTTCCGTATACCAGCGGGTAAAGGTTTTTTTGGCCGGTAATCTGTAAAATGTAACATTCAGCTCAACACAGTTAAACCGGCTGCTGTAATAGGAGAGCCAGCTGCTTTGCGGGAGTTGTTCCGGATAAAACAGACCTTTCCAGTGCTTATAATAAAAACCGCTGGTTCCGATATAAAGCTGTGTTTTCATTTTTGCCTGTAACCAACATCTTTTAGCGTCATATTGAAATAAGTATTGCTATTTTTGTTGTTTTACCTTATTATGGATACTATCAGAAATAGAGAAAATGCTGAATATTATTTTAACTTATTTAAAAGTAAGTTGCAGACAAATTAAATCATTTCATTCTTTTATTAAAAGCAATCCTTTCTTATTAACTCTTCAATTGAGCCGCGCATAATTTTCTTAAATTGGAATGGATACTTTTTAAATATATGAAAGGGGAACACGAGCTATGAAAACCAAGAAAAAAATATTATTAATTGCACCTTCGCACAGTGTAACCGATTACAAAGATGAAAAAAAAGGAAAAGATCTCCGCATGCCCATGATATCGCTGCTTTATATTGCTGCTTTATCTCCGCAGGACAGATACCAGGTAGATATAGTAGAAGAAGAAGTAGAGAATATAAATTTTGATGTGGAATGCGATCTGGTGGGAATTACCTCTATGACCGCCAGTGCTTATAGGGCTTATGATATCGCAGGTGAATTCAGAAAACGCGGGAAAAAAGTAGTAATGGGCGGAATTCATCCTACTGTGTTACCGCATGAAGCAAAAAAACACTGTGATGTGGTGGTTATCGGGGAAGCAGAGACTGTTTGGGCCGGACTCTTAGCTGATTTTGAAGATAAAAAACTCAAATCGTTCTATAAGGGGGGTTTGGCAGAGAACATTGACGCATACCCATTGCCAAGACGGGACCTGATAAAAAAACCGGTTATATTAAATATCCAACCCATAGTGTCATCGCGCGGGTGCCCTTACTGCTGTGATTTTTGCAGTGTCTGGAAATTCTTCGGACGTAAAGTCCGCCATGTAAGTGTTGAGCGAGTGATTGAGGATATTAAAAATGCCGGGAGCAGGAATTTCATGTTTTTGGATGACAATATCATCGGAGACCGGGCCTATGCAAAAGTATTATTAAAAGCACTTATTCCTTTGAAAATAAGATGGGTAGGCCAGGCTTCGATTTCTTTTGTAAAGGACGACGAACTCTTAGACCTGTTGATTAAAAGCGGATGTAAAGCCTTGTTTATAGGCCTTGAATCCGTTTCGGTAGAAAAAATGCAATACCTAAAAAAGGGCATGAAGGATCTGCAGTCAACAATCGATGCGGTTAACAAAATAAGAGAACGCGGCATCGCCGTTCATGCTTCAATGATTTTTGGTCTGGATAATGATGATCTGTCAATTTTTGATAAAACCTTGGAGTTTATGTTTAAGACAAAGATAAGCTCCGCCTCCTTTAATATACTGACACCTTATCCGGGCACGGATGTGTATGAAAGGTTTAAAAAACAAAACAGATTGATCACGGAGAACTGGAGATTTTATGATCACTGTACTGCTACCTATATACCAAAAAATATGACCGTTGATCAGCTGGTAAAGGGTTATATGTATGTAAGGGAAGAGTTTTTTAAGTTTTCCAATATTTTGAAAAGATCATTAGGTAACTGGAGGCACCCGTTGACCTTCTGGATTCCCAATCTTTCCTATTGGAAAAACCTGAAAATAGACCGCATTATCGAAGAGAGCCAGTTGAAAAAATTAGCGGCCATGTTATCACAAAAAAAAATTGAAACCATGTTTTGACGAATCCGCTCTGTAGCATCAAAGATCCGTCAATCCTGTCCCACCAGAAGCATATAAAGATCTAAAAGATTTGTGCCTGTGGGTCCGGTTTTGATCAAACCGCCCAGTTTGTCAAAATAATGATAGGAATCGTTGTGCTTAAGGTAAGCATCCACATCAATTCCCATTTTTTCTCCCTGAACCAGGGTTTGCCCTGAACACCAGGCACCGGCCGCGTCTGTGGGACCGTCTGTTCCGTCTGATCCCACACAATAAATGAGTGTGCCTGAAAGACCGGCTATTTGTTTGGCTGCCTGTAATGCACATTCCTGGTTTCTCCCCCCTTTACCACTACCACGCAGCGTAACAGTAGTCTCTCCGCCCATAAGAATACAGGCCGGAGCAGAGACAGGCCTGCCCTTAGTTTTTATTTCATGGGCAATGCTTGCCAGAAAACTTCCCAACTCACGTGCCTCGCCCTGCACAAAAGAAGAAAGCAGGAGGGTGTTAAATCCCAGTTTTTCTGCTTCTTGTCGGGCAGCTTCCAGCAGGAGAGCATTTGAGCCTATGATGGTGGAATATACTAGATTAAATGCCGGATCCACCTGTTTTGGTGTTTCCGCTATGCGAAATGCGGCCCCGGCCTTTAAATGAGCTGTTACTGCCGCTGGCAGCTGCTTTTCAATATTGTATTTACGGAGTACGGCCAGAGCATCCTTAAAAGTGCTCCGGTCAGGCACAAAAGGGCCGGAAGCTATCACATCCATACGATCATAAAGCACATCGGAAAGCAGCAGGTTTAATACAGTGGCAGGTGCCGCGGCTTTTGCCAGCGCTCCTCCTTTTACATTGGATATGTGTTTGCGTACGGCATTGATTTCCGCAATAGCCGCACCGCAGGCTAAAAGTTTTTTAGTTGTGGCAATTTTATCAGCGAGAGATATTCCTGGGGCAGGTGATACCAGCAGGGAAGAACCGCCGCCGGAGATAAGGGCTATAATAAGATCATCTTCTGCAGCACTGTTACACAGTGAGAGAATCCTTTCTGTCGCACGCACTCCGTTTTCGTCGGGAAAGGGGTGTCCCGCCTCCATCAGGGTAATACCTGTAAGCGGCTTTATGTGGCCGTATTTTACCGAGATTACTCCCTGGTAGGGGAGAGTTGTTTTTTGTACAAGCGCTGCTACGGCCTGAGCCATAGCAGCGCTGGCTTTACCCGCACCTGCCAGGATAATTCTTTTGAAGGAAGAAAGAGGAAACCGTTTATTTTTTGCTTTTAAAACAAGAGCATTATTTTTTAATTCAAGATTTTTTAATACACATGCATACGGATCACCCTGAGCCAGAGCTGTTGAAAAGATGGTCTGGGCGGCTTCAAATAACTTCATGCTTCCAGTTCTTTATCCGGGTAGGGACAAAAGCTTGTTATTTCACACTGAGCACACAGGGGTTTGCGTGCTTTACAGCGGTAGCGGCCGTGGAAATTGATAATCCCTGAGAACTTGGTCTGGAGCTGTTCCGGAATAAAAGAGCGTATGTCTTTTTCTATTTTATCGGGATTGCTTTGTGCAGTTAACTGTAAACGTGTGCACACGCGTTTAAAATGTGTGTCTACAATGATAGCCGGTTTGTTAAAGCAGTACCCCACAATAACATTAGCGGTTTTTCTGCCGATTCCCGGCAGGGCAACAAGCTCTGCTATTGAATCGGGAATCTGTCCCTGGTGTTTTTCTGCCAACGCAAATCCGAGTTTTTTTAAATTGCGCGTTTTATTTCTAAAAAATCCGGTAGGGCGTATAATCTCCTCGATATCTTTTACTTGTGCACAGAGCATGCTGTGCGGATCGGGATACTTTTCAAAAAGTTGGGGAGTTACGGTATTGACCCGCTCGTCCGTACACTGGGCCGCGAGAATTGTCGCTACCAAGAGCTCATAGGTATTCTTGTAGTTTAAGAGGGGCCTGGCATCCGGATAAATTGCATCGAGTATATGGTAAATATCAAGCGCCCGCTTTTCTCTTTCTGTGTTTGAAGAATTCATGGATCTCCTCTTTTGTTTTACAGTTTAATATGTGTTGTCTGCCTAGCCAAGCCTTTTTCGCCATAATATGACCAAAAACCAAATCATCAAAACCTGCCTTATCATGCGCATCAGGACTTAAAGCGATCATAATTCCCATCCGGGCAGCTTTTTTTAAGGTATGCCAATCCGGATCGAGCCGGTGCGGATTGCAGTTATGCTCCAATACTACGCCGCATTCTGCCATGGTGTTTAAAAGCTGTTCTTCATCATAGTCATACCCCTGGCGGGAGAGGAGCAGTCTGCCGCTGGGATGGGCTAAAATTGTAAGGTGCGGGTTCCGAACTGCCTTCACTAAACGAGCTGTGGCCTCTTCTTTATTCATAGTAAGCTTGGAATGAACAGCCCCAATGACGAAGTCAAGTTTTTCTAAAATATCAGCAGGATAATCAAGGCTGCCGTCGGAAAGAATATCGGACTCAATCCCTGCAAAAATTGTAAAAGGTTTTAATTTCTCATTAACCTGTTGTATTTCTTCAAGCTGACGGAAGATCCTTTCCGGGGTAAGCCCGTGGGCATAGAAGGCGCTCTGTGAATGATCGCTCAGACAGAGGTAGCAGAAGCCCCGCTTTATACATTCCCGGGCCAATTCTTCAGGAGAGAGCAGACCGTCCAAATAGTTGCTGTGCACATGGATCATGCCTTTAAGCTCTGAGGGCTGCACAAGTTGAGGCAGAGCATGCCCTGCGGCCGCTGCTATTTCTCCTTCTGCTTCGCGAAGCTCGGGAGGAATCCATGCCAGATTTAAATACTCGTATACCTCCTGTTCTGTAGCGGGATAATACGCCTTTTCTCCCTTGAATATCCCGTATTCATTCATTTTTAAACCCATGGTTTTAGCCCGGCTTCTAAGTAAGGTATTGTGTTCCTTTGAACCCGTAAAGTGCTGCAGGGCACAGGCAAAGGATTCCTTGTTAATAATCCTGAAGTCAATGTGAAGACCACCGGAACGAATTGAGACTTTGGTATTACCGGCGCTTATAATATCCTTTTTATCCCCGGAGTAATCCGCCAAAGCCGTAAGTGTGTGAATGACGGTTTCAATATTAGTTTTAGCTGCGGGTACCAGCAGAATATCCGCATCTTTAACTACCGCTTTACCGCGCCGCAGACTGCCGGCAAGTGCGATCTGTTCAAATTGGCCGCTTTTTTTAAGCTCTGCTTGAATAAATGAAGCAAGAGCCAATGCTTCCGGAAAAAGGAAACTGCCGCGGTAAAATTTATGCATCTCAATAGCTTTTAAGATTTTGTGCTGGCTTTTTTCACCAAACCCTTCCAATGCTAAAAGCCTGTTCTCCTTGCATGCATATTCCAGTTCGCCCATGGTGGTAATTCCCAGTTTCTGCCAGACTGCTCTTACTCTTTTAGGGCCCATCCCTTCTATTGTAAGCAGTTCATGCAGACCGGGGGGAATGGTTTTTTCTAGTTCTGCTAACTCCCGGCTGCTCCCGTTGGATATTAACTCGTTTATAATCTCTGCTATTGATTTCCCCACACCCTTGATAGTGGTAAGCAGGTTTTGTTCTGCGAGCGGAGCTATTACTTTAGGATAGTTTTCGATTATACGAGCTGCCTGTTCTATCGCACGGATTTTAAATACATTTTCTCCGACAAGCTCTTTTAAAACGGCCAGTTGTTTTAAATTTTGAGCGATTTCCCTATTATCCATATCCGTACTCTTGATTATTGCATTGTATAAAAAATTGTCAAGATAAGAGCTTACTGCTGCAATCAGCAAGCCAAAATTGCCTTTTTAAAAGGATACAAATAGTTGCAATTATTATAAGATTTGCTATAGTGGTAGAAGTAAAATATAAAAGGAGTGAGGGTCCCTGAAAAAAGAAAAAGACAGAGAGAAAATAATTCCTCGGATTGAAAAATACAGCTCTGCTTTTACGGATGTGCACAATCCGATTGCCATTATTCTATCTGCCGGTCACGGTAAAAGAATAAAAAGCCACAGATCCAAGATGCTTCATGCCATCTGGGGAGTACCCACTGTGGTCCGGGTATGCCGCGCAGCGCAGGAAGGATTGCAGAGTTTCGACCAGATTGTTGTTGTCGGAAAAAAAGCGGAAGAAGTTGTAACTGCCTTAGGTGTGCACCCGGGCCGCTGTTATGTTATGCAAAAGGAACAGAAAGGCACGGGTCATGCGGTAATGGTTGCTCTTAATACCTTGGCGGCTCAACAGCTGAATAGAGATTTCTATATCTTTCCCGGCGATATGGGTCTGCTCGATAGCGTTACCGTTCGCTCTTTCAGAGATACCTTTGTTGCCAGCGCCGCCCACATGATGGTAATGGTGGGAATATATTCAGGAAATCCTGTAAATAATTACTACGGAAGGATTATCCGTGTACCGGAAAAGGATGCTGGCGGTAAAAGCTCCGGAGCGGATATGGGGAGGATAATTCAGATACTGGAGCACAAAGATATTTTATCTCTTAAAACCAATACACCTTACAAAGTTAAATACAGGGGGAGAATATACAGCTTCAGTCGGGAAGAACTGCTGGCGATCACAGAGTTTAATACAGGACTGTATGCATTTAAAGGGAAATATCTTTCCCGGTTTCTGCAGAAGGTGGGTTTTGATAATGTACAGGGAGAGATGTATCTGACCGATCTCATTTACCTCTTTAATAGTGCGGGTCTTTCAGTTAACGGGGCTCCCGCTATTCATCAGGATTCGGTGCTGGCATTTAATGATAAGGCCGTATTGGGCCAGATGCAGGCAATCGCCAGAGCACACGTGTACAGTAAAATTAATAAAATTATCACGATTGCAGATAAGGATAATTTTTTTATTGCTGATGAAGTCGTGGATAATATCTTGGAAATCGATAAAAGCGGGGCTTCTCTGGACATTTCACTGGGCGAGGGAATAACATTGGGCAAGGGAGTAAAACTGAATGAGGGTGTACGGATTGAGAAAAACGCGCGTTTGGAAGGAAATATCGTCCTCGGTAAGCGCGTGTTTATCGGTGAATCTGTATATCTGTCCACCTATCCCGGACAAACCATGCGTATCGATGATAATTCAAAAATATTGCACGGTAATATTTTAAAAGGCAGGGTTAGCATCGGTAAAAACTGCCTCATTGAAACACCGGTGCGCTTAACCGGCAGTGATGAGTATCCGCTAAAAATCGGCGATAATGTAAGAATTAAGGGGGCTAGCTATATATTCGGTTCTATTGTTGAAGATGATGTGTTTATTATAAACTGCGTATTATGGCAAAAACGTCTTTTAGCACAAAGAGATAAACACAATACTGTTATCCCGATAAGTAATATTTTTCCTGAAGCAACCGGCAGAGAAACTGTTAAAGATCTTTGATTATACTCTTATTATTTTCTGGGCGGGAAATCGAATTTTGTCTCAAACAGGACTTTTAGTTTAGTGCAGATTGATTTTTCTTGAGGTCCTATGACCTCAATATCAACTGTATCGCCTCTTAAGAGTCCTAAGGACAGGAGATCTATGGCGGTTGCCAGCTTAGCTTCCATCCGGTCGGTTTTAAGGATGATTTTTCCCTGGTAATCTTTTATAGCTTCGATAATCAGAGCTGAGGGCCTGACATGAATACCTGCGCTGTTCCTGATTGTGGCTGTGGTCTTCATCATATTTTGTGGTCAATTATAATGCATACTATAATAAAACGTGTGAAATTGAAAAATATTTTTCGTGTAAACAACATTTTATTATTCTTTTATGTCTATAAACTCTCCATATACCCATACGCCGGAGCCTTCGAAAAAAGGCGATCCTTCCAATCTTTTAGATGCAGGTATATCTACATAATACCAATAATTTTCCCAATCGCTTACTTTATATTTTAGTTGGGTTTTTGCCAGAATTGTTATTGTTTCTCCTTCCGGCAAATAGGGAAATTCTTCATAATCCATTCCTATATAAATATATTTTTTAGAATTTACATCCGGTGCTGCTCTCATTCGAAGATTAGCTGTAGTAACTGCCTTGGCTCTTTTTAATAATTTGATATTAATTCCATTTATAGTTTTAATAGTGCTGGAATTCAAGAAATGATTTTCTGCTATTAAATATGACATTCTATTTTTATGGGTGGACGCTCTGTTGGAAGGGGCCTCTGATTCAAAATGTACCATTTCAAGTATATCCCTTACTTCCAACCGCCCGTTATTGTAACTGCCAGCAAGTAGTTTATATTCGACCGTGTATTCTTCATCGTAAAGTTCCGAATTATACGAAACTGATTTATCTTTATTTAATTTATATGTCAGAATTAATCTGTTATTCTTAATACTGAAAGTACCGGTGTATTCAAAATAAGCGTCATCATAATGATCCTGAATTTTTACTGTTCGATTACTTTTAAAAAAACAATTATTCCAGGCACCAATCCATTTTGTGGAAGTTAATACCTCATCTAATAAGACTACTTGTTCTGTAAATGATAATGAGCATAGTGTTAAAAATAAAAATATTAGTGTTCTTTTCATAGAATTCCTCCGCCGCTAAGATAGTGGATTAGATATCTTTTGTCAATTGTATAAGATTTAGTTATTAATCCATATGTGTGCGTGAACTTGACTTATAATAATAATAATACTAAACTGACTTTTCTTTTTAAGGTGCTTTTATAAAATTAAGGATTAAGATAATGCGAAAAAAGCTATATTTACTCATTACATGCGCTGTTTTTTTAACATATACTCAATTTAACCTTTTACCTGAAGAAAATCCTTCCCAAAGTGAAGATATATCATCCCAAGAGTTTACTATTGACCTGCTCAGACATAATTTTTCACTTAATCCTTTCTATGCGGATACGCAGTTTGAGTTTCTAGCTCTGGAAGTACTGTATGAAGGATTAGTAAGCTTTCATCCTATTACTTTTGAACCGATCCCGGCCTGCAGCGAACGCTGGAACATATCAAACGATGGACGTGTTTATACATTTTATCTGCGCAAGCAGGCCCTTTTCAGCAATGGCGATACCGTACGTGCCGGTGATATCAGGGATTCGTGGCTCAAACTGATAAGCCCGGATACAAAAGGGGCATATGCCTCCTATTTTGATATTATAAAAGGGGCAGCTGATTTTCGTAACGGGATTAATAAAAATGCGGAGTCTGTTGGTATACATGTTATTTCAGAGCATGTACTTGAGGTTGAATTGGAAAAGCCTGCCCAGTATTTTCTAAAGCTCCTCAGTGTTATAAACTTTGCCCCCACCCATGTGCTTAACCGTATTCATAATGATTGGGATAAAGCAAGTTCTCTTATCGGTAATGGCCCTTTTTCAATTCAAGAGCAGACAAAAGACACCCTCGTACTACAGAAGAATAAACACTATTGGGATGCGGAAAATGTTAAAATAAACAAAATCTGTATCCGGTTTTACAATGATGAAACGGAAATTTCAGAAGAGTACAACCATGGCAGAGTGCACTGGGCCCTGCACTGGGATTTTGAAAAGCTTGAGAATAAATCACATATCCTTGTGGGTAAAAAATTCGCCACCATGTATTACTTTTTTATCTGCTCCGAACCGCCGTGGAATGACGAAAGAGTGCGCAGGGGTCTGGCCTTACTGCTGCCGTGGGAAACCCTAAGGGGGGAAAGTAAATTCCCCTCCAGCGCTTTTGTTCCCGCTATTCCCGGTTATCCGCAAATTAAAGGGATTGAAGAACAGAATAGCGAAGAGGGTCTTGCTCTCCTAAAGCAGGCCGGGTTTGCTCAAGGCAAGGGTCTTCCTAAAATTATTATTTTACAAGAAAAGGGATTAACGGAAAGGGCTGAGCTTATGGCAAAAGCCTGGCGGGAACAGCTCAATGTGGAAGTTGAAGTCAGGGAAACGGGGGAGTACACTTTTTTTGAAGATCTAAAAAGCCAAAAATACACTCTTTCTTCTTGGGTATGGCTGGGAGATTTTCCTGATCCGCTGGCTTTTTTACTGATGTATAGTTCTAAAAGTAATCTTAATAATACAAACTATTCTGATCCTGAATATGACGATCTGTTAAATCAGGCTTTGGAGCTGAAAGGGCAGGCACGCTATAAAAAGCTCGCCCAGGCTGAAAAACTATTATTGCAAAAGGCAGCTGTACTGCCCATTTACAACGCGATATCCTACGACCTTATAAATTTAGACGAGGTAGAAGGCTGGTATGCTAATCCCTTTGATTATCATCCGTTAAAATACATTGAGTTAAAAGATCCGAAGATGATTCCGGGTATAGTAAGGTATGATAATAAAACAAATTCATATTAGTAGGGAGAGTTATGGGTGGTTTATTTGGAGTTATAGCTAAAAATAATAGTGTGACCGATCTGTTCTATGGTACGGATTACCATTCACATCTGGGAACAATGCGCGGAGGAATGGCGGTTTGTAATGGGAACAATATAAACCGTGTCATCCACAATATTTCCAATGCTCAGTTCAGATCTAAGTTTGAAGGTGAGCTGGCTTCCCTGCAGGGGAACAGCGGAATAGGTGTAATAAGCGATTTTGAGGATCAACCCCTTATAATTGCTTCTCATCTTGGAGTCTATGCTGTAGTAACCGTCGGGGTGATAAAAAATATTAGCCAACTTGCCCGGCAGGCCTACCAGAATAAAGGCACTCATTTCTCTGAAATGAGCGGTGGTGAGATTAATCCCACGGAAGTGGTATCTACATTAATCAATCAAGGCGGGAGCTTTGCAGATGGAATTAAAAGGGCGCAGGAGAGTATTGAAGGTTCGTGCAGCATACTTCTACTTACCAAAGCCGGAATCTATGCGGCACGTGATAAATTTGGCAGGACTCCGCTTGTTATCGGTAAGAAAGAAAACGCGTACGCTGTCTCACTGGAAACATGTGCTTTCCCTAATTTAGGATTCCATGTTGAAGAATATTTAGGACCCGGACAGATTGTGCATATCACTGCTAACGGTGTTGAGACTATAAAAAAAGCGCACGATACCATGAAAATCTGCTCGTTTATGTGGATTTATTATGGGTATCCCAGTTCCAGTTATGAAGGAATAAATGTAGAAGATGTACGCAACCGTTGCGGGGCATCACTGGCCCGGTTGGAAAAAGAGCAAATAGATTATGTGGCCGGCATTCCGGACTCCGGAACAGCTCATGCCATCGGTTTTGCTGCCGAGGCAGGGCTTCCCTATAAACGACCTTTTGTTAAATATACTCCAACATGGACGCGCAGTTTCATGCCTCAGGAGCAGTCCATTAGGAATTTAGTAGCTACCATGAAGCTTCTGCCTATCAAAGAGTTTATTCAAGGAAAAAGTCTGCTTTTTTGTGAGGATTCGATAGTGAGAGGTACCCAATTAAAATTTACTTTAGAAAGATTATTTAAATTGGGAGCAAAAGCCATTCATATGCGGCCTGCCTGTCCGCCTCTTATCTATGGCTGCAAGTTTTTGAATTTCTCACGCTCCAGTTCCGAACTTGATTTAATTGCCCGTAAATGCATAAAGGAGCTGGAAGGCAAGACTGATGCTTGTCTGGATGAGTATGCCGATGCTGATTCGGACAAATATAAACGCATGGTCGATCTTATTAATAGTAAATTGGGTTTTACCTCCCTGCGCTATCAACGATTGGATGATATGGTAAAGGCAATCGGACTTCCTAAAGATAAACTCTGTACATACTGTTGGGATGGAAAAGGGTAACCAAGGCCGGTAGCCAAAAAAGTTGTCGACCAAAATAGACGAAAAATCTATCATTTTAGCGATAAAAGGAGATTTGAATTATAATGCAGTCAACGAAAATATTAGGGATTGCTATTATTATTGTCGGTGTTATTGCATTAGTTATTTGTCTTTTGGCGGATGTAATCGGAATCGGTGGTCAGAGCGATGTTTTTGGTTATAAGCAGATAATCGGTATTGCGGTTGGTGCTGTGGTTTTTGTAGTGGGCATAGTCCTATTATTCAGAAAAAAATAGCGTATTGAGTTCCTTTATTATTCCATATGAACTCTGATAGCGATTTTCAGCTATTTTTTCTATCAATTTAAGCACAATGGCATCGAGGAAATTGGGAACTTCTGCATTTTTTTTCTTTACCGCAGTAGGTATTTTTGAAAGATGGCAATATATCCAGCCCATTATATCGTC
>Ga0307422_1001508_pt1 | contig 12055 bp, 12 predicted proteins | sample SalMarWE160290MG_FD_202153 | JGI IMG/M metagenome (GOLD analysis project Ga0307422, IMG submission 202153) | Salt marsh sediment microbial communities from the Plum Island Ecosystem LTER, Massachusetts, United States - WE1602-90 | ecosystem: Environmental > Aquatic > Marine > Intertidal zone >...
AAATGCGTTCGCGCGCAAATCCGCATTATCGGCTTTATTGACAACGAGCAAAATTGGTGGAACTGACTGTCCGTCCTGCTTTTTCTGTCGGCTGCGCAGCAGATCGGTGACTTCCCGATCCGCTGACGTAAGGCCAGCTGCTGCATCCACCAGGAAAAGGATAGCGTCTGCTTCCTGAACGGCAATTAACGCCTGACCACGGATCTCCTGTATAAATTCAGCAGAAGATATGCTAAGTGGGATTTTCCCTCCACCGGTAGTTGGGTCAATTCCGCCGGTGTCGATGATATGGAACCGGCATCCGTTCCATTCTGTTTCCGCGAATAAACGGTCACGGGTAGTTCCTGGAGTATCATCAACGATAGCAAGCCGTTCCCCCGCTAAACGATTAAAGAGGGTACTTTTTCCCACGTTTGGGCGCCCGACAATAGCTACGATAGGCAGAATCATTTCAATACCATTCCTATTATTCAGCACCCGCTGTCAGCGGTGATATTTCAACTTCGATCGTTGCAGGAAGCAGAGATTGAACTTGGACGCTCTGAATATTGATCTCATGGGAAGGTTCCAGCTGATACGTACCTTCTTTGGAATCGGTGAGGTCTATAAATATGCGGACATTGCCCGGAATCAGCTCGTCAAGGGTGAGCAGTGGACCAGAAAGAATAATATCCACGTGGTCTGGTGAAAGAACAGCGAACAGTTTTGGATCTAATCCAGTGGTTTCAACTGGCAGGTTAGTCAGAGTAATGCTACCCTGGATGGGGGCGATTGATACAGAGACCTTAATAGTGGATTCACCGACAACGGTCATACCCGATGGGAGATCAAGCGGAAGTGAGACAACCATATCTTCACTGGCATCGCTCAGGTTTAATGGTTGTGTCTCAATGAACCCCGGAAGATCATTGACTAATTCAGGATCGGTGGAAAATACAGTGATTATCAAAGGATTAGATGAAATATCGGTTAAACGGTAGCCGCTTTCAATCTGGCCGATGGTAACAACTTTAACTGGGACATTGCGGTATCCACCGCGCTGGGTAATTTCCATCTGTACATTAACTTCTTCCGGAGATATCGAGACACCAGTGACTGTCAACCCGCTTTCGTCAACTGCCTTCAGTGCCAGATCTATGTCGATATTCTCCTTTGACTGGCTGATATCCAGGACCGCTTGGATTCCAACTACCTGATCCACAAGGGAAGCCGGACCATTTACTGTAGCGGTTTCTTTGCTCAACGTGGGATTTCCCACCTCGTACCCGATAGCAGGGCTGGAGGGTTGGACAAGATCAATGTTGAATGATTCATTGGAAATTTCTTCTATTTCAATTTCGATCACATCGGGGGAATAATTTTCTACTTTAACAGGCTTTGCGTCTATCTGTAAATTTACCGGCACAGAATAATTGCCCCCGGTTAGGCCGCTCAAGTCAGCGATCGCTCGGACCGCATTGGATGAGGTCAGTTCTGATTCCCATGTGGAGACAGGCGCGCTGAGTGTTAACGTGATCTGCTCAGGCACTTCGCTGGTGATAACAAGTGCAGGGTCAAGGCCAAAAAGCTCGATAGGAACAACACGTCCATAGGTTCGTTTTTCAACAGGATCTGTGTTGGTGACTGCAAGCACCCATACCGCGACAGCCAAGGCTACGGCACTAATCAATGAAGGCAAATTTCTGGTAAATTGTTCAAAGAAAGGTGATTTTTTCATTCCTGCTTATCTCGAAAATGTATAATTTTATTAACCCAATGCATGATGTTCATGCGTTCCCGGCTTTCCACCTGCTGTTTATAGAATGCAATGAGCACGTTTTCCAATTTATCCACCCTGATGCGTCGGAGAATTCGCCCTCGGTGAGCCAGTGAAATAGCGCCGGTCTCTTCTGAAACGACAACAGCGATAGCATCTGTTGTTTCGGAAATACCTAAAGCGGCTCTATGGCGAAGCCCCATCTGCCTTTCAGGGGAATCATTAAGCACGCCACTGGCTGACAGGGGCATGATACAGGCGGCAGCGGTAACCCGATCTTCCACAATGATAACTGCACCGTCATGCAGCGGCGTGTTGGGGTAAAAGATCTGCAGCAGCAACTCAGCAGAAACCAGCGCTCCTATTTTGACACCGGTGTTCTCATATTCATACAGATCATCTCCTCTCTGGAGAATAATAAGAGCACCCTGCCGGAAAGCCGACAAGCGCGAAGCCGCGCTCACTACATCCTTGATCATTTCTTCGATCGCTTCCATATTCATGGTTGATCTGCGCAGTGTGAATGTGCTGGAGCCAGCACGCCCAATGCGCTCTAAACCGCGCCGCAATTCGGGTTGGAAAATAACGGGGATGGCGACTAAGAGTGAAGGAAGCGTTATGGTGACTAACCAGGAAAAAGCTGGAAGATTGACCAATGTGGTCAGTAAGCTAATCAAGATGACCAGGAAGATCACGCCGCGCATCAGTGTGTGCGCCTGTGTTTCACGCAGGACAACCAATAGAACATAAAAGATGGCACTGACTAATATAAGGTCAAGGATAGTCAGCCAGCTAACTCGCTGGATAAGAAATAAGATCTCAGATGAAAAATTGCCCATAGAACCTGCTGCTCATGTGCGCCTGCTAAATAGATCAAACGCATCACACACTTTCTTTTGATACAAATTGTACCCTGCCTTGTTCCAATATGAAATATCTACATTCCGGGAAGGAATGCCAGTGTAACCGCGTTTCCTAAGGAAAGACTTCCTTTCCTTTAATAAATGGTCTTCAATTGGGAATATGATCCGTTGGGTCATGTGCATACGGCCAAATCGCTCAATTAGAGTAACTACCTTTTTAAAATCATTACTGACCATATCTGAATTAGTAAAGTAATGCGCTAACAAAGTCAGCTCGAATTGGGAAAGGTTCCAAATGGTGATGTTGTCATACTTTAAAGAGGCCGGGATAGTGAAAAGAAAATGCTGGCACACTAGCCGTGTAAAATCTTGGCGTGTACGGTTTTCTCGATCAGGGGATAAATTTGCTTTATCTCCGAACCATTTAATATGTTTGCCAGGTTGATTCTCTTTATATAATAATTCAGCAACCGTAGAGAAATTATCTGAAGAAGGTGTGATCAGGAAGTCTTTTGAAGATGCGATCAAATCGGATGTTCTATTAAAACAAACAGAAAAATTCCGTTTTTTCTTCTTCGTCTGACACCATGCTTTTGTAACCTGCTGCCATGTCTTGTTCACATCCTGGTTGTTTTCTATCACCACATCTGCTTGCTGTCTCTTGTTTTTCGATGATGATTGATGGGATAAGCGTTCTTTAATTTCCGCGTGGTCCATTCCCCGCTCATATGAAAGCCGTTTAAAGATGACTTGCTCCTGTGCATCTGCCACCCAGATACTATCGCACATGCCTGCAAGGCCAGATTCGAGCAGTTTGATCGCTTCGATAATGATGATGGGCAGGCGGGCATGCTGGATCATATTTGCTACCCCGATTGAAACAAGCGGGTGCAGGATATTTTCCAGTTTAGCGAGTGCTTTTTCGTCGCTGAACACGATATGCGCGAGTTTTTCACGGTCAACTGCCCCGCGGGTATCTAATGTTGATGCGCCAAAGTGATGAATAATCTGTTCTTGAGCAGGGCCATTGGGTTTCAGCGCTTCATGCGTAACAATATCCGCGTCAATGCCGTAAGCGCCCAGATGCTGGAGCATTTTACGGACAAGGCTCTTTCCTGTGCCAATATTACCGGTTAACCCGATGATGAAGTGGTTCTGATGCGGCGCAATTTCACCCATTGTGCATTTATTGTAGCGTTGGGGGTGGATGATGTCAAATTTACTGGGAGGGTGTTGAAATAGTCACATTAATGAGCAAATGCAACATATTTTTTGGGTAAAAAACCACCATATACGGCAGCAAAATGAGGTTTTTCTCTTCATAAAACTTGTTTTTCAACACCCTCCAAGGTTTGCTTGACAAGGCATGGCCAAACGTGTAGAATTATTTTGTTTTACGCCGAGATAGCTCAGTTGGTAGAGCACGCGACTGAAAATCGCGGTGTCGCCAGTTCGATTCTGGCTCTCGGCATAAAAACCCCGTTTACGGGGTTTTTCTTTTTCTGATAAAATCTCTCCAAAATGGAATTTATTAAACGCTTTGGTAAACAGCTCGCGGTTGGATCCTCCGCGATAGGCCTGCTGTTGACCGCGCTGAGCTTTTTCCTCTCCCGACAATCAATCAGCGCAGACATTTGGCTGGATGGCGAAGATAAACCTGCCACTGTTATAATTGACAGCTCCCTCGCCGCTAACTGGCTGCTTGAAGCCGGTGTTCGCGTTTTTCCTAATGACAGTGTGAGGTACGGCGGCGTTCCTATTCCATATGATTTCAAGCTTCTGGTGAAGAATGGGCAGCACTTGTTATTCAAACCCGCCGTTCCGATTTCCGTACAAACAGCCAATGAAAGCATCCAGTTTTACTCAGGTGCGGAAACGCTGGGAGAAGCGCTGTGGGAACACAATATCTTCTTAATAGCGAGCGATGATCTTTCCCTCCCGCTGAGCACTCCACTGAACCAGGCAATAATTGTTACTCTGCTTCGCAGCCAACCAGTGCGAATACAACTTGCTGACAATGTTATTGAAGTATCGATTTCTTCCATGACCGTAGGTAGCGCGCTAGCGGAAACCGGCATTTCGCTCCAATTCCTGGATTACTCGGTTCCGGCAGCAGAGCAGCCTATCCCTGCGGATAGAACGATCCGTGTTGTCCGAGTGAGGGAAGAGGTGTTGACGGAAGAGACGATCATCCCCTATTCCGAGGAGCGCGTATCTGACCCGCAAATGAATGTAGGTGATGAACAGGTGCTTCAGATAGGTGAGAACGGCGTGCAATCTGCTATAGTGCAGGTGCGTTACGAAGACGGAGAAGAGGTATCGCGTATGGTTCTAGCGGAATGGGTGTCTAAAGCTCCGGTCGCACATCGCATCGCTTACGGCGGCATTGTAGTCCTGCAGACCTTTGATTCCTCAGAGGGCGCGGTGGATTACTGGTTAGCAATGGATGTTTATATCACGTCTTATTTAGACACGGGCAGCCCAACTGCCAGCGGTGTGTGGCCGTATTATGGCGTGATCGCTGTCTCACCGGAATGGTATTCGATTCTGAAAGGTACCAGCATCTATGTGCCGGGATATGGAATCGGGACCGTGCTGGATATATGCCCAGGGTGTGTGGGAAAACCATGGATTGATGTGTTCATCCCAACTGACCAGTATGTTGCGTGGAGCCGGACGGAAACGGTATATTTTCTGCCGCCAGCGCCGGATAATTTCACCGGTGAACTACCGTGATATTTAAACCTCTGGGTGTGCCTTCTCTGATGCGTGATTATGGCATCAAACCAAAAAAGGGACTGGGGCAAAATTTTTTGATTGATGAGACCTATCTTGCTAAGATTACAGAAGATGCCCATATTGATAAAAACACGGATGTGCTGGAGATCGGCGCTGGAATGGGCAACCTTACCCGCCATCTAGCAACGTCTGCCCGCCAGGTAACCGCTGTCGAATTAGACCGGCGGCTGATCCCAATCTTAAAGAAAGTCACACGTGATTTTGTGAATGTGCGGATCGTGCAGGGGGATATCCTGGAACTTCCTGTGGGTGACCTGATGGATGCCCCCGGTTATGTGGTGGCAGCGAATATTCCCTATTACATTACATCGGCGCTGATCCGTTATTTGCTTGAATGCACGGTTAAGCCGAGTGCGATCGTGCTGACGATCCAGCGGGAAGTGGCGCAGCGCATTTGCGCGGATGCGGGAGCATTGAGCTTACTGGCGTTGAGTGTGCAGGTGTATGGTTCTCCGAAGATTGCAGTCCGCATCCCTGCCGGGGCTTTTTATCCCGCGCCCAAGGTGGATTCCGCTGTGCTGACTGTGGACCTGTATGATAAACCCCTGATCCCATCTGTGCAGTTAGGCCACTTCTTCCGGCTGGCAAAAGCGGCTTTCGCGCAGAAACGAAAGATGCTGCATAACGCACTGGCAGGTGCGCCAGAGCTGAACAAAGAACAAACTGACATTCTATTATCCCAGACGGGTATTGACCCCAAGCGCCGCGCTCAGATGCTCACCATTGATGAATGGAGGCGGTTGACAAATGCCTATGAAGAAATGCGGATAAATTAGATCTGGGTGGTTATTTTGCAAGCGGTCTCAGGTCACGGTACTGGTGGGGGAGTGCCCATACACGAAGGGCGGCTTCCATCTGAATTCTAAAGGACATTTTGGACTGCCCCCAGCGGCGCTCCGCAAAATAGATGGGAACTTCCTTGAATTGAAAGCCGAGTTTATGGGCGGCGTACGCCATTTCCACCTGAAAAACATACCCGTTTGAGCGCACCCGCTCCAACGGCAATGCAGCCAGGGTTTCTCTCCGCCACAAGCGAAAGCCGCCGGTCGTATCGCGAATGGGCAGGTGCAGGATGGTGCGGGCGTAAAAATTACCGAACGTGGACAGCCACTTGCGCCAGAAGGGCCAGTCCTTATCAAGACTACCTCCGGGCACATAGCGGGAACCAACGGCCACATCGCAGGTTTCCAGCGCGGCAACCAGCTCGAGAACTTTGCGGGGATCATGGGAAAAATCCGCATCCATCTGACCGATGATGTCTGTATCTCCCTTGAGCAGCTCTGTGAACCCCTGGATATAAGCGCTGCCAAGACCGAGCTTACCGGCGCGGTGCATAACGGATACGCGATTGGGGTAGGTACGCATGAATTCATCAGCGATCCGCCCTGTACCATCGCTGCTGTTATCATCCACGACGAGCACATTGAGATCCTCTAAAGGCAGGGTAAAGAGCGCGGTGAGCAGTTTGGGCAGATTTTCGGCTTCGTTATAGGTTGGAATGATGATCGTAGTTTTCAATACATACCCTCTTTTTTCAATAGTTCAGCCATTATACCTAAAAAAGCTCGTATGGAATAACCACTGTAGATGTATTCGATATAAAACTTTATATACACATTTTATATATTACACATTGGAGGAGATTTATAATGAATAATAAAATAAAGACTACCGCTGCCGTGCAATAAGGCGGAGTTCATCAGTGAAACTATTGAAGACGGTTTCTGTGGAACCTGATTTAGCGGATCATCTGCAGTCGCGGCTGGGGACCACGTATATGCCCCTACGGCTGCAATTCAACGAACATGAATCGGATGGCGAAAACGACAACGACGCGCTTATATTTGGCGTGATGAGTTTGGATGTGAAATACGAGGCACCGTAGATATCTATAAATGAATTTATGCTGAAATCAGTTTTATAGCAGTAAACATGGCACAATAATTGCATCTATAACCAGGTAAAGGTATGTACGCATATATAATTAGAAAGAAGGAATTAATAGGAGGAACCTATGCCTAAGAAAAGTGTTTTTATTATTCTTCTGATGCTGAGTGCTGCGCTGAGTGCATGCAATTTCCCGCTCGCATTCGAAGATCCAGCAGAGGTGGAAAACTCTGTTGCAGAGACCGTTGCCGCATATGAAGCGGAGGAGGAAGAAATGGTCGTACCGACATTGCCTTTGCTTCCGACGAGCACACCCATGCCGACGGTGACTACTGAACCGGTTGTAGAAGAAACTGAAGAGCCAGAATCAACGAAGGTGCCGTGCAACTCCGCATACTTTGTGTATGAGACAGTACCGGACGATACCAAATTCAGCCCAGGAGCGACCTTTGATAAGGGATGGACGCTGCGAAACGTGGGCTACTGTACCTGGAGCGCAGATTATAAACTTGCATTTGATCACGGAGAAAAGATGAATGGTCCCGACGCGAAAGCGATTGGTGTGGAAGTGGCACCCAATGGTGAAGTCGAGATCGTGGTGAGCTTAACCGCGCCTTCGGCAGCGGATACTTACCGAGGGTACTGGATGCTGCAAACTGCTGACGGAGCGGACATTGGCCCGATGTGGGTGCAGATCGTCGTCGAATAGCGCGGGTTCTTCCTATTTAGTATCAAATCATGCGGGTTGGCATGTCTGCCAGCCCGTTTTTGATTGGACGTTTAGACGTGCTGAATTTGTTAGATAGCAGAAAAGCACCTATAATTTAAGCGTTTATACTAGAGGTATTGAAAAATGGAGAATAATATGGCTAAAAAGATCAGTACCGCTGTGATACTGATCGCCGCGCTGCTGCTTTCCGCGTGTAATTTTCCGCTGTTCAGCAGTTCGAACGAGCAGGACTCAGATGCAATGGCGACCGCTGTGGCGGAGACTGTGCAGGCATTGAATGCGCAACCGGGGGCGCAGAATCAGCAGACAGACACTCCCCCCGTGGGGATGCCCACATTTACACCTCTTCCGACCAATACACAGCCGGCTGTGCAGGGGCCACCGACACAAACACCGCTGCCGTGCAATAAAGCACTGTTTGTGAGCGAGACGATCCCGGATGACACGGAGTTCGCGAGTGGAGAGGCATTCACTAAGAGCTGGACTTTCAAGAACATCGGCACATGCACGTGGAACACGGATTATAAGCTGGTGTTCGCTACAGGCGACGCGATGAGCGGCCCGGCTTCGGTCAACCTGGCGAGTGCGGTAGTACCAAACGCGCAGGTGACCATCTCGGTTGATCTGACAGCGCCAACGGACCCCGGCACCTACACCGGCTACTGGAAACTGCAGGCGGACGACGATGAGCAGTTCGGGCAGGTGTATGTGAGGGTGAAGACGGAAACGGTGGTCTTCCAGGTGACGAGCGTAACCTACTATATGCCGCATACGACGATTGATATGACGTGCCCGGGGGATGTGGCAATAAAAGGGGAGATCACGACGAGCGCGGCCGGAACGGTGACGTATTACTGGACGGACAGCGAGGGCGGGCAGTCTGTGACGAACTCGCTCATCTTTGACGCGGCGGAAGCGAAGATTGTGGACTATACGATGAATGTGACCGCGTCTGGCGATCACTGGGCGAAGCTGTATATTGACCAGCCCAATCACCAGCTGTTTGGGCCGAAGAATTTCACCGTAAACTGTACTACACCTTAGAAGGATAGAAAATGACAGGCGGCGCGGGAATCCGCGCCGTTTTTGTTGTCTGATTGACAGGGGAAAGAGATACGATATAATACCGGCACAACCTGGCGCACTAGCTCAATTAGGCAGAGCAACTGACTCTTAATCAGTAGGTTCGGGGTTCGATTCCCCGGTGCGTCACTCAAACTACGGTAGATGTACGGTAGTTTCTATTACTGACAACCATATATGGGGGTGTTTATCTTTTGATCTTTTTCAAAGCTCGAGGTTTGGTGCAATTTGGTGCAATTCTTTTGAATCTGGGTTGATTTTTGCAGAAATTCGTTTGGTTTTTCCACTTCAAATGCGATTGGTGTAGTCAAATCATCCATGATCTTTGCTGCTTGCTCCTGCATATCTGTATTGCTGTGGGCATAGATATTTAATGTAACACTTACCTTTGAATGTCCTAGAATCTTTGAAACAACATTCACTGGTACGCCATGAGAAATCATCAGTGTGGCAGCAGTATGTCTCAGGTCATGGAAACGTATACTTGGCAACCCAGCCATTTTGAGAAGCTTTTTAAAACCCCATACCAGATTACTTGGATTTGTAGGTGTTCCAACGGATGAAGGGAAGATTAGACTATTATCCTTCCACTTCTTGCCAACCCTATTTATTTCAACTTCTTGACGCCGTCTGTGTGCGCGTAGTTCGTTCAGCATATTACTCCCCAGTTTTATCGCCCTAAGGCTAAAATGCGTTTTCAGATCACTAAATACCAAGCCTTTACCGACAATGTATTGAAGCTGACGCTTTATTTGGAGTGTACTGTGGTTCCAATCTATGTCTGACCATTTCAATCCCAGCAATTCCCCCTGGCGCATCCCAGTCGATAGTGCTAGATGATAAAGTGTTTTCAACCTGGAATCCTTGACTGCGATCAGGAATTGATTAACTTGATCTTCGTTCAATACCTGCATCTCTTTATGCTCTTTCCGGGGCAGGGTTGCTCCGTGAGCCGGGTTTCTAATCAAGAAACCGTTTCTTACCGCTTGCTCTAAAGCAACGTGCAATACACTGTGAATGTAGCGGATTGTTCTGGTTCCCACATTTCTCTTGATAAGTGAACTGTAAAAGCGATTGATGAGCAGTAAATTGAGGTCAAATAATTTTTTATTTCCAATGGTTGGAATAATATATTTCTCTATTAAACTCTCATACTGCAGCTTTGTTTTAGGCTTGAGTTCAATACCTTTTGTACTTATCCAATCCTGGAGAAAAGTTCCTAGAGGGATGTTTCTCCCTTCAAATCCTATGCCTTGATCTTTTTGATCGAGTGTCTTCCGGAGCCACTGCTGGCACTCTGTGCGGGTCTTAGCCCTAAAGTTAATGCGTTTACCGCCGAATAAAATCTGTGCCCTCCATGTTCCATTTGAGCGTTTTGAAATCGAGCCTTCGTTCCAACCTCTTCTCGCCATTTCCTGTTACTCCTTTCCGATTTGAGTTTCAGGAAAGGCGACTCTTTGTGTTGCTCTATCCAATTGTTAAAGTTCAGATTCCCCCGCCATAATTGAATACCATTGTGTAGAACCTTTATACCCTGAAAGCTAATATCATTCAAGAGGTTTCTATTAAAATTCGTTGAAAGAATATATTTCATCCTAAATATCCTGGTGGCATTTTTGGATATAGGTAGTTAAATCATTGGGATTGACACGGATTGTCTTATTGATTTTTATAGTAGGTATTTTCCCCTCTTGGAATAAACGATAAGTTAAGGAACGGCTGATGTTGAGGATCCTGGCAACCTCGTCAGCCTTCAATAACCTGTTACATGAATTCTGTTGGTCGTTCATCGTTTATCCTCCTCACTCCGAAATCAAATAAGAACACTCCGTTTCTCCGCATTTCCTCCAAATTGGTGTATTGAAAAGGTTATGCTGCATTACTCTCTCAAAAGTAGTAAATAGAAATAAATCGCTATCTGCCTTTGTGTTTTGTAAAGTTTGGCGTATAAGGTTTTTCATCCGAACATCACCGGTCGTTACAATCAACCACCGGCCAGAATTTGAGCCAAAACGAGCTTTGTATGAATGATGATGGATATATGCAGCACCAGCTGCAGCTTTTTCTATACCAAAGCTGGGATTATCATGGGTTGCCATATCGAGTTCTAATAGGAACCTGGCTCGGCATGGTTTCCCTTGAGCTTTTCTCTCCTCGTCTACGATCACAAAATACCCATCTGGACAAACTCCTTTGCACCTCTTTTGAGTTTTACCTTCTCTGTTAACAGTTCGGAAATCCACTTTATCCATATTTGATCTAAATGCTCCTTCGGGCATCCAGTCTTCAAGCGACAGACCGGTTATTTCGCCAATAGAGCGTTCAACAGCGTAACGGAAATCAATGATGGCAATATCATGCTCCAGCTGCTGCCAGCGTGGTTCCCGCGTCCAGCGTATTCCTTTTTTTCTAAGTCTTTCTTGAAGTGATCTAAGCTGGTTTTCATTCACCCGGGTGGGAGATTCAATCTCAATCCCGCTCTTTCCCGTAATGTACAAAATCCCTTTCCATCCCAACCAGCATATCGGTTCTGGAATGGGTTTTGTTTTTCGCTGAATGTTTGATGGCCAATTGATGTATTCGGCATGGTGAAGTTTTGATAAACGCCTTTCCATTGGGCGGATTGTCTTATCGTTCCAGAACAAGCTCTTGATATGCCTTCTGGTGAGAAATCCATCGTTATCGTAGATTGCTTGCAGCAATGCGCTATCCCGCTCTTGAAAACGCATAACGGTATGCTTTTCAACCTGCTTATTACTAGAGTAAATCACCGTTTTATTTTTTAGCATATGTGCAACCATCTTGATGGCTCAGGCATTGGCTTCATACCATGGCATCTAGCTAATACCTCATAAAAAATGTAGATTGCTTGTATTATTGGATTTTCTTTTATTTGAAATTTCATAGCATTCATTTAGCTCATCAATTAGACCAAAT
>Ga0307422_1001510_pt1 | contig 12051 bp, 10 predicted proteins | sample SalMarWE160290MG_FD_202153 | JGI IMG/M metagenome (GOLD analysis project Ga0307422, IMG submission 202153) | Salt marsh sediment microbial communities from the Plum Island Ecosystem LTER, Massachusetts, United States - WE1602-90 | ecosystem: Environmental > Aquatic > Marine > Intertidal zone >...
TCTATTCAGCATATTTTTTCAGGCATTCGGGACAAATACAATCTTTATAATCCTGCGAAAGTCTGAAATATTCTTTTCGATGGATCTGATAACCTTCGCACCAACAGTCTTCGGTTCCTTTACACTCAAAAAGTCTGCCACAGGAAGGGCATTTTTTCAATGTATTATTCATGCGTCTCTTTCTTTCCTGATTTCTACCGCTACTGCTTTAACATTTCCACCCAGCGGAGGGTTCATTTTAGAGACTTTAATTTTTACCGACCATATCAGGTGCGATGCATTCAGGATACGGTTGGCGATCCGGTCGGCCAGATGTTCGAGCAGGGAAGAGGGAGTTTCCATTTCCTCTTTAACGATATCAAAGGCTTGCTGATAATCGAAAGTATCTGCCAGCTTGTCGGAAACACAGGCCTCTTCAAAGGCAGTATCTATTTCGAGAGAAACCATAAATTTTCCGCCAATCTTACGCTCCTCAACCAAATGGCCATGGTAGGCATATACTTCCATATCTTCTATGATGATCTTTCCCATGTAGCGGTTCTGAAGTACGAAGATAGAAATTTATCGGAGTGAATGAATGATTTTAAAGCCTGGCATGGAATCATCGACATTATTAGATTGACAAGAATATAATTTATTTACTTTTACATGATTTTTTAGAGCTATAAAATATTAAACCATTTGTGTAGATGAGTAATGAGGATACATCCCGGTCGCTGAATTTTATTGAGGCAATGATAGAAGAGGACCTGCGCACAGGGAAGCACGACGGGCGGGTACATTTACGTTTCCCCCCCGAACCCAACGGATACCTGCATATCGGGCATGCCAAGTCAATTTGCCTTAATTTCGGACTGGCTGAGAAATACAAGGGAAAATGTAATTTACGCTTCGACGATACAAATCCTGTGAAGGAAGATATAGAGTACGTCGATTCCATTAAGGAAAATATTCATTGGCTGGGTTTCGACTGGGAGGACAGGGAGTATTATGCATCCGATTATTTTCAGCAGCTCTACGATTGGGCTGTTCTTCTTATAAAGAAGGGTTTGGCCTATGTTGAAGAGGGGAGTGCCGAAGAAGTGGCTGCCACGCGTGGCACGCCTACTCAACCGGGAAAATTAAGCCCTTACCGGAACCGCATAGTAGAAGAAAATATCGATTTATTTAAGCGAATGAAAGAAGGAGAATTTCCCGATGGCTCAAAGGTACTCCGGGCAAAAATAGATATGGCTTCACCCAATATGCATATGCGCGACCCGGTGATGTACCGGATAAAACACGCTCAACATCACCGGACAGGTGATGAATGGTGCATTTATCCGATGTACGATTTTGCTCATGGTCAGAGCGATTTTAAAGAAAATATTACCCATTCGTTGTGTACACTTGAGTTTGAAGTTCACCGTCCGCTTTACGACTGGTTCCTTGACAATATAATCGATGATCCGGAAGTAGATCGTAAACGCACGCATCAGACCGAATTTGCCAGACTCAACCTGAACTATACGGTGATGAGCAAACGAATGCTGCTTCAGCTGGTGCTGGAGAAACATGTCGATGGTTGGGACGATCCCCGTATGCCTACTATCTCAGGATTACAACGAAGAGGATATACACCCGAATCGATCCGTAATTTTGCAGAGAAAGTAGGTGTGGCAAAACGGGAGAATGTCATCGATGTAGGATTGCTTGAACATTGTGTTCGTGATGACCTGAATAAAAAAGCACTCCGGGTTATGGGGGTACTTAATCCTTTAAAAGTTACCATAGAGAATTACCCGGCAGATGGGGAAGAAGAGCTGGATGCCGTTAATAATCCAGAAGATGAGAGTGCAGGCTCGCGTAAAGTTCCGTTTTCACAAATCCTTTATATTGAACAGGAAGATTTTATGGAAGATCCTCCGAAAAAATTCTACCGTCTTGCTCCCGGGCGGGAAGTACGCCTGAGGTATGCGTATTTCATAACCTGCAAAGCAGTTAAAAAGGATTCGGGGGGAAATATCACCGAGTTAATTTGTACTTACAATCCGGCTAGCAAGGGAGGTAATTCTCCCGATGGCAGAAAAGTTAAGGCTACGCTTCATTGGGTATCGGCAAAACATGCCGTTAAAGCAGAGGTAAGACTTTACGACCGCTTGTTTATAAAAGAGAATCCTTATGATTGTGAGGAAGGTGATACCTTTCTTTCAAATCTGAATCCGGAGTCGCTGGTAAAGGTGGAAGGTTATATTGAGCCCTCTGTTTTACAGGCCAAACCTTTGGATAGTTACCAGTTTGAGCGTCTGGGGTATTTTTGTGTCGATAAAATAAGCACACGCGATAAACTTGTTTTTAACCGTACCGTTACATTAAGGGATTCGTGGGCCAGAATAGCGGCGAAATAACAGGAATTATAATTTTTCAGTAAAGCAGAATTTTATATTTTTGTGCTCCAAAAATTGCCTCGTGGTGTAATTGGCAACACATCTGACTCTGGATCAGAAAAGTCCAGGTTCGAACCCTGGCGAGGCAGCTTTCGTTAAAACTTCAGCTGCCAAAGGCAGCAAAAAGTAAACCTTAAAATAAGAAGCTATTCTGAAGAGAGTAGCTTTTTTGTTTTGGAAAAAGAAAGGGAGATAAGCCTGTCTCACGAGAACTAGATTTATACCGGTGCATTCATCTTACTATTTAATTAACATAACTACCTTACTATGATTTGTATCGATAGTTTAAGTTTGTAACTTTAATGCGCTTTGCTGTGTCAATTATTTAAATGATAAAGCTTTTGGTTCAGCTTCAGGAAGTGGCTAAATGAAAAGGATCATTATCATACATTATCATCTTAACCCGGGTGGTGTTACGCGTATTATTGAGTCGCAGGTACAGGCCCTCAGGAATTCTGATCCCTCATCGGAAATTCTTGTTCTCACGGCTTCATGCGAAAATCCTGAATTAATTAAAAAGGCAGGAGCTCAAATTATACTGGAATACCGATTGAACTATTTGCATGAGAACACCGATTATGTTGCAGAATATGAAGCATTACAGGATTTCTTTTCTGGAATTCTCAGAAAGGGAGATATACTGCACGTACATAATCTTAATCTGGGCAAGAATCCGATTTTAACATTGGTTATTTCTGAATGGATAAGCAAAGGCTATCCGGTGGTTAATCATGCTCACGATTTTGCTGAAGACCGGCCTCCGAATTATCAGTTTTTAACTCAGGTAATCAAAAAAATTTCCAAACGGTCCGTTAAGGATATCCTATACCCTGACAGGGAGAATCTGCAGTACATTGTATTAAATTCATCAGACAGGATCAAACTTATTGATTTGGGAGTAGATAAGGAAAAGGTGTTCGTAGTGCCAAATCCTGTCGTACTTTCTGCAGATCATAATGAAAAGGATCGTAGTGGAATCCGTTCATCGATCATCGAAAAGCTGAATCTTGTTGGCTCGAAGAAGATTATAACTTATCCTGTACGCGTAATACGAAGAAAAAACATTGGCGAGTATGTTTTACTTTGTCATTTGTTACGGGATAAAGCCAATTGGTTAGTTACACAACCTCCCAGGAATCCTGTTGAAGTGCGACCTTACCTCGAATGGAAGAAATTTTGCATGCTGAATAAGATCCCATTATACTTCGAAGCCGGTAATTATGTGGATTTCGAATCCTTGATCCTTGCCAGCGATTACTGTTTTACAACAAGCATTAAGGAAGGATTTGGAATGGTGTATATGGAACCCTGGCTTTTTAATATTCCGGTTATCGGGCGCAATCTTTCGAATATTAGTCCCGATCTTAAAAAAGCGGGTATTGTTTTCCCCCTGCTTTACAATTCAATAAATGTAATCTGGAATAATACAACAACCGATTTCGCAGAGCTATCCATGCCTGATCAGATGAATTATATTGCCGGACTGATTGAAAATCCGGATAAAGCCAAAGATCTCTTTTCCCAGAACGGATTTCTGGAGAAATTATTAATTTCAGTAGATCAAAGCCTGATAGATAAAAATAAAGCCATTATATTACAGGAATTTTCATTAAATAACTATGCAAAGCGACTCGAAAGAATATATCAAAAATTTGCTGGATAATCTGACTCCTATCGAATCCATCCCGGCAGGAGTTAAACCTGAATTTAAGAAAGATGGTAAAATAAGAGCAATACTGTTCGATGTATACGGAACCCTGTTAATTTCTTCTTCGGGCGATATTGATCAGGCTGAAATATCGGTTGAGAATCTTAAGTCAGCACTGAATGCAGCAGGCATAAAAATATCCGATGGCGAACAAAATGCCCTGGACCATATTCTTATGGATTTTGAATATACGGTGAAGATATGCCACGAAGCTGCCCGGAAGAATAGTGTTCCCTACCCGGAGATTGATATTCTGAGTATATGGAAAATTGTGTTGATCCATTCCCGCAGGAAGGGTTTGATAAGTTTTCACGACGATGCGGATATTATGCTTATGACATGCGTATTTGAATTTCTTAGCAACCAGGTATATCCTATGCCCGGTTTAAAAGAAATCCTGGCAAAACTTCATGAAGTGTGTATGCCGCTGGGTATCGTTTCGAACGCACAATTCTATACTCCCGTACTTATGAATTATTATTTGAATGGCGTTATAAGCCTGAATGAAAAAGTACGGGGTTTTGATCAGGAACTTACAGTTTTTTCATACAAATTTGGAAAGGGGAAGCCCGATCCTACGTTATTTGAGGAGCTAGCGCCGACGCTTAAATGGAAATACGGGATAATACCTTCAGAAGTATTATTGGTAGGGAACGACATGCTAAAAGATATATATGCCAGTAAACAGGTAGGATTTAAAACTGCCCTCTTTGCCGGCGACAAGCGTTCATTGCGTATGCATGAAAATGACGATCGCACTTCCGGTCTTCAACCCGACCATATTATAACCGAACTTAAACAGGTATTAGAAATTGCATTATGAATATTTCGCAATTGAATATTGGCATCATTCATTCCCTTATTGGCAAAAATGACGGCGTTTCCATCGTTATTGATCAAACGGTACATGCCATGGTGGACGACATGGGGATTGAACTGGGAAATATCTTTTTTCTGGCAGCCCATACTTCACCCAGGTTCAATGCCGAAACAAATGATATTTTCTGGCATAAGAACGATATTCATAAAGCCATACTCCGGAATTTCAGTAACGATCCGCCCGAAGGATTCGATGAACTTATTCATGAAAAAGCGGTATATGCGAAGAATATCATCAAAGAGTTTGTAAAGAAGCACAGTATCGATCTGATTATTGCACATAATACTTCACATCCCTATAACTTTATCACGGCTGTCGGGTTGGGATATTTCATAGAAGAAATCCGTAATAAAGGGGTGATCTGGCCAAAAGTTATGGTATGGTGGCACGATTCCTTTTTTGAGCGCGCTCAATTCAGCAATCCGAATCCAATTATTAAAAAATACCTTAAATACCTGCCGGGAATTGAAATTGACGGAATTGCCTTTATCAACAAATCGCAGCCTGCATTGGCTAGGAAACTCTTTAAATCGTTGAACTATCCAGCAATTAGCAGGTTTTTTGAAAAGCGCGTTATTGTAGTACCTAATACCAGTAGCATCGACTGGGAATGGGAAAGTCTTCCGTGGAATGGAAGTAAGCTGCTGGCCCCTCCGCCCGATAATTACAATGATAATTTTCTGCGCGATATTGGGCTCTTATGTGAAATTGATAAACGGGGATTTACCCTCGACGATACATTGATATTACTGCAACATACCAGGATTGTACCCCGGAAAAAAATTGAAGTGGCGCTTGATTTTGCCTTTCGTCTGGAGAAACGGTTTAAGAAAGCCAGTAACAGAAAATGTATTGTATTATTGGTCAGTGGTCATTCGGGCGACGAACAGGTAGAATATAAGACATATCTTGGTGAACACCATAAAAAACTGCTGAATGAACATCCGGATTCGGATGTAATACTGATTTTTGGTGAGCACAGGATACTGAGTCATCGCGATATTATTGTAGATAAAAAATACTATAATTTCTATGAGATACCTGCAATAGTTGCGTCGCTTGGAGGAATAGGAACCTATTTTAGCGAGATTGAAGGTTTTGGTAATAATTTAATTGAAATGGTTTCATTCGGACTACCCGTCGTAATAAATAAATACGATGTTTTTCGTTCGGATATAGAAGAATTGGGTTTTCAGTTTCCATCAATTGAAAACTGTAATTTAACGGATGAGGTTATTAATAAAGCCTATGAAATACTAACTGATTATAAAGTGAGGAATGAGATTGTACATCACAACCTGGGAGTGCTGAGGGATAAACTGGATCACAGGATAATTGCTGAAAAGCTAAAACCACTTGTAATTAAAATGTTTACAAGGATATTAAATGTAGAATAAATTTACTTTTATATAAATTCATAATCCAATCAAATGGGCGACTTCTATCAGAATGGTGTAGTAACTACACTTCATAATTTACGCAAAAGGCCTTACGAGGAATTGGAAGAAAAGCTACTTCGTTTCTCAAAACACAGGCCTATGACTTTAGTACTTCCCTGTCTATACTCTGAATTGGAAGGTCCGGCACTGGAGAATATAATACATGAGTTGATTAAAATACCCTATTTGCAGGAAATTATTATCGGTCTGGATAAGGCTAACAAGGAAGAGTTTGAGCATGCAAAAAAGTATTTCGGACGTCTGGGGCAACAACACCGGATCTTATGGAATGACGGGCCACGAATGAGAGCACTCGATAAGTTGCTTATCGATGAAAGTATTGCCCCCCGTGAAATGGGCAAAGGCAGGAATGCCTGGTATTGTTTCGGATATTTTAATGCTTCTGCCCGTTCCGAGGCCGTGGCTCTGCACGATTGCGATATAGTAACCTATTCGCGCATGATGTTGGCGAGGTTATTTTATCCGGTAGTCGATCCTACCTTTAATTTTAAATTTTGTAAGGGCTACTATTTTCGTTCCGATAATCAAAAATTACACGGACGGGTTGCCCGTTTACTTGTCACTCCTCTACTACGCACATTAAAAAAGTTTTTTGGAAACGATTTTTTTCTTGAGTATCTCGATAGTTTCCGATATCCCCTGGCGGGTGAGTTCAGTATGCGGGCCGATGTTACCAAGACCATTCGTATTCCCAGTGACTGGAGTCTGGAGATTGGCATCCTTTCCGAAGTAATTCGTACCAGCGCAGTTGGACGAATTTGCCAGGTCGATATTGCTGACAGGTACGATCATAAACACCAGGAACTTTCGGAAGATGATCCTAATGCCGGATTATCCAAAATGAGTACTGAAATCGCCAGAGCTATTTTTGCTAAGCTGGCTACAAACGGAATTGTATTTTCACGGGGCCTCGTACGCTCTATAAAAGCTACTTACTATCGGGTTGCTCTCGATCTTCTGGATCAATATTACTCCGATGCAGTTCTGAATGGACTTACGCTTGACAGGCATGTCGAAGAACAAGCGGTCGATATTTTTACAACCAATGTGTACAGGGCGGGTGAAATGTTTTTGGATAATCCGATGCAGGTTCCCACTATTCCAAGCTGGAAAAGGGTTATAAGTGCTATCCCCGATTTTTATAGCCGGCTTCTGGAAGCTGTTGAACTGGATAATGCCTGATTTTCAGATTCCAGGTTTATAGCGATAAAGAATTAGCTTGGCTTATTATTAATGAAGCTGTCCTGTATCGCGAAATATTACCTTAGAATTCTCTGATATCCTTTAGAAGACTGATGTATCGAGGCCGATGGATAAAACAATAGTGACGGATAAAATAAAGAGCAGGTTAAAGAAGATATACAACTATTTACCCTGGTCCGATGAGCAGTTAGGAGATCTGCTTGATGAAATTCAAAGGATAAAAGCATTGATTAATACGCATATTCTGAAATGGAGCCAGGAGAGTATCATTTTAATTACCTACGGTGATAGTATAAGAAAAGATGGGGAAAAACCTATAACGACATTACATCATTTTCTGAGAAAATACCTGGAAAATTCCATTAGTCACGTTCATATACTGCCTTTTTTCCCCTATAGCTCCGACGATGGATTTTCAGTAATCGATTATCGTAGAGTTGACCCGGATCTGGGAACATGGGATGATGTTAAGGAGATAGGCAAGAACTATCAGCTTATGTTCGATCTGGTAATCAATCACATTTCACAGCAGAGTGCATGGTTCCGGAATTATTGTAAGGGAATTGAACCGGGGAGGGGCTATTTTATTGAGGTCGATCCCAGTACCGATCTTTCAAAAGTAGTTCGTCCGCGGAGTTTACCTTTACTTTCGGTTTTTGATACCATTGCCGGAACCAGACATGTATGGACCACTTTTAGTTCCGACCAGATTGATCTGAATTTCGGTAATCCGGAAGTTTTACTGGAAATGCTTAAAATGTTTTTATTTTATCTTGCAAAGGGGGCCAGAGTAATCCGACTCGATGCCATTGCTTTTCTATGGAAAGAAATCGGAACAAATTGCCTGCATCTGGCGCAAACCCACGAAATTGTTAAACTCATGCGCGATATAGCCGGCTTTATCAGTCCGGCGATAATTATTATTACTGAAACCAATGTGCCGAATAAGGAAAATCTAAGCTATTTTGGTGATGGCGACGAAGCCGATATGGTATATCAGTTTAGTCTTCCACCTTTACTTTTACATGCATTGTATACCGAAAATTCAACTTACCTCAGTAAGTGGGCTTCTTCATTATCCGAAATTCCTGAGGGCTGCACTTTTTTTAATTTCACAGCATCGCACGATGGAATAGGGGTCAGGCCTCTCGAAGGACTTCTACCCCGGAATGAAATTCTAGCATTGGCATCTGCAATGGAAGAACAGGGGGGGCACATAAGTACAAAGCGGAATAACGATAATACTGATAGTCCCTATGAGATAAATATTACCTACTTCGATGCCCTGATGAATACTCATAAAGGCACTGACAATTTCCAAAAGGAAAGATTTCTTTGTTCACAAACACTGATGATGTCATTTAAAGGGATACCGGCATTTTATATCCACAGTTTATTGGGTACCCAGAATGATTATGAAGGGGTAGAGCGTACGGGTATATTTCGTTCAATAAACCGACATAAATGGGATGCAGAGGATTTATATGGTAAACTTGACAACGCTACAAGTCATTCTATTATTCTGGTTGAGCTATTACGCCGAATATCGATTCGCAAAAAGGAATTGTCGTTTCACCCTGATTCACCGCAAGTAGTTATACCCTCGGATAAAGATCTGTTCATAATGACGAGGGGACAAAGAGAGGAACTTATGGTGTTGGCGAATCTTTCACGAAATTCGAAAACGATTGATCCGAAGAATTTTGCACTTCCGATTCAGGATTCTATCGATCTGCTGGAGAGTTGTGATATTGGAAAGGATCCTTTCCTTCTGAAGCCCTATCAGGTTTGTTGGATAAAAAAAGGCTGAGAAGTTAAGATATCAGCCTTTATGGTATTAATTTTTATACTTTAAATTGACATATCAATCAATGCACGACTTACTAGTAAATTCTGTTGTTTTGCTCTATCCTGATTGATCCTGAATTTCAAGGTATTGTCTTTAAGGATGAACTCAATAGTCGACCCATAAGTATTTGATCCTTCTTGTTCACCTACGATAAGACAGGCTCTATTGCCAACCTGACTCTTGATAGTGGCGATGGATGACATGTTTGCAGCAGGAACAAAAATTAGTTGACATGTTATAGCTTCTGCTACTGAAGATATTCTACGGATCATAATGGATTTTGTACCCACTTTTCTGTTTGCTGTAAATTGCACCAACTGGTTGTAGGTATCGGAATTCCCATACACTCCTATAACAAAATTTTCATTTCCACTTCCTTCAGGCCAGTTTACATGGCGGAGAAAGTTATAGATAAACATAGCTTCGACATTCGATAAATTATCAGTCGCCCTTACACCCATGCTCAAGCAAGTCGCAAAAAACAGACTGATAAAAGTAAACTTAATCTTTAAATTCATGTGCCCTCCCTTTGTTAGCTTCATTCAATTTTTTTCTTAATATAAATCTCAATTCTGTACGGGAAGGGAGAAAAAAGGTTACTTATAGTCATATTGCATATAACTTTTAATCCGAAATAATTACTAATTCGAAGAAAGAATTTTATCACTTGACTTAATTAATAAAAGTTTAGTCAAATACCGGAATTTAATGGAATAATTTTTATAAAATAGCGTGAATCATATTATTCTTAATCTCATCAGGTAATAAGGACAGCCGGTTTTTCCTGCCGGAAGGAAATGATCCGGAATATTGTCCTGCATTTTTCTGTCATTTATTCAGTATACCTTATCTTTATGAGAAATAAGAGGTGAATGAATATACTTATAGCTCCTGATTCCTTTAAAGAAAGCTTATCGGCTCAAAAAGCAGGTGAAGCCATGCGCAACGGAATAGCAGGTATGCCCGGGAAATGGAATATTCAGATTCTTCCTATGGCCGATGGGGGCGAAGGGACAGTTGATGCTTTAATTAATGCTACAAACGGCAATTTACATTACACAGAAGTGTATGATCCCCTGATGAGAAAGGTTAGGGCAAAGTTTGGAATTCTTGGCGATGGGAAAACAGCTGTTATAGAAATGGCAGCCGCCTCAGGTATCGAACTGCTGGATTCTGAGGAAAGAAATCCATGGATTACTTCTTCATTTGGAACGGGTCAGTTAATCAGTGCCGCCCTCGATATAGGTTGTAATAGAATTATTATGGGTATAGGTGGTAGTGCCACGAACGATGGAGGTGTTGGTATGGCGCAAGCCCTGGGAGTTATGTTTCTTGATAAAAGTGGAAAATCCATCGGGCATGGGGCAGGTGAATTATCAAAAATAAACAGGATGCATCTGCAGGGGATGGATGCAAGAATTGTAACTTGTGAGATTGAAATTGCATGCGATGTAACCAACACACTGACCGGGCCTAATGGAGCATCGATGATTTATGCTCCCCAGAAGGGTGCCGATAAAAAAATGGTTCAACAGCTCGATACCAATCTGAAACATTTTGCAAAATTGGTGAAAGAGCAACTTTACAGGGATGTTGATACAATTCCGGGAGCCGGAGCTGCTGGCGGACTAGGTGCCGGTTTTCTGGCATTTACCAGGGCTGTGCTAAAGCCGGGCTTTGAAATAGTACGCCAGGAAACAAAACTGGACGATCGTATTCAGTGGGCAGATCTGGTTATTACCGGTGAGGGAAAGATTGATTTCCAGACACAGTTTGGTAAGACACCCATGGGAGTTGCAAGAGTGGCTAAAAAATACGGTAAACCGGTTATTGCCATTGCCGGAACACTTGGTGAAGGCTACCAGGAATTATATAACTTAGGATTCGATGCCATATTCTCTATAATAGACAAACCATTATCTTTAAAAGAAGCTCTGCTTACAGCTCCTCAATTGTTAGAACGATGTGCCCGCTCCTGCATAAGACTCTATCTGAGTAAACAGTAATTCCTCTCATTACTAGCCAATTGCATACGTTTTTATACGTTGCAATTTTATTTTCTTTAAGAATATATCTCATTTCAGGAACATATACTTCATTTATGTTAGTATTTTATAAATCAAGAGAAGGAATACAGAAAGTAAAATCGTAAATTTAATATTGATGTGTTCTTTAAAACCATAATTATAAACACTATAACATTAGATTTATGAAAACTTTAGCAACTTCATTTTTATGTGTTACTATTTTGTTTTTTACTTCTTTATTAAGTCAGGCACAAGAAAATAAAGGACTGGAAGGTTATGTAACCGATAAAGAAGGAAATCCTATTGCAAACGTTTCAGTTAGTCCAAGAGGATTGGACATGACTGTGGTCACAGATGAAAAGGGATATTACAAAATTCCATCGGTACCAGATTCAGTTTTAACCCTGATCTTTACGCATCTGGATATGGAAACTGCAACTGCCTCAATTGGATTGTATGAAAGAATCGATATACAGATGAGCGAGGCAGGATCGGAAG
>Ga0307422_1001511_pt1 | contig 12050 bp, 8 predicted proteins | sample SalMarWE160290MG_FD_202153 | JGI IMG/M metagenome (GOLD analysis project Ga0307422, IMG submission 202153) | Salt marsh sediment microbial communities from the Plum Island Ecosystem LTER, Massachusetts, United States - WE1602-90 | ecosystem: Environmental > Aquatic > Marine > Intertidal zone >...
TGGGTAAGACATCCGGGCAAAAGAAGCATGAGTTCCTTTATTGGGAATTTCATGAGAAGGGTTTTAAACAAGCCGCAAGAATGGGTGACTGGAAAGCAGTCAGAATCGGAGTAAAAGGTAAGATGGAGCTTTACAATCTCAGGGACGATGTTAGTGAGACAGTCAATGTTGCCGATTTCCATCCGGAAATTGTCACAAAAATAGAAGATTATTTGAGCACATCGCGTACTGAATCTCAAATTTGGAATATACAAAGCGAATTCTGACAGAATGCTGTTGACGGCGTACGACCGGGAGGAAAACACAGATAAGGTTTGGAACGAGGACTACATGCGTAAAAGCAATTCCGGAAAAGCTCCATCCTTAATCGAGCCGGTAGTCGGCTGCTGATATAGTCCTGATAGGGCCTTAAATTGTCGGGACACTCCGCAGGCACAGGGCAGCAGAATAAAAAACCGAAAATATGGCCACATTTTCACTCGCAAAACACTACAATGGGATTACAACCCAAAAGGCCGTAATCTCTTAATTTTTGAAAAATACAACCATATTTTGCAACTAAATCATGATTATCCTGATAATTTGAACTATTTTTTGAGATGGTCCTGCTTCCTAAACATTGGCTTTTTTACGTTATAATGAGTTATTCTTCATTTTAAATATCTGGCAAAGCTGTATAAACTCGTTCAATATTAAAAATGCACGAGGGGAAAAATTGGTAATAGCGAATGTAAAGGGCTTGACAGATGCACGATGATCCATTATAATTCTGCAAAATTTATACTACGCAAGAGGGACATATTCAGAAGATCACCAGTGCTCAGAGGGGGGTAATTGCGTGCAGAAAGAGGGAGTGTGTATTATGAAAAAGTTAATCTGCATTGTAGGTGTATTTGTGTTCCTTGGGATGTGTCAGCCGGCGAATGTCTCTCGCGGCGGGAACACGAATGCCGACGATATCGTCCCCTTCATCTGGGGGACACTGGGAGGTAATTTCAAACGCACAGGATTGAGTCCCCTTGAGGGTCCGACGTCAGGTTTTCTACAGTGGACATTTACGACGGATGCCCCCGTTCAGACGAGCGTAACCGTCGATGCTCGAGGACGCATATATGTGGCATGTATGGATGGCAAGCTCTATTGTTTAGAAACTGACGGCAGCGTAGACTGGGTCTATGACGCCAACTCCCCTTTGACGACTAGCCCCACGATTGCAACAGGTGGCATTCTTGTTGGGAGCAAGTCAGGCACATTGCACGTCGTTGATTTTTCTGGAGCAGTTCAGTGGAAATATAAGGCAGGAGGACCAATTTACAGTTGCCCCGCTGTCCAGGTAGATGGGAATATGCTCTTTGGTTCGAATGATGGATGTGTGTATGCGTTAAATCCGAACGGTAATCTGGTCTGGAAGCGTCAGTTTGTCTCAACCGGTCCTATACCTCCAGCGATCTTTGCCTCGCCTGCCATTGCGGACGATGGGACCATATACATCGGCACTGTGTGTGATCCTGTACTGTATGCCTTGAATCCTGAGGATGGTAGTTTGCGATGGGAATGCAGATTCCCAAGAGGAACAGGCGTGTTTGCTTCACCTGTTGTTGGTGACGACGGAATTATATATCAGACGCTCGTACGAGACGATCATCTGTATGCTGTGAATCCTGATGATGGTTCGATTTCCTGGGCGTTGGATTTAGCGGATACAAATCAAGACTGGTATCATCCGGATTGTTGCGATCAGATACCTGATTGTAGCGATGAAGATGGATGGTCTGAGCCTGCTTTGGGACCGGATGGGACTATCTATGTCAGTTTGGATGATGCTTATTTGCGTGCGGTCAATCCCAATGGAACAGTTAAATGGGGGATTCGTCTCGGAGACGTCGGGAACTTCACTTTGGCCGTCGACAAAAATGGTCACGTGTATGCCGCATGCGATAGTGGGCATATGTTCGTTATCGACCTTACCGGTCAGGTTGTTGCTAAGCTTGTTATGGATCATTGGCTAAGTTACCCCGTCATCGGGACGGAAAAGACAATTATTCTTACCGATCCTACAGATAGGGGATTGTGCACGAGTGAGTGCAATCACCTATTGGTTATAGGAGCGGGAATATTGCAATAATCTTGTGTGTAACGTGTTTTGAATATAAGCTGTGGGTTTGAAAGCGGCTCATATCATGAGGATTACCAGGAGGCTGTTATGAAAATCAAAGCGATGTTAACTAAAACCGACATTGGCGTGTTAATTATTTGCGTTATGTTCTTGGCAGGTACTCTTGGCATGATCGGTTCTAAAGGGCGTGAAAGGGCTAAGCGCACTTTATGTGCATATCACGTCCGAGAACACCTCGGAGGCCTTATCGGTTCAGCTCTGGACAATGACGGTAATATGCCACTACCGCGTCATTCCGGTTACTGGTTTTGGGATATTGACGTTGATGTGGTGAATCAGATGCTTGACCAGGGATTGAGGAAGGAAACGTTCTACTGTCCCTCCAATCCTACAACAGAGAAGTACACGGACATCTACTGGACGTACCGCGGCGAATGGGATGGACATCGCTTCGTGGTCGATCCCAGCGGGTATATAGTATCTGGATATTGTTATGTCCTCGAATTACAGTCATGGAACCAGCCCAGAGGAACTGGCCGGCCCGTCATCATGGGTTCAGGTAATAAGCAATGGGTCACGTCACTCGACATGCCTAACGCCTCCAATGTGGAATTGGTGGTTGATGCGACTCTATGTCAAGATGCACCCGAGACAGAATCCGGCCGGACGTTTGGTGAAGTATCCGTTGGAGGTATATATAGCGGCTGGGGAGTGTATGACAGAACGAACCATCTTAGGGATGCTGAACATCCTTGGGGCGGGACGATCGGTTTCTTAGATGGACACGTTAGTTGGAGGCCATTTGAGGAAATGGAGGTTCGCTACGAGACACCCGAATTCTGGTGGTGAGTCATAACCTTCAACAAAGTCGGAGCCTGAAATAGTGAACCGCTAAAAGCTTTTGGCGTCGGATGATCTTCTGAGAAGTTCAATGAATGTACGCCGTCAGCAAAAATGGGACAAAAAGATCTCTAACTTAGAGAGCGACTCCAGCTAATTTTTCTATGATTTTGCTTTTATGACATTTCCTTTCAAGAACAGTTTTCTGCTTAAGTTCGGGCCAATGTAACAGTCTGTGCCCCAGTGGTCCACAGCCGCAGATGGACGCGGTGGAAAAGTAGTAAGGCACTACTAAAATATATCTATTTTTTTGCGAGTTCACAGCTACAATCGCACTGCAATCATGTAATCAGTTATCTGCCGATTTTGTCAAAAAGCTCTTTTTATAAGTGTTTTAATATTAGGGACTTACGAAATTCTAAAAATATAAACATGTTCAATAGCTGCTGTGATTCCATAGATACTAACAGCCAGAGTAAATTGCGGCTTTTCCTGGCCGGTTTCTTTTTGGGGCACCTTTCTGTCTCGAATATGCACCGGCGAGTGTGTGTCAATTGGCCTGCGAATAAAGAGTATAACCTTACAAACCAAGATAATTCGTTGCGCTAGAGGTACAAGGTGGCACTTTAGTATAGGAGCATATGCTAATTGGGGTGCTCGAACTTTTCTATGGTTCACGGGTGATCGAAATTAGGACCGGCGGAGCCATACGATGATATAAAGGATATAACGCTTAAAGACTTTTTTTGAAGGAGCGAATTATGAAACAGATAAAATCAATATTAATTCAGACGTGTGTACCGATGTTGATTCTTGGCTTGGTAAACGCCGTTTCGGGTATTGGGAATCAGGCAGTCGCGTATCCAGTCAACGACTTGTGTACGAATGCAACTGAAGTCGGTGACGTGACGAACCTTCCATTCGATACGACCGGCGCCAGATTCGGCGGGCGTGGTTTGTGTATGGTCGGCCCGAACATCTGGTTTTGCTATACCGCCACGTGTACGGGCGATGTAACCGTCAGTCTTGCAGGCAGCAGCTACGATACGAAGCTTGCTGTCTATGATGGATGTGAGTGCTACCCGACACGGTACGATTTGATTGCATGCAACGATGACTTCGGAGACACTTACCAGTCGCAGGTGACATTCGCTGCAACCATGGGTCAGCAGTACCTGATTGAGGTCGGGGGCTACGGCTCTCAGGCCGGCAGCGGCCTGTTAACTATCAGTTGTGAGGGAGAGGTTGAACCGCCGACATACAAAGACACCTGCATGAACGCCCGCCCGATAGGTGACGTGACGGATCTGCATTTCGACACAACCAGTGCTACATTTGACGGCCCGGGCTTATGTATGACAAGCCCGAACATCTGGTTCTGCTATACCGCTGAGTGCACCGGCGATGTCACGGTCAGTCTTTTAGGAAGCAGCTACGATACGAAGCTTGCCATCTATGACGGTTGCGAATGCTATCCAACTGCGTATGATCTGATTGAATGCAATGATGACGCTGGCGGCAGTTATCAGTCGGAGATAACTTTTGCGGCGGATGCCGGCAACCAGTACCTGATCGAAGTCGGCGGTTACGCTTCCTGGACCGGTCAGGGCATTTTGAACATTGAGTGTCAGGGACCGGTCGTTTCGGAAAAGCCGGACCTCGGAGACGCCCCCGACAGATCAAATAATACCGACAGGGGCATGCGTGCGTATGCCCAGCCGTGGGTAGGCGCCCGTTATCCTACGGTCTTCGACGACGGCAGTGCTACAGGGCCTTTCGGGCCGGTTCATTTGAACAATCCCCTGGTGGCATATTTGGGCCAGGCGATTACCGCAGAAACCGAAGCCGATTTCGGCCCAGATGAAGACGGTGTCAATAACATCAATCCCTCAGCCAACTCGCCCGACCATGATGAAGGTGACGACGGTGTCGCTATGCCGCTGAATCTGCCCGACTGCGAATGGACCACGTTCGACTATGAGGTCACTGTTGTCGAACCCGGCATAGATCTCTGGGTCAACGTCTGGCTCGATTTCAACCGAGACGGTGACTGGGACGACTCTGTGGATTGTGAGGCCGGCCCGGCAAGGGAATGGGCGGTGCAAAATCAGTATCTATTCGATCTGCCAGAAGGTCAAACGACGATTACAACGCCGGCATTTCTGTCTGCACACCCTGAAGGTACTCACGAGCAGATATGGATGAGAATCACTCTCTCGGAACAACCCTGGAGAGGCGGAAGCAATCCGGGTGTTCGTGGCAACGCCGGTTCCGGCCCGCCGGAAAAGTACGAGTTCGGCGAAACAGAAGATTACTTCTTCATCCCGGATTTGACCAGCGAAGATGAATGCTCGTTGTGCAGGGACGCTAACGAAGACGGTGTGATTGACATTCACGACCTGATTGTCCACATTACTGAATGGCTGACAAGCTGTCAGTAGTAATCTTTTGCAGACACTCAACCGGAGCTGTGGGCACTGATGTGCTCACAGCTCATTTCCTGTGTAATTGAAGACGGCTAAGGTGCAAGGTTTTAGGTTTTTATTTCGGTGGTAAGTTCAAAATGGCCCAATTCGGTTGATGTTGACCTTAACTCGAATCCTTTTCTGCATTCAAGGTTCCTGTACATAGAACAAGGCGCTGGTTGGATTGAGCTTAAGTGGTAGAGTAGTGAGTTCCTGGCCGTCCTTGCTTTGAGAATGAGTCTGCTCGACCGGCCGTTTCCGGCCGTTCATCGGGTCCCAGATTGCAAGGTCCATCGAGCCTCGCAGAACAACCTTGGTATCTATTTGCTTGTCTGAAGAGTTGGAGAATAGATAGATATTGCGTCCGGCCTTAACCTTGTGGATATAGGTCAGCGAGCCATCGTAGCTGCGGCCCATCCTGACCGGCCACATAGGTTCCTGGATTGTTACATCCCACACCGACACCGCTTCCTGCATTATAGCCTGTACCATTTCCGGCGTATAATCAGGCAGAAAATATGCGCGTCCCCCCGCCTCGTTTTCGTTTACAAAATATACCATGAACTCATCGAGTCTCCGCTCGAATCGTGCAGTGATAGGTTTATCACCAAGTACGCCGAAGACCTCTCTTATAATCCGTCTCACTTCGGCATCCTTGCCCAACTCGGCTGATTTGTCGGCGAGCGTCTTAGTTGCAATTACCGTCCCGCCCGAATCGTAAAATGCCTTGATTTTATGAGCCGTATCAACCGACAACACTTTTCCTCCCGGGACAATGAGTACACAGTACTCCTCCCGATTAACTTTGTTGTTAAGAATCAATTTTTCGCCTTCGATTACACAACGCTGTTGTAGAACTTCCGGATGCAGGAAGGTGAAGTCCTGTCGCAATCCGCGGAAAATCAATTCACCCAGGTCGATATAATCTATCTCCGGCGGCACGATACCTCCTTCGCGCGCGTATGCTGTTTCCATTGCTCCGGCTCGAGGCGCATTGCCCCAGTCGCTGAAAAAATAAGCCGCCTGCAATGAAGCGATCGGATATAGTATCGCCACATCGGCCACGTGCCTGCCGTGCTGCAACATGTAGCATAGACGCCCGATCAAACGGTCGCTCTCGGGTGTCTTGTCACGCGGCAGTGCACCGACCTGAAAATTCGCACCCATCGTTGCCTGGTCCATGGCGACTTTGTATACGATTTCCGGGCTCATATTGTTACGATAAGCTGCATAGGTCTCGGCCATCATTAACGGTTTGTCCCAGTTGTATGCCGACGAGCTGACTATCTTGTAGGCCCGGTTTGTTCGTCCCCACCACCAGATATCATCAATCGCCGGTACATCCTGATGCTTGAAAGCCAGCATTAAATCGCCGTTGACCGGGACGGGATTGTCTATTTCCTCCTGGTCCAAGTGGCCGCTGAGCTTTATATTGTGCGCCCGGCACCAGTCGTCCAGTTGTTTGATGTAGCATTCGGAGAATAGCTTTGCGCGGAATCCCCACAGCAGATTGCGGATAGCGGCTGTGTCCGGCCCGATATCGTACCAAAGCGCCGGGTAATACTTCATCGGATTGAAACCGTGGTGCTTTTGGAAGTTCTCATTGAATTTAGGCGTCCACATCTTGCCGTTTGCCACGTGCATTGCCGGTTCATCGTAATGTGTAATTTGAAGTACACTGCCGAAATATTTCTTCAGATTATCATAATGAGCCTGATAGCAAAGCTCGATGTACGTTTGCACCGCTTCGGCGTCAAGGTAATCCACATAGCCGCTCTTACGTCCCTGGCCGAGTGACGCCTTCGGGTCGAGGTAGAATCCCATTACTTTCCAGCTTCCGTTCGGCACTTCGCATCTAAGTTGCTTTCCTTCGATTTTGTCACTGATGTCGAGCAGCTCCCTGCTGTCAAGGTTCATCAGCACCGCTCCGGTTGCTATACCATCCGGCAGTTGCAATTCAACCTGTGTCGGTCCGTTTACATCTTTTTCGACTTTTTCAAGGCTCTTTGCCCCATATTGCGGGTACTTCGAGTACAAGAGACCTCCGGCCATGCCGCTTGGATAGCCTACCTCGTCATAAAATACGATTGGTGGATTTCCATTTTCTAGGCCCGCCTCGATAATTTTTGCATACAAATCGAAATACTCTTCGCTCAGGAACGCGATGCCGCGGTCGTCCTGCCGCTTCCGCCCTGAGCCTTTGAGGTATTCGTCCGACAATCCCTTCGTACTGCCCGGCCCCATACCAAGATAAAAGCCACCTGTGGTATCACGTTCGGCCCAGCGTTGTACTTGCCGGGTCATGTTCTCTTCGGTTGCCCGTGACAAATCGTACGTCAGCCATGCTTGCTGTCGGCAGCCTTTCGGCGGCTCAGCAAACGCTTCTTCCTCGATGCTCCTGGATTTTTCGAAAGCTCCGGCTCCGGCCTCGGATACCGCCCAGATAAGAAGCAACAATCCTGATAAGCACGTCCATGACTTATCTTTGTTCGAAATTCCTATTATTATGTTTTTGCTCATTTTCTTTCCCGTTCTATAAAGGTATTCATTTTCATAAGTATCTTCGATGTTCCAAAAAAGCTCCGGCCCCATCAGGCCGATGTGTCGCAATCAATTCTCATGCACCGGTTCTTGACCGAGCAGATGGCGCACGAGGAAGTCTCTCAGACGTCGCCGGCCATAGGGTGACCCCGAAGCCCCGTGACCTGCGCCGGGCACCACCAGCAGATCAAAGTCTTTGTCCGCCTTGATAAGGGCGTTCACTACCTGCATGGTCGATGCCGGGTCCACGTTGCGGTCCAGTTCGCCGACGATCAGCAAAAGCTTGCCTGTGAGATTTTTGGCCAGAGTGACATTGCTCTGTGCTTCATAGTGGTCTCCGACGGGCCAGCCCATCCATTGTTCGTTCCACCAGATCTTGTCCATGCGGTTGTCATGACAGCCGCAGTCCGCGACCGCCACCTTGTAGAAGTCACCGTGTCTCAGAAGGGCACCAAGGGCGTTTTGGCCGCCCGCGCTGCCGCCGTAGATGCCCACGCGATCGAGGTCCATGTACGGGTATTTCTTTGCCGCTGCTTTTATCCACAGGATACGGTCCGGCAAGCCCGCGTCTGCCAGGTTTTTACAGCAGACGTCATGAAAGGCCTTGGATCGCCAGTTGGTGCCCATGCCGTCGATTTGAACCACAATAAATCCAAGGTCCGTCAGGGCACTTGCCCGGGGAGATGCCTGAAACGACTTTGGCACGAACGCCCCGGTGGGACCGGCATAGATACTTTCAATTACGGGATAAGAGCGATTGGGATCGAAATTTAACGGCCGATGGATTATGCCGTAGATATCAGTGACACCGTCACGGCCTTTGGCTGCAAAGGGTTCGGGAAAACGTCGTCCTTCGGCCAATAGTTCCCGGGCATCGGCCTGTTCCAGCGGGCAAATAAGGGAGCCGTCTTCGGCCTTGCGAAGTTCATGCACCGGCGGAAGATCGACGCGCGAATAGGTGTCAATATAGCATCGCTGGTCCGGTGACCATTGGAGGTTATGCGTTCCGTTCCCTTGGGTAAGCATAACCAGGTTACCGCCGTCCAGATCAACCCGGCATGTATGAATGAAGTATGGGTCCTGTCCGGTAGTTATGCCCGCAGCTTGAAACAAGACTTGACGCTTGTCCCGGTCCACGCGTTCCACGCCGCGAACTACCCATTGGCCTTTAGTTATGGGATTTTTTACCTTGCCCGTGGTCAGCTCTATTAGATACAGGTGATTCCATCCGCTGCGCTCTGACATCCAGATAAGTTCGTTGGTCTCGGCAAGAATTTCCATGAAAGTCTTGCTGGAATAGTCGAAGAAGCTCTGGCATTCTTCATTCACAATAGCACGTACGGCTCCAGTAGCGGCATCCACAGCCAGCACGCGCATCATCTGGTGGCCGCGCTGGTTGTATAGGAACGTGAACTCGGAAGAATCCGGAGCCCATTCGATACGTTCAATGCTCCAGGGAAGAGAGATTAGATTGGGATCTATAGGTATCTCGTTCTGGTCTTCTATCCGGAACAGGTGCGGTATGCCCACGGGGATCTCGTCGCCGGGCTTGAGGTAGGGATAAGAGTGTAGCTTGGGTTGAAGCTGGTCACTGGGAGACGATTCGATTAGATAAACCAGACGTTCGGGTACCTTTTTCGTGCGCATGGCAATCACATATCGTGAATTCGGGGACCAAATCACCTGAGCCTCCTCAGGTGGTGCCTCCGGCGTATTATACTGCATACCGATAAGACGTGCCCGCGATGTGTCTCTGTGATAGGAATTCTCTTCTGTGCCGTCATTGCTCAACTGTCTTTCCTTTTGGGTGCCTGTATGGCGCAGCCAGAGGTTGTGGTCACGCACAAAGGGCATCCATTGGCCGTCCGGCGAAATTGAGGACTCGGGACGCCGTCGCGGCCCTCTGAATCTGTCACGACCTCGCCGCTTCGGTTCGCTGCCGTCGATAATGGCATACCCGCCGTCTTCAACAGCCTGGAATACGGCCAGTGTCTCGTCGTTGGGATCAGTAACCAGCCATACGTGACCTGTGTACGTGTGTTGCAATCTTTGTTGACCGGCGTCTAATGTGCCGTAAGGTTGACGCTCGCCCTGCGAATCAATCCAGAAGATTTGAACCTGCATCGTCAACTGATTTATGAAAGTTATGGACGTCTCGGCTCCGGTATGATAGCTGGGTCGGATGCGCCGCGTAAAGGGCAGACCCTCGTGCTTGAGCTCGGTTTCATCCAGTTTCACGATCTCGTACGTCTGGAGATTTAAACGCCAAGCCGCATCGGTCCCATGCAGTTCCACGGACGTATCGTCCTCTTCAAAGACCAGTAATTGCACGGGCAGATGATTGGCGTCCACGGCCTGGTCGTTCTTTTCAGACAGGATAGCGGCCACGCGAGCATGATCGAATGCAGGCCGGCGAATGCCTTTTTCCGTATCCACCAGGATAAATTCCCTGGCACCGCCCGCCAGGTCGTTGCGATACCAGAATTGTTTGTTCTCAGCGAACCAGTGTGGTCTGATTGTGGTTTTATAGACTTCTGCGCTATGAGCTGCTGCGGTTATGGCTGTTAAGGTAGTCAGTAATAAGATTTTGGCACGATGCGGAAGAGATTGATGATGTGTCATTATTGATTTCCCATTTAACTCCATAAGCGATAATATTGCTTGCTGCAGGCTCCATAATAACACCATAGGCGGCATGATTTCAAGGAATTTGACCGTGCCGTCGATAAATAAAACGTAAAACTTTAAATGCAAAACGCAGAGTCATAAATCAAAATTAAAAATGTTCTAACCGAGTTCCAACTTCAATACTTTTGCACTTTTACTTTTAACTTTTACCTTCCTTATCGCAGCCGCCCCCTCCTGTCCCGAAGGAGCAAAATTATAGGGGCAAGCTTTTCTGGCTACGGCTTGGTACTGCCAGAATCATTCTGCATACTACGCCAAGACGAGTGGGATCGTGATTGTCGAAAGAAAAAATTCAGCCCCACTGTCCCTATTTTTCCTCAATGTATAAATTAATCGTTGCTCTACGTAACATCGAGATAACCATTGGAAGAATTTTAAAACTTAAACTAACTTTTTGGAAACGGCACTAGATTCAAGTCAACTTCTTCGTAAGGAATGTGAACTCCATCTACTTCGATACGTAAGACATGCTCACTACCAAGATTCTGCCACGTATATGGGATTCTGATCTCTTCGCCTCCCTGTTGAGATAACCACTCTTCGAAGTTCGACAAACCTCCACCAAAAAACATATGTACAATCCAAATTCCTTTGAAGTAGTGCTTAAAAAGAGAGGTCATGTACTCTTTGGGTTCGAGGCTTGCGCAATTCAGCTTCTCTGCCACTTCAATAATTTCACGAATCATTCCAGGCAGGTCTTCGTTGTAAAAGCCAATCTCCAGAACAAGGCGTCTTGCATAGTCGGACGTCGCTTGTTCACTTGCGAACCCATATTGGCGTTGAACAGGCACATCAAGTGACAGGGATTCATTTAGTTCCTGGCCCGAGCGTAAAAGAACGTAGCGACCGCGCGGGTGAGAAGCCCATACTAAAACTGTTGGGACATCAAGCCGTCTCCTTATTAGAAGGGTTTGATCGTCTTCAGGCATGTACACCTCAAATTGTTTGTAACTTCGATTATCGGCATTAATGGTGTCACAAATCCAAACATCATGGTCTGTATTATTCTTAATCTTGTATGACAATTCAAGGGTAGTGTCATTCAAATTCAGCTTATTGAGTTCAATCGTCACCACTTTTTCCACCACGTTATTCGGGTCGTCCGAATTCTCGGCTTGTGCGCCGTTTGGGAAAGAAGCACAGAGTGTCAAAACAAACAAAAAACATATATTTCTGTTCATTTCTAATCCCTTTCATTTCGTTAGCGATATCGACAAACACATTAGATAAGATGTTCAACATATAGCATTCTCACCCATCGCGGTTGGTTTAATTCTTAAAATCATATCATCCTATGCGTATTACTGCCTGGGTGCTTAATCTCTTTACAATCACCGCAATTATATTATAACGCCCTCCAGCGTCATAAACAAGGACAAAGTTACTTGATTTCCCATTGA
>Ga0307422_1001512_pt1 | contig 12044 bp, 9 predicted proteins | sample SalMarWE160290MG_FD_202153 | JGI IMG/M metagenome (GOLD analysis project Ga0307422, IMG submission 202153) | Salt marsh sediment microbial communities from the Plum Island Ecosystem LTER, Massachusetts, United States - WE1602-90 | ecosystem: Environmental > Aquatic > Marine > Intertidal zone >...
AACGTCCGAAGAACTGGGGCTGCCTCCCCTCCCCGACAAAGCTCCGGACGGACAAAAACTTCGTGCCGGACTGGTGGGATGCGGAAACAGAGGAACCGGGGCAGCACTGAATTTTATGGATGCCGGTCCGAACCTCGAAATTGTGGCCCTGGCTGATGTCTTTGAGGATAAAATTCAGGACTGCCGGAAAAAATTAAAGCAATACAAAATTGAGGTTCCCGACAAAAATTGTTTTACTGGTTTTGATGCCTTTAAAAAATTGCTGGACGTTGACCTGGATATTGTACTTCTGGTCACTCCTCCCCGGTTCCGGCCCGAACACCTGAAAGCATGCATTGAGGCGAACAAGCACGTTTTCATGGAAAAACCGGCCTGTGTAGATCCCGTGGGAGCCCGGTCGGTCATCGCCAGCTCAAAAAAAGCAGAAGCACTGGGATTAACAGTGATCACCGGAACCCAACGAAGACACCAGCGCGATTATATCGAAACCTATAAACAGGTTGCCAACGGGGAAATCGGAGAGATCACTTCAGCACGGGCCTTCTGGATGCAATCGCATGTATGGTTCCGAACCAGGGAGGAAGAGTGGAGCGACATGGAATATATGATCCGAAACTGGAACAACTTCTGCTGGTTGTGCGGCGACCACATCCTCGACACCCATGTTCATAACATTGATGTGATCAACTGGTTTATCGGAAAACACCCTGATAGTGCGGTAGGGTTCGGAGGAAGACACCGTAGAATCACCGGCGACCAGTACGATTTCTTCAGCATCGATTTCCACTTTGGCGAAGGATTATTTTCACACAGCTTTACGCGTCAGATTGACGGATGTGCCAATGCAATGGGGGAATTCATTATGGGGACCAAAGGATATACCAACTGCCAGAATACCATTTATAATCCGGATGGAACCATCAAATGGGAATATGAATACCCCAGAGACAATTCGGGAAAGCCAACAAACACCGTGAAGGTTTCACCCTATGTGCAGGAACACGTTCACCTGGTCACAGCAATCCGTACCAACAAACCGGTACAGGAAGCTGAACAGACTGCGATCTCTACGCTGACAGCCATCATGGGGCGGACAGCTGCTTACACCGGACGAAAAATCACCTGGGAAGAAATGATGTCTTCAACAGAAGTGCTGGGTCCGGAAGCAATTGAAATGGGCCCGGTCGACCGGGATTTTCCGGTCCCAGTTCCGGGAATTCAGCATAAAACCTGAAATAAAGAATCCATAACAACAGACAATCATGATTTCCGTAGTAATACCTTTATTTAATGAAGAAGCCCTGGTCAAAGAGCTTGTTCAACGAATTGCAGATGCCCTTGCAAAAACCGGGGAGAAGAGTGAAATACTGTGTGTGGACGATGGAAGTACCGATAATACCGTTCCGTTTTTACTGCAGAAAAAGGAAACAATCAACGAACTGAAAATCGTATCCTTTTCAAGGAATTTCGGCCACCAGGCCGCTTTTACAGCCGGAATGGTTCTTGCAAAAGGGGAGTTTATCGCTCTCATGGACGGAGACCTCCAGGATCCACCCGAATTGTTACCGGAGTTGTATGCCATCCTGACGAAAGAGCCTGTGGATATCATTACCGGCCGAAGAAACAAACGGGAAGAACCGGCAGGGAAAAAATGGATGATCCGCATGTTTCATTCGATCTTCCGGAAAACCTGCGGCTTTCCACAGGCTGGAAATGAAGGCAACTTCTGTATGATGAAAAAGAAGGTTGCCCAGGCTATTAACTCCATGAAGGAAAAAAACCGGTACATCCCGGGTCTGCGAAATTTTGCCGGTTTCAGAAATTACTATCTCGATTACGACAGACAGGAAAGAAAGCACGGACCGAATAAAATGAAGTTTACCCATCTGGTAAGCCTGGCCATGGATGCCATTTTTTCTTTTTCAAACTGGCCCGTCAAATTGTGTCTCTATCTGGGGCTGACCGGACTTGTTGTTGTATTGATCGCTTTTGTTTACACCCTGGTGAGTAAATTTCTCAACCTGGCACCCCTGGGCTGGTCGTCGACCATGCTCAGCCTCTATTTTCTGGGAGCAATCCAACTCACTTTCCTGGGTATTATCGGCGAATATGTATACCGGATTTATAAAGAAACTCAAAACAGACCCCACTATTTTATCAAAGAAATTATTGAATAAACGAATAGGAAGTGTTTGAAAAGGATCACATATCATTCCGGGGGTTGGGTAAAAAGCATTTTTACCTGGTTGCTTCGTTTATCGGTATTGTGATGCTTTTTATGGCTTCCGGAGCTGCCATAAATATTGATGAACCGGTGCATTACGACCAGGCCAAAAAGGTCCTCTCATGGTATAAAACCCGGGGGAAGGACACCTCCTGCCTGGAGACCCCACGCAGCAACCTGAAATTTTACGGTCAGTCGCCTGATAACCTAAGTGCCCTGATAAACCGTTTATTCGCTATTGAAAAAGAATACCAGACAAGACACTACCTGGGATGGGTATTTTCCTTCCTTTTGCTGTGGGTCACCGGAGCAATCGCATATGAAATTTCAGGAAGTTCCCTTGCCGGGATCGTGGCACTGATCCTTTTGTTTATTTCACCCTCAATGATGGGGCAGGCTTACGGAAACCTGAAGGATATCCCTTTTGCTTTGGGGTATGCATGGAGTTTGCTCATGATCCTGCGATTGGTTAAACAAATGCCGGTACCACGGTGGAAGAGTGTTCTTTTACTGGGACTATCCATTGCTTTTACAAATTCGGTGAGAATAGGCGGGATGGTACTCTTCCTTTACCTTGCCCTCTTTTTTGCTGCCTGGATGCTGATTGCAGGAAAAGCTTCCGGTGACGTCTACAAAAATCCCCGCTGGTGGAAACAAATACTGATTAAAGCCCTGGTGGTGATTGGTATCGGATATTTTGGCGGATTGATTTTCTGGCCTTTCGGACTGATTCATCCCGTTAAGAATTCCTGGGAGGCACTATCCGTCATGGAACACTATACGATCAGCATTCAACAAATCTTCGAAGGAACCCGGGAATGGAGTACAAACCTTCCGTGGTACTATCTGCCCAAATGGCTTTTCATTTCTATTCCTGAAATAGTGATAGCCGGAGCCCTTCTTTTTGTGCTGGCTCTATACGATCGAATAAAAAATCACCAGTTGCAAGCCCTGTTTGGCTATGGAATGGTTGCTTTTGGTCTTCTCTTCCCCCTGGTTTATGTTATAGCCATAGATGCAAATTTATACAGCGGCTGGCGGCAAATGTACTTTGTCTATCCTCCTTTAATAGTCATCGCTTCAGCAGGACTGGTGCATCTATGGCAACACCTCAGAAAACCGGCCCAAACAGCCATGGCCGGAATATCGCTTCTGTTAATACTCCTGCCGGTAATCCATATGGCCCGGACCTACCCTTCAGAATACATCTATTTCAACACCCTCGCAGGAGGAAATAAAAAAGCATGGAGCAATTATGAATACGATTATTACTGGCATGAAATGAAAAAAGCCGCTTCCTGGCTTGAAAAAGAACTGGAAAATAACAACTCTGAATGCAAAGTAGCATCCAATTTTATCCTTTCTGCTTATTTCCCGGATAAGAAAAATACCGGTTTTGAATACGTTCATTTTTACGATAAAATTTCTGCTGATTGGGACTATGCCCTGTTAGGAGTAAATTATGTCCATCCCTGGCAATTGAAAAATGATACCTGGAAACCCGAAAAAGTGGTTCAAACATTTTATCACAAGGGAAATCCTACGGTAATCATTTTAAAAGGACAGGATAAAGATGCCCGGGAAGGCTACACAGCCTTCAGAGACCGGAATTTTGAAAGGGCTGTTTTAAAATTGTCTACGGCGCTGGAAAAAGACCCGGCAGACCTGCAGATTGCAACCTATCTGGCGGAAAGTTATCTTACCCTGAACCGGTTTGAAGAAGTCAGAAATGTCCTGCAAAAAGCAAAAACGAAACATCCCTTTTACGAACCTTTTTTGCTCCTTGACGCAAAACTGGAGATGAAAAAAAAGAACCATTCAGAAGGCCTGGAAAAATTAATGAATTTGCTGGATGTGAACTCCCGGTATTCCAGAGCAATTCCTTATTTAATAGAGTGTTACGAAAATACAGGCCAACCAGAAAAAGCAGAAAAATTGCGAATAAAATATAACATATAACCAAAAAGAAGCAAAATGAAACAAATGAAAAAGGTAAGATTATTCCTGGTATCAGCGATCCTTTCATTGATCCTGGCAGGAGGAATCCTTTATGCCCAGGAAGAAGGAACATACATTGACAACGCCTCGCCCCAGGACAGTTCCTATATGGAAGGCGATGTTTTAAACTTTGATGAATATTATGAAGATGATAAGTCGGGCAATACCGTGGCAATCGTTGTGGTTGCCGCCATTGTGGTTGCCGGAATTGTCATTGCAGTTGTTTTACGCAAGAAAAAGAAAGCGTAAGCCTTTTTTGCCGGAAACGGAAGGAACCTAAAACCACTACGGCTTTCTGAAATAAAATTCAGGAAGCCGTTTTTTTTTCTGTCGGGTCAGAAGCCAATTTTCCGGACCGTCGTTTCATCGATAGCAAGAAAATCCATCACAGCATCCAGGTTCTCCACATCCACCAGGTTATTCTTCGCATAATCAGCCGGGAAAACTACAATTCTGAAGATTTGATTTTCTTTTTCTGCCGGCAGGAGAATGTTAAAATTAATATCGCCATCCAGGAATATCCGTACATCTCCAAAGGTATAATCAAAATTATATTGCAGAATTCCTTCATTCAGGACAACCGATTGCGGCAAAGGACGCCAGACATCAACCGTTCCCCCGTCATTTCCTTCCACCACTTCCCAAAGAATATACACGAGCACAATGTCGGACTCATACATTTCAAAACCGGCAGGAAACTCATAGAACAGTTCGTAATTGTTCTGACTGGTAAAATCCCCTTTCACTTCAAATACATTGCCTAAAAACGAAACGCCATCTTGTCCGGGAGGGCCCGGCTCCCCTTCACAGGATAACAAAACTACAGCCGCAGCCAGTGTGAGTATTCCGATTGTTTTTTTCATGACTTTTAAAATTTAATGGATTCCTGATTGTTTTTTTATGGCAAGATTAATGCCAAATACGCAAATTCTCAAAATTAAACCCGGTAAAACAGAAAAATACCACCGGGATTTTCTTATTTTAACCTTCTTCAGAGCCTTTTTTTACTTTTTTCCTGATTTGTTGTTATCTTACTACAACAAAAGAACCGGTCAGAAATACAATGTTGATTTTTTATGGAGATCGATAAACCAAAGGGAAAAAACACCAAACAACGTATTCTCATAAAGAATATGTTGAGTTCCTGTTGTGTGCGGCTGGTACGTGAAGAGCTGGCAAAAACCGGAGTGACGGTTCTGGATGTAAAACTCGGAGAAGCCGTGATTCAATATGATCCTTCCGGAATTTCGGGAACGCAGATTGCCGAAGCGCTAAACAAGCTGGGATTAACATGGATAAAAGATAAAGATGAGGTTCTGGTTGAACAGATCAAGCACACGGTAATCGAACTGATCCATCAGATGAATAATGTCGATTCCATAGCCCGTAAATCGGAATACCTGGTTGAAAAAACAGGACGTAGTTATCAGGTATTATCAAAAGTGTTCTCCAGAGTGGAACACATCACATTGGAAAAATACATCATCCTTCAGAAAATTGAACGTGTTAAGGAACTGGCTCTCGATGATAAATTCACATTGAGCGAAATAGCCTGGATGATGGATTACAGCAGTCCGCACCATCTTTCGAACCAGTTTAAGAACATCACCGGAATATCTATTTCCGATTATAAAAAAAATCCGGCTGCCTATAAGAAACCGCTCGATCAATTGTATTAAAATAAACTTCAGGATGCCCCGAAAAACACGTTGTCTGACACGATCCATTGCTGTGTACCATATTTTATAAAACTATTACAGAATTATGTACTTAACCGATGGGTTCCATCGTTTATCTTTGTAACCTGATAACGAACTTTTTATCCAATGAAGATTTCAGAAGAAATAAAAATCAGTGACAACGGATTTGTTTTCAATCCGGAAACCGGCGATTCATTTAATATCAATTCCAGCGGACTTGAATTGATCAGGCTTCTCTCCCAGGGGAAGGATTTTGAGGTCATCAAAACTATCTTTCTTGAAAAATTTGAGGTTGATGAGTTAACCTTTGAGAAAGATTTTTATGAATTCTGTTCCCTGTTAAAGAATTATCAGTTAACAATTCAGGAAAATCCGTCCGATTTTTCCTAACGGAACAGGGATCATGACAAAAACAAAGATAACCATCGCAGTAACCGGGCTGAACAATACGGACAATCCCGGTCCCGGAGTGCCGGTCATCCGTTCGGTCAAAGAATCCACAGAATTTGAAGTACGGATTATCGGACTGGTCTATGAAAATCTTGAACCTGGAATCTATATGGAAGGGCTTTGTGACCGGATTTTTCAGATCCCGTATCCGTCATCCGGTTCGGGTGAGCTTATAGAACGCATTGAAGAGATCAGTCAACAGGAAAAAATAGATGTGCTGATTCCCAACTTTGATGCAGAGTTGTTTTCCTTTATGAAAAATGAAAAACGCCTCCGGGAAAAGGGCATTCATACCTTTCTCCCCACCTTGCAACAGTTTCAGGAAAGGAGCAAGGAACAACTGCCCGCATTTGGCAAAAAATATGACCTGAACGTTCCGCGGAGCTTAAACCTGGGAAGCCTGAATGAAATCGCAGAGATCAAAGAAAAATTTGAATATCCGGTAATGGTTAAAGGTAAATTTTACGATGCCCACCTCGCATATAATCCGGAACAGGTAAAACAGGCGTATAACAAAATATCATCCAAATGGGGATTACCGGTAATCATTCAGGAATTTATCAGGGGTACTGAAGTGAATGTAATCGCCCTGGGTGACGGACAGGGAAACACCATTGGAGCGGTCCCCATGCGCAAACAGTATATAACCGATAAAGGAAAAGCCTGGGGGGGAATTACTCTTTCGGATGAAAAAATGCTGAATCTCACACGGACGATCATCCGCAGAACCCGATGGAAAGGGGGAATGGAACTGGAACTTATCAAAACCATGCAGGGGGACTATTTTCTTATCGAGATCAATCCGAGGATCCCGGCATGGGTTTACCTGGCTGTCGGTGCCGGACAAAATATCCCGGAAGCTCTGGTAAAACTGGCACTGGGTCAGGAAGTTGCCCCCATGGAAACCTATGAAACAGGAAAAATGTTTGTCCGCTATTCATACGATATGATCGTAGACCTGAAAAAATTTGAAACCATATCAATCAATGGAGAAATCTGAAAATCATGGAAAAAGCAACCTATAAAAAGCCGGTAATTGCGCGGATCACCACCGGCATGCCCAGCAAATTCGGACTGCCAGTGAAACAAAAAATCATTTCAGAGATCGATGGTCTGGCAGTATCTGATTTAATCCGTCAATACGGATCTCCTGTTTTTGTCTTTTCAGAACGAACGATCCGGGAGACGTTTGCTGAGGCCAGAAGGGCTTTTGAAACCCGTTACCCGAAGGTACAGTTTGCCTGGTCATACAAAACCAATTACCTCGATGCCATATGCAGCATTTATCATGAGGAAGGTTCCTGGGCTGAAGTGGTATCCGGTTTTGAGTTAACCAAAGCCTTATCACTGGGCCTTCCAGGATCCCGGATCCTGTTTAACGGCCCCGAAAAATCGAAAGAAGATCTGACCCTCGCAATAAATGAGGGTGCTACCCTGCATATTGACCATTTTGACGAACTTTACCTTCTGATAAAAACGGCACGTACCCTGCAGAAAAAAGCACGTGTGGCAATCCGTGTAAACCTGGACGCTGGTATTTACCCTGTCTGGGATCGCTTTGGATTTAATTATGAAAACGGGGAAGCCTGGAATGCCGTGAACCGGGTTATGCTGGCTGAGGAACTGGAACTGGTGGGTTTGCATACCCACATCGGAACCTATATAATGGCTCCCTCAGCTTACGGCATCGCGGCCAGCAAACTGGCCAACCTCTATACTGCCATCCACCGGAAATTTTCTCTCTGGTTAAAATATATCGACCTGGGCGGTGGCTTTGCATCCAGGAATACGCTGAAAGGAGCCTATATGCCCGGAGCGGAAACCTGCCCTTCGTTTGACGAATATGCAGAAGTTATTTCCAATGCGCTGATCTCCTCCGAGATACCCCATGAAAACCTTCCTGCCTTATTCCTTGAAACAGGACGCGCCCTGATCGATGATGCCGGATATTTGTTGACGACTGTACTTGCCAATAAAAGACTGGCAGGAGGCAGACGTGCTACAATAATTGACGCAGGCGTAAACCTGTTGTTTACTTCATTCTGGTATCATCCGGGGGTGTACCCTTCAGGAGAAACCTCAGGGTATCCCGAAGAAACAACAATTTACGGGCCCTTATGTATGAACATTGATGTAATCCGCGAGGCAATTCCTTTTCCCCATGTAAAACCCGGCGATCAGCTGGTTATCGAACGGGTTGGGGCCTATAACGTTACCCAGTGGATGCAGTTTATTACCTACCGACCGAATGTAGTTCTGATTGATACAGAAGGAATTACCCACATCATTCGAAAAAAGGAAAGCATCGAACTCTTTAAAAACGCCGAATCCAATCCAAAAAAATAAGGTTTTTACCCTATGGAGCCATCCATAAAAAATAAAATAGTACGCATCACAGAGCCTGTTTTAAACAGTTATTCCCAGGTTTTCTTCTCCCGGTCCAAACTATTGGCCCTTTTCCTGGTAATAATCAGTTTTTTCGATTACGGAGCAGGAATAAGCGGCCTGCTTTCGGTCATCGTGGCCAACCTTCTTGCCTACTGGCTGGGCTATAATGAATATTACCTGAAGAGTGGATTGTATGGTTTTAATGCCTTACTGGTCGGGCTTGGAATTGGCTTGTTTTATGAACCCTCTCTTCAACTGTACCTTTTGGTACTCATTTCAGCCATAACCTGTTTTTTACTCACGGTTGTTTTACAGGGAGTGCTTGGCAAGTACGGTCTTCCCTTCTTAAGTGTCCCCTTTCTGGCAGCTATATGGATTGTAAGCCTTGCGGGAGGAGAGCTCACCGCGCTGAACATCAGCGAACGCGGTATCTATGTGTACAATGAGATCTATGCCCTGGGCGGCCAGACCCTGGTTAATCTGTACGACTGGCTTGAAAACACCATCAGTGGCTCCTTCCTGAAAGTCTATTTTTATTCCCTGGGAGCCATCTTCTTTCAGACAGGATTGCTGGCGGGTATGATCATTGCCCTTGGATTGCTTATCTATTCCCGGATTACCTTCGTCCTTTCGGTGATGGGATACGCCATTGCCTATCTGTTTTACAGCATTGTCGGTATTGAATTCAATGCGCTGGGCTATACCTACATTGGATTTAACTATATCCTTACAGCCATCGCCATCGGCGGGTATTACCTGGTTCCCGGACGCAGCAGTTTTTTATGGATCTTTATCTTGCTTCCTGCCGTGGTTTTGATCACCATCAGCACCCAACAGATCTTCCTTGTTTACAAAATCTCACCTTACTCTTTGCCCTTTAATTTTGTGGTTCTCACCTTTCTGTATGCCTTAAAACTTCGTGAAAAAAGAATTAAAAAACTGGTGGAAACACCGGTTCAGTTAGGAAGTCCGGAGAAAAACCTGTATCTTTTTTCAGAAAACCTGAAACGATTTCCAATGGCTTACCCGGTAGCCGCTTCTCTGCCCTTTTATGGTGAATGGACCGTAACCCAGGGACATAACGGAGAATATACCCATAAAGGGGACTGGAAACATGCCTGGGATTTTGTTATTACCGATGAAAAAGGAAAGCAGTTTAAAGGGAAAGGTGATCTTCCTGAAGATTATTACTGTTATGGAAAATCCATTCTGGCACCTGCTGACGGAAAAGTCGTGGAAGCCATCAATACTATAGCTGACAATGCCATTGGCGATGTAAATACAAAAAATAACTGGGGAAATAGTGTGATCATTCAACACAATGACCAGACATTTTCTAAACTAAGCCACCTTACATCCCATTCTGTAGAAGTAAAAGAAGGGGATAACGTCCATCAGGGACAAATTATCGGGAAATGCGGAAATTCAGGCCGGTCGCCCTATCCTCATCTTCATTTCCAGTTTCAGGGCACCCCCTATATCGGATCCCCAACCCGGGATTATCCTTTCGGGCATTATATGCTTAAAAAAGCAGACCGCTATGAACTGAAAACGTTTGATTTCCCGCAGAAAGACCAGATCGTAGCAAATCCTCCGGGAAATGAGCTTCTGGCAAAAATGCTGCACTTTATTCCCGGACAAAAATTCAAAGTGGAGGTTGAAACAAAAGATAAATCCAACACCTTCCGGATTAAAAATAAAACCTGGCACTGGTCTGTACATACCGATGTATTAAATACCACATACCTGCAATGTGAGAAAGATAGCAGCAGAGCTTACATTTATAATAACGGGAGCCTGCATTTTTTTACCAATTTTACAGGAAATAAAAATAACCCGCTGTACTGGTTTTTCCTCTCTTTATATATGGTTCCGGTTGGATTTATACCGAAAAGTAAAATCAATGACAGCATTCCTGCAAATATGATGTTTGACGGATTACTGAAATTTATACAGGATCTGACAGCCCCCCTCTTCCTGTTTTTGAAAGTAGATTATGATCTGTCCTTTAAAAAAACAGAAGACAGTCTGTTCTCAGAGGATATACAGATGGAAACGATCCTGACAAAATCAATCGCCGGCAAAAAAAGTTCACAATATAGGATTCATACCGTCATATCAGAGGAAGGATTCATAGAACTGAAAGTAAGAGACAAAAATTCAGAACTAAAGATTTTATGCCAAAACGAATTGAAATAACATTTTTTTTACTGTTCGTATGGGCTTTTGCTGAAGCCCAGGAACCCTGGAGTTATCCGGTTGTTGATAGAAACTCCTATGCCTTGTACCAGCAACAAAAATGGGAAGAGTTGATTCTTTATTCAACAGAGGCCAGAAAAAACGGAATCGACTTTTTTTACCTTCAGGCCCGGACTGGCATCGCATGGTACAACCTTGGAAAATACAGGAGTGCAACAGAATGGTTTTTAAAAAGCTGGGAGTCTGATAAATCCTTCAGCTGGCTCCAGGAATACCTTTATTACAGCCTGCTATTCAGTGGCAGAACATACGAAGCTTCAAAAATAGCTCAACAATTCACTCCCGAACTAAAGGAAAAAGTGAACTTTCAGGACAAAGGAATCACAAGAATTGCGTATGAAACCGGTTTTTCTTTTAATCCTTCGTTTACAGAACTTGCAAACAGAGATTTTGCCGGCGAGGTTGAACCTGGAACGGATTACGGGGAAGGTTATTTTCTGAAAAACTATTCCTTTCATTCTATTGATCTGAGCCATAAACTTTCACCCAATCTGATCCTGAACCATACCTTCACCTGTCTCGGGGTTAACCGCGAAACGTGGGTTACATGGGTCGAACAAACCTCTTCACCCATAAAAGTCCGGCAGTTTCAATATTTCATTAATCCGATATGGGTATTGGGAAAAAGGATCCATATTTCTCCTTCGCTTGCGGTAATCTACGGAAAAGGAGAGGTATATGCCGGACGGTTAAACAACAATCTCGAACGCACCTGGTCTCTGACAAAGATCAATTATGACGAACTTGTTTTCTCAACCTCAGTATGGGGACATTTTAAAAATATTTCCCCCGGTATTGAAATCAATGCAGGGACGGTCAACGATTCAAAATTCACACAGCTTTCCCCGTGGATTACCTGGTATCCGTTCTCAACAACCCATTTTTATATTACTCCGAGAATATATTTCAAAACCGGAACCGAAACAGAAGGGTTGGAACTTACTACACTGGGCATCTCAGGAGGATTTCAGCTGGGGCCGGTTCATTTCAATGGCCAGTACCTGACAGGGAATATGAAAAATTTT
>Ga0307422_1001522_pt1 | contig 12005 bp, 8 predicted proteins | sample SalMarWE160290MG_FD_202153 | JGI IMG/M metagenome (GOLD analysis project Ga0307422, IMG submission 202153) | Salt marsh sediment microbial communities from the Plum Island Ecosystem LTER, Massachusetts, United States - WE1602-90 | ecosystem: Environmental > Aquatic > Marine > Intertidal zone >...
TACTCCTTTCCCATTTTACCAGTTCTAATTGTAGTTCCAGCCTTTTTTGCATCCTGATCGCTTTTATTCCAAAAAGCGCCGCCACGTTTAAAATCCCGACTCCCCTTATTTCTATATTGTGCATGAGAATTTTTTCTTTTTCTTTTTCTTCTCCCACCAGTACGTCTCTTTTTCTTTTTACGCAGACTATGTCGTCTGCCACAAGACGGTGTCCTTTGGTAATCAAATCCAGCGCGAGTTCGCTTTTTCCCATTCCGCTTTCCCCGGTAATTAGAAGTCCGATTCCGAAAACATCTACTAAATTTCCGTGCAGGTAAACAAAATCCGCCATCTTTTCTTCCAGATAGAAATGAATTACTTCCGATATTTGCGAAGAAGTCGCTTCTGTTTTTACCAAGGGTATATTCGAATCGTTGCAGCCTTTAACGAGAATTTTTGGCGCTTTATAATTACAGGTTATCACAATTAGCGGAGATTGGAACGAAAGAAACCTGTCGATTTTATTCTTCAGTTCTTCTTTTGAAAAAGTCGACATATAGCCGATGTCACGGTTGCCTATAATCTGAACCGCGTCTGCGGGGAAGTCTTTTTCATAGCCTGCAAGTATATATCCCGGTCGGCTTATATATTTTTTACCAATCTCTCGATTTAGTCCCTTTTTCCCTGCGATTAATTTAAGTGAAAAGTAACCTTTTATTCCTTCGATTAAATCTTTAACTGTAATTTTGTCACTTTCCATGATGGTAGGTTACTTTTCCCTCGAATTTTTTTACCTGTCTTTCGATTTTATTCAGGGCTTCCGCGACAGTTTTATGAGCATCGTCTCCTTTGGCTTTCGCGTTGATATTCTTATTATCCATTGAAACGTTGATTTCTGTATTTCTCCTATTCCCTTCACCATCTATTATAATTTCAATGTGTTTTATCCATTTCGAAAATCTTGCGAGTTTTTTTATTTTTTTCGCGACATAAGTTTCAAGTTTATCTGAAGAATCAAAATGACGTGTTATAAGTTTATAATCCATTATTCCTCCTTTTTTAAAAAGGTGTGTTTTTTAAATTCGTCTTTTTTTTCCGGATGATCTTTATTGTAATTAAGTCCTCTGGATTCTTTTCGATTGAGCGCTGATTTCGTTATAAGATAAGCCACGGTGGCGAGGGATCGTAGTTCTATAATATCTTTTGAGATATAACTGTTTCTGTATAATTCCTCGATTTCTCCGAGATAAAGTTTAAACCTTCTCATGGCTCTGTTTAGAAGATAATCTCTTCGTACTATGCCGACGTAATCCCACATTGTCTGCTTGATTTCTTTTTTTGTGTGAATAGCTAATACACTTTCCTCTATTCTTGATCTTTTTTCATCGGGAGATTTAAAACTTTTATCGGAATAATTGTTTATCTGCCATTCTTTTACAATGTTTGCCGCCCGTGTTGAAAAAACCAGTGCTTCGAGCAATGAATTACTTGCCAGTCTATTTGCTCCGTGGACACCCGTAAAGGCTACCTCGCCTACCGCGAGAAGTCCTCTAAGATCTGTCCTTCCGTAAAAATCCGTATAAACACCTCCGCACATATAATGAGCTGCCGGAACCACCGGTATCGGTTCTTTAGTAATATCTATGGAATGCTTCAGGCATTCTTTATAAATGTTTGGAAAAATTTTTTTGATATAAGCGGAATCCTTATGAGAAATATTTAGAAATACGTAATCACAACCTTTTTCTTTTAATATTGAATCGCAGGCTCGAGCTACAATGTCTCTGGGAGCGAGTTCCATTCTTTCATCAAAATCTTTCATGAATCTATAGCCATCGCAATCTGTGAGGATAGCTCCTTCTCCGCGGACGGCTTCAGATATGAGAAATTGCTTTTCCATGTGTTCTGGTGTCCAGAGCGTTGTCGGGTGAAACTGAAAGAATTCCATATCTACTATTCTACATCCCGCGTTGTAGGCGAGAGCGATGCCGTCACCGGTAGCGACCGAGGGATTGGAGGTATGCTGATAAACCTGGCCTGCGCCGCCTGTGGCAAGCATTGTTATTTTTGAGAAAACCTGAATAATTTCTCCCGTGGAAACGTCGAGAGCTAATGCGCCATGAATCGCTCCGTTACTCGAAATAAGTTCAAAAGCGATATGATGTTCGAATATTCTTATATTCGAATAATTCTTTATCGCCGAGATCAATGTTTTTTCGATTTCCCTACCGGTAAAATCGCCGGAATGAACTATTCTCCTTCTGGAATGTCCACCCTCTTTCCATAGTTCCAGATTTGAATTTTTACCTTTAGTGAAATCAACTCCCCATCCCATCAGGTCCTTGATTAGAGTTGGGCCTTCTTTAACCATAATTTCTACGGCTTCTTTTACGCAGAGACCGGCTCCGGTTTTGCAGGTATCCTCTGTATGAGAAGCGAAAGAATCATCTTTATTTAAAACTGCCGCTATTCCTCCCTGGGCGTAGTTTGTGTTGGCGTCGGTTTTTTCTTTTTTTGTAAGAATTAATACGCTACCTTTGTTACAGACTCTCAACGCGAAATTTAGGGCAGATAATCCGCTGCCTATTATCAGGAAATCTGTTTTTATTCTTCTTGTCTCCATATTCGAGCGCCTAATTTTCTTAATCTTTCCTCTATATTTTCATATCCTCTGTCTATGTGATAAATTCTTCTTACAATGGTGGTTCCAGATGCCGAGAGACCGGCTAAAACAAGAGCCGCTGAAGCTCTTAAATCGGAAGCCATTACTTCCGCTCCGTAAAGATAGGGCACACCCTTTACTACCACATAATCACCTTCTCTTCGAATGTCTGCACCCATTCTTACAAGTTCCATTACGTGCATGAATCTTTCTTCGAAAATTTTTTCTCTTACGATAGATATTCCGTCGGAGAGAGAAAGTAGGGCTGTAAATTGAGCCTGCATATCCGTAGGGAAACCCGGGAAAGGAGCGGTTTCAATATCCGTGCTTCCTATATCTCTATCCATTTTTACAGCTACACCGTCCTTTTCCACGATAATATCCGCTCCCACTTCCTTCAGTTTATTTAAAGAAGATTCAAAATGAACCTTTTTTGCTCCTTTTAAAAAAACTTCTCCTCTCGAAATTGCGGCTCCCACAGCCAATGTTCCGGCTTCTATTCTATCGGGAATAATTTTATATTCGCAGCCATGAAGTTTTTTAACTCCTTTTATTTCTATCCTTCGTGTCCCCTGCCCTTCGATTTTTGCTCCGCACTTGTTTAGGAAATTGGCGACATCTTCTACTTCCGGTTCCATTGCCGCTCCTTCGATAACTGTTACACCTTTTGCCAGGGTGGCAGCTGTCATAACGTTTATTGTAGCGCCGACGGAAGGCCCATTCGGACCTTCAAGGAAAATATGAGATCCCTTTAATTTGGTTACGTAGGCGTCGACATATCCGTGAGTAATAGAGATATTAGCTTTCAACTTTTTTAGTCCCCTGATATGAAGATCGATAGGTCTTGTTCCGATCGCGCATCCTCCCGGCAGTGAAACCATAGCTCTTCCCAGCCGGGCGATAAGAGGACCCAGAACGTAGTAGCTTGCCCTCATCTGTTTTACAAGTTCATAAGGAGCCTCGTAGCCAACCGCGCCTCTCGTGTCCACTTTTACCCTGTCACCTTCGATGAATACAGAGACGCCAAGTATTTCAAGTACCTTTTTCATGGTAAAGATATCCCGCAACAGAGGCACGTTTTCTATCACGAATTCATCTTCGCAAAGTAAAGTCGCGGCGAGAATTGGAAGCGCCGAATTCTTCGAGCCTTTAATTTTTACCTCGCCTTTTAAACTGTTTCCGCCTTCGATTAAAAATTTATCCATTTCTTTTTAAAACTTTTAGAAGTTCATTAAGCTCATAAGTATTTATCACGGAATCACTGCCAATCCATGCTCTCCTTGCTATTCCCACTCCTAAATCCATCCATCTGAACATTTCAAAATTGTGAGCATCCGTGCTAATGCATAATTTAATTCCTCTGTTATTTGCTTCTTTGGCATTGAATTCGTTCAGGTCTAATCTATCATAATAAGCGTTTATTTCAAGTATCTTTTTTTCTTCTTTCGCTTTATCCATTACCCTGTCTAAATCGACTTCGTAACCTGCCCTGCCGGATATTAATCTGCCCGTGGGGTGAGCTAATATTGTGAGATAAGGATTTTCAAGGGCTGTTTCCATCCTTTCGGTTACGTTTTTCTTAAAACCTGAGTGTATAGCTCCTATCACAAAATCGAGTTTTTCCAGGATTTCATCTTTGAAATCGAGAGAACCGTCGGATAGTATGTCGCTTTCGGTACCTTTGAGTATTTTAAAATCGGTTTGTTTTTCGTTTAAAGCATCTATTTCATCCATCTGTTTTTTTAGCTTATCTTCAGTTAAGCCGTTAGCGTAAGAGGCGGATGATGAATGATCTGTAATTCCTATATATGAGTATCCGTATTCTCTGGCGTATAAGGCGAGTTCTTTTACACTCTTTTTGCCGTCGGAGTATTTTGTATGAGTATGGAGATTTCCTTTGATATCTTTGTAATCGATTAAATCGGGTAGTTTTCCCTGCAGGGCTAATTCTATTTCCCCTCTGTTTTCTCTGAGTTCGGGAGGAATAAAATTCATGCCCAGCAGTTTGTATATTTCTTTTTCTGTCTTGCCCGCTATCATTTTTTTCTTTTTGAAAACTCCATATTCGTTAATTTTGAGACCTTTTTTTATTGCCATACTTCTCAATTTAACATTATGATCTTTCGAACCTGTAAAGTATAAAAGAGCCGCGCCGTAGGATTTCCCGGGAAGCATTCTTAGATCCATGTGTACATCAATCCCTTTTAACAAAACGGAAACTTTGGTTTTTCCGGATTCTAAAACTTTTTTTATTTCTGGAAAGGAAATAAATTCCTCGGTGACTTTTTCCGTTTGTTCCGTTTCTATGAGGATATCTACATCTCCCACAGTTTCTTTCATCCTTCGCATGGAACCAGCGGTAGAAACCCTTTTTACCGGTTTTAGATTTTTTAGTTTTTTTATTATTTCCTGGACAGTGGAAGTGACCTCTCCCAGGGTAAAGCGCCGGTTTTTTCCTGTTTTCTCTTCGTAAAATTTGATGTTTTCAAGAATTTTTTCGGCTTTTTTCTGTCCAAGTCCTTCTATTTTCGCAAAAGAACCGTCCCGAATTACTTTTTTTAGATCCTGTAAATCTTTAACTCCTAACTTCTTATTGAGATTGTAAATGGTCCGGGGTCCCAGGTCCCTTATATTTAAGAGTTGGAAAAGAGAGTCGGGGATATTTTTCGTGACTTCTTCGAGTTTGGACATTTCGCCGGTGGTTAAATATTCTTCTATTTTTTTGGCGATTCCTGCTCCAACACCTTCTATACCTGTGAGGTTTCCCTCCTTATAAATTTTTTCTATATCTTCGGATAGGTCTTTTATAGAGTTGGCTGCTTTTCTGTAAGCGCGTATTTTGAAAAAATTTCCTCCCGACAGATCTAAACCGTCAGCGATTTTTAACAGTAAATCTGCAACCTCACGGTTTCTCATTTAGTTATATTATAAAAAGTCCTTGCCTAAAAGTCAACCGTGGAATTAGCCATAAAGACATGAAGGTACAAAGGACAGAAATTTTTTTATTGTGGCTAAATAAAGATTGCCCTACAATTTTGTAGGAGGAATTTCTTAATCCCGACAATTGCGGCTTGTCCCGTGAAATAGAAACTATTACCTGATGAGCCTCTATTCCACGGGACGGGGAAGTGAATAGTAAAATGTTGGGGGCAAGCCCCAACGCTACATTTTTTTGGGTTAGGATGAGTTTTAAACAATGTATATTTTTTTGTTTTTCTCTACGCCCTTTGCCTGCCCTGTGGAATAATGATTTCTATTCCATGAGGGGCGTCTCCGTGTGAGAATATTTTTCTATTTCGCGATTTTTATTATTTTTTCCTCGTCGACTTTTTCTCCGTCTATTTCCAGAACCGCGAAGTAAATCCCCGGATTTGCGTTTTTTCCCCAGATTATTGGGTCTCTGCCCGGTCCTATTGTTTGATTATTTAATAGAGTTTTTATTTCTCTCCCGAGTACATCATAAATCGTTAGATTTACATTGGATGTATCGGTAAGCAATAATTGAATTTTCGTTTCTTCGACAAATGGATTTTTTATGTTTAAATATTTAATTTCAGGTGCTCCTCCATTCGGGGGTTCGATGGTTCCGCTTGTCCCTCCTGATATTGCCAGAGCGAAAAGAACTTTGCCGCAGGGAACATTGTATCCCCGAATTGAAATAGCATAAGCACCCGTTTGCGTGGGTGTCGGCAGCCATACGACTTCGACGTTGTTTATTCTATCGGAAAATCCACCAGTAGTAGAAAAGCCTTCGGAGAAAACATTTCCCCTGTATCTATTGCCGTTGGGTGCTGTTACGATTAAGTCCAGGTCGTTTACGAGAGTTGGGTCTGCTAATGGATATGCGGCTGTGTCGCTCCACGCGAGAACGAATTTCAGGGGTTCGGTGCTGTTTAATACGCTTACCATATTTATTACAGAATCTTCCGTTGATAAACTCTGTTCATTATCATATACAATCAGTATTCTTGATTCTCCGGCGAAGTAAAGAGCATTGTCCAGAACGACTTTTCCCCAGCCTTCCGCTCTGTTTGGAACAGGATTTCCGTTTTTCATATCGACTGTGGAAGCGATAAGAACGGCTTTTACGAGAGCGGCGGAAGGTTCGAAAGAAATTCCGGACAGAGTATCTCCGGTGGGGTAAAAACCGTCTTTAAAATATTGCCTTATCATGGCACTCGCTGCGGATATATGAGGGGCTGCCTGCGATGTTCCAGCCACTCCCTGAAGATTGGTATGAGCCGAATCTCCCGCCCAGGTTGTGTTTGCTTTGGCTCCCCAGATATAATGTCTGTTATAATCGAACGGGTCGGTTCCTCCCGGAGCAACGACATCGGGCTTTATTCTTCCGTCGGTTGTCCATCCCCTGGAAGAAAAACTTGTTATCGAATCGGGTAAAACATCGAATGCGGGAACCCAGGAGGAACCCACAGTGATACAGTTCTTGGCTGTGGAAGGCGGCATTATAGTATTGTTATCCGGTCCCCTGTTTCCCGCGGAAAAAACAACCACAAAGTCTTTATTGTTCCAGACCATATTATCAATATCTATTGCCGCTCCCGCATAATCTCCCGCATATCTGTCATAGTTCCATGAGTTTTGATGTATTTTTGAATTGTAAGGAGGATTATATGCTTTATCCATAGCGGCTGGAAAGTCGAAATTACCCACTATGCAGGAATCGGATTTCGTATATCCAAAGTCCTGTATATAAAGTCGTACGGGAAAGTAATCCTCTATGTTTCCCCTCGTTTGTCCTCCCCAGTCGTAGTAGTGCATAAGGCCATTTCCGTTTGGATGATTGTCGGCTATGGATAAATCTCCGGCTATAATAGTAGAAATGTTTGTTCCGTGGGTACAACCGCCCGGTTCATTATCGGAGGAAACTTCTTGAAGATCTCCTCCCTCGTCGGTATAGGCTTCAACCACTATGTGAAAAGGTCCGGGAGGATCATCTTCCGGGTCTTGAAAAAAGGCGCTCCAGTAATCGAGTCCGGTATCGAAAATCGTTATAATTTCACCATTGCCGGTTATACCCTTATCCGCGAGTGTTATCCCACTCGTTACAGTGTCCATGATAGGATAAGGTGGGTTTCCTACTGCTTCTTCGTCCGGTGCTATGGTAAAGCTATCCATAGGGATCTGCACGGAATATCTCCAGGTGGAAGATGATAAAACTTTCCTTGAATATGGCAGAATGGATTGAATTTCTCTTAGCTTTGCCATGGCACTCAGAGAATCGGGAGGAATTCTTACTATTATTGTGTTAGAGCTTTTTAGAATTTGTTGAATATCCGAGCCCCATGTTTCTAATTTATTGGAAAAATTAGTAAGAGAGGTTCCGGCGAATAATCTTACCGATAATTGTAAAAGAGGATCGTTTGGAATCCAGAGTACGTCTCTACCGCAATGATATTCACCTTCTTTTTTAATTTTTAGTTTGTTATCTGCGATTGCTGCAATAGCCATGGGTAGTTTGTTATCTGTTTCGGGACTTCTTTTTTTGTAAACGCTCGGATGGATTTTATACTCGGGATGAAAGATCCCAATCCACCTTACAAACGGTAATTTTTCCACTTTGTTTTTTTCTTCGGGTGTCAATTGAATAATGTATGCGAAGTGAGGAACATATGAGTGAAAAATGCCTCCTTCCGTACTGATTTTATTTTTCCAATTTTGATGAATGGGGCCTGTAAATTGTACAATATAATAGTTTTCTCCTTCGGATTCTGATATCAGCAAGTTATTTCTAAGTTTTGGCGAATTTTTAAGGGGATCGAATTTTTGGTTTATGAAGGATATAGTCATGTCTTCCGAATAAAGAATATTTGAATAAAATAGAACAAATATTAAAAGTGCTTTTTTCATTAAACCTCCCGGTTTATACTTTTTATTATGAGAAACTTCTATGGATATGTCAAGTCCCGCCCCGCGCCTAATTATTCTCACACGGAGCCCGCGGAGAAATAACAAAGATTATAAATGGTTATTTAATAAAAAAACCACCCACAGCTACCAAAACAAACTAGGAACAAAAAATAACGCGAATAACACGAATTGTTTTTGCTGTCCACCCAATTAACCAATCTGTAGGAGGGACTTCCCTGTCCCGAAAAAAAATTGTCATTACGAGTTTTACTTCTCGCTTAGCTTTCGCGAGGTAATCTCAAGGGGTGCAGAGAGATTGCGTCACATGTGTAGAGCAAAGAAGAATAGTTCGCAATGACAACTACAAACGGAAAATAGAATTCCATTTAGCCAAAAGTTCGTAGAGTTGGGGCTCGTCCCCAACAATAAGCGGGGGGGTAAACCCCCGCGCTACATCCTAATTATAATTAGAGCTTTGAATTATCCGTAGTGTCTTTAAAATAAGTTTCTTAAAGTTTCGACATTTAATGAATCGTAATTATCGATTATTAAGTCGGCTTTTTCTAAATTCTGATTACCGCTGTTTGGGTTTTTATAAGCCACGCATTTCATTCCGGCGGCTTTCGCGGCTAAAACACCGTTCTTTGAATCTTCTATTACAAGGCAATCAGCTGGTTTTACGTTTAGGCGATTTGCGGCTTTTAAGAAAATATCGGGAGCGGGTTTCCCTTTTTTTATTTCTTCTCCGCCCACTATTGCCGAGAAATAATCGCTGATGCTTAGTTTGTTAATTACCAATTTTATTACCCCGGTTGGTGAGGAAGAGGCAATACCTGTTTTTATATTCTCGCGGGCGATTTTGGAAAGTAGATCCGTTACTCCCTTTATTTTTATTGGTTCAATTTCTTCGTTCTTGATATATTCGATATTTCCGCTTACCTGCATATTCACAAGTTCCGGGACACTTTGTGGCAGGTTATATCTTTTCTTTATCGTAGTCCACATGTCTTTGTGCGTGGTTCCTATAAAACCGTGATATTCATCTTCGCTTAAATTTATGCCTAAATTTGCGAAGATTTCTTCGTTAACGACCAGATGAAATGGTTCGCTGTCTATAAGAACTCCGTCCATATCAAAAATTACAGCTTCTAACATTGTTTTCCTCGGAATGTAACTTATGGTTTTTTATAAAAATATCAAGTGAAAAAATTTTGAACCACAGAAAACACAGATTATCACAAGATTTTTTTAAATGCCACTTTCTTTCGTAGCGTTGGGGCTTGTCCCCAACAATCGGTAGGCGGGGGATGAACCCCCGCGCTACGTTTTTGTATGACTGGCGGGGGATGAACCCCCGCGCTACGTTTTTTCGTAGCGTTGGGGCTTGTCCCCAACAATCGGTAGGCGGGGGATAAACCCCCGTGCTACGTTATAAGTCAAATACCAGAGAACCAGAAAAAGGGTATTTCTCATAGTTTTGGACCAACCCAGCTCTTACTGGATTATTCAAGATGTATAAACAGGTAGTTTGTAAGTCTTCTTCTTTTCTTAAAAAATGATCGTAAAAACTTTTTTGCCATATTGTACCCTCAAAACTGTATTTCCATGCGATTTTAGTCGATAAGCCTTTAAATTCCCTGACAAATGCAATTATTCCTTTTTTTAGTGATGCTGACAATAAAAGATGAAGATGATCGGGCATAAAACAATAAGCGTAAATTGGGATTTCGTTCTTACAGGTAATTTTTTTTAACAAGGTTATTGATTCTTCTGTAAATTTACGATTACAAAATATTCGTTTTTTATCTTTCGAACAAATGGTTACAGAACAAGGAGTTTCAGGCCTTTGATATAATTCTTTTTTTAATCGTATACTTTTATGAAATTTCCTCTTCATTTAGAAATAAGATAATTATTTTCTGTTTTTGGTCAAGTATTGAAGTAGGCGGGGGATAAACCCCCGCGCTACGTTATTTCGTAGCGTTGGGGCTCGTCCCCAACAATCGGTAGGCGGGGGATAAACCCCCGCGCTACGTTATTTCGTAGCGTTGGGGCTTGTCCCCAACAATCGGTAGGCGGGGGATAAACCCCCGCGCTACGTTATTTCGTAGCGCTGTGGCATAACATTCTGAAAAAGAACAAAAAGTTAATTTAAAGTAATACAGAGAAAAAATTTTGTTTTCCACAAAATCCTGAATCCGAAATCTTACATACTAAGCCAACTTATGACTCATAAACATGATCAAATATCAGTTAAAATTAATGGTGGGAAATATTTCTCAAAAACCGTAACTTATGCCTGTGTTTACGTAAGTTTGTTTAATCTGACCGTCCGATAATAAGTGGCTATCCATAAAGGATAAAATTAATGTCAGGGAATTAACTTCATATGATATCCCAAAGGTTGTGAATATCTGGTCATCTAACACAATACCCCATAATTGTTCCGTAACTCGCGGATCGTTGTTTCTATAATCCCCCTGCGTAAACAAACCGCCTCGTAATATGAAATTATTGTGTATATCGTAACTAACTCCAAAATGTATATCATTTCTGTTTACAAGACCTTCTTCGGCTGAATTTTTAGAAAAATTATAATCCAGGGATAAAGTTAAAGGAATGGTACTGAGTTGATACCTAATACCGGTTCCTATCTTTAAAGGAAATTTGACAGGATTAATAGCATGGGTTACCGTTTCCTTTGATTCGGGTAAGTAAGTAAAACCCATAGATAGATTTTCTAAAGGTGAAACGATAATACCAAATTTAGGTCTTACTATATAAAAATCTACAGTATGGGTATTGGGTACTGCTTCTAAAGAATCCGCTTCCTCTTCCAGAAATTTTCTGTAGTAAAAATTTGTATAACTAATATCCACTCCGATGTTGAACATATCTTTGAACTTGAAAACAATAGGTATCGAGAAAGAAGTGATTTTGAAATTTGTATTTAGATTGAATGAACCAGTTTCAACATAACCCTCTACAGCTGTATCGCTGACAATCATTTGCGTTATTTCTTCATAATCTATCTTGAAAGATTTCTCGGTTCGATAGGTTATACCGGTTTGAAAATAATCATTTACGGGTAAACCAAAACCCAGTGAAAAATTTGGATTCAGGTTTTTATATTTAATATCCAAAATCCATTCTATTTCGTCTTTATAAACATATTCAAAATAAATTTGCTTTTTGTTTTCTAAGGAGAGAGAAGCAGGATTTATGAAAGTGCTCGATATGTCGCCTGTTGTTGCCATTCCGGTATAACCACTGCCGCATGCCGAAGAAGAAATCCTGTTATCACTGTAAAAATCATACATAGAACCTGGAATAGCAAAGCCCTCTTCGCCAACTGCCTCAACAGAAAAAAGTAAAATTATCAGGCTCAGCTTATCTCCCCACTTCTTTTTGTACTAAATGTTTATTATCGCGTACCCAGTTGTAGTATTTAATTCTCTTGAGTTTTGAAGCCGCGTCATTATCTAAGATTACATTC
>Ga0307422_1001523_pt1 | contig 11998 bp, 9 predicted proteins | sample SalMarWE160290MG_FD_202153 | JGI IMG/M metagenome (GOLD analysis project Ga0307422, IMG submission 202153) | Salt marsh sediment microbial communities from the Plum Island Ecosystem LTER, Massachusetts, United States - WE1602-90 | ecosystem: Environmental > Aquatic > Marine > Intertidal zone >...
GCGTATTTACGGTACGGTTTGGAACACTCCCAAGGAACTGCGGGAATATTTAGAAAAGAGAAAAGAGATCCTGCGCAGGGACCACAGGCGGCTGGGTAAAGAACTGGACCTTTTTTCAACTCATGAGGAAGCGGGTGCCGGTCTTATTTATTGGCATCCCAAAGGTGCACGAATACGACATATTATCGAAGATTTCTGGAAAAATGAGCACTTCAAAAACGGCTATGAGCTGATCTATACTCCGCATATCGGCAAGGCCTGGTTATGGCAGACATCGGGGCATTTGGATTTTTACGAGGATTATATGTATGCGGCTATGGAAATTGATAATGCCGATTACTATATAAAACCCATGAACTGTCCTTTCCATATCCTGATTTATAAATCAGCTTTACGATCGTATCGCGAGCTGCCTTTGCGCTGGGCGGAACTGGGCACAGTGTACAGATACGAACGTTCCGGAGTACTCCACGGTCTGTTGCGGGTGAGAGGTTTTACCCAGGATGATGCTCATATCTTCTGTACACCGGATCAGGTAGAAGAAGAAATTGCACGGGTGTTAAAATTTTCGCTTGCTGTCTGGAAAACATTTCAATTTAACGAGATAAAAGCCTACCTGGCCACGAAACCCGAAAAGAGCGTTGGGGAGGATGCGGATTGGGATAAAGCTATCTCATCATTACAAAAAGCGATCCAAGCCGAAGGTCTTCCCTATGTGTTGGATGAAGGTGGGGGAGCCTTTTACGGACCGAAGATAGATTTGAAGGTAAAGGACGCTTTGGGCAGAGAATGGCAGATGTCCACGATTCAGTTTGACTTTAATATGCCGGAACGCTTTGACATGACGTTTGTGGACAGCGACGGCAGAGAAAAGCGGCCCTTTATGATTCACAGAGCACTCTTGGGTTCATTTGAACGCTTTTTTGGGGTGCTTATTGAACATTTTGCCGGTGCATTTCCGGTATGGCTGGCCCCTGTGCAGGCGGTTGTCATTCCTGTAGCCCTGCCTTTTATCGGATACGCGGAGGAAGTTGAAAAATCCTTACACCAGGCTGAAATCCGCATTATCTCAGATCTGAGTGATGATAGGATGAATGCTAAAATACGCAAGGCGCAGCAGCAAAAAATACCGTATATGCTGATTGTGGGCGAGAACGAGCAGGCTGCAGGCACCGTATCGATCAGAACGCGTACAGGAGAAAAAATGAACAATCTTATTCTTGCTGATTGGCTTAAGTTTATAAAACAAAAAGTGCTGGAAAAGAGTCTGATTTAGCCATTGCTATGATAAAAAAAATCGTAAAACGAGACGGCAGAATTGTCCCCTTTGATAAAGAGAAGATTGTGTTTGCCATTCTCCAGGCAGCGGTGGCAGTAGGCGGCAGAGATAGAAAAACCGCGGAAGCTGCAGCCGATGATGTGGTGGTCATGCTCGAAAAACGTAATTATCGTGGGAGCTTTCCTACGGTCGAAGAAGTACAGGATATTGTAGAAAAGTGTCTTATCGAACGCGGTCATGCCAAAACCGCCAAGGTCTATATCGTCTACAGGTACGAGCACACCCTGAAAAGGGCCGGCAGACAAAGCCTTGCCTATTCCAGAGATAATGTGCCTTACCATAAGCTGTGGCAGGCATTATCCTGGGCTGTAGATAACATGTGTGTATCGGTTAACCAGCTGCATGAGATTGTTGCGAAGGGGAATTTTAAAAAGCTGCTTGAAGCTGCCGAACTGTTTTACAGCGAAGAAATTGAGCGTGCATTTTCTAAGATTAGTCAGCGTTTACCTGAGGTAAAGATCATTATTATAGCAGGACCTTCGGCCTCCGGCAAAACCACTACCACAATCAAACTGACGGAAAAGTTGAAGAGATTAGGGCATAATTTGGTAGCGCTTAATATCGATAACTATTTTTTGGATCTCGATCTTCATCCCAGAGACAGCCATGGTGATTATGATTTTGAAACTCCTCAAGCCATTGATTTAAAGCTTGTCAATAAGCACCTAAAATCATTAATTAATGGAGATACCGTCCGGATTCCCTATTATGATTTTAAAACGGGAAAACGCCAGGGTGTTGCCGATAAAATAGCACTGCCTGAAAAAGGTATAATATTAATTGATTCACTGCACGGTATGTTTCCTGAGATGACAAAAGGAATTCCGGAAGACTGTAAGTTCAGATTATATATTGAAACCCTGTCTCAGCTTAAAGATAAGGACATGAAATTTATTCGCTGGAGCGATGTAAGGATGTGCCGGCGCATGGTACGTGACATGCAGTATCGAAATTATGATCCGCTTACTACATTAAAGCACTGGCATCATGTGCGCCGCTCGGAACTGCGTTATATTGTTTCCAAAATAAATGAGGTTGATGTTATTGTAAACAGTTATTTGGCCTATGAGCTTCCGGTGATGAAGCAGAGAATAGTTCCATATCTGCCGCGGTATATTAAGGACCTGCAGGATGATATTCATGCGGAGGATGCTTATGAAAGGGCGGTGAGGCTTGATCGATTATTTGCTCAGATCCCGGCATGGAAAGAAGAGAGCATTATTCCCGGCAATTCACTACTGCGTGAGTTTATCGGTAGCAGCACATATAATTATTAAAAATTAAAGAGGAGGGTAAAGTGGAAAAAGCCCTAAAACAGTTAAGGGAGATAGATAAAGAAATAGTGCTTCTTGCTCATACAGCCGCACTCTTAGGCTGGGATCAGGAGACATATATGCCTGCCAAGGCTCTCTATGAACGGTCGGAACAGATCGCGCTTTTACAGGGTATGGTTCATGAAAGGATAACCAATCCGCAGTGCGCGGAGCTTTTAGCGGAACTGGGAGCCACTCCGGAAAATCCATCGGGTAATGCCGGGCTTTCGGAGCTGGAACGCGCCTTTATCCGCGAAACGTTCAGAAGACATACCCGCGCGGCTAAAATACCGCAGTCGCTGGTTGTAGAAATGGCAAAAACCACGAGTGTGGCTCAAGGAGTATGGATTCAAGCCCGAAAGGCTTCGGATTTCAAGCTGTTCCAGCCGCACCTGGAAAAGATAATTACCTTGTTAAAACAGATAGCGGATTGTCTGGGTTATACCGACTCTGCTTACGATCCGCTGCTCGACGAATATGAGCCGTGGATGACCTGTAGAGAAGTGGAAGAGGTATTCAGCCGTTTAAAGGAACCGCTGGTACAGCTGGTACAGCAGATTGTCGCTTCAAAACAAAGAATAGACGACACAGTTTTAACCCACCGCTTTTCTGCAGACAAACAGGCCGAGTTTAATCTGTTTGTTCTGAAGGCCATGAATTTTGAGTTTGAGCGCGGCCGGCTGGATGTTTCGGCCCATCCTTTTACCACAACCCTGGGAATGGATGACGTCAGGCTCACCACCCGCTATAATGAAAAATATTTTCCCACATCACTCTTCGGTACTATTCATGAATCCGGGCACGGACTGTATGAATTAGGATTCGCTGAGGAGATAAAGGGTACTCTTTTAGGTAATGCGGCTTCATTGGGCATTCATGAATCGCAGTCGCGTTTATGGGAGAATATGGTGGGAAGAAGCCTGTCTTTTTGGAAGGGATTTTTTCCGCAGTTAAAACGGTTCTTCCCTGAGGCTCTCAACAATGTGGAGTACGGACAGTTTTATAGGGCTATAAATTGCGTCAAGCCGTCGCTTGTTCGGGTTGAGGCCGATGAGGTAACCTATAATCTTCATATTATTTTACGGTTTGAGCTGGAAAAGAAGCTTATATCGGGCGAGCTTGTGGTGGAGGATCTGCCGCAAGCCTGGAAGCAGGAATCAAAAAACCTGTTGGGAATTGAACCCGAAAATCATGCACAAGGGTGCTTGCAGGATATCCACTGGTCCATGGGGGCGTTCGGGTATTTCCCCACCTATACGCTGGGCAATCTCTACGCGGCCCAATTTTATGATACTCTTTGCAGAGAACAGCCCGGTCTGGAACGAGAGCTGGCGCAGGGTAATCTTAAACCTGTACGAAGATGGCTTGAGGAAAATATCCATTGCCACGGAGCGGTATATCCGGCGGGAGAACTCTGTCAGCGTGTAACGGGAGAACAGCTTAATCCGCGTTTTTTTATAGAGTATTTACAGAAAAAATATGGAGCGCTCTATGATTTTTAGTGTTTTTTTAATAAGTCCGTATTCTTGGCTGCTTGCCGCAGGCTTTTTTACGGGGGCCGCATTAAATAAATTACTGCGCTCCAGCAAAAAAGCCAAGGATCCTGCCCGGGCTAAAGAACGCAAACGATCGCTTATTATGCTTTTTCTTTTTTGTGGATTTGTTACATTATTATGTGCCCTGTTTGTACCAGGCACGGATAAGTTTCTTAAAGACCCGGTTGGATTATTCGTCTTTTATTTGATTATAGCGGCGATTTTCTTTTTGGCCCTGCGTTTCAAAAAACTGTTCGGTATCCCGATTGCTGTGCTGTTTGTCTTATTAATCGTTACGATTTTTCTCTTTTTACAGGCCATTGTGGCTTTTACCGGTGAAACCGAGATAGCCAGGGTAAGGGTGGACGCTATTAAGGACGGTATCATAAAATATGAGCTCATGCTATCAACCGGAGAGACGGAGGTGGTGGTTACCGAAGGGGTTAATTTTGCTCCTGAGGCCAAACTGATTATTTTTGATGATTTTTTTGTTTTCTTCGGTGCCAAGACCTGGTACCGCTTCGACGCCATGCTGCACTATGATCCTGCAAAGAGCAGCGCAACAGAGATTACCTTTAACCGCCATCCTATTAAACGCCCGCAGGGCATTACAGAGGCCGTATATAATTTTGTTTTGGAGAATCAGGGGATTATTCCGGGTATAAAGACCCTGCAGGGACAGATTACCTATCCCCTGCCTGTAAGAGAAGGTAGTACGTATATCATTACCGTGCAGAATGACGGCGGAGTGGAGATAAGGGAGCTTTAAGTAATATCCATTTAAAAGCCATTAAGGTTAATAAATATACACCGGTCTGCTCTTATAAAAATCGTAATTATGGGCTATCCCCAAACCCATCTCTCTGTTTCTGATAAGGCGGAGCAGTGTTTTTTCAAAGTCGGTGTTACTTATAAAGCTTAAGAATTTCTTTTTTTCTATAGTAAGCAATTCCGTATCGGTTTCTGCGATCATATCCGCAAGTTTATAGCGAAAATTGATGAATATAAGCTTAATTCGTTTGAATTGGAACTATTAGGTGAGACTGTGGCTACACTCTGGTATGATAATAAAAAGCTGGCCACCATGACTACCCATGATGCTTTGATGGGCATATTAAACCGTAAAGGCTTATTCGACGCAATGAATATTACATTGGCATAATGATGATAGATATCGATAATTTTAAAAAAAATAATGATACATACGGGCATCAGAAGGGCGATGAATTATTAGTTGTAATCGCAGACTCAATCAAAGTTGATGTAAGGCGCTCCGATATTGTCGGCCGCTATGGCGGGGAAGAGATAGTAGTGTTTCTTTCGAATATTGACAAAGCGGTTTTAAAAATAGTAGGTGAAAAAATCAAAAGTTCGGTTGAAGAGCGAACAAAGAAATTAATCCCGGTAACTATTAGTATCGCTTTGTCACATAATAAAATAGTATCTGATCCGGATAAGGAACTAAACGATTTAATAAGAATTGCTGATAAAAACCTTTATCGTGCCAAAGAACAGGGACGGAATAGGGTGGTTGTGTAGTTAGAAAGTGACTTGAACTATATTGTATATTTATCTATAATTTTTTACTATTCACATAGATGTAAGAATATTTTTACCACGAAGTTCTTAAATAACACGAAGCATATAAGCGAGTAAAGATGATAAAGTAATTCTTCATGACCTTCGTGTGCTTCGTTGTTTGAATTGGAAGGCACCAGTGTCGCCGGTTATTTATGAACATGATTTTCTCCGCTATTATGATAAATACTATAAAAGGATATTTAATTTTATATTGCGCCATGTGTTTCACAGAGAAACAGCAGAGAATCTTACGTCACAAACCTTCTTCAATTTCCTGGTTAATACCTCGCCGGCAGCTTCATTCTAAAAAGTTTAATATCCTGAAACTCTCCGGCCTTTGTAAAGCATTCTTGCAGGGCATCCGGGGCTTTGCTTAACAAATCATCTGTCACATAGAAATTACCGGGCCGTGCAAATTTACTGCCCATATGCGAAAGGGAGTTAACCGCATCGGAGATAATCCTGCCCGTTTTCCCTCTTTCATGATAGATTGTGCTGCCCATATGCAGCACAATACGGTAAGAGAGCAGCACTTTCTGAGCACACTGTTCAATACTTATAAGTCTTCTGGACAACATTAACCGCATGCATGCTGCAATTATTCCTTGAATATTATTGCCCGCAGGAAAGAGGATAATTCCTCCGAAATCATTCCAGATCCACAGCCGGCCCTTCTCATGTGCGAGGTAATTTTCCACTACTCTTTGAAAAGAAGAAAGTAAGCTCTCTATTGCTTTTTCTCCCACCCGTTGCTGTATATCATGATAACCGTCCAGCTCTATAAACATCATATAAAATAAATACTCGCTGCCGGATTGTATGTTATCCCAATTTTTAGCCCGGGGGAGCTTGGAAGAACCGATGGGAGCGTTTTCTGTGTGCCTAGTTTGCTGTCTATCAGACACCTTAGTTATCGGCTTGAATGCTAAGACATTTTTCAAACGGGAAGGAAGCATTTCCTCTTTACTCTGCTCTCTACCGAGGTAGTCGGAAGCACCCTTAAAGAAAAGCAGTGCCTTATCTTTAACCGTCTCTTTGGGATCGATGATACCAAAGCTTAAGGTGTCAGCTTTGGAGAGAAGGTTTAATAGCCCAAAAAGTTCTTTTTCAGTATATGTTGAAATATCAATATAAAAGAATGTCTGCTGTGTTAAAGATCGGATTGATTTTTTTAATTCGGAAAGCGGAAGCAGTCTTGCCTTGTATGGGTTGGATTTTTCTATTTTGGTAAATATCTTTTTTATATTTTTATTATCAGAAAAAACTATTATATCCATGTATTACTCCAAACAGAGCTCGTAATTAAAGAGGGTATTATGGGATTGCTGTTTAAGGGATTGGAAAAGATCTGCCATTCTTTTATCTATCGAGATATATACTTTGTTGCTGATAGTAATGGAATCGGGTTTTGTGTATCGGGTTTCGATTTCTGTAAGCTCTTTTATGGTTTCATTTTTCTTTAAAGCCTCCATATTGTTACTGAAAAAGTAGACGCCTGAATGCACGGCAAAGCGTACCTTTAAGGGTTCATTTAAGGGGCAGGCCAGTTTATTATAAAGAAAGAGTTCGTGTAAACTTTCAACAGCGCTTAACACAGCGGACTGATCTTTTCTGAAAAAGCAAAAAGCGGTCAAGCCGCCGTCACCCTGCAGATTCCAGACTCTTCCGTTTCTTTTTTCAACCGCAGCCGATAAAATGGCAAAGAGACCCTGGTATGCTTTCTTAATTGTTTTTTCAGGGTAACTACGTACCAACCTGGAGTTGCCTGCGATATCAAACCTTAAGAATGTCATATTATACTCTACACCCTCTCTTAAGACACCCCAGTTTAAAGATTTGCACAGATTGGAGTCTTCGATGAACATATGGTTTTCACTGTCGAAAACATAACCGTGGGTTTGAATACCGTGAATAATATAAGATAAATAGGCTATGGGATACTTTCTCCCTTTAAAACCAATGTTTTGTGCCTGAATTAAAAGCTGTACGAATTGCGGAAACAGTTTAAGTTTACAGATATCTTCAACAATCTGTTTGGCCGCATCGGCACTGGGAATAGAGATGCTCTGCGGAAAACCGGTCTGCTCATGCAGATTGTAATCCTGAATACACTCGCGCACCAGTTGGATCATGGTTCTCACAGTCATGGATTCGCAGAGCGCTTTGACGGTAGTATTTTTTAAATGCGTTTTTATAGTCACTACGTTGTTTCCTTTTTATATGCTTGGGGGAAAGCCGCTAAGAAGCGCGCGCTGGCTCTGGCTATTATATCTCCGGCACTGTTTTTTATGATCCCTTCAGTTTTTATCAGGCGGGATTTTTTTTCTACTATTTCAGCTTCCACGCTTATTGACTCTCCCACCTTAACCGGTTTGCTAAAACGGACGGTGAGCTCCGCGGTAAGTGCCCACAGATTGTCACTTCCGCAGGCATGGGCCATTGCCTCATCGAGGAGCATGCTTAAAAGTCCGCCGTGGGTGATATTCTTCCAACCGCTAAAGTGGGAAGGAATTGATAGCTCGGTATGGGCTTTTCCTTTGGATGGATAGTCAAACTGCAAGTGCAGCCCTAGCGGATTATTTTCCCCGCAGCAAAAACAGTTATTGTCGTTTATTGTCATGCGCTCCATAGTCTTAAGAGCATATAAAAAAACGCAGAGTTTTCAAAGTACTTTCTGATAAAAAAAATATTATAATTGCAGAATATACCCCTATTAATAAACACTAAATCTTTATTTTATCCAAATGTACTCGTGGGTGTACTTTTCTAATTTTTTCAACTTCTTCTGAAAATTTTTCTAAAATCACTGGTAATTTATTTATAATGTCCGGATGATCCTTGTTAATCGCAATAATCGTGGAAGCGGTTTTAGCATAGACATTCTTTTTGCGTATACCGTTACTGAAGGCCGCCCGCCCAAATACACTACCGGGCTTTTACACGACCTTGTCCGCTTCCACTACTCCCTCTTTTATCCAGAAAAACTTATTACCATGATCACCCTTTTTAATGATCTGTTCTCCGGTTTTAAATTGCAGTTCCCTCTGCAGGGCTTTTTCCTGTGTAAAACCGTATTTAACCTCATATGTAATATCAATATCTCGTACGATGGGAAAACAGGTTTTACCCCTCATATACTGCTGTACTTTTTGTTTGATCGCACCAACAGCAAATCGCTTTGTTTCTGCCACGGAATCTTTTAATGAAATACCCGGAAAGTCCTGATTAATTCTCACTTCGACATCGAGCAGGGGATCAAACACCTCTTTACCCTCTCGTGAAAGAAAGTATACATTCCCCTTGGCTTTGCTTACTTTTATAATACCACCTTTCATAAATACACCTCCAAACTATTGTTTATAAAAAATTTAACACAAAACTAAAAAAACTCGATAAAAATTTTTATTTTTTAATTTTTTTTAATGTTTTTACATGATATTTTAATTGATACTGGAGTAAGCTTTTATTATAATGAGACAGCATTATGAATAAGAGAAAAAGGAGTCAGAGAATTAGCAAAGCCTTTCGGTTCTTACTCCTTGTTATTATTCTGCTCTTCTCCACAGCTGTTGGTATTTTCCATCAATACGATTTGGGTTGGGCAGCACCCAATGTCGATGCCTTCTGTCCTTTCGGAACCATTGAATCAGCTTTTACTTTTATTTTTAGCGGTATAATGATCCAAAAGATCGCTATCAGCAGTTTTGTACTTTTTTTTGCTGTTATTATATTAGCACTTATTTTCAGAAGAGCATTTTGCGGCCATTTATGCGCTTTCGGCGCGATGCAGGAGCTTTTTTCCAAATTGGGAAAGAAGTTATTTAAGCACTCGTTTCAAATTCCGTCAGTAATAGACCGGTCGGCAAGATTTTTGAAGTATATCATCTTATTGGTATTTGTTCTGTGGACGATTATAGCTGGTGAGCTTGTTATGCGACCGTATGATCCCTGGGCTGCCTACCATCATCTTTCGAGCCCTGAGATTTTTACCGGCTTTTTAATTGGTTTTATCATTTTAATCGTAAGCCTGCTGGGGTCTTTTTTATTTGATAGATTTTTTTGTAAATATCTCTGCCCTATGGGCGCATTCCTGGGCCTGCTTTATCCTATAGGATTATTCAAGGTGAAGAGGAATGAGGATTCATGCATCCACTGTATGGCGTGCGATAAGGTTTGTCCGGTTAACATCAAGATAGAGGTAAACAAAAGCGTTGATTCTCTTGAATGCATAAACTGTAATCTGTGTGTGAATGCTTGCCCCGTAGAGAATACTCTCTATGTAGCAGGTCCGAGAAAAGTAAAAGCTTCACCGAATTTCATTATTTTCTTTTCCATTTTGATTTTTGCGATTGTTATCGGAACTGCGACAGCCGCGGGTGGATTTGAATGGAAAATGCCAAGTATTACGGAAACTACGGAACAGATTTCTTTATTTAATCCCGATTATATCAGAGGAACAGATACGTTCAAGGCGGTTTCTGAGACAAGCGGTGTATCCAAACATATGCTTATGCAGCGGTTTAAACTTACAGAAGAAGAATATAATAAAGCCATAAGGGAGAAAGCCCATAAAGCAGGTTTTGAGACAGAGGACGTAAGGGATTATATTAGAGAACAAATGGAACGTATGGAATAAAGAGTCAGGATATTCTCATTCAGACACTTCCTTTGCGCATACGCTGGGTAAGCAGAATCAGGCTGCGCAGGTCCTCAAGACTCTCGGTTTTCATCCATTTGTGCTCAAAATCCTTATGCTGCACGATCTGAGCGATAGCCATCAGCGCCTGCAAATGGAAGTTGCGTTCATCCTTTGTACCAGCTAAGGCGAAGACCACATTTACCAAAGGGATATCCGGCCCGTAGAGAATGCCCTTTTTACAGCGGATAAGGATGATATTAAACAGGGATGTTCCGGGGATAATAATGTGAGGAATCGCCAATCCCGGATGAATGGCTGTGGAAGATTCCGCTTCACGGGCTTTCAGAAGCTCAAGTATGGTACTGGTTCCTATCTTAAATTTTTTAGAGAAGGTGTCGGCAATAATCCGGAAGAGTTCATCAGCATCAATTTCCTTATCGATATCAAGAATGGTGGCATGTTTGATGATTTTATCAAAACGGTCTTCGATTATTTGATCCCTTTCAATGAGGATGGTTTGAAGCTCATCGGTAATGGTACGAGATTTAATCGCTTTTGACGTAATCCGCTCTACAATATGGATAAGCGCGGAATCTCTTTCTGCGCGTGATTTTGAATAGAGAATATACCATAGAAAAGATACTATAAAGAAGGCGAGGGTGATTAAAAGGGGTATAAAACCCATTTCTATAATTAATACCACATAAAGGATAGTTCCGATAATTTGCAAGTAAGGGTAAAGCGGCGATTTATAGGACGGTTTGTATGAGATGATCTTACTTTCACGCATAAGAATGAGTGATAGGTTGTCGAAGGCAAAGAGGATGAGCATCATTGTGGATGCTATCTTAACCAACTGTTCCAAGTCCAAAAAGATGATAATCAGTATCATAAAAACAGAGGTAATGATAATCGATACGGCTGGGGTTTTTAGTTTAACATTCATTTGCGAAAAAAATGCGGGGATGAGATTGTCTTTTGCCATGGCCAGGGGGTTTCGGGAAGCGGAGAGCAGACCTGCGTTGGCTGTGGTAATAAAGGCAAACATGGCAGCCACAGCAAGCAAAATAAATCCCGGCTGTCCCAAAAAAACTTTGGCAGCATCGGATATGGGTGTGAATGAATGTTCAAGCTGGTCTCCGCTGATGCCAATTGTTATGAAAACCGTAAGCACATAGATGACGGTTACCACGGAAAATGCCGCGAACATACCGCGCGGTATGGTCTTGCTGGGATTTTTAATCTCTTCCGCCACGGAAGCAATTTTGGTAAGTCCTCCGTATGAGATAAAGATCATACCGGCTACCGTTATAACAGGCAGCCAGCCGTGTTTTAAGAACGGATTAAAATTTTGAATATTGGTAAGGCTGTTAATGCCGATCAGATTGAAAACAACCAAAACAAGTAAAAGTAAAAAGAGCATTATGTTTTGCAGTCTGGCGCTTTCCTTTACACCCAGAATATTAACCAGGCAGAAAATTAAGGTAAAGATCACGGCGATGCCCTTAGTGATGATATGGGCTGGGAACGGAAGGTACTGGGCCAGGGGCTCTAAAAGAATACCGATACCAACAAGGGCAAAGGCACTCTT
>Ga0307422_1001524_pt1 | contig 11997 bp, 16 predicted proteins | sample SalMarWE160290MG_FD_202153 | JGI IMG/M metagenome (GOLD analysis project Ga0307422, IMG submission 202153) | Salt marsh sediment microbial communities from the Plum Island Ecosystem LTER, Massachusetts, United States - WE1602-90 | ecosystem: Environmental > Aquatic > Marine > Intertidal zone >...
TCTTAGATTTCCTAAAGGGCGTCGTGTTCACGATCCTACTTGCTGTCCCTTCACTTGAGTTTTGCTTTCGCGTCTTCGATTCTAGCTTTGACGCCACCCATTTCTTGTTCAAGGCTCGCCTTTTCTGCTTCCAACTGTTTCTGATAGTTTTCCAAGGCTGCAACTTCTTGTTTTGGAGACTGCGGTTGTGCTACTGGCGGATAGGCTTGTGGGTAAACGGGTTGACCTACTACGGGTGGTGGGTATATATACCCGCCTCTGCCAAAACCTCTACCCCATCCTCTACCGAAGCCTCTACCACGTCCTCTACCCCATCCCCCTCCATATCCACCTATTGGATTCATGAATCCGGGAACAGAGGAACCTGTGCAGTATCCGGCTGCTCTTCCAGTCATGGGTCCAGCGCCCCAAGGTCCTGTTCTATCTCCTCTTGGCATGGTTCTTTCACCTCTATTTTTGTGTTTATGCACAATATACATTTATTAGATAATGCACAGAAATATATAAGAGTTACGGTACAACTGGATTAGCTGATCACAATGTCGTGGGGACGAAGACATAGACGAGGAAGAAGAGGAAGATTCCCCAAACCAGTCACCATACCAAACCCCTTAAAGGTAGAAAAATTCATCCCAGAACCAAGAACAACCGCTAGTTCTATTGCAATTGAACCAGCAGAAGTCGAAGCTCTAAGACTAGTGGACCTTGAAGGCTTATCTCAGGAACAGGCAGGCATAAAACTGGGCGTCTCAAGAGGAACAGTTTGGAGACTTCTTCAAAGTGCAAGAAGAAAGGTTGCCCAAGCCCTAACTGAAGGAAGACCCCTCACAGTTACCAACTAAACAAAACACTTTAGATAAAGCTAGTTATGGGCGTACAGGTCCTGTACGTTATGAGAGTTCGCAATGGATTTAAAGCATGTTATTTGGTTTCGTTTCTGCTTGGTAACTTCCGCATATAGTATATTTTTCCTGTATATTCAAGCTCTACAAGTTTGTCCTCCAGCAAAAGTTTCTCAATAATCGACCAGCTTGTATTTGTCTTCTTTAAGAACTCCTTAACTGCCTCTTTTCGCATGGGATGCACCGAAGTTATGCTCAGCAAATCTTCTTCAACTCTTCCTGTGAAACTGAAGGCGTTGCCCTCGTAGCCTATCAAATATTCCAACTTGTTGGCGCCTAATTTTTCGGCAAAGATTTGAAAAGCTTCATTTACCGTTTCTTCTTTGGCGGGTGTGACCCATCTTTCTGTTGGCGGTCTTGTTGGAATGGCGATGTATGCTTTATCAAACCTTTTCAGGTGTTTCAAGAATTCTGCTATCTTTTCAAACTCGTCACCATATTTTATGCCATCAATAAGCATTGTTTCGCTGATAATTGTGCCTCTAAACTCGTTTGCAAAATCGCTTATGCCTTCCAAAATGGTGTTTAACTTCAAGCCTTTGTGAGGTCTGTTTATTCTCTTCCATAATTTTTCATTGACAGTGTCAATCTTGAAAGAAACGAAATCTGCTTCCAGCAAATCTTCCTTTGCGTCGTTCTGCCAAATCAGGGAGGAATTAGTTATGACCGCTATTGGAATTCCAATCTGTTTCAGAAGAGAAATTTCATTGCCTAAGTTAATATCTAAAGTTGGTTCTCCGTCTGCAACGAAAGTTAGATAATCAATCTTCTCATTTCTTGGGATTGTTTCGTTAACTTTACTTTTGACCTGTTCGAAAATCTCTTCTGTCTTGTAGAATGATCTCCTTGCTATCGTCACGTCTATGGTTTTGCCTACTTGACAGTAAACACAAGAATATGGACAAAATTTTGGTGGAATATTGTTTATTCCAAGGCTTCGACCTAATCTTCTTGAAGGGACAGGCCCAAAAGCTACTGTTTTCATTTCCTTCAAATCCGTTTCTCTCCACCTTTCAAAGAAGTTTTACTGTTCACTCCTTCTTTTGATTTACTATATGGAAACGGATACCCACAAAGAGAAAAACAACCTCAATCTAGTGGAACACCATCTTTCTTTCGCTTGTGCTTTTCATCTATTTCACACCAAAACCTACCGGTATTTTTTGGGACCTTAGGAAAGGAAAAGCAAGTGTTTCTTCATGTCTGCACTCACGAAACTAACTTAAGAAGAGAAGTGGATAGTTATTGTTGACTTTGAATGTCAACGAAAAATGATTCTGTCGACTTGAAATTGCATATGACTGTAAAAACCTTAGCCATTCTGCAAGGGAAAATAATCTGTATTCTAAACGAACTCGTTAAGAAAGCTAAATTGCTTCGCGAAAAAGAAGAAGCGGGAGAGGAAGCAAATCATCTTCTAGGAATGATATCTGACAACTTAAATGAACTGCTTGAACTTTTTGAGCAGCGAAAAGACTTGCGAAATCGAATTGAAAATCTAAAGAGGATCGAAAAAGATCAGATTAAACGCTAGATTTGCCCGCAGACGTTCCCTACCCGTGGCTTCGCATTGTGGACTATGGGAAAAAGCTTCTCAGATGCGCGTGCCAACAAGATATAAGCGTGGGCGGCTAATGTTAGTGTAGAGAAGAAATGTGTGAACTTAAGGTAATCGTAGAAAAAGAAGTAGCGTTTGAAAATGTGATCTATGCAAAATCTATTGAAAATAGCGTGGTTGTCAAAGATATCCTAGGAAAGTCAATGGAGTTCAAGAATCACACAATTACAGAGGTTAACATAACCAAAGAACAACTAGTTCTCTCTCCAACAAAAACGCAAAAATAGAGTATAGTTTCTGTGAAGAGGTTGTTCCAAGGAACTCTGGACGCTACGAGCTAGACACAGTGTAGACGCTAGATGAGCACAGTATTTCTGAGTGCTGTTTTGCAACAAATTGTTTCTATATATGTTTTAAGGTTTGTTTCCACAGCTCTGCAATAGCCTTTGAGACCCTGCTTTCTGGCGAATATTCTACTATGGGTTTTCCTGCAACCATGGCTTCTGTGACAATCTGGTCAAAAGGTATCTTTCCAACAACCTCCACGCCGTTGGCTCCACAAAACTCGACTATTCTGTCTGTGTTTTCTTCGTTTAAATCATACTTGTTTACACAAACAAGGGAAGGAATCTTGAAGTGCTTCAGCAAACCTAAGGCACGCTCCATATCGTGGATGCCTGATAATGTTGGTTCCACGACTATTAGCCCTATGTCAGCGCCCCCCACAGAAGCTATGACAGGACAGCCGATTCCAGGTGGTCCATCATTAATGATCAGCTCGCAGTTTTCTTTTTCAGCGACCTTTTTAGCATTCTTTCTCACCAAGCTCACAAGTTTACCCGAGTTTTCCTCTCCCGGATTCAATAGCGCATGGGACATGGGACCATACTTGGTCTTTGAGATGAAGGCGTAGCCAGAAACCCTTTTCTCAAGCTCTATTGCAGCTACCGGGCAAATGTACGCACAGACGCCGCAGCCCTCACATAGAATAGGATCGATAATGAGTTTCTCTATGGCGCCGAATCTGCAGTGCTCTTCGCATTTTCCGCATTGGACACATTTCTCTTCATCTATCACAGCAACTCTGGAGGCTTTAAATTCCTGTGTCTCTAGCACCTCAGGTTTTAATAACAGGTGAAGATCTGGCGCATCTACGTCACAGTCAGTCATAACCGTCCTTTTGGTTAATACCGCAAGAGAAGCAGCCACACTTGTTTTCCCTGTTCCTCCTTTTCCGCTCAACACTGTAATCTCTTTTATCATTCTCTTCACCTCTGTATTATGTCCCGAACTTTCTGAAACTTTTCTTTCCATTCAGGCATCTTTTCCACGAATGGGACTCCGCGGGAATAGAGTTCTGCGATTTTCTTGCTAAATGGAATCTCCAACAACAAAGGAATGTTCTCTTTTTCGCAGTATTCGTAGACTTTTCTGTCCCCTATTCCTGCACGGTTTATTACTACACCCATGGGAACTCCAAGGTCTTTCAAGACCTGAACAGTAATCTTTAGATCATGCAAACCAAACGGAGTTGGCTCCGTCACAAGGATACAGTAGTCAGTTTTGTGGACTGATGCAACCAAAGAACAGGCTGTTCCAGGTGGGGCATCTATTATCACGTTTTTGTTGCTTTTCATTTGGTTTTTGACTGCCCTTATGAGCGGGACAGCCATGGCTTCTCCAACGTTGAGTTCCCCGTAAACTATCTCAACACCCTTCGCTTCTCCCTTTTTGATGACGCCTATCTGCCTCTCCTTTTCGGTTATTGCATCCTTGGGACAAACAAGTGAACAACCACCACAATTGTGACATAATTCGGGGAAGACCATTACCGTTTTTGGTGCTACAAAGAGGGCGTTGTAAGCGCAGAACTTGGAGCATTTTCCGCAGTAATCACACAAATCCTCCGAGATTACCGGGACTTTAGTGTATACTGGTTTTGTTTCATTGATTTTAGGTTGTAGTAAAATGTGGGAGTTCGGTTCTTCAACATCGCAGTCAAGCAGTTGCACGTTTTCTAGGGACAGTGCCATGTTGACTGCAACCGTTGTCTTTCCTGTGCCACCTTTTCCGCTGGCAACCGTTATAATCAGGTTAAAATCCTCCTATTTTCAGGTATCACTTTCTGTTACTTTGGTACTTTGTAATGGTTTTACGCAACGCTGTTACAACAAGTTCCGCGCAGTGGCATTCATCGCCCGGCAAACCACCCAGTTCCTCTAATACTTCTTCCTCGGTTATCTCCTCTGCCTCCCGTAGTGTCTTGCCTTTTGCAATCTGAGTTACTATTGATCCGCAGACGGCAGATGCTGGGCAACCCAAATACTGAAATTTTGCATCTTCTATTCTGTTCTGGTCATTTATCTTCAAGTAAATTTTGCTTGTATCGCCACATGAACCTGTGTAAGCTAGTGCCACATCAGCATTCTCAATTACACCAACATTTATTCTGTTACCGTAAATCGTGATGGCATTCCTTGAATACCCAGCTTCTTTTAGGAGATCTATCTTTTCTTTACTCAGTTTCTCAGACAATTTTTTTCTCTCTGAAAAATGTGTGCAATAGACTTTTTCTATTGGTGATGAGCCTGATGACAGCCATGTGTTAGCTCTTGAAGCTCATTATTGTTATATGCTCTAACAACCTCTCTGACAGTGTTTGCTTCGGTTCTCAACACGGCAACCCCCACATTTTGGAAGACTCTTAAGGCTTTTGGACCTAACCCATAGGTGATTAGTGCTTTTGGTTTCAATTGTAGAATTCGGTCAGGTGGAAGACCTGCACCGCCAAAATGTTCACTTGTGTTGGCTATTGTCCCTTGGCCTATTACATGACCTTCATCATCTAAATCAATGATGACGTAGAAAGGTGCCCTCCCAAAATGCTGCGAAAGCTGAGCATCGATACCTTTCTCATCCGAGACCGGAACCACAATTCTCACATTCACTTCCTTCACACCTCCTTTTCATTGAAGTTCGTTAGAATTTCCTCAAGCTTCTTTCAATTTCCAATCCTAAATATTCGATGTACAATGTTCTATCGTCCTCTGCCAAGTCCTCTTCCCGTTCCGAAATGTCCACCAACAGTCGGATTGCCTATCTCTTGGAATTGACCCTTCTTGTATTTCTCAACAGCCTCTCTAACACTACCAGAAACACCGGTCACAATCTTTATTCCTGCAGCTGATAAGACACTAAAAGCATTTGGTCCAACATTACCCGTTATAACCACTTTGACACCCATGTTTGCCACTGTCTGAGCGGCTTGAATTCCAGCTCCATGCGCTGCATTAGTAGAATCATTTGAAATGGCGTTGAACTCCATAGTCTCAGAATCAACTATCATGAAGTATGGGCATCTACCGAATCTCGAATCTACATCAGCATCCAGACTGCCTGAAGAGGCTGAAACACAGATTTTCATTCAGTCATTTCCCTCCTGTTTCACTTTGATTCGTTTTTGTGTTGAGTTTCGCTCCGTTTTTCTGCATTCAAAAAGTCCTCTACTTTCTTCACAATCTCTTTAAAAGCTTTTGCGGCTGGTGAGCCCACATTTCCCGTTACGAAGGGTATGCCCTTATCCGCTTCTTCGCAGATCTTTGCATCTATCGGGATTTGCCCTAGAAATGGGACATTCAAGTCTTCCGCTACTCTTTTTCCCCCTCCAACCCCAAAAATATTGATTTTCTCACCACAATTTGGACAGGTGAAGCCACTCATGTTCTCCACTATGCCTATCACAGGGATCCCCATTTTTCTGGAGAAACTCACCGCTTTCTTTACTACATCCCCAGAAACCTCTGAGGGTATGGTGACTATGATTGTGCCGTCCATTTCTGGCATGAGTTGCATGACGCTTAGGGGCTCGTCGCCAGTGCCCGGAGGGGCATCGATGAAAAGAAAATCAAGCTCACCCCACATGAAGTCTGACAGGAATTGCTTAATCACTTTCATCTTTAATGGGCCACGCCAGATAACTGGAGTTTCTTGACTTTCTACGATGAAGTCCATGGATACCACTTTGATTCCCATGGGACCGATTACGGGTAAAGCGCCTAGAGGCGAAACCTGATATTTCTTTCCCTTCACGCCAAGCAGTTTTGGTATACAAGGTCCATGTATGTCGACGTCTAGAATTCCAACACGGTCCTTGTAACCGTGCAATGAAAAAGCCATTGCCAGATTTGCTGCTACTGTGCTTTTGCCCACGCCTCCCTTTCCGCTGATTACAGCGATCTTATGTTTGATATGGCTCATGTTCCTTTTGAGCTTCTGTTCCCTTTCGGTGAACTCCGCGATTCTTTTCTCGGTGTCAATCTGTTTCTCCATATTCATCACTTGTTAAGTTATTGGGGGTTGTCTTGTTTACAAATCAAAACATTTAATAAACTTTTCGTTTAGTAAAATAACTAATGATTAGAAATGGATAAGATTGACTGGAAGCTAATCAAGCAACTCCGATCAGATGGAAGAAAAACATACAAGGAACTAGGGGAGGCAATTGGCTTTACAAGTCTGGGCGCAAAGAAAAGGATTGATAAGCTGCTTAAAAAAAATATTATTCACATCTCAGCCCTCGTAAACACGGATGCTCTAGACCTGCGCCTAGCATTGATTCTACTCGAGATTGAAAGTGCAGAAACCATGAGGAAGATCATTGATCGATACAGTAAATGTCCCCGCGTAATCAACTTCTTCACAACTATGGGCGGTTATAACCTTATCGCCTTAGTGATGGCCGAGGATCAAGCAACTCTTGAAAGCGAATCCATGGAAAAGTGCGCGTTGAGGAGCGGTGAAGGAATACGTAGATCCGAGTTTTATCTCATAGGAAGAGTCCACCACTACCCCTTCTTACCATTGAAAGCAGACGCCTTAAAAGAGAAAGGTGATATCACCCCATGTGGCGTCCAGTGTAAAGACTGCCCATCATTTCAGGATGAAAAATGTGTCGGATGCCCCACTTTGAGCTATTATAGAGGACCACTTGAATGGTAAATGCGCGCGCACTTCGCTAATTTTTGCAGGGCATAAAGTTATTTCAAAGATTCAATTATATTTAAAGAGGAGATTATCTTGTCTAGGAAACTTACGGAATTTGAGAAAAAAGTTTACGACTTTATCAAAGAACATAATGAAATGATTGTTTCTAACGTACCGAAGAACATGAGCGGCGCAATACCTAATCTTATAAATGCTGGACTCATTGAAACCTTCAGGAAACCGACGAGTCCGTGGGCCTCAAAGAAAAAGACGTTCGTGAAAACCATAAACAAAAAACATCCTTAAAGTCGTCTATGCGCGCGCAAAAACAATAGCTAATAACTCATCCTTTAAAGGTTGAGCAATCAGAGTTCTTCAGACGTTCATCGCAATGTTATCTGAATTTATGTTAAATTGAAGATAACTCATGTAAAAGCTTGAGACTTCTCCCGCAATCCGAAATCTAACTTCCGATTTCTACTTTCTCCAAGAATTGATTATCCAAACTAGGCTATAAAATTTTATGGAAGATAATTATAGACATAATGAATTTTAAATTTTAACCCCAAACCCACTTATGACTCTAGTTTTCTGAAATAAAAAATTGGAAAGAAAAACACACTTCTACTTCCATATTTTACGTTTCTTAAGCATATTTGCAGCATTAGGATTTTCTTTTTCCAATTCTCTAATAGTTACTTTCTTTATGTTAGCTTTTGTAACAGGAGGATCAATTTTATAGAGTTTATATTGAACCCTATTAATAATTTCATTTGCTACTTTACTATCTACTCCAATTTCATTTAAAGTCTTTAAGATTTTCTCAGCTTTGAATTCCTCAATAGAGCCAGATTCACATTCAACACTCAATTCAGGTGGTTTTGGTACCATTATTGGTAAAGCAATAACTAATTTTGCCTTACTATTTCGTATCATTTCAAGGTCAGTTGGATCAGAGAAAATTGTTATTACTTTTTTCTTTTCATCTATTCCTTTTACTTCAATTCTCTCAATAATATGCTTGTTTTCCAGAAAAACTGTCACATAGTCTCCTATTGCCAGCGTTGAAGGAAGTAATTCACACTCTATTGGCAGAGCAATTTTATCTCTTGGAAGTATTACGCTCAAGCCTTCATCTTTCGCTGATACCGATAAATGTGTTATTCTGCCATCTTTAGAAAGTTCTATCTCAACATCTCCTAATCCCCAGTCTGTTATTAGCCTTCTTTTTACTCGTTTTATTATCGTCTCCGGTAGAAGATCAGATGGAAGTGTAAATTCTCTTTCTGATAGCTCCATTTTTAGTGAATTAGGTAGTTTGGGTTTTGAGACAATATCAAATATTAAGCGTTCATGGGGGAGTTTGATTGTTGTAAATTTTTTGTTTCCATAACCAATTCCTTTTAACATTTCTGTTCCTTTCTTTGGAATTTTAGCTGAAATTTTATCGCCAGTGTTTATTCCCCAGACAACAAATATGAGTACTGTTAAAATTTTAATTGCTCCTCCTAAAGTTGGTTGCTGGAAAATATCTACTAATCCTCCAGTGAAACCCCAAAACCCAAGACCAAATGCTATTCCGATAAATGTCGGGATTTTTTCGTTTGTAAAAAACCTGTAAAAAAATGAGAACATTAAGACTGCAAAAAATGCTATTGTTCCGGAAATTAAACCATTTAACAATCCAGTTAAGGGATCCAGTAGGATTTCAATCATTTGTTACTCTTTTAGTATCAATGGTATATTTAGGAATTTCTGAAAGTCTACGAGAATCATTACTATTAGGTAGTGTTATTTTTTCCCTCATTTTTAGGATTAAATATTAGTCTAAACCCAAAAAATTCTACTGGAAGGGCTGTTTGTTACGAAGTGGTGATATCACCACTATTCTTCCGCAACTCTCCTTTTTTCAAATTTCAAGGAAACCTTGCCGCAACTAGCAACCCATTTCATTTATTCGGCTTCTCCATATTTTTTACCTAATAATATCCAAAAAACCGAGAGGAAATCACATGAAGTTACCAACCTACTGCTATTGAGACAAAAAATGTTTACAAAGAAAATGGGAGAAGAGAAACAACAATCCAAACATACACCAACTACATGAAAATTCTCGCCAAAAAAGGAAATATATTCGATCCAGAAGCAACGAAACTGATTGAGCAAGGATTCGAGTATATCTGTGAAATTGAAGGTGAAAAGCTATTCCGAAAATTTGCTTAAACCTACGTTTAAGGCATATGCTGTTTTATGTTTTTTCTGTTACAAGAATTTCTCTAGAATTTTTTCAAAGTTTTCTTTTGTTCGTTCCCGCTTGTAAGCTCGTAACTTTTGTATCAGTTGTTTTTCGTCAACTTTCCCCAGCTTATCCTTTACTTTCTCCGCAATCTTGCTTCCCAGTAAAAGGTACTGGCAGACGGAAGTAACATTTGAAACTCTGCGGTTGATGCTGGCTGTCTCAAAATCCACCAGAAACGGACGGTCATCGACGTCAACGATAATGTGTTTCGGCGCATTACTCAGCTCTCCATGATCCAAGCCAGCCTCATCAAGCCTGTAGCACTGCTCCAAAATATCCTTTAAAGCCAAACGAACACGCGACTGCACTTCTCTTTCTCCCAAGGATTCGATCCATTCTGGAAAGTGTGTGCCTTCAACTAACTCCATGAGAAGAAAATTTTCGCTGATCTCAAGCAGTTTTGGTCCAACGCCTATGGCATTCGCTCTTTTCAGCATTTCTCCTTCATGGAACATTTCCTTCCGGTCAGCGTCAACTCTGCGAATTTTCAAAGCGGCTCTCCCTGAATTCGTGTAGGCTACAACAACGACGCCCACGCAGCCTTTCCCCAGAACCGGCACATCAAAGACACTCTTCTCTCCAGTGAACTCTAAAGCTTGGACTCCGAGCCTCTCCAGCTCCTTGAGGCGTCTCCCCAATTCTTCCTGTTCACATCTTGGATAACATAGAACTTTGCAGTGTTTTCTTTCACTGAGCACTTTCAGGGAGACCACTTCACCCGCTTGCAACTCTTCTCACGTCAGATACTAGTTTCCGAGAACAGTTATTAAATATGGCAATTCATCATTTGGATTCAGGGCAGGTTCCATGTCCATAATATCTTTGCTCTCTGATTTCGGTCATAAGGACCCTTACGTAGCGGAAATGAAAGCCGTAATCCTCTCCATCGCCCCCCAAGCCCGCATCGTGGACATAACTCATGAAATTGAAAAGTTTAACATCCGCATGGGCGCCTATGTCCTAGCCTCAGCCACCCCCTACTTTCCCCCAAACACAATTCACGTGGCAGTCGTAGACCCTGGCGTCGGAACAAAAAGACGCCCCATAATCGCAGAAACCAACCGCAGCCTCTATGTGGGACCCGACAACGGGCTCCTCATGCTAGCTGCCCACAAAGAACACATAAAAAAAGTTTACCAAATAGACAACCCAAAATACATGCTATCCAAAGTGTCAAAAACTTTTCACGGAAGAGACATCTTCGCCCCAGCAGCCGCACATCTAACAGAAGGAAATAAGCCCTCTGATTTTGGACCAGCAATACAAGATTACATCCTTCCCGAATTCGCGAAACCACACCCGAGAAATGGAGAACTGCTTGGAGAGGTTCTTCACATAGACGATTTCGGCAACATCATCAGCAACATTACATTGGAAGACCTTGAGAAAATGGAATTTCATGAGGGGAACTCTTTTCTTGTTAGGCTTGGCGGCAAAACCTTGAACATACGGTTCTGTTCAGCCTACGGCGAAGTTGCATCTGGCACTCCCTTGGCATTAATCGGCAGCAGCAACTTTCTTGAAGTAGCCGTTAATCAGGAAAGTGCTTCCAGAATTTTCAAGGCAAAGGTTGGAGACACATTTCACGTCTCTGGGGCAGTCTCCAGCTAACCGAACTCATTTTTCTGTCATCAATAGTTTTCTATCCAGAACATGTCTCTGCGGGATTTTGCCAAGGCGTAACCAATTATCAACCCAGCTGCGAGACCGCCGAAGTGGGCGACTATATTGACGCCTTCGCCTGTGCTCAGCATTAAAAGCAGAAATGCGTATAATAATGCTCCTACAATGGACTGACCGAATGTTTTTCGCATGTATATGATGCCTGCGCCGTACATTCCGAATATTGCTCCTGAAGCCCCAGCTGAGGGGATTAATAGGGGCATTAGAAAGAGGGTCAGCAGGCTGCCTGAGAGTCCTGAGAGCATGTAGACGGAAAAGTATTCTTCTGTTGTGAAGAGTTCTTCGGCTCTTAAGCCGAATATAATCAGGAATAACATGTTTAGTGCAAGATGAACTATATCTACGTGAACGAAGATGGATGTTAAAAGTTGCCAGTACTCACCACTCAATACGTTGATGTTAACTTGTCCAAGCTGAATGAGGACGCTGTAACTTGTTTGGATGAAATTTCCGCCCACCACCGAAGTGCAGATGTAAACCAGTACGTTCACAGTGACTAGGAAGGTTGTTGGCGTCAGCTTAGACCGGCTTCTCATTCCTGAACCATCCTCAAAAGCAAACACCCCGCCGTA
>Ga0307422_1001527_pt1 | contig 11993 bp, 4 predicted proteins | sample SalMarWE160290MG_FD_202153 | JGI IMG/M metagenome (GOLD analysis project Ga0307422, IMG submission 202153) | Salt marsh sediment microbial communities from the Plum Island Ecosystem LTER, Massachusetts, United States - WE1602-90 | ecosystem: Environmental > Aquatic > Marine > Intertidal zone >...
CTGATTGTCGGAGTCAACAGCGACCGCTCCGTCCGGCAGATTAAAGGGGATTCGCGGCCGATCGTGCCCGAATCGGAAAGAGCGGAAGTGCTCGCGGCGCTGGCGTCCGTCGACGCAGTCTTTATTTTCGACGACCCGACGCCAAAGCGCGTCATCGACGCGATTGTTCCCGACATTCTCGTCAAGGGCGCGGACTGGGATCTTGCGGAAATCGTGGGGCGAGACACCGTGCAGAATGCGGGAGGGGCGGTGCGCAACATCCCGCTGATTGAGGGAGCCTCCACGACGGAAATCATCCGGAAAGTTCTGGAGCGTTTCGGGAAAGACGCCCGTTACTAAGACCGCGGATTCACACAGACAGCCGCCGACGGCCCCGAAGGTTTCTGCAGTGTGGATCGGCGGCGGTTCTTTATGCGGCGACAGTGATCCAATTAAAGAAAACGTTCGAAGCCGCGATGGAAAGCGGCGCATTGCACCAGCTGGCCGCGCGCCTTAAAGAGGGCAGGCGTGTCCTCGGAATATCCGGCACAGCGGGCGGCGCCAAAGCGCTGGCCATCGCCGGAGCAATTCTCGCGGAGAACCGTTCGACTGCGGTTTTTGCCTCTTCCAACACTGAAGCTCAGAGCCTGGCCGAGGAACTCGCCTTTTATCTCCATCTTCTTTCACCGTCCCCGCCCGCGATCGTGCATCTTCCGGCGATCGAAGTGGATCCCTACCGCGGCCTTTCGCCGCACCCGGAGATTTCCGCCGCCCGCGCCAAAGCCATTTGGCAGCTTTTTCAGGAAGGGCCCAGAATCCTGGTGACGTCTTCCCGAGCAGCCTCGGTGCGGCTTCACGGCCCGCAGCGCTTCCTCAATTATTGCTTGATGCTTAAGCAGGATGAGGACATGTCCCCCGATCTGATACGAGACCACCTGCGCGAGTCCGGATATGTTGAGGACGACCCGGTGACGGATCCCGGCGAATTCTCGCTCAGGGGAGGCATCCTCGATGTTTTCCCCCCCCATATGGAAAAGCCGGCGCGCTTGGAATTTTTTGGGGACAGGATCGAATCGATCCGTGTTTTTGATGTGGATTCCCAGCGTTCCGTAGAAAAAATCCGCAGCCTTGAAATCATCCCCATGAGAGAGTGCTGCTTCAGCCGCAGGGCTCTTAAAGAATGGGCCGAAAAGGTTCCGTCTCTATGGAGCGCTCCTTTCCTGCCCCATCTTGAAGAAGAGCTCGCTCTGGCGCGGGAGGGGGAGCTTTTTCCCGCATTCGAGTTTCTCCTGCCCGCAATCGATCCGCTGGGAAACACCATTTTTGACTTCATAGAGGGATTCAGGATCGTAGTGCTGGAACGCGAAGTTTTGGAAAAGACCTTGGCCAAGCATCATGCCGAGTTGTATGACCGTTTTGTGGACCGCGTGGAAGCGCACAAACCGGTCCTCTCCCCCGAACAGATCTACGTTTCGGCGGACGAGTTCAGCGAGCGTCTCGATCATTTCCCGCGCATAGAGATGGAAGAGCTCAGCGTCGCAGGTCCGGAGGCTTCTTTTTATCTCGCTTCGCAGTCTACAAGGAAGTACCACGGAAACCTAAAGGAGCTCATCGGCGACCTGGAAAGATTCCGGAATTCCGGCGAAAGAATCGTCTTCATTCTTTCCAACCCGGGGCGCGCGGAACGCTTGAGGGATATTTTGAAAGAATACGAAGTCCCGGCCCATATTTGCCGGGACGGCACGGGTGAACAGGAAGAAGACCGCGTCGCCGGCGGAGGAGGAGTGCTTCTTGGAATCGGCAGCCTCTCTGCGGGCTATTACCTTCCCGCCGTAAACCTGCGAGTCCTGACCAGCAGAGATCTGTTTGATGAAGCCGACGTCGGGCTGGGCCCCAAAAGGAGCAAGGCGGGGCAGCGGCGCCTTTTCATATCCGATTTCCGCGACCTTAAGCCGGGAGATTATGTCGTCCATATCGACCACGGCATTGGACTATTCGAAGGTCTAAAAACCCTGGGGCTCAAGGACGGAGCCAAGGAATTTGTGCTTTTGACCTATCAGGACGGGGCCAAGTTGTATGTCCCCGTCGAACGCCTCGACCTCATCCAGAAATACAGCAGCACGGGAGGCGCGCGGCCGACGCTGGACAGACTGGGGAGCGCCAGTTGGGCGAGGACTAAATCCCGAATCCGCAAATCCATGCGCGACATGGCGGAAGAGCTTTTGAAACTGTATGCCCAGCGCCAAATGGCCGGCGGTTTTTCCTTCGCTCCGGACACGGCCTGGCAGCAGGAATTCGAAGACGCGTTTGAATTTGAATTGACCCGGGACCAGGAAGACGCGCTCGGCGCGGTAAAAAGCGATATGGAAGCGCCGCGCCCGATGGACCGCCTTTTGTGCGGAGATGTCGGGTACGGGAAAACCGAAGTGGCCATGCGGGCGGCCTTCAAGGCCGTAATGGACGGGAAACAGGTGGCCGTTCTGGCGCCCACGACCGTTCTTGCCTTTCAGCATTACAATACGTTCCGTCAGCGTTTCACGGCCTTCCCCGCCGCGATCGAGCTCTTGTCCCGCTTCCGAACTCCCAAGGAGCAGAAGCAGGTGCTTGAAGATCTGGAACTGGGCCGCGTGGATGTAATTATCGGCACGCACCGGCTCCTTTCCAAAGATGTGGCGTTTAAGGATCTTGGGCTGGTTATCGTCGATGAGGAACAGCGTTTCGGGGTCACCCACAAAGAGCGCCTCAAGGCTCTGAAAACCCGCGTGGATGTGCTCACCCTATCCGCCACGCCGATTCCCCGCACTTTAAATATGGCGTTGCTCGGACTAAGGGACATGTCGACTATTGAGACGCCTCCGAAAAACCGCCTCGCCATCCAAACGTCGGTCCTCAAATACAGCCCTGACGTAGTTCGCTCGGCCATAGAAATGGAACTGGCGCGAAACGGACAGGTTTACTATGTGCACAACCGCGTCGAGACTATTCATGCGGCCGCAGCCAGGCTGCAGCAATTGGTCCCCCATGCGAGGATCGGGGTCGCCCACGGCCAGATGAAAGAAGCGCAGCTTGAAAATGTCATGCTCAAGTTCGTTCAAGACGAACTGGACGTCCTGGCCGCCACCACCATCATCGAGAACGGGCTGGACATCCCGAGGGCAAACACTCTTATCGTGGACCGCGCCGACTTATACGGCCTGGCGCAGCTTTACCAGCTCCGCGGCCGTGTCGGCCGCAGCGACCGGCGCGCATATGCTTATCTCCTTGTCCCTTCCGATGAATCGCTCTCCGAAGTCGCCCGAAAGCGGCTCGCCGCGATACGGGAGTTCAGCGACCTCGGCACGGGATTTCGCGTTGCCGCATTGGACCTTGAAATACGGGGAGCGGGAAACCTGCTGGGAGGGGAACAGCACGGGCATATTGAAAGCGTAGGCTTTGATCTTTACTGCCAGCTTTTGGAGCACACGGTTGAGGAATTGCGGGGCGAAAAACCGCAAGAAGAAATATCCGCCAGCATTAACCTGAATCTTGACATCCGCATTCCTGAATCCTACATCTCCGATGCGGGCCAACGTCTCCGCATGTACAAGCGCATTTCATCGGCCGCCACGGAGGAGGAACTGGACGCGCTCCGGCAGGAAATGGTGGACCGCTTCGGCCAGTATCCGGAATCGGTGGAAAATCTCTTCCGTTACGCGCTGCTGAGACAGGAAACGCTCGAGCTCAGGATTCAGTCCGTGGAAAAGAGCAGAAATCAGATTTTTTTCCGATTCGCGGACAACTCCAAGGTCAGCGCCGAAAAGCTGATGAAACTGGTGACGAGAAACAAAACCGCTTCCTTTTCTCCCCAGGGCCTGTTGACGCTGAACATGCCGCAAGTGCCCCCGCCGGCTCTTTTTGACGGGATCAAAAAAATCTTGAACGAAATCCGTCTCCAGCCGTCCATAGGCGCGAGCGGTTAAAACATGAAATCCTCGGTTTGGCTGCTTGAACAACCGGCGACTGGCTATGAATGGCGATTTTCGGTATGATTAACCCGGACCGTTCATGAGGATTCGCAGCGCAGGGCCGCAAGCCAGGATCCGCGGCTGCAGCGGACGGTTCATGAATAATCCGGCTCCCAGATAAAGGAAAAAAAATGAAAAGTCTGCTATGGATAATTTCGGTTCTTCTATTCGGCTCCTTTGCCGTGGAAGCCGAAATCGTCGACCGCATCCTGGCCAAGGTCAATGACGATATTATTACTTTATCCGAACTCAACCGCGAAATGGACATGATTCGAATGGAGCTTGAAGCCAAGTATACGGGGAAACAGCTGGAGGAGGCCGTTCAACAATATGAAAAGCAGTTGCTGGACAGGTTGATTGAAGACAAGCTGCTCCATCAGAAGGCTGTTGAAATCGGCTACGACGCCAATGTGGACTCGACCCGCATCACAGCGGCGGTGGAACAGCTGATGAAAGACAACAATATCCCTAATTCGGACGAATTGGATTTGCGCTTGTCGCAACAAGGGATGAGCATGAAGGATCTCCGCGATCAAATCCGAGACCAGATCATGGTAAACGACTTGGTAGGATCGTTTGTGGGATCGCGCATCGCGCTGCTGACTCCGGAGATTGAGAAATATTACAAAGACCACGCCGAGGACTACACCACTCCCGAGGAAGTCTCGCTGAGTGAAATTATTATTTTGTCGGAAGGAAGCGATAAGGAGGCGGAACGTCGCGCCGTCGATCTTTACAATCGTCTTCAGAAGGGAGAATCCTTTAAAACTCTTGCCAGCCAGTATTCCAAGGGACCGACGGCAAATAAAGGGGGCAGTATCGGAACTTATATGGTTTCAAAGCTCAAATCCCAAACGATGGAAGCCATCAAGGGCCTGAAGGAAAGCGATATTTCGTATCCGAGCAAAACAGACGGCGGTTATGTGATTTATCGCATCGACTCGAGAAAACCGAAAACGGTAAAGCCGCTGGAAGAAGTCCGGGAGGAAATTAAAAACCGCCTCTACACATCGAAATTCAATCCGGAGTATGAAAGGTTTATTGCGCAATTAAGGGAAGAAGCCTATATCCAGATATACTCTGAGACACCGTAGTGCGCTTCTTTTATAACTGTTATTTTGCTATACCGCCTCATAACCAAGATTATTTATGAGAATTCATAGCGGCGCGGCCGAGGGTCCCGTCTGAGTATTCAGGGGCGCTGCTTGCATAGGGCTTGAAGGGCGCGATTAAGGCTCGAGGAGGAATCGATGAGATGCTCCAGCCAAGCCCGGGCCTGCTTTCTGGATCAAAAACTTAAGAGATCCCTGGCATCGCGTGAAGGGTTCGCGATAACTCTTAAGCAGCTGAAACTTACTCCCAGGTTCCGGGCTTAAGCAACTGGATGCTCATTATGGTAGTATGCATATTGCGTGCCAATCATGGGCATTTCTCGTATCAAAGCATGTTGTTATTTTGTAATCATTTACAAGAAGACACCTGGAAGGATGAAACAGAGATTCCTTTTTACGATTCAATTAGTTGAATTTTCGGCCGGATTTTTGAAGTCAGTCTCTCCCATTCGCTTTTAGAACTCGGCGGTGCATGAAGCTGTTTTGAGGGTGTTTTCAGCCCTATACTTCAGCTTTTTGCTGTGTTTTAAAGAAGAGGAACCGCTTGAAATTTTAAAAGCGGCTTGTTTTTTGCGTTTCATCATAAAGAACCAGTCCATATGTATCCATATTCACAAAATCAAAGCTTGTACGATCCGCGCTTTGAGCGGGATTCCTGCGGCATTGGATTCATCGCACACATCAAGGGAGAAAAATCCCATTCCATCATCGAGAAGGGGATTGAGATACTGGTCAACCTGCAGCACCGGGGCGCCAGCGGCAGCGATCCGATAACGGGAGACGGGGCCGGGATTCTGATTCAGATACCGCATGCATTTTTCGAGCGCGAATGTGCGCGGCTTGGAATCGCGCTGCCGCCGCCGGGCGAGTACGGCGTGGGCATGGTTTTTCTTCCCGTGGAACGCCATCAGCGGCTTATGTGCGAAGGAATTCTTGAAAGAATAGTGCGGGAGGAAGGATTGGAAATTCTCGGCTGGCGCGATACGCCCCTCGCGGCGGATGCCATCGGGCGCATTGCGCGAGTCTCGCAGCCGTATATCCAGCAGATTTTCATCCGGCGGGCCCCCGGCATGGATTCGGATGCGCTGGAACGCGCTCTTTACATTGTCCGCAAGCGTTCGGAGGCCGAAGTAAACCGGTCCGAAGTGCGCGACAAGGAATTCTTTGCCATCCCTTCTCTCTCAGCGCGCACTATCGTGTATAAGGGTCTCCTGCTGGCGACACAGATCGCGAACTTCTATAAGGAACTTTCCGATCCGTCCACCGCCAGCGCCCTTTGCCTTGTACATCAGCGTTTTTCCACTAATACGTTCCCCAAATGGACGCTTGCGCATCCTTTCCATTTTCTCTGCCATAACGGCGAAATAAACACCCTCAGAGGCAACGTGGCCTGGATGGAGGCGAGGCAGTCCCTGCTGGAATCGCCCTTTTTCGGGGAGAATATTAAGAAGCTCTTTCCTATCGTTATGCCCGGCGGCAGCGATTCGGCGATCCTTGACAATGTCGTCGAACTGCTGGTCATGAGCGGCCGAAGTCTGCCGCACTCGATGGCCATGCTCATCCCGGAAGCATGGGACGGCGACTCTGCGATGCCCGCGGAGAAAAAGGCTTTTTACGAATACCACGCTTCGCTCATGGAACCATGGGACGGCCCTGCGGCCGTCGCCTTTACCGACGGCCGCACCATCGGGGCAACGCTCGACCGCAACGGTCTGCGGCCCGCACGGTTCATCGTCACGCGCGACAATCTGCTTGTAATGGCTTCGGAATCGGGCGTTCTTCCGGTCGAACCGGAGAAAATACAGTTCAAGGGCCGTCTGCAGCCGGGCCGAATGCTGCTCGCGGACCTGGATGCGGGACGCATTATCCCGGATAGGGAAATAAAAAAGACGCTGTCGGCACGGCAGCCTTATAGCCGGTGGCTTAAGGAAAACCAGGCAACGCTCGAAGACCTTCCGGATCCTCCCCGATGGCATCCCACGGATTTTGAATCCATTTTGCAGAGACAGCGCTGCTTCGGATACACCCATGAAGAGCTTAAGCGAATCCTTCTGCCCATGGCGGCGGAAGGCCGGGAACCGATCGGCTCCATGGGGACGGATACTCCTCTGGCATGCCTGTCCGACAAGCCGCAGCTTTTGTTTAATTACTTTAAGCAGATGTTCGCCCAGGTCACCAACCCTGCGATTGATCCCATCCGCGAGGAACTGGTCATGTCGCTCACCAGTTTCATCGGCAGCGAGCGGAACCTTCTGGACGAGACGCCGCGGCATTGCCATACGCTGAAGTTGAAGTACCCCGTCCTGACCAATCACGACCACGAAAAACTGCGCCGCTTGTCCTGGGGCGATTTTCTGGCTACAACACTTCCAATGTTCTTCCGTGTCGGCGGCGGCGGCAATGAATTGCAGAGGGCTCTCGCCGAGCTTTGCCGGCGGGCGTCTCTGGCTATCCAATCGGGATATACCCTGCTCATTCTTTCCGACAGGGGAATCGAAAAGGAGTATGCCCCGATTCCCAGCCTGCTGGCATTGACCGCCGTGCACAATCATTTGATCCGCGAAAAAACGCGCACACGGGCCGCGCTCATCGTGGAATCGGGAGAACCGCGCGAGGTGATGCATTTCGCGCTCCTTTTGGGATACGGAGCCAGCGCCGTGAATCCGTACCTTGCCATCGAAACCATTGAGGATCTGCATCGGCGCGGATGGCTTCCCGCGGGAGTGTCCGCGATCGCGGCCATTGAAAATTATAAAGAAGCAATCAATAAAGGCCTTTTCAAGGTTCTTTCCAAGTTGGGCATTTCAACCCTTCAGAGCTATCAGGGCGCCCAGCTGTTTGAAGCGATCGGGCTGAACCGGTCGATCATCACTCAATACTTTACCGGCACCCCTTCGCGCATTGAGGGCATCGATCTCGACGTTCTGGCCCGAGAGGCGAAGATGCGCCATGACCACGCATTTAGTCCGGTTGCGGATTCCGATACGGAATTGGAAATGGGCGGCCAGTATCACTATCGCGCGGATGGAGAATATCATTTGCTGAATCCTTCAACCATCGGGACGCTGCGCCGCGCCGTCCGCTCCGGAAGCTGCGACGCCTACCGGGAATACGCACGGATGATCAACCAGCAGAACCGCCAGTTGTGCACACTGCGCGGGCTGCTGAAGACCAAAAAAGCGGCCCGGCCGCTGCCCCTGGATAAAGTGGAACCGGCAAGCGAAATCGTCAAACGCTTCGCCACAGGCGCCATGTCCTTCGGTTCCATCAGCAAGGAAGCGCACGAAACCCTGGCCATTGCCATGAACCGCCTCGGCGCCAGGTCCAACACCGGCGAGGGAGGAGAAGACGAAGAACGCTTCGTTCCGGATCCGGGCGGAGACTGGCGCCGCAGCGCCGTAAAACAGGTGGCGTCCGGCCGCTTCGGCGTCACAACGAGCTATCTTGTCAATGCCGAGGAGCTGCAGATTAAGATCGCACAGGGCGCCAAACCCGGGGAAGGCGGCCAGCTGCCCGGACATAAAGTCGACGCCATCATCGCCCGCGTGCGCCACTCCACGCCGGGAGTTCAGTTGATCTCGCCTCCTCCCCATCACGACATATACTCCATCGAAGATCTCGCGCAGTTGATATACGATCTCAAGAATGCGAATCCTCAAGCCCGCATTTCCGTAAAACTGGTCGCCGAGGTCGGAGTGGGCGTTGTTGCGGCCGGCGTGGCCAAAGCCCATGCGGACGCCATTCTTATAAGCGGGCATGACGGGGGCACGGGGGCATCGCCGCTGACGGCGATCAAGTATTCGGGAATTCCCTGGGAGCTGGGCCTTGCGGAAACGCAGCAGGTGCTCGTGATCAATGACTTGCGCAGCCGCGTGCGCCTGCAGACCGACGGCAAACTGATGACCGGCCGCGATGTCGTCATTGCCGCGCTGCTCGGGGCCGAGGAATTCGGTTTCTCCACCATGCCCCTGATTTCCCTAGGGTGCGTGATGCTGCGCAAATGCCACCTTAATACCTGCCCCGTCGGCATTGCAACCCAGGACCCGGCGCTGCGGCGCAAATTCGACGGACGCCCGGAATACGTTATGAATTACTTCCACTATGTCGCCGAGGAGGTGCGGGAACTGATGGCCGAAATGGGCGTTGCCTCCATGAACGACATGATCGGGCGGGTCGACTTGCTGCAGCAGCGCGACTCCATCGATCATTGGAAGGCGCGCGGGGTGGATCTGGCTTTGGTCCTTCATAACCCGCCCGTTCCCGGGCGCGTGGGCCGGCGCCTCCTGAAACCGCAGGATCACGGACTGCAACAGGCGCTGGACCATACTCTGATCGAACAGGCCCGGGACGCAATAGAAACCGGGGCGCGCGTCCGGATGCATCTGCCGATACGCAATATTCACCGCGCCGTCGGAGCGATGCTGAGCGGCGAGATTGCCCGCCGGACCGGATCGGCGGGACTTCCTGAAGACACCCTCCGCCTGCACTTCACCGGTTCCGCGGGCCAGAGTTTTGGCGCCTTTCTGGTCCCCGGAATCACCCTGACCCTGGAAGGGGACGCCAACGATTACGTCGGGAAAGGACTCGCCGGCGGCAGGATCGTCGTATACCCGACCAAAGGCTCCAAATTCAGGCCCGAGGAAAGCATCATCGCCGGCAACGTGGCTCTGTACGGCGCCACCAGCGGAGAGGCCTTCTTTAATGGAACGGCGGGGGAACGCTTTGCCGTCCGCAACTCCGGCGCCGTCGCCGTCGTCGAGGGAGTAGGAGACCATGGATGCGAATATATGACGCGGGGATTGGCCGTTATTCTTGGCCCCACGGGGCGAAACTTCGCGGCGGGCATGACCGGAGGAATCGCCTATGTCCTGGATGAAACGGGAGAATTCGCGTCGACGCTCTGCAACCGCGCGGGCGTCGATCTGGGACCGCTTGAAACCAAAGATGCGCAGTCTGCCAGGCGCCTCATAGAAAAGCATCTGTCTTTGACCGAAAGTCCCCGCGCCCGATGGATCCTGGAGAACTGGGAAGAACTCCTGCCAAGGTTTGTGAAAGTATTCCCGCGAGAATACAAGAGAGCGCTGGCGGAAGAAAATAAGAAAGCGAGCTGATCGGCCATGGGCAAAGTGACGGGATTTCTTGAATATGAACGGGCGGCGCCTCAAAGACGGCCCGTGACCGAGCGCGTCCGCGATTTCCTCTCCGTGTACCTCCCTTTCCCCGAAGAAGAGCTGCAAAAACAAAGCGCGCGCTGCATGGACTGCGGGGTCCCTTTCTGTCATGCGGGCTGCCCCTTGAATAATCTTATTCCGGACTTCAACGATATGCTGTACCGCAACCGCTGGCGCGAAGCCGTCCGTGTGCTGCACGCCACGAATAATCTTCCCGAATTTACGGGGGCCGTTTGCCCGGCTCTCTGCGAAGCTTCATGCGTCCTGGGAATCAGCGGCGCGCCCGTCAGCGTCAAGGCGATTGAAAGCGCCATCGCCGAACATGCCTTCCGGGAAGGCTGGATTCAGCCGCAGCCGCCGGAATACCGCACCGGCAAACGCGTAGCCGTGATAGGATCGGGCCCCTCGGGCCTGTCGGCGGCCCAGCAGCTGAACCGCGCCGGACACATGGTGGTCGTTTTCGAAAAAGCCGATCGCATCGGCGGCCTGCTCCGTTATGGAATCCCCGATTTCAAGCTCGGAAAGGACCTAATCGACCGAAGGGCGGACCAATTTGAGAAAGAGGGAATCACGTTTGAGACGGGCGCTTTTATCGGTGCGGATGTTTCCTTGTCGGCGCTTCGGAGAAAATTCGATGCGGTTCTGCTGGCCGGCGGATGCGAGCAGCCCAGGGATTTGAAAGTGCCCGGCCGCGAACTGAGGGGCATACACTTTGCTTTGGATTTTCTAGTTCAGCAAAACCGCAGATCCGCCGGCGATCGGACCGATCCCCAAAAAGAGATTACGGCGGCCGGAAAGCGTGTCGTAATTCTCGGCGGCGGCGACACGGGAGCAGATTGCCTGGGTACAGCCCTCCGGCAGAGCGCCCTGTCCGTGCACCAGCTTGAGATACTTCCGAAGCCCCCCTCCGAACGGCCGCCTGAGAACCCGTGGCCCTTGTGGCCTCTTGTTCTGCGCACGGAAAGCTCCCATGAAGAAGGCGGCGCGCGCGAATGGAGCGCTTCAACGGTCCGTTTCGAGGGCGACGAGAACGGCCATATAGCGCGTCTGCACGCCGTGCGCGTGGGGCCGCCTCCGGATTTCACTCCGGTTCCGGATTCCGCATTTACCCTGGAAGCCGACCTGGTCCTGTTGGCCCTGGGCTTTGCAGGCCCCGCACCCAATCCGATGTTCGAGGAAAACGGCATCGCGCGTGATGCCCGCGGCAACATCGCCGCCGACGAAAACTACATGACTTCGACACCCGGGATATTTGCTGCGGGAGACATTCGGCGCGGGCAGTCGCTGGTTGTGTGGGCCATATCTGAAGGCCGCAGCGCCGCCCACGCCATCAATCAATACCTGCAAAACGAGAAACCGCTCCGCTGAATTTAATCGCCACATCCACGCCGACGATATGGCAAAAGGCGGATTGCGGCTGCCGGCATAAAGCTCAATCCGCCGCCTTAATCAAAAGAAAAACGCTCTGTATCCTTGCGGTGAGGCTGGCAAAGTGCAAAGTTTTTGCGCCAATATGCCGATATGAAATGAAGCATCCCCCATAGGCATCCCGGCTCCGATCCGGAGACATTGACAAAAACCGTTTTGCCTGAACTATGTCGTTCCAAATGACTGTCCTGCCTGATTTGAATGCCCCCGCCGGAGCGGCGATCCCTCGCTCTTCGGTGGCGGTAGTGGTTTCCAGATTCCCCACCATCACGGAAACGTTTATCCTGCGGGAAATAATC
>Ga0307422_1001528_pt1 | contig 11990 bp, 11 predicted proteins | sample SalMarWE160290MG_FD_202153 | JGI IMG/M metagenome (GOLD analysis project Ga0307422, IMG submission 202153) | Salt marsh sediment microbial communities from the Plum Island Ecosystem LTER, Massachusetts, United States - WE1602-90 | ecosystem: Environmental > Aquatic > Marine > Intertidal zone >...
GTTGCCGTGATAGATCCCTCCGGAAGCAGATTGTTTTGTTTCTTCTTTTATCGAGGTGGGGGAGAAGGCTGCTGCGCTTAAGAAAAACGCAAGGCTGGGTTTTTGAGCTTCGATTTTGTTTTCGATGTCGTCCGGGAGTTCGTTTAAAAAATCAAGACCGGTTATTTTCTCGATACTGTCTACCGGGACCTGGTAGTCCTCGATATTTCCTGCCGGTTTTTTGTTAGGTATTAAAAAAGATATCGCTTTTATTTCTCCGTTTTTCGTTACAATGATTTTATAGAAGTGAGTTGGTACCCATACCCGGTTTGTTCCGATTCTCCCAAGACAATCTTTTTTTCCGTCGCCATCGATGTCCATGAAAACGGGTCCCGTTATTATCCAGGACTCGCCTTTGGCCCGGGTAAAGTTTCTCGTTTTTTCTTCTAGGATTCTCCATTTGTATCGATTCAGTCCTGCTTCCTGAGGGCACATATTTGAGAGGTAAAAAGATTCGCTCATTACTTTTTTGCTTCGCTTCATATCTCCTGCAGGAGCCATGTGTCCCCGGTCGTATCCGCTGTATTTGTAGTCTGAGAGTTCAGCTCTCTTTCCCTTCGGGATTTCCGGATCCGGACGGAAGTCGTCAGTTCTGCCGGTAGTTCCCTGCAGGTCCTCTTTTGTTAAGTGGTAGGAGACCCACAAAGCGACTTTTTTGTTTTCGTCGTGTAGAAGGGTGTATCCTTCCCTGATGATGACTTGGCCCTCGATGGAGGGGAGACCCCAATATAGATGTTCGTTGGTTTGGGTTGAAGAGAAATCTGGTTGAAGGGTCTGTTGGGTGGTGCAGGATAAAAATGCTATGAGAATTATTGAGAGTTTTTTCATTGGTTATTTTATTTGAGCATGTAAAATTTTATTTTTCTCAGAACTCTTTAGCATTAACAAAAGCTTTGAAGCGAAGAATTTTCCATAGACATGGAACTTATATAGATATTGACTTCTTTTGCATTCATTCTGCCTCCTTTTCCATTTCGTGAGTTTCTCCATCTACTTTAATCCATATCTTTTCAATATCATTCCAGGAAAAACGTTTTTCGAACCCTATCACTTTAAAACCATAACCATCAGTTAAAGACACTATATAAGGATATCCTGGTGTTGGATATTTTGGTAAAACAAAACAACTGTTCCCAACAAACACATCCCAAGTCATACAAGGAAGATTATACTTTTTAGCCGAAACATTCCATAAATCCTGAAGATCGTTTACTTCGTCAGTAGTAAGCCGTTTACTAGCATAATCACTCGATTTTACTTTAGAACCATTGATTTGTAATATTATCTTATCCTCTTCATCAAACCAAGAAACGGTTTTATCTGAAGTATTACTAATACAAAGAAGTACAAAACTATACTTATAACCAGTCTTTTCTCTTAGTTTCTCAATAAATTTCTCCATAAGAGCATAGAATGTTGGATTGTTTTTAGCATCGGTCTTAGCTCGAGAAATCCTATATCCAATCAAGCTATCAGAGCCAAAATGTACACAATATTCTCTATCACCTAGCGCAAGCAACATTAAAGGAAGCAAAACTATAACTATTATCCATCTTTTCATCTTCTCCTCCTTATTTTTGGGCTTCAAGGGTTTTTTCATTGGTTTCCGTAAAACAAAGCTGCTTCTTGAAAATCTTTAGTAACCATATTTTTTCTTTAATTTTTCTACATCTTTGCTAGGAATAGCCTTAATTGGAGTTTCGTCTTCGTCTGACTTTGCAGTATAGAAGTTTTTGGTTTTTTTGTAATAATTAATAAACAGATAGTTTAAACTATCGGAAGTTTGCCCTTCTCTGGCGGATTCATTTAACTTAGCCATTGATTGTGTTTGTAAATGTTCTAGGAAAAGATAAAAAGAATTTCGCTTGGCATCGACAGCTTCTTGTAAATATTTTTTAGACTGTTCCAGTAAAATTTTTACAGAGTCGTTTGAAATCTCGGTTGGGATTGTTAACCCTTTTATTTTTCTGTTAATTTTTATTAGGTTCTCGTGAACTCTTACAATAAAAGAAACTTGAAGAAGCTCTCCCTGTTCTGTATTAGGCAGATATGCGGCTTTTTCTGCGTCTCTTTTCTGCTCTTCGAACATTTCAGAGTACTGAAACTCTTTGTTTATTATTGACATTACCATGCTGCTGTCTTTTCTCCATAGTTGTATTTTCTCCTTTGCTAAATCCGCGAGTTTTTTAACTTCTGAGTAATAATCGTCGTCAGTGTCTTCTTTTGGAATCTTAGATAAATAACTTGAAGCTAGTTTGTAATTTTTTCTTTTGTACTCTATTGCTCCTTTACAATGCAATATGACGTATTCCTTTTTAATATTGTACTTAAGGAAATCTTCTTCTGGAAGAGCTTGAAATAAAATTAATGCACCCTCATGATTCCCCTTTTCTATTTCCGAATAAGCTTTATCCAGCAGAGTTTTTGCGCTGTCTGCTAAGATACTGTTGTTGCAGAGGGCTATAAACTCTTGTGCTTTTGAGTATAAGGAATCTTCCTCTGGAACTTTTGCAAAAGATTTTTTGGCTTCTTTGAAATTATGCTGTTCAAAAGATTTAATAGCTGATTCGTAATCGGATTGGCAACCGACAAACAACAAGACCAAGAAAACATATTTAAAAGCTTTCATACGCAACCTCCTTTATTTTTACCATGCAAGAAAGACAGTATAAATATCTTAATGTTTTAGTCAATCTTGTAAAACTTTTTTTCTCGTATAATAATTCGTTTATTGCAAGACGGACAATTAATCCCCGGAATTTTGCTACTACAAGAAACTTCATATCCACAATAGGGACAGAGCCCTTTAATAGATGTAGCCCCAATCCAAATACCTATAAAAGGAGTCATCAATCCTCCGAGTATCATTGGGATCCCTATAATGGCTCCAATACCCGTCAAACATAGGATACCACCTATAGATATTAGCATTAAAGCCATAACCCAACCAGCAACCCCACCAAGCAAAATTCCAATCCCTTTATCACTTTTTGTTTCTTGTGATCCTTTATCCATTTTTTCCTCCTTAAATTTTTGTTTTCTTTTGTTTTTTTCATTTGGTTACTTGTTTTCATTTAATTGTACTTCTTTAATTATTGTTTTGTCGTCTCTAATTATTTCAAGCTTTACGTTTTCCCCTGCATGGTCGTCTAAAAGTTTGTACAAGCTTGAAGAATCAATAACTACAAAAGAATCTATTTTTCTTATTATATCTCCTTCTAAAATGTCAATCATAAAAGCAGGTGTACCGTTTATAACGGTTGTTACAATAACACCTTTATTACTCCCTATTCTTTTTTTAATATCAGGCGACAAATTGTTAAAAATGACACCAAGAATGATTGGATTAGGATTTCCGATGAAGTAGACGGCTGCATAATTGTATCTATCGACGCTATAAGGGAAGTAGGTTGTTTTATTCTCTCGAGTAGCTTTTGTAGAAGTTTCTGAATAAGAAGTATTCCCGGAAAGGCTTGCGCTTCCATCTGTTCCGTAAATATTTCCATAATCAGTAACGTTTCCAGTTTTTTGAGTAGTCTCGGTCTTGGTTGAAGGCAAAGTAACAGGGAGAGTCCCTGAAATTGTGTTTGTATAGCTACTATAAAAAAGAACGTAATCAGCCCCGAGTTCTTTCCCGAAAACAACAGCTTCTTCCTTGTCTGCTTTTCCCCCATTGAAAGAGGAAGTCCCCATAACAATATAATTAGCTCTTTCTAGGGTTCTAATATCTTGTACTGCAGTATTGAAGTTACCTTCGTACAGTTCTGGGGTCTTAGTAGGAGTGCTGTCATAAGGAGATATTGATGTCTGAGGGGTATAGAAGCTTTCATAATATTGTTTGAAAGGATTTGTTTTAGCTTTTTTGTTTGTTGTTGCACAGTTAGAGAATAAAAACGTAAACAGTAACAAAAAGATATGAAATTTATTCATATATTAACCTCCTGTATTTATAGTATACGTTAAGAGTGGGGGAGATGTCAAGGGGGTTTAACGAGTTTTTGAGTTTATAGGGTTCGTTGGGTTTGTGGAGTTTGGTAATCTACCAATCCAACGGAAAAAGTGTTTGACATTTTGAAATATTCGCGTATAATGTTAGTATCAAAAAAAAGGAGGAGTTATGAAGTGGTCGCAGAAATTGTTAGGAATGATTTTTTTATTACTATTTATTGCCGGATGTGCTACAGTTAACTTAGAAACAAGAGCGGCAGAAGATAATATCTCAATGAGTCATATCATTAATAAAGAATACAAAACAATAGCACATTTCAAAAGAAACACACAAGCCTGGTTCGCAATATTTGATTTGGCTACAGTCTCCAATCCTAATCTCCGGAATATTGTTGAAAATGAAATTAAGGCTGTAAATGGTGATGGAGTAGTAAATCTTCAAATAAAGGGAGAAACAACTTTTATTGATGGGTGTATTTCTATACTCACCGGTTCTCTTATAAGACCAAGGAGCTATACAATAGAAGGGGATGTAGTTAAGTATATAGCGAAATAAAAAAATACAAGAAATTTCTGCCTTATTTGACAGAAAAGAAAAAAGACTATATATTTTAAACAATACTTAGTTTTTTTATAATACTTCAGGGCGGGAGCGTAAAGCTCTCGCCTTGTTTTTGTCCCCTTTCAAAAATGATTTACCACAAAGATTTTTATTTGTTCCTCCGTTAAAAAAACACACTAACACACTAACGCACTGACAGACCAACCATTTTAAGTATTTGACAATTTGGAATATTCGCTTATAATAATATAAAAGGAGGTTTTTATGAAGTACAAAGTTTTAACGTTAGTTGGGCTAATTGTTATAGTTCTACTGGCAGCTACAGCGACAGCACAAAATCGGAACATTGGTAAGGAGAAACCCGAACTCAAAGATGCAGATAATCTGAGCGTGTCTGAGAATAATGTAACCGCGGAAAAAATTAGAGCCGTAACTTCTGCTATGAACTTCCAGGGATATCTCGCTGATAACGCTGGAACGCCGATTAATGGGAATGCAAATATAACTTTTACTATCTGGACAGCGTCGAGCGGAGGAAGTCAAGTTTGGTCATCAGGTTCGCAGAGCGTTACTATCGAGAATGGTGTTTTTAGTGTTGTTCTTAATGTGTCTTCCTCAGTATTTGAAACAGGAGAAGACCGATGGTTGCAATTAAATGTGGAAGGAGAAGTCTTATCACCCAGGGTGCAAATTACGAGTGTTGGATATGCATATAATGCAGAAAAATTTGATGGTCATCAATGGGATGATGTACCTAGTTCTTCGGACTATATTGAGGAAGGTCAATCTGCAGAAGGAGATTTGACAGGAACTTATCCCAATCCTACTGTAGCCAACATAAGAAACAGGTCAATTTCCAGTTCGGCGCCCTCGACCGGACAGGTTCTAAAGTGGGACGGTTCGCAATGGGCACCTAGTGCGGTTGAACTAACTGGTTCGGCGGGCGGAGATTTAACGGGAACCTATCCCGATCCTACGGTTGAGGGAATACAAGGGAGAACTATATCTTCCGCAAGTCCATCAACCGATGAGGTACTTAAATGGACAGGATCAAACTGGGCACCAGGTACTGATGAAACAGGAAGCGGTGTTGGCGGTAGTGGGACTTCTGGATATGTGCCAAGGTGGACAGGATCCGCTACATTGGGTAACTCTGCCGTAAGAAGTGATGGAAGCCGTGTTAGTATTGGTGCATCTATTAGTTCATTAGATATGTTAAGAGTTCAGGGTATAGGCAATAGCAGAGCCATTCGTGCAGTTTCTGGAGGAGGGGCATCAACAGCATTATGGGCAGAACATACTGGTAGTGGCGAAGCGGCTAGTTTTTACAATAAAGAAGGTCCAACTATTTATGTTTATCATTCGGGAGGAAATGGCACGGCAGGATATTTTTATGGTAATGTTGAAGTGAGCGGTACACTTACAAAGGGTGGTGGTTCATTTGAAATAGACCATCCACTTGATCCAGAAAACAAGATACTGCGACATAGTTTCGTGGAATCACCCGACATGATGAATGTGTATAACGGAAATGTCGTTACCGATGCAAATGGTGAGGCTGAGGTTGATCTTCCGGATTACTTCGACGCCCTTAATCAAGATTTCAGATATCAATTGACCGTACTTGGCCAATTCGCTCAGGCAATTGTAGCTGAAGAGATTCGAGTTAACAGGTTTGTTATAAAAACAGACAAACCAAATGTTAAAGTATCTTGGCAGGTTACTGGTATCAGGAAAGACCCTTGGGCTGAAAAAAATCGAATAGTGGTAGAAGAACGAAAGTCCTCCGATACCCAGGGCTTCTATATCCATCCCGAAGCTTACGGTCAAGCCGAGAATAGATCAATAGAATTGGCCAAACAGAGCCAGAATTAATGAAAAGCTTAACAAATGTATGCGATAGAGAATTCTAATCTGTGGTTTGAAGATTAGGAGGCAAATATGCAAAAAACAAAAATTTTGATGGCTTTATTAATATTACTGCCCACTCTTTCTTTTGGACAGACTTATATTCTAAAGTCCAGTGTTATTGATGAAGGAGGGGAGAAGGTAACATCAAGCGGTTACATCTGCAAGTTGAGTATTGCACAGCAAGTAGCGAGTCAGGCCTGGATTGAAAGTTCTAATTATAAAGCTATCTTAGGATTTTGGAATTATTCTATTCCTACATCAGGTATAGAGGAAAAACAAGAAATCTTACCTGTAGAATTTTGTCTGCATCAAAACTGTCCTAATCCTGTAACTTCTGGAACTTATATTGAATATGCTTTACCAGAGGCTACAAAAATTACACTTGAAGTCTATGATGCGATGGGAAGAGCTGTCCGGACATTGATAGAAGATACTCAGAAGCCGGGAATATATAGAATTTACTGGGATGGCACAAACAAAAGAGGCGTAAAGCTATCATCAGGAATTTACTTTTATAGAATGGAGGCAAGGGGATTTAATAGCACGAAGAAAATGATAGTAATGAGATAGAAAAGGTACATCTTCTATACTTAGTTTTTCTTCCCTCTCTTGACAGGGAGCGGGAAGTATGGTACATTATATTAGTCTTTTCGTTTTTTTGTTTGAGGTGTCATTATTATTGAGGCAGGAGTTTTTACTCCTGCCACTTTTTTTGTTCACCACTTTATGCTTATTACGGCAGCTGCCGGAGAGCGATATCGGAGATACATTCCCCACCTACGCCCCACTTTGGCCGGATTTTGGAGCTGGATCACGCGGCGGCCAGAGAAGTCTTTCCCCACCTGTCATCCACTTTTGGGTTTTAAGTAGGGAAGACCTGGAAGAATTACATATAAATTATTGTTTTATCTTATGCTGCTTCTAACACCTAAGTTTTTTGAGCCACATACAGATTTTGAGCTAGTACTTTTATGCTACACCTCCCTGCTCTTGTATCCCACCACGCGCATGAATCTTTTATGCATTTGTTTTTAAGTGCCGGCTCTTTTATCTTAAAAGGGCATACTATATCTCTGCTTTTGTCGCTTCCTGGCATTGGCATTTTTGCCTCCTGTTTATGGTTTTTATTTCTCAGATAATACTTTGTAAACTATATTTAAAGTATTTGTCAGGAGTAAGGGAAAAGTCAAGGTGATATTTATGTTTCTTTTTAGTTTTCATAATCGTTCCGGCTAATTTAAAGTAAATATTTATAAGCTTCTTTTAAAAGACTCTTTGTTGTCAAGGTTTAAATTTTTGGTTGTTATCCCCTGTATAAATTTTGTCATAGACCGTTTTTCTTTATTCATTTCTTCTGTTACTCTTTTTAACGAATTTTGTTTACTAAGAAAATTTTTTAGTTTACTGTTTGGAAGCAAGGGGATTTTGATTCTACATAATTGACCATATGTTAAATTTGCTCTTACCGCTCCAGATTTCGTATCATAAGCTTCAATAACTTTCTTATATGGTTTTGATTTTAGGAGATGTAAAATATATTCTGGTGGGACTCTTTCATCTGTTGACTTAAAAACAATATATATACCAGGAACATAACCTTCGCTTGTTTCTTTGTCAACTATTCCTATTGATCCAACATTTACCCTATGAGGATTATAGGCTAAGTATTTTTCTTCTGTTTTTTTATATTTTTGTTTTATATCACTGCCCTTAATAATTTCGTTTTCAAATACACCAATTTTATTGTTTACTCCCAGTATTACAAATTCTTCGTCAGGATAGTCACTTAATTGTACTTTATTGTTAAACTCTTCAATATATTTGCCTAAGTAATCCGTTTTATACTTCGAATCGGGGTATACTTCTATATAATCATATACCCATAAGGAATATTTGCTTTTCTTTATTATATCATTACTAACTATACAAGATGTTATTTCCTGTGAGTTTTCCTGTGAATTGAAAGCGTCCAACATAAACGGTATGTCGTTTTTCTTAATACTTTTTTTTCTGGCTGATAATGTATGACCAACATTATTAATTACATAAAAAAAAGTAGAATTTCGCTTACCTGCTTTTTCAAAATATATAATATTAGTTTTTGTAGGAGTGTACGGTACAAATAATTTTCTAGGCAGAGATATAATTGAAAAGTTGTTTGCGTTTTTCATTATATATCTTCTCACATCTCCAACACCACCGCCTTTACTCAAAAAGTCTTCCTTTATTAAAATAGCTGCGCGTCCATTTTCTTTTAGACTATCAAAACAATGCATAATAGCCATAGCATCACCGTTAGTAGACGATACAGGATAAAGATTACCATATCTTGTTTTTTGTGAGTATGGGGGATTTGTCAATACAATCTCAAATTTCGCGGTTTTGGGGTTCGAAAAACTGTCTTCCTTAACAATATTATTGTGCCCATCTCCGAATAAAATCATATTCATTTTAGCAATTCTAGCATTAGCTGTTATTTCGGATCCGTAAACTGTTTCTTCTTTTAGCATTTTATTTAAATCGCTATTCACTTTCATTCTCATTTTTAGATATTTAAAAGATTCTATTAAGAAGCCTCCTGTGCCGCAGAATGGGTCGTAGATTTTTTCACCTATTTTAGGATTTACCATGCTTACCATCGTTCTAACTATATTTCTTGGTGTAAAATATTCACCTAAATCTTTAATACTCAGACCCTGATAAGCATTTTTTAAAAAATATTCAAAGGCGTCTCCTTTTATATCTGTATCAGCAGCTGTTAACCTCAATTGTTCATCAGATAATTCGGCAATGATGTCTTTTAGGATATCTTGGTTTTCGATTGGTAGAGACCCACTAAAAATAGAGCCATATTGTTCATTCATAGTTTTCCAAACAACATCTTTCATATACAAATATAAATCAGGAGCATTTTTATCTTTAAAATTTGACCATCTTATATGATCTGGAATTGGAGCAGGTTCATTTGCATGAAGTCTTAATTCACATATTTCGTCCATTATTTTTAAAAAAAGTATATCTGAAAAGGCTCCAAATCTTTCCAATCCTGCTTGTAAACCAGCTTCTCTTAATAGATTAGAAGCTTTTTTAAATATCTTTATAAGTTCTTCACGTGAATATTGTATATGAGCAGGTGCAGATAAAATTTCTGAACCTTCTTTCGCAAATCTTAGAGCCGTATAATGGTCTACAAATTGCCTTACGTCTTCTCCATCTATCTTTAGATTTCTGCCATTGTGGAGGTACCTTGTTTCTATATAGGTGTCATTGTAAGCGAAAATCAAGGGTGCATTTAGAGGCTTTGCATATTTTTCCTCTGCTTCATCTAAAACTTTATCTAATGTTTTATTAGGTCTTTTGGCTTCAATAATACCAATTGGAGTGTTCGTATTAAATTCATACAAAACAAAGTCCGGGATTTTCCCTTTTAAATTCTTTTTTTCTTTATCAGTTTTGGTCCGTTGTTGGGTAACATTATTTAAGGAATCTTTTTCATCAATAACCCAACCTAAATTCTCTAGCTGAGTAAGAATTGAAAATGTTACAGAGGCTTCAAGTCTTTTTGTATACATTTAAATAATATCCCCTCCCGTAAATTAATGTTAAGCTTACCAAGTCCGGATTCGTTGCGTTAGATTTAAATGGAGGATCGAGATAAATTGAGTTTAAGCTTCCATCCGGGATATATTCTCTTGTTATCTCAAGATTGGTATAGATCTAAATTGCTCTTTCCACTCTGACACTTTTTAAACCTCCTTAGTTTCTTACACAGAATACACGTTTTTCACCCTAAAATCAAGGGTATTTTTGTATGGGTTGGCTTTTTAAAACGCCAATACGGGCCTATATGTGGGTGATAAATTAAAGATCTATACATAAAAAGGGATTCATGTCATTACTGTATTTCTTGGTTGGTATATGATCTATTTTTGAGAATGGCCCAAATTTTCCGGAATACTTACAATAAAATACAGGTCTCCAAGAATCTGTATTCGCATCCCAACTTTTGATGTTTTCAAAAGGAATTAATCCGACTTCATGCAGAGTTATTTTCTTCCCGTCTTTATTTTTGACACCCACATTGCCAAATATTACTACAAATCCATCATCCCTTATATAGACAGGTTCCACTTTCTTTGGACTCCAATAATATTCATTTCTGGGTTTAAGCCTTTCCGGTTTATACACGTCTTTAACGATTATGGCGTGGCAATTAAATGTTTCAGGACCAATTAAATTTTTAGAAGGGTCAAAGGGCTTTTTAAATTCTTTTTCCATTTCTCTTTTCATTTTTTTATTTCTTTCAATCGTTTTAACATTTACTTTTTTCTGCCAGGATGAAACACCAATAATTAAAAGAGCGGCAAAGGCAACTAATGATAAAATAAGACTTGTTTTATAGTTTGGTCTCACCAGTGCTAAAAGAGCAATCAACAACGAGGCTAATGCCAGCCAATTATCGGAGATAAAATCCGTTATTCTTCCCAAATCTTTCCTCCTTTCACACTCATCTCCTAAAATTTTTCAATGCGTCTTCGAGGTCTCCGTCTTCCAGGTGGGTGTTCATACCGTTTGACGTGTTACCATAACAAAGCCAAGAAAATTTCCTTCAACTCTATCCATTTCTCTTTTTGTTTTCTCCGGAGAAAGCCCTGCATTCAGAGCGCTAATTATATCTTCAATTTTTAAACCTTTGTCCCCGTTAATTTGTTCCGTCCAGTATCTATATAATTTTGCTGCTATTAACAAATTGTTTTCTTCTGTTGGTTCGAGGTTCAATACTTCTTTGGTAAATTTTCCCATGTTGCATTCTCGACAGGATGTCAAGTAGTTTCCTAATTCGTCTTTGCCTCCTTTGCTTCTTGGAACGATGTGGTCAACTTATAATTCGACTTCCGGAGATTTTCTGCCGCAGTACTGGCAGGTATAATTGTCTCTTTTGAGAGTTTTGAAACGGTCTCTGTTTGTCATTGGTCTCTCATAGCCTCCTTTATTTCTTCGTCTGTAACGTGAGTATAAATTTGAGTGCTGCTCAGATTGGAATGCCCAAGCGTTATTTGAACTACCCTGGTAGATTGTTTTTTAAGAAGATTTGTTGCAAAGGTGTGTCGTAATGTGTGAGGGGAGATGTCTTTCTTTATACCCGCTTTTTTGGCGTACCTTTTTACCATTTTTTGAACGTACCGGTTACATAGTTTGTCCCCTTTTGTTGAACCGAACAAAACGGAAAAAACAAACTCGGATTCCGCTCCGATTATATTTATTTGTTTTTTTCTCCATTCACGAAGAAACTCTAAAACTAAAGGCGGGGCCCAAAGGGATCGATCCTTCGCGCCTTTTCCTTCTCGGACCATGATGTGCCCTTCCATTAAATCGACATGCTTCCATTTTAAATTAGTCAGCTCGGACAATCTTAATCCTACGTCAAGAAATAATTTTAGGATTACATAGTTCCTTTCTCCGGTAGGATATCTTCGATTAGGTTGCTCGAGGAGATATCCTCGCTCTTCTTTTGTTAAAAATTCCGGTA
>Ga0307422_1001529_pt1 | contig 11987 bp, 14 predicted proteins | sample SalMarWE160290MG_FD_202153 | JGI IMG/M metagenome (GOLD analysis project Ga0307422, IMG submission 202153) | Salt marsh sediment microbial communities from the Plum Island Ecosystem LTER, Massachusetts, United States - WE1602-90 | ecosystem: Environmental > Aquatic > Marine > Intertidal zone >...
TCTGTGATCAACAAGCCTTCCAGGGAAGAAGTGGAAGAAACCAAACGACTCAGGGATTCCATTGCCAGGGTTCAGGCTGAGAGAGACCTGCAACAACAGCTGGAACAACAGGCTGCTCAACCCGGGAACGAATTAGAAGAAGACACCCAGGATGAGGAGATCAGTTTGCAAAAGAAAATTGAAGAATTGGGAGTTTTTGGAAAAGCCTCCATCGGAGAAGAAAAATTCTATACGTTTGAAAACAACCTGATAAAAATAACCCTTTCAAACAAAGGGGCACGGATCTATTCGGTGGAATTAAAAAATTATCAGACGCACGATTCATTGCCTCTAATTCTTTTCGATGGACCGGAAACGCAGTTCAGTCTGAATTTCTTTGCCCGGAACCGAGGCATTCAGACTGACCAGTTATTCTTTGACCCTGATTTTACGGGCGAAAAAGTGGTCGTTTCAGGACCTCCGGTGAAAGAGGTAGATGCAGGAAATGAAAAAATTAACAATAAAAATCCCGGGGAAACAAAATCCATTGCCTTTAAAATTGAAACTGAGCCGGGAAAATCACTTGAATATGTATACACATTACACCATAATTCCTATAGGGTTGATTTTGATGTAAAAATGAACGGTTTAAATACGGTGATCGCATCCAATCAGTCTTTCCTGAGTTTTGTCTGGTCGTTTGATGTTCCACGGCAGGAAAGAATGTCGAAATTCGGGGAGGACCGGTATACCAATATCCAATACAAATTTTATGACGGGGAGCTGGAACAACTGAGCCAGAATAAAACGGACGAGGAAAGCCTGAGCACCCGTATTAAATGGATTGGTTTTAAGCAGTTGTTTTTTAATTCGACGATCATTGCGGAAGAATCTTTTCCCAATGCCAAAGTGGTTTCTGAAAAATACGAAGAAGATCCTGAATACCTGGCTAATTTTTTTGCTGATATTGCCTTGCCTTATGAGGGCAATCAGAACGAACACTTTGATATGCAGTTCTATTTCGGGCCCAACCATTATAAGACGTTGAGACAATATGATCTTGGTCTTGAACGGTTGGTTTACCTGGGGTATGCTATTGTACGGCCAGTCAATAAATGGCTTATTATTCCGGTGTTTAATTTTTTGCGGAACTACATCGGTAACTATGGGATCATTATCTTATTGCTGACGATATTTATCAAGACGTTGGTTTTTCCTTTTACCTATAAATCCTATATTTCGCAGGCCAAAATGAGGGCCTTAAAGCCTGAAATAGATGAGCTCAATAAAAAGTACGGGCAGGAAAAAGCCATGGAAAAACAACAGGCTACCATGGCATTGTACAAAAAAGCTGGAGTCAGCCCTATGGGAGGATGCCTGCCTATGCTTCTGCAATTTCCTTTTCTGATTGCCATGTTCTTTTTCTTCCCGACATCCATTGAGTTGAGGCAGGAAGGATTTCTCTGGGCCCATGACCTCTCCTCCTACGATTCCATTCTGGATTTGCCGTTTACCATTCCGATGTATGGGGATCATGTGAGTCTCTTTTGTCTCTTAATGACTGCTACCACGATTTTCTCAACCCATCTGAATTCACAATCCACAGCCAGTACAGGGATGCCCGGTATGAAAACCATGATGTATCTGATGCCCTTGTTTTTTCTGCTGTTGCTGAATAATTACGCTTCCGGATTGAGTTATTATTATTTTCTGGCAAACCTGATCACCATCGGACAAACCTATATTATACGGCGTTTTGTGGATGAAGATAAGATCAGGACTCAGCTTCAGGAAAATAAGAAAAAAACGGTCCAAAAATCCAAGTTTCAGAAACGGCTGGAAGATATGGCCAAACAACAAGGCAGGCCGTTACCAAAAAAGAAATAAGAGGGCTCTACACCGATCTTTTTTTTATCTGTTTTAAACTTTTTGCAAATTACTTTGTCCAACTAAAAGTAAAATTAAAATTTAATGAGATGAAAAAATTAGGTTTATTAGTAACAGCTTTATTCGTAACGTTTGTTTTTGTCAATGCACAACCCGGGAATTTTGATCCGGAGGCTATGATCCAACGTCAGGTGGATCAAATAAAAGAAGCCTGTGACCTGACTGATGAACAGGTGCCTCAGGTGAAAGCGGTTGTAAAGAAGTACAATGAAAAAATGATGGAAATGTTTCAGGGAATGGGGCCTGATGGTGATCGGGAAGCAATGCGTGAAAAAATGACGCAAAACCGCGAAAACCAAACCAATGAAATTAAGGAGATCCTTACCGATGAACAGGATGCCAAGTATGACGCATTCCTGGAAGAACAGGCCGAAAGGTTCAGAAACAGAGGAGGCGGAGGTTTTGGAGGATAAATTTTGGATTAGTTTAGTTTAGTTAGTGGAAGGCCTGTGTGTTACAGGCCTTTTTTTATGGGGATGCTATTTTTTTTGCAGCCATTTTAATTGCTGTAATCGCTGCTTCATCCCCTTTGTTCCCATATTTTCCGCCGGCTCTTGCTATTGCCTGTTCCTGGTTTGCGGTGGTAAGAACACCGAAAATGAAGGGAAGGTTGTATTTCAGATTGAGTTCCATCGTTCCCTGTGTAACTCCCTGGCAGATGAAATCAAAATGTCTTGTTTCTCCCTGAATAACGCACCCCAGGAGGATGATCGCATCAAAATCCCCTGACTCCGCCAACAACTGTCCTCCAAGGGGAAGTTCAAAGCTCCCTGGTACATAACTGAGTGCTATGTTTTCTTCTTTTGCACCATGCTTTTTTAAGGTGTTTTTTGCACTTTCTGCCAATGCAAAGGTAATTCGCTGATTCCACTCTGAAACGACCATTCCGAATTTCATGTGCTCTGCGGAGGGAACCCGGGTAATATCATAATCAGATAAGTTTTTTGTGGCCATGGCAGATAGTTAAAAATATTCCTTCTGAAGGAAGGTTCAGGGAATCTTGCTGATCGGTTCAGTAGCCCAGCTCGGTTTCAACACGCGCAATAAATTTATCTACATTGCGGGCTTCTGTTGATTCAGGATACTCCGTTTTTATTCTTTTATATAAAGCAAGGGCATTTTCCAGGTCATCCATTGACTCCATCAGAGTGGCTGCTTTTTGCATGTAGATAGGGGAGGTAAATGCATTGTTGTTCAGAGTATACGCTTTTTTATACTGGGCTAACGCTTTATCCTGGTTCCCCAACTCGAGATAGGCATCACCCAATGCACCTTCTTTAACGGGCTCCAACAGAATATCATGGGTTTTAAAATCACTCAGGTATTCAATGGCATCTTCATACTGTCCCATGTGCAGGTAGGCGATTCCGGTATAGTATTTTGCCAGATTGGCTGATTTTGTCATTCCGTACGTGTCGATGATATCCAGGAATCCCAGATAGTTTCCATCTCCGTTAACCGCAAGGTTAAACGAATCCTGTTCAAAATAATTCTCAGCCATAAACATTTGTGATTGCGCTTCCTCCTGCCTGGGTTCTACATAAAATTTACGTACCCCCAGGTATATCACAACAACTGCCAGAATACCCAGGACAATATAGGTAATGGTCTTCTGGTTATCTTCAATAAACTGTTCCGTCCGCGTTAGGGCCGATTCAATTTCCTGCAAATTATCAGCTTGTTGAGTTTTCTTTTTTGCCATTTTTCACGTTTTCAGAATTGTGTCGCAAAAATAGCTTTTTTTTTATAACCTGCCCGAAATCGTCCATACAATTTTGAATAATAATCAACATGCAGATGTTATTCCTATCTTTTTTTTAGTTTTGTTTTGCCTGGAATAAAATGACAATGTATATTAAAGAACTCACAGCCGTTAATTTTAAAAACATTGGGGAAACAACCTTGCGTTTTTCCGGGAGGCTGAATTGTTTTGTAGGCGACAATGGAGCAGGTAAAACCAACCTGTTGGATGCTGTATATTACCTTTCATTCTGCAAAAGTTACTTTCAGGCAACCGACCAGTTCAATATAAAACATGAAGAGAATTATTTTATGCTGAAAGGGCGTTACAAAAGGCTTGGGTCTGAAGAAAATATTCATTGCAGTATACAAAAAGGAAGCAGGAAACAATTTAAAAGAAATGCAAAAGTATATGAAAAACTGGCCGACCATATCGGTTTATTGCCCCTGGTAATGATCTCTCCTTCCGATAAAGTTCTGATCCTTGGAGGAAGCGAAGAAAGAAGAAAATTCATTGATGGTGTGATCTCCCAGTTTGACCATGAGTATTTGCATAACCTGCTTAATTACAACCGGGCGCTGGGCCACCGAAATGCGTTGCTCAAACAATTTGCTGCTGAAAACCGGTTCGATGCGGAAATGCTTGCTGTCTGGGATACACCCCTTGTTGAGTATGGTGAGAAAATATACCTCGCAAGACGGACTTTTATTGAAAAGCTGATCCCCGTGTTCCGACATTATTATGCTTTGATCTCAAAAGGAAATGAACAGGTCGACCTGATCCATCAATCGGATTTTTATACCCAACATTTTGAAGCAGCTTTTAAGAATGCACTGACCAGAGACCGGTTCTTACAGTACACTACCGTTGGAATCCATAAAGAGGACCTGAATTTGCATATTGACGGCTATCCGGTAAAAAAACTCGGGTCCCAGGGGCAGATTAAAACATACCTGGTGGCCCTGAAACTGGCTCAATTTGAATTTTTAAAAGAAATATCAGGAATCAGACCTATTCTTTTGCTCGATGATATTTTTGACAAACTGGATAAAAACAGAGTGGAGGAAATTATCAAACTCGTTTCCAACGAACATTTCGGCCAGATCTTTATTACCGATACCAATCGTGAACACCTGGATGGGATCGTTAAAGCAACGGCTAAAGAATACAAAATATTTACCCTGAAAAACGGAAAGGTTTCAAAAGAAGAATGAGAAAAAGTGAAATCCGGAAAATCAATGAATTGTTAGCCGTTTATATCGATGATATGAATATCGGCTCCAGATTGAAGGAAGTGGAGGTGCTTCATGCCCTGGAAAAAGTATTGGGGAAGCTTTACCACTATGCAGGCCGGATCTCAATCAAACAGGGAGTTTTGTATGTACAGGTTGAATCACCGGTGGTAAAGTCCGAATTGATCATGAGGCGTGAAGAGATCAGAAAATTGTTAAATAAAAAGGTGGGACAGGAAATTGTGAAAGATATCCGGTTCAGGTAATCCCCGGAACAATCTTCCTGTATCTTCTAACCCCGGATTATCTATTTCCTGATCGGACTTTTTTGCAGTAAGCTTTTAAAACCGTTCCGTTTTTGAAAAAAAGAAGTCGCTTTCTATGATGGCATTTGTATCGCTGTCGGAACCGTGTATGGCATTTCTCTGGACATCTGTGGCAAATAATTTCCGGATCGTACCGGGAGCAGCTTTTTGCGGATCTGTTGAGCCGATCAGTTTCCTGAAAGCTTCCACTGCATTCTCCTTCTCAAGAATAAAAGCCAAAACAGGCCCTGAACTCATAAATTCCACGAGGCTTTCAAAAAAAGGTTTTCCTTTATGGACCGCATAGAATTGTTTGGCCCGTTCCGGAGTCAGCCGGGTGTATTTCATCCCCTTAATGACAAATCCGGATTCATTGATTATTTTTAATATGGCTCCGATATTGTTATTACGGATTGCATCGGGCTTGATCATGGAAAATGTCTGGTTCCCTGACATACTTTTGCGTTGAAATTTTTATGGCCGCGAAGGTACTAAAAATTGCCTGTTTTATAGCCTTCAACCAATGCAGAATTTCTATATTTGTTCCCTTAAAACATACAGATTTGAAAAAGATTGATACAGAACTGATTAAAAATGTGACATCTGTATTTGATTCGGCTGAGAAAAAAATTGCAGTCATAACCCATCAGAATCCCGATGGAGATGCTGTGGGTTCAGCAACCGGATTGGCAAATATTCTCGTGAACAGGGGACATAAAACAGTGGTGGTTTACCCGGATGATTTTCCAGCTTATTATAACTGGATCGAATGCAAAGCGGAAACATACATCCACCGTTCCGGGAAAAAACAAGCTCGTACTGCTGTTTTGGAAAGTGATGTCCTGTTTTGTCTTGATTTTAATGACCCTTCGCGAACAGGTGCCCTTGAAAAAGTCATTCAGAATTTTGAGGGGATAAAAATCCTGATTGATCACCATCCGGATCCGCAGGAATTTTGTGATTTTGCTTTTTCAGACATTTCCAGTAGTTCCACTGCAGAATTGGTTGTTGATGTTGTTGTTGCTCTCGGTTTTCAGCAATACATAGACAAATCGGCAGCTGAATGTCTGTATACCGGAATCATGACCGATACAGGCTCTTTCAAATATAATATATCCAATCCGGATACGTTTAAGGTTGTGTCTAAGCTTCTGGAATATGGGATTAATGCCGATCGCATCCATGCACAGGTATACGATAATTTTTCAGCCGGAAGGATGAGGTTGCTCGGGTATTGTCTGAATGAAAAAATGGAAATTTTACCGGATTTTCACACCGGTATCATAAGCATTTCCATGGAAGAGCTGAAAAAATTTGATTTCACACCGGGTGATACGGAAGGATTTGTCAATTATCCGCTGGCTGTTGGAGGAATCGTTTTTTCAGCCTTGTTTATCGAAAAAGAAGACCGGGTGAGGTGTTCCTTCCGGTCAACAGGGAACTTTCCTGCCAACCGGTTCTCTGCAGACCATTACAATGGAGGCGGGCATCTGAATGCTTCCGGGGGTGAAACGGATGAAACGCTTGAACAATCATTAAAAAGGTTCAAGCAACTTTTACCCCGTTACTTGCATCTGTTAAAAAGTACAGCCAATGAATTAAAAAACAAGGGATGAAGAAAAATATTTTTATAGGGTCAGGATTTTTGCTTTTTCTCGTTTTGATAAGTTCCTGTCTGGACGTCGAGGAGCGAACGCAGGAAACAGAAAGACAGGAACTGAAGGAATACCTGAATAACCTGATAACTCATAACCACGATGTGGATACAACCGATCTGGGGGTTTATTATGTCATGATAGACCCCGGAGAAGGCCCTTTCCCGCAACAGGGGGATACCCTGACAATCGGGTATGCCGGATTTTTTATCGATGGGAGTATGTTTGAGTCTACCGAACTTAGTTCTGAAACCGGAGATTATACGTTTATTTATAAGGTCGATCCCCTGATCCCTGGATTGGAAGACGGGCTCAGCCTGATGAATAAAGGAGCAAAAATGGAGTTTATCATCCCTTCTGAACTGGCCTATGGTGCACAAGGAACCATGCAGATCCCAAAATATGCAACGTTGGTTTTTGTGGTCCGGATGATTGATATTAAAACTGTGCAATAACAGCTAAAAAAAAGTGAAAAATGAAACAAATAAATAAGGTTACCCTGGCTGTCATGCTATTCAGTTTTGCAGGATTTGTTTTTACTTCATGCGATAGCAATGAAGACCTTGAGAAGCTTCGTGAAAGGGAGCTGGAACTGCTGGCCGATTATGTTTCCAGGTACAACGAAGAACACAATGTGGAGCTGAACCCTTTCGTTTCGGGATTGTACTATATAGAGATTGAGGAAGGAGAGGGGGATACCATACGGATAGGGGATAAAGTGCAACTCTGGTATAATACCTATTTGCTCAGGGATACCTCATTGGTGGATTCAAATATGGAAGGCGGCCATAAATACAATCCCATGGAATTTACCGTAGCCCTGACCGATTATTCTACAGTGGTCGAAGGACTTAACGAAGCGGTGAAATATATGAAACCCGGAGGAAAGGCTTTTCTGATTGTTCCCTCGCAGATTGCTTACGGACAGGATGGAAGCTATGGGATCCCTGCCTTTTCGACCTTGTTGTTTGATGTTGAAATTTATAAAGTGTTTCGGGCCGAAGATGAAAGGTAAGAACCAGGGATCAATGGGATCAGTATAGATCAGTATAGATCAGTATAGATCAGTATAGATCAGTATAGATCAGTATAGATCAGTATAGATCAGTATAGATCAGTATAGATCAGTATAGATCAGTATAGATCAGTATAGATCAATAAAGATAGATCAAAGTATAAGAAGTTGTAAGCGTTGTCGTAGTTGTCATTGTTATTATTGTTTTTTTGCTCAGCATTATCAATAATCTCATTGATCAATGATGATTTACTCCAGCGCCAGAGGCTCGATAGTCTGGTAGCCATTAAAACGATAACAAAAATAAGGGCCGTAGGCCTGACACTATTCTTTTCCCCAGTGCTGGCCCGGCTGCGTCTGATTTAACAATCTTACTCAATGCTATTTAGGCATGGACATCAGTAGAAAAACGACCGGTCGTTTATTCAGGTCAGGCAAACTGTTTTTCCAGTTTTTAATGGTTCGTGTGGAAATAAATTCGTTTTTCGATGTCAGGTCACAGGCAATGCATAACAAGGTGGAGGGGGCACATGCTTTGATCAGGTCGTTCACCATCTGATTGTTTCGGTAAGGGGTTTCAATAAAGATTTGCGTTTGATTTTGTTCCCTGGCTTTTATTTCCAGTTGTTTGATCTTTCTTACCCGTTCATTGGATTTACGGGGCAGATAGCCGGTGAAAGCAAAATTCTGGCCATTCAACCCTGAAGCCATCAACGCAAGAAGAATGGAAGAGGGGCCGACCAGAGGAACGACCTGAATTCCCTTCTGATGGGCCAGTTTGACAATTTCTGCACCCGGATCAGCAACACCCGGACATCCCGCTTCGGAAAGTATCCCCATGTCCTTTCCCTCCAGAAGAGGAACAAGAAATTCGTGAAACGTTGCTTCCGGAGTTTGTTTGTTCAGCTCAAAGAATGTAATTCTGTCAACCGAGATATTTTTATCCAGTTTCTTCAGGAACCTGCGGGCTGTCCGGATATTTTCCACAATTAAGTAATCGGTTTGCAGGCAAATTTCTTTTACTTCTGAAGGCAAAACATTTTGCCAAAGATTTGTGCTTAGCAGGCTGGGTATCAGGTAAAGTTTTGCCATATAGGATATTTTTTTCAAAAATAACAATAAGAAAGGGTTATTCCTTAACGGAATGTTATTTTTGTATAGATAAGACAAGTCCGGATCCCGGTTCGATGGTACGGGACGAATTCCCCGGACCCAGCGCAGTATCTCAACACACTGCTGCTTGTACTAACGTAAAAAACAATGATTTAAATTAATAACCTACAAGTGAATTCCGGGAAAGCGAACCATATGGAAGTAACCTTCCTGGGAACAGGAACTTCGCAGGGAGTCCCCCTGATTGCCTGTACATGTCCGGTATGCTGTTCCGTTGATCCCAGGGATAAACGGCTGAGATCTTCGGTTCTTGTGAAAACAGCCGGAAAAAACCTGGTTATTGATGCAGGCCCTGATTTCAGACAACAGATGCTTGCACATAAGGTGCTGAGTTTACGTGCCATTTTGGTTACCCATGAACATGTGGACCATATTTTCGGACTCGATGACATCCGGTCCTATAACTGGATTCAGAAAAAACCCATGGAGATATTCGGGGAAAAAAGGGTTGAAAAGGCCATCAGACGAATATTCCATTATGTTTTTGCTAACTATCAATACCCGGGTATTCCGCAGATGCAACTGACCCGGATTGACTCTAACGCTTTCGATGTGGATGAAATCCGGGTGATTCCCGTCAGGGGATTTCATCACAAACTTCCCGTCTATGGTTTCAGAATCGGAGATTTTGCATATCTCACAGATATGAGTTTTGTGGAACCTGGAGAAAAAGAAAAGCTCCGTGGACTGAAGGTGTTGATCGTCAATGCCCTGCGCAAAAAAGAACACGTATCGCATTTTAACCTCAGTCAGGCTTTGCAACTAATCAATGAAGTAAAACCGGAGAAAGCCTATCTTACACACATTTCGCATAAAATGGGACCACACAGAGACGTATCAAAAGAACTGCCTGAAAATGTTTTCCTTGCATACGATGGATTGAGAATCATCGTATAATACATCTCCTTTCCTGCTTTTTGGCGCAATCCGGAACGCTTACCCGATGGGTCAACTTTCTATCGTAAAAATCAATGTATTTTATTGTCAGGAAAACAAATATAAATATTTCAAAGTGTTAACAAATAGTTAACATTTTAGAAAAATGATAAAATACATGCAAAAATATATCATTATTGTAATAGAGTGTTTATTTTTGATATACAAAGGTAAGATGCAAGTACCGCAATCCATGAGTTGTTTTAAATAATAATAAAACTATAAACGAATGAAACTATTAATTCCTGAGGATTATTTTTCCATCCTGGATGTCAACCAGACGGAAAAAGCAATCAAACTGGTGAAAGATTATTTTCAGCAGGATTTGTCATCCCAGTTAAGGTTACGGAGGGTTACCGCTCCTTTGTTTGTTAAGAAGGGGACTGGTATTAATGACGACCTGAATGGGGTGGAGCGTCCTGTATCTTTTCCTATCAGGGAACTGGATGATAGGGAAGCAGAGATTGTCCAGTCTCTTGCCAAGTGGAAAAGGATGGCACTGGCTGATCTGGGTATTGAAAAAGGCTACGGGATTTATACCGACATGAATGCGATCAGGCCCGACGAGGAATTGACGAACATCCATTCCCTGTATGTTGACCAGTGGGACTGGGAACGGGTCATCAGCAGGGAAGAGCGCAACCTGAATTTTTTAAAATATGTAGTGAGAAAAATATATTCTGTACTTAAACGTACTGAGTACCAGATTTATGAGCATTCTCCGGAAATCCAGCCTCTTCTGCCGGATGAAATTACATTTATTCATTCCGAAGAGCTGGTAGCCCGTTATCCGGGACTTCCCGTACATGCACGCGAGACAGAAGCGGCTAAGGAATTTGGTGCCCTGTTTATCATTGGCATTGGAGGAGAGCTTCCGAATGGCGAAATACACGATGGCCGTGCTCCCGATTACGACGATTGGACCACACCCACAGGGGCCGGTTATAAAGGACTGAACGGCGACATTGTAATCTGGAACCCGGTGCTGAAAAGTGCCATCGAGATCTCTTCCATGGGAATTCGCGTGGATAAAGAGACCCTGATGAAACAATTGAAAATAAGCGGTTTGGAAGAACGCAAGGAATTGGAATGGCATAAAAAGCTGCTCAGAGATGAACTTCCACTCACCATAGGCGGGGGAATCGGCCAATCTAGGTTATGTATGTATTTTCTGCGAAAAGCCCATATCGGGGAAATACAGTCCAGCATATGGCCCGATGAGATGATCCGTGAATGCAAAAATAACAACATCCATCTGCTCTAGGACTGAAGGACTGAATTACTGAAGTACTGAATTACTGAATTACTTAAGTACTGAATAAACTGAATTACTGAAGGACTGAATGACTGAATAAACTGAATGAACTGAATAAACTGAATTACTGAAGGACTGAATTACTGAAGGACTGAATGACTGAATTACTGAATGACTGAATTACTGAATGACTGAATGACTGAATTACTGAATAAACTGAATAAACTGAAGGACTGAAGGACTGAATGACTGAATTACTGAATAAACAGAATTACTGAATAAACTGAATAAACTGAAAATCTGATAACTGACAACTGATAACTGACAACTGATAACTGATAACTGATAACTGATTCAGTGAGCCCCGACATTGGGGAGCGTAGCGAACCCAATATCGCTGGGCGAACTAATCCCGGGAGCGTAGCGTATCGGGACAACTGACAACAGTTTTTCATTTTTCACTAATAACCATTCCTCCTTTCCACTTTATCCCCTTATCTCTTTTCCTGGTTCCTGGTTCCTGGTTCTTGGTTCTTTTTTTTATCTTTGCACCGTTTTTCAGTGAGGATGCCCCGGTAGCTCAGCAGGATAGAGCAACTGCCTTCTAAGCAGTAGGTCATGGGTTCGAATCCCGTCCGGGGTACATTGATGTGGGCACTTGATGAATCAAGTGCTTTTTTTTAGCTGCCCGGACGGGTGAGAAGTTTATCCCGATAAGTGGAACGATATTGGGGAATCCCGTCCGGGGT
>Ga0307422_1001532_pt1 | contig 11985 bp, 13 predicted proteins | sample SalMarWE160290MG_FD_202153 | JGI IMG/M metagenome (GOLD analysis project Ga0307422, IMG submission 202153) | Salt marsh sediment microbial communities from the Plum Island Ecosystem LTER, Massachusetts, United States - WE1602-90 | ecosystem: Environmental > Aquatic > Marine > Intertidal zone >...
GAGGCTTGAAGGAGCAAAGAGCATCTAAAGAATTTCAGAGCATCATGATCTTACGGCTATTTACCTTCATCATGGCTGACTCATGCCCGAGGACTATTCCACCATCAGGAGATTTAAGCCGGGTGACATAGACGAGATACGTGCAATTGAGAGGCAGGCATTTCCGAAAACGGCCTACTCAAGGGGGCTTCTCCTGCACTACGGCATGCATTACCCGGAGACCTTTGTGGTGCTTGAAACCGGGGAGGGGATTGTGGGATACATCATTTTTGATACGAGCGGACACATTCACTCCACCGCTGTGAAGGCTGCACAGAGGAGAAAAGGTTTTGGAACGATGTTATTCAGGTATGCGCGCAAGCATGTGGATAGAAAGCTGTGGCTTGAGGTGCGGTCAAAGAACACCGGGGCGATAGGGTTCTACAAGGCAATGGGGATGAAGGTGTCAGGAAGTGTTCCGTATTATTATGGAAAAGATGATGCCCTGGTTATGGTTCTGGACCGCGAGTAATAGAAAACGCCTTGTCGAAAAGTCGAATAAAACATTCATAGCAATAGAAGATGTGCTGATCGAAAGGATGAAAGATGGAAAAATCCAGGAAGGTACTTCACAAAATAGAGGTCCGATTCAGGGATATCGATTCCATGGGGCACGTGAATAATGCAGTGTTTTTGACCTATTTTGAGGAGGGGAGAAAGATATTCTTGAGGGATGTGCTCACTATCGTTGATCCCAAGGATTACCCCTTTATCTTGGCCCATATAGACTGCGATTTTCTCAAGCCGGTGAAACTGGGAGATAGCCCCGTGCTGGAGGTATGGATCGGGGAGATACGGGAAAAGAGCTTTGCCTTTCAATACCGGATCGTGGAGCGTTTGGATAAGACCGTTGTGTACACAAAGGGCAAATCGGTTATGGTACTTTTCGATTATAAGGAGAACAGATCGGTTCCCATCCCTCAGGATTTCTTGGAGAAGATCCAGACTTACTGCGAGTAAGGAAAGCAGAGGATACCTTAGTGACGGCAGAAAAACCATTTTCTTTCAGCAACAAAAATTACTAAGTTCTAATCGTCATGCCGGACTTGATCCGGCATCCAGAACCTATTGAATTTACTGGATTCCGGCTTCCGCCGGAATGACAGAAAAATGCGAAAAATGACTTTTCACGATTTTATCAAAACTGCTATTATTACTATAGGCTGCAGTTTAGGATAAACTGAGAGAAGGGGAGAAGAGGATGAAGATCATTGACCTACGAAGCGACACCGTGACATTACCCACTCCTGCAATGAGGAAGGCTATCAATACGGTCGAGTTGGGCGATGACGTGTATAGCGAGGATCCTACAACAAACCAGCTTCAGGAGATGGCAGCTGACATGGTGGGAAAGGAAGCAGCCCTCCTGGTTCCCAGCGGGACCATGGGGAACCTGGCTTGCGTGCTCACCCATTGCGCCCGGGGGCAGGAGGTAATCCTGGGCGATAAGTCCCATACCTTTCTCAATGAGGCGGGCGGCATCTCCGCCCTGGGCGGGATACAGGTGCACACCGTTCCCAATCAGGCGGATGGCGCCATTCTCCTGGAGGATATCGAGGCAGCGATCCGAGCCGATAATATTCACTTTCCGCGCACCGGGCTGATCTGCTTAGAGAATACCCATAATCGGTGCAGCGGATCCCCCCTGAATCCTGAGTACACCGATTCGGTGGCTGCACTGGCCGGTCGGCACGGCGTCAAGCTTCATCTGGACGGCGCGCGCGTCTTCAATGCAGCAGTGGCCTTAGGGGTAGATGTCAAGGAATTAACCCAGAGCGTTGATTCCATGATATTCTGCCTGTCCAAAGGGCTTGCAGCGCCCATAGGTTCCGTGATATGCGGAACGCGGGAGTTCATCAGCGAGGCGCTTCGGACCAGAAAACTGCTCGGAGGCGGTATGCGCCAGACAGGAATTATTGCCGCTGCCGGTGTGGTGGCCCTGGAGGAGATGCTTGATCGGCTTAAAGAGGATCATGACAATGCCAGGAACCTGGCAGAGGGGATTGCTCGAATTCACGGTTTGTCTATTGACCCGCAGGGCGTAAAGACCAACATCATATATGTCGATTTCGTAAGTGAGCGCCTTACTGCTGATGAGTTTATCACGAGGGCCGTTTCAAGGGGCGTGAGGTTTTTGCATACGGGCCCATCCCGGTTTCGTATGGTAACCCACTATGGCATTGTTCCCGAGGATATTGCCGAGGCCATTGAGATCCTGAGTGCGGTCATGGAGGAAGGATAGCGTAAAAGAAGTTCCGTTACAAAGGAGGTCGCCATGTATAAAACCATATTGGTTCCCTTGGATGGGTCAAAGCGGGCGGAGAGGATACTGCCTCATGTGGAGCGGCTGGCCACCCATTACCGTGCAACACTCATCTTGCTTCAGGTGGTTGAGCCTCCGCCGCTTATCATGGGGCCTGAAGGCGATATCACCCTTCATCAGCAGGATATGGAGCGGCTGGTGAGTAAGGCTGAGGATTATCTTACTGCTACCAGGGGCAAATTTCAAGAGAAGGGCATTGAAACCCGCACCCATGTGGCTCATGGGCCGGTGGTGGAGGCGATTATCAACGCTGCCGAACGCGAGGCAGCGGATCTCATTGCCATAGCCAGCCATGGGCGGAGCAATCTATCCCAAGTCTTCTATGGGAGCGTGGCAGCGGGTGTGCTACACCGGATCGACAGGCCCTTGCTGGTCATCCGGTCCCACGCTGAGGAATAACGGAGGTTTACCAGCTCAGGGATTTTTCCATTATTGTCCCACTCGGGGATTGGGAGAAAAACTCTCGCCCTTAGGCGAAGATTTTTAGTATGCCCGAAGTACAGGGAAAACAGCAGAATACCCGCCTGCCTGCGGGACGCTCCAAGCGTTGAAACCATGACGCAGCAACTGCGAGCACCGGGTAACCATGCCCGACCGGCGCAAAGGCATAGCGGGCAGGTCGAACAAGGAATATCGAATATAGAGGTGATCCCTTCGTAATTCTGAGGTTCGTTGTTCAATATTCGATATTCAATCTACGGTCTTTCCGGGCTGGCGAGTCGAATTCATTCGACGAAGCCGTGTCAGCCCGTCAAGTTACCGGCTTCAGCCGGTAGTAGTTGACATGCAGATTTGGAGGTTTGCATGACACCTGCCCCCACCCTTACGGTACGGGATGTGATGACAGCTGATATCAGAACGGTGAAGGCAATGGACACGGTGAGCGCTGCTATTGAGCTTATGACCAGCCATGATATCGGATCTGTGATAGTCATCGAGGATGCTAAACCCGTGGGTATATTGACCGAACGGGATATCTTAAAAAGGGTCTGTCCTAAACATCTCTGCCCCAAGGGGATCGCATCAATACAACTGGCCGGCCATCCGGACCGGCTTACCCATCCGGTCAAGAGCCGTGGCCTTTGACGCTGAGCGAAACACGGCCCAGAAGTGCCACCTCTGCTACCAGAGGGTGGATCAGGGTCTTCTGCCTACATTGCCGACCATGTGTGCCCGGCCCACTGTATCTATCTCGGGGATCCGGAGGAGACTAGGCAGAGGATCTCGCCGCGAGCCGGCATCGCTGGGCCGCTACAATCCTTTAGATGAACAGAGAGATATCTTTCTCTTTTATGCCCTTTTGCGGAAAAGCGATGCAACATGAGTTTATCCATGAATACATCCAGTATACACCCAGTGTTGATCAGACGGGGAGCGATTCGGAGGAACGAATTTTTTTTATTTTTCTACGCCGTACTTGTTTTCCTGTATGGGTGTGCCACTACGCCGAGCACTCCGGAGCGGATGGATAATATCTGTGAGATTTTTAGGGAGAATGCAAAGTGGTACAGGGATGCGCGTGCTTCGTGCAAGAGGTGGGATGTCCCCATACCGATCATGATGGCTATCATCCATCAGGAGTCACGGTTCACGGCCGATGCCAGGCCACCGCGGCAGAAATGTTTATGGATCTTCCCGGGAACACGACCGTCTTCCGCCTATGGCTATGCGCAGGCCGGCAAGGAGGCATGGGCACAATACCAGGAGAGCACAGGAAACAGCGGCGCCGATAGGGATAATTTCAGGGATGCCATTGACTTTGTGGGGTGGTATTGCCATATGAGCCACCTGAAGTGCGGGATATCGAAACACGATGCTTACAGTCTCTACCTGGCCTATCATGAGGGTCATGGAGGGTTTGCCAGGAAGACATACAGCAAAAAGGGCTGGCTTATCGCTGTTGCACAAAAGGTCAATTCCAGAGCGAATACTTACCTGAGCCAGCTTGCCTCTTGTGAGGGGGAGTTCAAGAAAAGGCCTTGCTGCTGCTTGTTCTGGCCATTCTAGTTGTCTTCTGCGCTGTTTGGAAGGAAATTTCTGCCTAAAAAGTATATTCTCGCTATACCCGGATAATCCCTTAAAATGAAACAGATCCCGGTGAATCCAGGACTGCGGTGCACATTTTGCTTTACATTTGCCGCGAGGGATGGGAATGTATCTAATTATGAAAGCCAAGACAGAGAAGGGAGTGAGGGCTATGAAAACATTGATTGTGGCCGTTATCGTCATTCTCAGCGTGGTGTGCTTTGCTTTGAGCGGATGTCTCACTCAGAGTTCTCTTCAAAAGCAGTTAGATGAAGCCCTGGATAAGAGGGTTGGTGAGGTTGAAAAGCAGGTAGAAGCCAACAAGCAGGAGATTGCCAGTCTGAAGAAAGATCATCTCCAGCCTCTTCAGCAAAAACAGGAGGAGACGCTGACCCTGACCTCTGATGCCAGGAAGTTGGGCGAAGAGGCGCTCGCACGGGCCGAGGAAGTCGGCAAGATTGCTGAGGGGAAACTCTTGTATCAGGTGACATTCACGGATGAGGCGGTCCACTTCGGCTTTGACAAGAGCGCTCTCTCCGAAGAGGCAAAGTGGGCCCTGGATACATTTTGCGGAAGCATTAAGGCGGCAAACAAGGACATCTACATAGAGATACAGGGGCACACCGACGGCATCGGCACCACTGAGTATAACATGAGACTGGGCCAGGCTCGGGCTGAAAGGGTCATGCGGTACCTGCATACAAAACACAGCATACCGCTTCACCGTTTGAACACCTTTTCTTACGGCGAGTCGCGCCCTATTGCGGACAACAATATCAAAGCCGACCGGGTGAAAAACCGTCGTGTTACCCTTGTGGTTATCCAGTAGGAGGGCAGCACGGAAAGCTGCGGAAACAGTAAGAAGCCCTGGCAGGTTTGCGGCCGTTCAGGGATTCACGTCACCAATTGAATAGACGTACTGATAGAGAGGGGATAAACCTAAATCCGGGATATCCCTTTTTTTTAAGACCGGCCATAAAACGCCTTCCCGTGGAGAGCAAATGAACATCCTCTTTGTGTGTAGCGGAAACGTAAGCAGGAGTTACCTAGCCGAAATGCTGCTCAGGCATGAGGTGCAGATGGGCGCTCTCATGAATATCTCCGTCTCATCCGCGGGCCTTTTTGCATATCCGGGTAGCCGTCCCGATCCCCATATGGTTGAATATCTGCAAAAAAGAGGAATAGACCCAGGTGATCACGAGGCACGTCAGATGAGCAAGGAAGATATCGATTGGGCTGATCTTATTCTGGTAATGGAGAAAGAGCAAAAAGAGATGATAGAGAATAGGTGGCCTGAGGCCGAGGGGGAAGTAGAACTCCTCGGCAGATATAGCTCGGGTGGGCCGATAGCGAGCAACATTGTTGATCCATTCGATATGTCATTATATCATTATCGGCTTTCCCAGGCCCAGATTTCCTTCGCCATAGAATCGCTCGTTAAAGGTGTGCTCTCCGGATAGATGTTTCCATAGGTTGCCACAGGGTGAAACGGTCCCCAGTTAGAGCCGTTATTATCCTACTCGGGGATTGGGAGAAAAAGCCTCGACTTTAGTATGCCCGAAGTGCAGGGAAAACCGCAGAATACCCGCCTGCCTGCGGAACGCTCCAAGCGTTGAAACCATGACGCAGCAACTGCGAGCAGCGGGTAACCATGCCCGACCTGCGCAAAGGCATAGCGGGCAGGTCGAACAAGCAATCTCGAATGTCGAAATGATCCCTTCGTAATTCTGCGGTTCCTTGTTTAATATTCGATATTCAATCTACGGTCTTTCCGGGCTGGCAAGTCGATTTCATTCGACGAATCCATGTCAGCCCGCCAAACTACCGGCTTCAGTCGGTAGTAGTTGAATCTTCAATGTTCAGAGCAGGGCACGCACGTGGTGTTCGATGTCCGCCTTGGGACGGGCGCCGATAAGCCTGTCAACAAGTTTCCCCTCTTTAAAGAAAAGCAGTGTCGGGATGCTCTGAGTGGAGTAGCGCATAGCGGTCATCTGGTTCTCATCCACGTTGAGTTTTACGATCTTAACCCTGCCCGCATACTCAGAGGCGAGTTGATCGAGGATTGGAGATACCATGCGGCAGGGACCGCACCAAGGTGCCCAGCAGTCCACCACCACAGGGTACGGGCTTGAGAGAACCTCGTTCGTGAACGTGCGATCCGTTACGACTACGGCATGATCATGAAAGTCCCAAACCACCAGAGGCGAGCGGCATTTGGCGCATACCGGCTTATCCTGTAGCCTGTTTCTGGGCACTCGATTCTTGGTAAAGCAGCTAGGACATGGAATGATAATGCTATCTTGATTCACCCCTTTCCCCTCTTAGCACGGCCTGTTGAGAATCCATATTCAGTATTGTCCGTGATCCTGCATCGGATCTCGGAGTACATGACCAAGGCCTCAAGCGCCCGGACTGCCCGCTCGGTGCTCGGGAATACGGGCACCCCCCTGTCCATGAGACCGCGGATGAAATCCTCCTGAGTGCTCCGGTATGTGTATCCTACCAGCGGTTTGTTATAGGTCTTCAGCGCGTTCGCAATGGACTGGCTCTGCGCATCGAGCAGTTCACCGATTTTTTCACCTGCCTGATCCTCTGGAATGCCGAGGTGCTCAAGGGCGCTTTTTACTGTCTCCATTGGCATGAAAAGATAAATTAGCAGCATATCAGCGTTATTTTCCTCAAGCAGAAGGCTCGGTATACTCGAGAAATAGTCAACGAGATTTTTGGTAAAGGTAAAATCAACGGGGTTGTGCACGCTGCTCGTTTTCGGCAGAAAGGGTGAGATCTTGTTGATCGTCTCGGCAGAGAGTGTAGGAAGTTCAAGGCCTGCCCTTCCACAGAAATCAGCTGCCTCGGTGCCGGGTCCACCTGAATGGGTTTGGATCACTACCCTTTTCCCTTTTGGCAGGGGAAGGGCGCCGAGGACCCAGCAGAAGTCGAATAGCTCCGTGATTGACCGCGCCCTGATAATCCCGGCCTGCCGGAACATGGCATCGTACAGGTGGTCGGGCCCTGCCAGGGCCCCGGTGTGCGAAAGGCCTGCCCGTCTACCCGTATCCGAACCTCCTACGTAGAGGGCTACGATAGGTTTTCGTGTCACGATTGCCTTTGCACTTTCCACGAATGCCCTTCCCCGTTTGATGCCCTCGATATAGAGTGCGATTACCCGTGTGTGAGGGCAGACTGCCAGGTATTCCATGCAGTCGACAATATCGAGGTTCGCCTCATTCCCCACGCTGAAGGCCGTGCTGAACCCGAGGCCGAAGTTGGCGAGATAGTGAAACATCTGCGTGACAAAGCTCCCGCTCTGGGAGGCCATGCCGATAAACCCGGGATTGCCTAGATACTCAAGCAGGGTGGTATTCAGCCTATGGTAGGGGTTGGTCACGCCGATGCAATTTGGGCCGAGAAATCGAATTTCGTGCCTCTTGGCGATGTCCTGAAGCTCCTTCTCCTTTGTCACGCCATCTCCTCCGAGTTCCTTGAACCCACCGGAAACAACAATGGCATGCTTGATCCCCTTTTTTCCGCATTGATCCAGAATTTCGGGAACGATTCGCGCGGGCAGGATCAGGACGGCAAGGTCAGGCACCTCAGGCAAATCCAGGACACTGCGATAGGCCTTGAGGCCCTGAACATGTTCTTTTTCAGGATGAACCGGATAGACGGTTCCATCAAAGCCCATGGCCTTCAGGGAGATAAGGATAGGGGTTCCCATGGAAAGGATGTTGTTGGATGCCCCGAACAGGGCAATGCTCCTAGGGGTAGCGATTCGGTATAGCGGGCTATTTTCTAGAGATTCGAGCATCGTGATCGGTTACTGATCATCTCCGGATACCCGATGAATCCATCGGCGTCAAGGCTTCATCGCTTCACTTTGATAAAATTTGTTATTTTCCTGATATCGCAACTCATCATGTGTTGAGCTTGCATCGAGCAATCGTGTTGCATTGCTTCTCTTGTGGGTATTCCGCCCGAGGTCTTGATACCAGAGGATTTCGTAATATTCAAGAAAAAAACAGCATGGAAAGTGATTGATTGAGTTTTCCAATAGGCGCTTGTTGTGTGAGACAAGGAGGGAGCAATGAAAAGGCAGGCTAAGCGTTATAGGTGCTGTTGAACTTCGTCAATGAGCGGCCGACAAGATGTGTGGGCTGTTACCTAAGGAGGAGAAAAGCAGATTGACTTTATATCTTTGTTTTGATATCTTCTCAACATTGTGAGAAAATACGAACCTTAAGCACGTTTTCTCAAGACAGGAGAAGGAGCATGACGAAGCTATTTATCCTAGAAGGGTCGAACAAGAGGCAATCCTTTGAGCTTAAGGACGATATGATCTCTATCGGTCGAGGATCTGATAACGACATTCAGATCGAAGAAACGTCTGTATCCCGCAAGCACATAAGGATTATCAAGAAGGAGCATTCCTATCTTATAGAAGATCTAAACAGCAAAAATGGCACCTTCATTAAGGGTATGCAGATACAGCCGGGGAAGTTATTTGTCTTGGAGGAAGGAGCCCCCGTTGCTATTGGCAATGTTGTGATTTATCTCGGAAGGATTCCCTCTGTTGAGGAAAAGGAAGCTACTGAGCTAATCGATGTTTCGCCTGAACTCAGCGATGATGATATAGCGGTTTTGGACTCCCTGGATATTGCCAAGGAGATCAATGCGGGCGATCAAAGGTCAATCGAGGAGGCACTAAGCGCTTCTAAAGAGATCTCTGAGCACACCGAGACCTTTGTCCAAGACCGACCAATGACTCCTCAAAAGAACGTGGAGTTGATCTATAAGGTATCCAATGTCTTGATGGAATCGCTGAACATCGGTGAGAGCATCAATGGCATATTGGAGACAATCATGAACTACATCTTGGATCTGCTCAAGCGGCTTGACAGGGGCGCTTTCATATTGGTTGATACCGAAACGGGCGAGATTACGGGGCTCATACCTATTCTCAGGAAGAGCACCGGGGATTCTATCAAGGTGTATAGCACGACTATCGTGAACCGTGTTATGAAGGAACGCAAACCTGTAATCATGCTCGATACCAGTCAGGAGGATAAAGCCGATCTTTCGGAGAGCATGGAATTGATGAGGATCAGGTCCGTGATGTGTGTGCCCCTAATTAGCAGGTCAAAGATGAGAGGGGTTATCTACGTAGACTCTATTAGCAAACCGCATGGATTTCGAAAGGAGGACCTATCGTTGCTCACCGCTCTGAGCATCCCGGCAGCCTATGCTATAGAAAACGCAGCAATGCCCGAAAGTGCAAGAAACCAGTCAGAATAATTCGAGAATACGATCTCCCCGTCCTTGGCCGGGCTCTCCGCCACGTATAGTCTAACCCATAAAGATTCCAGAAGGGGGGCATGGCGCCAATCTCGCAGTCCAGAAACAGGTGCTTAGATTTCTTTAAGGGTATGATGCATCATCCTTTTCTATGAATCCCCAACGGTAAGAAGGTACCAACCGTTTCTCTCAGCACACGGAGACCAGCACTGTGCGCCGGGTCGAACACGATATCACCTATAGTTCGACAGTCATACCATCTGAGGCTGCGATTACCTCTAATTGTAACTCATCGGACAATCGACTTGCCACTTCCCGGGGTCTTGCCCTGAGCATCGTCATGCCGAAGTGGGTGAGTATCGCCTTTTCAGGCCGTATGAGGGAAAGGATCTCCCTGACATCATCGATGGACAGGTGCATCACCTCTCCGCCCTCATGGGGCTTGAACAGCGCCACATTCATAATCAGGATATGGGAACCCTCATAATCCTTCGCGAGACCAGGAAAGTATCTGGTATCCACTATAAATGATATTTTTCTTCCGTGATGCTGGAACATCACCCCATAGGTTTCCACCGGGTGCTGGTGCTGCGAGGATGTGGCGAAGGTGAGATCATCCATGCGGTATGTGTGATAGGGCTTGAGTATGCCGATATACTGCATGAATCCTCTCAGGTAGGGCAAGATAACAGCATTTACGCCCTCAAGACACTGGATCGGCGCAAACAGCATGCCCCGCCTCTCCAGTCCCCCGCCTGTCATGGCATCGATGAGGACATTTACATCGTTCGAGTGATCGATGTGTGCGTGGGTGAGGATGATGGCGTCGAGCTTGGTGACATCAATAGGTGGCCTTGATTTGGACAATCTGACAAGCGTGCCTGGTCCTGGATCAAGGATAATGTTCTTTCCCTTAATGCTCAGAAACACACCAGCGGATGACCGCAGCTGTTTGGCCACCACGAACCGGGCGCCGGCGGTACCGAGGAATTTGATGAATTCTTTATCCTGCATTTCCATACTTTTTAGAGACCTTCAGGGTTTAAGGGAGTCTGTTATAGGGCCTACCAGTATCTATTCGACGATCATTTCATGCTTCCCCGACCGAGCCTACCTTTTCCTCTGAAGTCAAAACTCAATCATGTCAAATCTTGTGAGAGTGGTTCGCCGTCGTGAACCAGGTGTGTTCATGAGATGCCACGCAGTATACTGTTCGGCATAGAGGGTGCCGGCAGACATGCCGTCTATTGGGACAATAACGCTAAAGCCCCGCATGGCAGCTCCGGTTGCGGTGTGCAATACGGCGCCTTCAGCCGTGGTTCCGGCGATAATCACGGTGGTAAGGCCCTTTTCTCGAAGGATTTTTTCCAGGTCAGTGCTATAGAATTTGTCAACGCTGGACTTCACTACCGGCTCGGTACCAAACGGTCTCACACCGGGTAAAATGGTTTCCGGTGTGCCCCTGCTGGTAAGGCTGTACACAACGGCAAGGCCTTTGGCCCGGGCCTTTGCCAGGAATTGATTTATCCTGGGGACTGAAGCCACACATCTCGGCCCCATTTCCGCATTACATATTCTTTGCTCGATATCGAGCATCAAAAAGGCACTCGTTGCGGGCTCAATTTTTATCGCTTTGAGGGCAACAGGCGGGGGAACCTCGATAGTATCCCATGCCTCCAGTATCGTTTCTTCATCGCCGGCAGTTGCCAAAGGATTGCAGGGTAAAAAAACAGTGGGCAGGACAATACCTATCATAAGGATCAATACATTTCTTTTTCCAATGATGTTTTTCATGGTTGCTATACGCTCTGTCATAGGTTTCTTGGTTGTTTTTTGTCAGCTTGAGCTCCCTATTCTGTCCTTTTCATTCTTAAAGTCATCGCTTTTTTGCTGATGTCTTCTCTAGATAAATCCTCATCCAAGCCTTGACGCCACTTTGTGGAATCAAACGGTTCTCTTTGAATCAAGGCGACGAACCGTTCAGCCTCAACATCACCAAGATATTTTGCAAGGACTTTAAGCCCTTTTAATTGAACCTGAAAATCCATGCCCTCTGGGCATGGTCAGAGTTCAAAGGCTTTGCCATTTGAACGACTCATTGATACTCCATATCACTGAGTTGTCCCCACAACCCCAGTGAAAGGAGAAAACAATGAGCCGCTTTAGAAAATTATCACATTCCATATGGCACTGCCAATACCATATTCATAGGGCACACTCGTGCAGAACACGCATAGATCCTCAGATATAGTTCTCTTTCTCAGGGGCCTCTTCTCCTGAAACAGACCTCGTGACACATGAGCTTG
>Ga0307422_1001534_pt1 | contig 11983 bp, 6 predicted proteins | sample SalMarWE160290MG_FD_202153 | JGI IMG/M metagenome (GOLD analysis project Ga0307422, IMG submission 202153) | Salt marsh sediment microbial communities from the Plum Island Ecosystem LTER, Massachusetts, United States - WE1602-90 | ecosystem: Environmental > Aquatic > Marine > Intertidal zone >...
TATTACTGCTTTGTATAAAACAGATGATCATGTGTGGGTAGGGAATCGAAATGCGGGTTTAAGTATTATTGATTTAAGAACAAACAGGGTTAAACGTTATTATAAGGAGCATGTCAATCCTGCCTTCCGGATTGAAGATAACCGGTTAAGTGTTATTTACGAAACGGGAAAAGGTGAGCAGTTTATTGGTATGTATAATACATGTGCAGTATTTGATAAGAGGGAAAACAGATTTGTACCCTTGCATGAAAAATATGCCGGGATCCCTGCCGGGTTGTTTGACGAAGTGCAAATCTTTTCAATATGCGAAGGTGAAGATGAGAGGTTATGGTTTGGTACTTCGGATGGACTGGTATGCTGGAACAGGACGGATAAATCGGTAGAGCATTATTTTACCCGTAATGACTCACTTTCACTTCAGGTTTTCAGCCTGGATGAGGGTAATGATAATATGTTATGGCTGGGGACAAACAGGGGGTTGATCAGGACAAATTCAATAAGTCATAAATATATCGCTTTAACAGGCATTGATTTGTATGACCAGGATCCGGGACTAAGTGTTTATTCAGTATATTTTGATCAGGCTGAAAACAAGGTCTGGGCGGGGACAGAAAACGGACTTTACCGTTACGACCCTGAAAGTGATGATCATTTATTGTTTGACGAGGATCACGGAATGGCTAATGCATTTATTCATGCTATTGTTGATGATGGCATGAATTCTTTGTGGGTAAGCTCTAATCATGGTCTTATCCGGTTTAATAAAAATACCCTTTCAGTAAGAAACTTTGATGTGAAAGACGGCCTTTTAAACTATGAGTACAAGCATAATGCCTCCTGTAGATCCGGGGACGGACGCATTTTGTTCGGGGGAATATACGGCTTCAGTATTTTTTATCCTGATTCCATACAGACCAACAGGCATATTCCCAATGTTGAGATCACGAAATTGCAAATGATAAAAGACAGTGAGGTGGTTGATGTCTATATAGGCAACAGGGATACCCTGATTATTCCTCACACTAATAATTATTTGAACATTTTCTTTTCTGCTCTTGATTTCACTTTACCTGAGAGGAATCAATACCGCTATTCACTTCAGAAAACTGGAGAAAAATTCGAGTGGAAATACCTGGGTTACAAACACAATGTTGTTTTTGCCGGTCTGGAACCGGGCAATTACCGCTTTCATGTTATTGCGTCCAACAGTGATCATGTGTGGAACACTACAGGCCGTTCACTTGTGATAGTGGTGGAATCACCTTTTTGGGAAACACGTAGGGCCCGTATAATCTTTCTTTTCATTGTCATCACCTCCATTTTCCTGATATATAAGTTCCGTACGCGGACACTTAGGAAGCTGAATCAGCAGTATAAAGGACGGGAGATAGTTGCGGAAAAGGTAGCCAGACAAAAAGAAGAGCTTACTTTGAAGAACAAGAATATTACCGACAGCATTAACTATGCCAAGCGCATACAAATTGCCATGATGCCGTCAATGAAACTCTTTAAATCCATGTTTAAAGAATCATTTATTCTTCATCTGCCAAAAGATATCGTTAGTGGTGATTTTTATTGGGTTAATGAGGTAGAAGATAAGATATTCCTTGCTGCAGTTGATTGCACCGGACATGGTGTTCCGGGAGCATTTATGTCAATTATCGGGTTTGAATTATTCAGAAGGATCACGATAATCGAAAAAATTACCGAACCGGCTGAGATTTTAAATAATCTTAACGAAGACTTCGAGAAAATATTTGGGGATGTCGATAGTATAATCCTGCGCGACGGGATGGACGTGGCTTTTTGTGCTATAGACAAGAAAAACAAATTGATCGAGTTTGCCGGAGCCTTTAATTCACTCTATCTCATCAGGGATAATACGATCACTGAAGTAAAGGGAGACAGATTTTCCATCGGGCTGAACGATACTGATTTTGGAGTACAGTCATTTACGAATCATGTGATACCTGTCCGGCATGGAGATGTCGTTTATTTATTTACAGATGGTTATGCAGATCAGTTTGGTGGTCCTGAGGGTAAAAAATATAAATACAGGAGATTCAGACATCTGTTACTGGCAATTCATCAGCTTCCTATGGACAGGCAACATGATTTCTTACTAAGAAGCATTATGGAATGGAAAAGTGACGAGGAACAGATTGATGATATACTTGTTATGGGAATAAAGCTTGAATTTGATTAGTGTCTGTCCATAAAGTCCCATTTGCCGCGTTACGCTTGTCCGAAAATTGCTCATTTACGACTAGTAAACTCCGCATTTTCGTACCGCGCAAGCCTTGCAAATGGAACATTATGGACAGACACTAAGTAGCATTATTCACGATTACTTTAACATTAACTTACATATGCTTCAAGCAGTTTTCTCATTTTCCCGACAAGGTCCTCTACCTGAAATGGTTTACTTACATAATCATTCATTCCTGCAGCAAGGCAGGTTTCTTTATCTCCTGAAAGTGCATTGGCAGTAATTGCTATTATAGGGGTATGTGTATTCGTACTTACTTCAAGTTCGCGGATCTTTTTTGTTGCTACAATGCCATTCATCACTGGCATTTGAATATCCATCAGGATAATATCATATTTTGTGGTACCGAATTTATCAAGGGCTTCTTTCCCGTTATTGGCAACATCAATATTTCCAACTTTATCTTTCAGGCTTAGTATAACAATTTTCTGATTGATAGCATTATCCTCTACAAGCAAAACACTGGAATTTTTTACATCAACCCGTTTTTGTGGCTCCAGATATTCTGTCTTTTCATGCGTATCATATTTTCTTTGAAATGGTGCGGCTTTGGTGTCTTTGATAAAATCGAGATGGAAACTTATAATACTTTCCTCGTCCGTAGACTGGATATCAAAACTGCCTCCGTATAAACGTATTATTTTACCGGCAATTGTAAAATCCACTAAATTTTCACCATTGCTTTCGGGTCCGTCAGGTGCTTCTGTTACAGCAATATAATTGTCAGGTTTTTCCCCGTGGACCAGGATGAATGGAAAGATGACCGAAAAAAGCAATCCTACTTTTTCATCAGTTTCTTTTACCTGTTGAATGGCAATGTTTAATGCAGGTGATTCGTCCCGGTTAAATTTAGTGTAGTTCTCAATGATATTTAAAAAGATTTGCTTGATCCTGATCGGGTCAGCAATAACATTTGATTTTAAAGGCTTTTGTGTATCAAGGTTAATTTCCAGTTGGTCTTTTTGTTGATAGGTAAATAGTTTGAAAGTATTCTCAATAGTTGAAAACAGGTCAAATGATGTTGTGTCGCTATGCTTATCCAGATCAATATGAGTAACTTTGACAATGTTATTAACCACATTAATCAGGTTATTGGTCGAAGCAATTATGGTTTCAAAGATATCTTTTTGTTCATTATCCAGCTTTTCACGGTCAAGCAAATTTGATATCAGTGTCAGATTGTTCAGTGGTGTGCGGATCTGATGTGAGAGTTTGGAGATGAAATCATCTTTCCTGCGACTTTCATCCCTGCTTTCCCGCGTTGTTTGCTCCAGCTTTTCAAAATTATAAAGTCTTATATAATCGGCTATATAAACAACTAATAGCATTATTAAATAACCTACAGCCAGTTTAATGGAGAAATCAAGCCTGTACTCTGTCAGAGAAGGGATGAATTCGCTTAGCATGAGTATTATCACAGCAAGGGCAAGAAAAAAAAGAGAGATAACAGCGCCACGACCCGTGCCATGCATTGTTATGCTGACTACAGGGAAAAGGAAGATCCATAAATAACCGATTTGGTAATTTCCTCCTGTTGCCAGCATAAATAAAAGAACTATACCTGTTACAACAGTGAACAAATTGCCGCAAAAACGATGATTGTGTGTTTTTCTGAAAAAAAAGAAATTAAATACCGATAAAGAAGTGGCAGCAAGCAGGATTCCGCTTAAAAGGTAAAACTGATTCAGAAAGGATAATATTGAACATGCAAAGAAGATGGCACTTCCTGTAATACTGATCAGATAAATAAATTCAATATTGTTTGTTTGCCGGTTTAATTCAGCATTATCCTCAAATCTTCCTGAAATGCTATTGAGTATCTTTCTAAACATGTTGCCTCCCTGTCAAACAAATCTATCTTTAAGCACATTATGCTTATTAAAGTTAGTAAATATAATCATAATCATAATATATGGCCAAAGCCTTTTTATAAAAAGCTTTAAAATTAATGCTCCTGATCAATAACACATAACCTGCATTATTCATAAAAATGAATGAGAATTATGCAATATGTTGAAGAACATTAAAATAACAAATCAGAACCGTGAAATTTATTTTTCATTCATTTTTACAAAGTGCGCCAATTTCAGGGCATCTGCTTCGTTACGAAAGCTTCGCGGTAGGTTACTACAGCTTCAGCTTCCGACGCCTTGCATCTGCCCCAAACTTGACGCATGAATAATACAGGATATAATTTAAACGTTAAGTAATAAAAAACTAAATTTGTGATAAAGCATTTTTTTATGAAGCGGTTAATTTTCATGTTGAATATATTAATTATATCCTCCTGTTTTGTCGCGGGACAAAACGATTCGGGCAATGTGATAAAATATACTCCCGATTTCAAATTTGAAGAAGGTATTTTTATGAATTTTGATCAGGTAAAGAAAAATAACCCTATTCCCAGATCCAGGATATTCACAACTATTGATTATTCCAGCCCCTATTTTTACGATAAGTTACTGGAAGCTAAGAAAATTTATTTCTATGATCAACTGGGTACAAAACAGGAATTACTCACGAGAAACATATGGGGCTATTCAAAAAACGGGGTATTGTATATAAACATCAGTGGTAATTATTTCCGTATAACCATTATAGGTAATATTTGCCATTTTGTTGCCACCCAAACAACATATACCAATAATTATTATGATCCGTACTACAGTAATATGTACCGAACTTATCCTTACAGGTATAATCCGCAAACCTACCAGTCAACAGAAATGAGACAATATCTGCTGGATTTTACCACGGGAAAAATTCTCGATTATGATGTTCAGTCATTAGAGGTACTGCTTATGCGCGATCCTGAGCTGTACGACGAGTATATGCAGTTAAGAAAAAAGAAGAAAAAGCAACTTAAGTTTCTATTTTTGCGTAAATTCAATGAAAGGAATCCGTTGTATTTTCCAAAACGCGGTCAATAGAACCAGACATTCAGAATTATAGAAAACGAAGAACAGATGATACAGAACGGAGAATGAAGAATACAGTATTGTTGCTGAATTCTGACTTCTCACTTCTGTTTTATAAATAATTTAAAACATGAAATATATGAAAACAATAGTTTTATTTGTGACCGGATTGTTGTTATCCATGTCGGTCATGGCACAGAGCTATGTTCCTTCACGTGAAGATATAAGTGCTTTTTTTAATACCAAAACCCTGGTAGTGCTTGAGGATAATCCCCTCCTGGAATATAACATTATCATTAAAAAGATCATGGAACAGGAATGGACAATTACGGAGTATGATTTTATTTCAAAGAAAGAATTTGAGGAGAAAAGAATGGATCCACGGTATTCATTTCTTTACAATTCACTTGTTACTTTTGAAAAAGATAAGACAGACGCACGTTACCGGTTTCTGCACCTGTCGTTAGGAGGTGACTATTTCAGAATAAACCAGATGCCTGATATTGCTTCTGTTCCCCTTTCATATTTTAATGTTGAAGAAGATCATTATATCTATAAACTGGGTGTCCTCCTGCGTTTTATACAGAATCATGCCAGGCTGGTTCGCGAACGTCCTGAAATAGTATCTGCCAATGTGTTAAAACATTACAATGATAATATTAAGGATATTAAAGAAAAGGAGTTATATGTTCTTGAAAGCGAGCTTGAGAAATCCGTTAATTCAACAGCAAGAATCAAAAGCGTTTATCCGTATAAATTCAGAATTGTAACCAAAGAAGAAATTCAGGAAGCTATAGAAGAGAGAAATGATGATATTGTATTTCTTCATAAGGTAGGACCGGAAGGAACAAAACTCAATGCGCGGTCTTATAAAATAATTATTGGCGCCGGAGATGCGAATTTTTATTATTTCGATTACCATAAGATCAACAAGAGAAATCCCGATGGCCTTCTTGAGAAGGATTTTAAAAAGATGGCCAGATAGCAATAAAAAACCCGGCGGACGCCGGGTTTTTTATTGCTTTAACTGAATAATTGCTGATCATAAAGATTATTTATGATTAATTCAGGTTAATTTGTAAATTTGGCTGAGTAATCAATCCGGTCATTTGTTGATGAAGGTATGTTGTATTTTCATATTACAATTGTTTGCATGTTTGCTGGTTCATTCACAGGATAATCCCCGGGCAGATGCATTGCTGGCTGAAGCGGATCTGTTGATAAACCGGCAGGCATATGAGCAGGCATTGGAAAAGATTGAAGAAGTGCTTGAAATGGAGTCTTCATATGTCCCTGCAGAGAAAAAGAAAATCAATGTTTATATACTCAAGGATAATTATAAAGAAGCCGCCAGCCTTGTTGAAGAAGCACTGGTTAAGTATCCCCGTGAAAGTGTCTTTTACTATTTTGCCGGCGTGATCCATTTGCAAAAACGAAAATTCCAGAAAGCTATCGAGAACTTTGATCTTGCCATGGAAACAGATGACCGCGGGGAGCTGTCAAGAATTTTTTTAAACCGGGGAATGGCTAACTTTAACCTTCAGGAATATGATGAAGCTCTAATGGATATGTCCAAATCAATTGAGTTTGATCCTGATAATTATAATGCTTTTCACGGCAGGGGGATGGCTTATTATGAAATGCGTGATTATACCAGCGCGATGGAGGATTTCAAGTTAGTAATTGAAAATACAGATGATAATCCGGTTACATACTATAATCTGGCCATGTCATATTTCCGGCTTGATGATATAAAAAATGCCTGTATTCATTTTAATAAGGCCTGCCGGCTCGGCAACCGCAATGCCTGTAGGATGATCATGATGGAATGTGTTGATGAGATCAATATCCCCAGGTAATTGGCCTGTTGTCAAAATGTCCGTTTATTTCTTTTATAAGTCCCCGGCATGGAATTGAGTATAATCATAGTTAATTATAATGTAAGGTTTTTTCTCGAGCAATGCCTTAATTCTGTTTTCAATGCATCTTCCGGATTGACCTGCGAAGTGTTTGTAGTGGATAATAATTCGGTGGATGGTTCCTGCCAGATGGTAAGGGAAAAATTTCCCTCTGTGAACCTCATCTGCAATAAAGTTAACCTGGGTTTTGCCCGGGCGAACAACATTGCAATAAAGAAGGCAGGAGGGGATCATATACTGCTGTTGAATCCAGATACCATTGTAGAGGAAAATACATTTGTTTCCTGTCTGGATTTCATGAAAAAACATCCGGAAGCAGGTAGTCTTGGTGTAAGAATGATTGACGGTAAAGGTAATTTTCTTCCGGAATCCAAACGCTCTCTTCCCACGCCGGCTGTTGCATTTTACAAAATATTCGGCTTATCAAGGCTTTTTCCGAGGTCAAAGAGATTCGGCAGGTATCACCTGGGCTTTCTTGATAATGATAAGATTCATGAAGTTGAAGTGTTACCGGGAGCTTTTATGTGGATAAGAAAAAGCGTGCTGGAAAAGACAGGTTATCTCGATGAAAGTTTTTTCATGTACGGAGAGGATATCGATTTGTCATACCGGATCATTCAGGCAGGATACAAAAATTATTATTATCCCGAAACCACAATTATCCATTATAAAGGAGAAAGTACAAAAAAAAGCAGCGTAAATTATGTGATCGTATTCTACAATGCGATGCGGATTTTTGCCCGTAAGCATTTTTCCGGCAAGAATGCAAGGATGTATAATTCACTGATCAATATAGCCATATATTTGCGTGCAGCCTTTTCCCTATCACGCAGATTATTGCTTGGAGCTATTACTCCTCTCCTGGATATTTTTTTCATATACGCGGGTTTTTTTATTATTCGTACTTTTTGGGAAAGGTTTAAGTTTCAGCAAAGCGGTTCCTACCCCGATGAGTTTTTATATATTGTTGTACCTGCATACATTTTCGTGTGGATCATTTCATTGTTCCTGAACGGTTGTTATGAAGGGCACGTTCGCGTAATACAAGTCCCGCGGGGTGTTTTCACGGGCGCACTGATAATTCTGATCATTTATGCTTTGTTACCCGAATCAATGCGTTTTTCCAGGGCTATAATCCTTATAGGGACTTTATGGGTGCTGGTTTCAACAATATCTATTCGTTATTTGTTAAGTCTAATAAGCAAAAGTAGTTTCAAATTCGAAATTAAGAAGACTCGTAAGAGGATTGCTATTATTGGCCGCAGAAAAGAAGGTGAGAGGGTGTTTTCGATTCTGAATCAAACACATATTATACCCGAGCTGGCCGGATTGGTTTATCCGGGTGAAGAAGAAATAAAAGCCGGATATATAGGATCTGTCGAACAAATAAATGATATAATAAAGATCAATCGTGTTGAAGAGCTTATTTTTTGTGCAAAAGACATCTCATCACAGGCTATTATCAGAACTATGTTAAAATGTACCGGTACAGATGTGGAGTTTAAAATTGCACCCCCTGAAAGTCTTTCTATAATTGGGAGCAGTTCAATAAATACAGCAGGAGAGCTTTATGTGCTCAATTTCAATTCCATAGGAAAATCATTAAACAAACGTAAAAAGAGACTGTTTGATATATTGGTTTCATTGATACTACTAATATTGAGTCCGGTATTGATTTTCCGTGTAAATAATAAAGGCAGGTTCATATTGAACATTTTTCTCGTATTCTGGGGGGCAGCATCCTGGGTTGGATATTCCGGGCAGGCTTATATAGCGTCATTAAATCTTCCAGGCTTGCGAAAGGGCGTATTGAGCCCGGCAGATACACTTAAAAAAAATAAGGCAGATAAGGATGTTATTATCAAATTGAATATGTTATACGCTAAAGATTACAAAGTATTGAATGATTTGAATATTATTATAAAAGGGATTAGGGAGCTTGGAAGAACACCGGATGGAGAATAATTTTTATGGCAAAGGTAGAAATTATATTGCCCGCTATGGGTGAAGGTATTATTGAGGCAACAATTACCAGGTGGCTGGTCAATACAGGTGATGAGGTTGCTGAGGAAGATCCGCTGGTAGAGATTGCTACCGACAAAGTGGATACTGAGATCCCTTCACCGTTGGCAGGCAGACTGATCAAAAAATTGTACAACGAAGGTGATATACCCAGGGTGGGCGAAGTTATAGGCATGTTACACACCCGGGATGAAGAAGCTGATTCCGGAGTTTCCCTGCCGGAGGAGGATGCCAGGCACATCGGTAAAGGATCTTCACCTGCTGAAGAAGATGCCGGCAACAAACAAAATGCTGCAAAATTGCCTTCACGGATATATTCCGAAAATGAAGATTTTGTAAATGTATCCCCTTTTGTAAGATCCCTGGCCAGGGCGCGGGAGATCTCAACTGATGAACTCAAAAAAATCCGGGGTTTAGGGGACAAAAGGAGTATCACCAAAGAAGATCTGAATGATTATATTCTTAAAGGACGCCCTTTTGGCAAACGGCAGATTTCCGGTCATACCATCAGGGAAGAGATCACAGTCAGTGATAAGGAAGAAATAGTTGAGATGGACAGGATGCGGAAACTGATTGCGGCGAACATGGTCAGATCACTAAAAATTTCCGCGCATGTCAACTCGGTTATCGAGATTGATGTCACCAATATGGTGGCATGGAGAAACAGAATGAAGAATTTGATTAAAGAAAAGTTTGGTGTAAGGCTTACATATACTCCCATAATTGTCGAAGCTGTTTCAAAAGCTCTGAGAAAATATCCGCGGCTCAACGTATCAGTAGCAAATGAAAAGATCATCTATAAAAAATATATAAATATCGGGGTGGCGACTGCCCTTAACGACGGCAATCTGATCGTGCCAAAAGTAAAAGATGCCGATCGGCAAACCCTCATTGGTCTTGCAAAAGAGATCGAAGATCTGTCGGCACGTGCCAGATCCTCTGATCTGAAGCCGGCTGAAATAACCGGGGGCACCTTTACTGTTACCAATATGGGGCAGTTTAACAATATAACGGGAATACCTCTTATTAACCAGCCTGAGGTTGCTATCCTGGCTGTAGGCGCGATAAAACGCAAGCCATATGTAGTTAATACACCTGCCGGAGAATCAATTGGAATAAGGGATATCCTTATGCTTTCACTGAGCTATGATCACCGTGTGATCGATGGCGCACTGGGAGGATCTTTCCTGGATGAAGTGGGTGGTTATCTTGAGAATTTTGATGTTGACCGGGAGTTATAATTAGAGTTTGTCTATAAAGTAGTCAAAATGTTTAACCGGACATGTGTCTGTTCAGAAAGTTCCAATTGCAAGGCTTGTGCAGTCCGAAAATGCGGAGTTTACTAGTCGTAAATGAGCAATTTTCGGACAAGTGTAACGCAGCAAATGGGATTTTATGGACAGACACTAATTAGAGTCTGTCACTAAACTCATCTCTCAATATAAATAGTTAATGCACGTATAGTTGCAGTAACAATTTTTTTTATAAATTGCTAAAAATTAGTAATTGAGCCTTAGATATAGCCTGCATTATTCATAAAAGTGAATGAGGATTACGTAATATGTTGAAAAACACCAGAACAACAAAACAGAAACACGAAATGTGGTTTTCATTCATTTTTACAGAGTGCGACATTTCAGGGTATCTGCTTCGTTGCAAAAGCTTCGCGGTAGTGGCTGCAGCATCAGCTTCAGCCCCCCTGTACCGGCCTTAAACCTGATGAACGAATAATACAGGATAGATAAAGTGCTTGATTTGTCATTGATTTACATATTTTGGTAACTTAGCCTGCATTATTCAATAAAATGAATAAGAATTACGGAGTATGTTGAAAAATATTTTCAGCTTTCGGTGCCCTGCATCTGCTCCGGATCCGACTCATGAATAATACAGGTTAGGTTGAGAGATCATTAATTACTTCATTATGCGAAACATGAATTTATTTACCCGTGCACCTGGTTTTTTTTTGGTAGTGATTTGTTTTTATAGTAATTCCGCTTTTGCTCAGCTTGATAAGGACGATAAGGAAATGATTCTTGAGGCAGAATCCTATTTTCTTTTTGAGGAATTCAAAGATGCTATGCCTCTTTATCAGCAGTTACGAATTAAGGATCCGGATAATGCCAACCTTAATTATAAGATAGGCAGGTGTTATCTTGAAGACAGGTATCAAAAGAAAAAATCCATATCTTACCTGGAGACTGCCGTTAATCATATCAATGAGAGTTATAAAATGAACTCATTTCGTGAGCGGAATGCACCCCCTGAAGCATTATTTTACCTGGGCAACGCTTACAGGATCAATAACCAACTGAAAAAAGCCATAGAAGTTTATGAAGAATTCAAAGAGATGGTTGATCCGGAGGTTTATGACATTGAGTTGGTTGATAAAGAAATACAATCCTGTCAAAGAGCAATAAAAGCAAAGAAAAGCCCTATTTTTTATATTGCTAAAAATATGGGAGAAGTGGTAAACAGCAGGTTTGCTGAAACCAATCCTATTATATCGGGTGACGGGAGATCACTTGTATTCACATCAAAACTGCAATTCTATGATGCCGTGTTTTATTCAAAAAAGGATGAAAACGGTAATTGGTCCTATCCATTGAACCTGACACCTTATTTCGCGCTTGACGGGAATTCATATTCAACCGGCATTTCCTATGATGGAGATGAGATATATGTATATCGCAGCGATGAATTTGACGGTAATATTTATGTCAGCAAACTGATTGAAGGAACCTGGTCAAGGCTTGAGAAACTTAATGACAATATAAATACCAAATTCTGGGAATCACATGCATCAGTGTCGGCTGACGGAAAGATGCTTTATTTCACAAGTAATCGGGATAATG
>Ga0307422_1001538_pt1 | contig 11970 bp, 9 predicted proteins | sample SalMarWE160290MG_FD_202153 | JGI IMG/M metagenome (GOLD analysis project Ga0307422, IMG submission 202153) | Salt marsh sediment microbial communities from the Plum Island Ecosystem LTER, Massachusetts, United States - WE1602-90 | ecosystem: Environmental > Aquatic > Marine > Intertidal zone >...
GACCGAGCAACATGGCATTGAGCACCATCTTCAAGCACGAATTCACCCATATTGTCCTGGGCAGGGCCTTTCAGGGAACCGAGGACATCCCCCACTGGCTGCATGAGGGGGTTGCCATGTACGAGTCGAGGGAGTGGGACTTCCGCAGGATCTCCGCCATTACGAGGGCTGTTCTCACCGGAACCCTTATCCCGCTCTCTGAGATCACACGGCACTTCCCCCAGGAGGAAAACCAGGCCGAGTTGGCCTACTGTCAGAGCTTTTACCTGATCTCCTTTTTGATCAACAAGTACGGCAGACCGCCGTTCCACCGATTCATACGGGAATACAGCCTCGGCAGCCCACTGAACCGGGTACTTGTGGAGATCTACGGCATGGACCTTGATCAGTTAGAGGAGCAATGGCAAGGGTATCTGAGGATGAGGTTCAGCTGGATTCCCCTCATCACCAGCGCTACAGCCCTGTGGTTTTTCCTTGCCCTTCTCTTTATCCTCGCTTACGCCAAAAAGAGGAGGGTGAAGAGGCAGATCTATGAGCAGTGGGATAAAGAGGAATGAGCGAGATCACGCATTCGCCTCAACGACCATGAGCTTGACGGCAGGGACCCCGATGGTTATGTTGGCTGCGCACGGTCGATCGGCGGTGTCCATGAACGAGCCTGGCCCTCTCGGCCCGTGTTCGGGAAGATCCGCTTCATGAGCTGTCAGGGGTGCAGGTCCAAGTTCGATGTTGACTCATACATCGAGAAGATACGCCGTATCGAGGGATGCTTTGGAAAAAGCAAAGGTTCTGGGAGGATCTTAAAAGGCCAGTAGAACCCCACCCATCCGACCAAGCCCCCGGCACACATGAAATTCACTGCATCTCCCCTAGTAAGGAAGCGCTCCTCTGCATTCGTTGAGATACCAGATAGAGGCATTAAGAACCGCTGCAAAACATATCCACAAGGAATAGGGAATAAAGAGGTACAAAGCAGCATGCGAGTAATGGGACTGAACGATCAGCAAGCGAGCTATCGCTATCAGTAATCCTATGATGATCACTAGCGCCAGCAGGGGCGATTTCAGGTGAAAGAATGCCGGAGTCCAGGCAAAGTTGAGGAATTGATGAGCTGCCACAAGGCTCCAGGTCCTCCATCCAAAACGGCCCATTCCATAGTAAAGGAAAGAGAATGACAGGCCAATCGTGAGATACAGCAATGACCACACCGGGCCAAACACCCATGCCGGCGGATTGAATACCGGCTTCTGTAACGACGCATACCACGTTCCGATGTCAGTAAACAACCCACCTAAGGCAGGGAGATAGCCAAAAGCAATAAAGAAAAGTATTGTGAGTACCTTCATGATCCAACCGCCGACAAGGCCCTTCATCTTCTGCCCCGAGTAATGTTAAGCAATCTCTGCACGAGCGCTATACATAGAAATACTAAAGCAATACAATGCTGTTCTCTTTGATCTTTGAAGATAGAGCTTTTGCATCTGGCTCGATCTTGAGCAGTTCCGCCCAGAAGTCTTTGCTGTGGTTTTTCACCCTTGTATGAACCAGCTCATGAAGTAGGATGAAATCCATGAACTTCTCGGGCAACAGGAGTAGCTTCACGTTCAGGCTGATGTTATTCTGCGCAGAGCAGCTTCCCCATAGGGTTTTCTGTTTGCGTATAAATACCCTGTTGTAAATGAACCCATGCTTTTCCGCCAACTCCCTCAACCTTGACACCAGGATTCTCTTTGCTTCCTTCTGCTCGATTCGAGCCAGCCTTTCTGAAACATCCTCATGTATCTTTTCGAGCTGGCTCATCTTGGCTATATGCTTCTGTATCCATTTAGCCTTGGAATGGAGGAACCGCTCAGCCTTTCTTAAAGACACCCCCTTAGGCACGGCAACCCGGACGCCTTTAAAGGGTCTAATTGATATATTGAGACGCTTAGCCTTAGTACTGGGCTCAAAAAGCACAGGGACTATGTCCTTGATATTCGCTTTGTTTGATTGAAGCATTTGAAGTTATTGGATTGGCTCACATTTAGATGTAATCGGCTTCCTCCTTGCGCCTTACGCCCTGCGCCCTATGCCCTTCTTTCATTGTTCGTGACCCCGGCAAAGCCTTTCATTTTGCGCCCTGAGCAATGTTAAGCAATCTCTGCACGAGCGAACCCTCCGATTCACAGCAAACTTCATGCTATGATTAGCTACATCTTATAATTAATGTGAGAATGTGAAGAACGCATCACTATTTTCAAACATTCTCGGACAAGAGAAGGTCGTACTTGGCTCTCCGAACAGCTTCTGGCCGTTTAAGAATGCACAAATTCAGTTACTGAGTTGGGCACTGCCATAAACCTGTAAGGCAGGTAGTCCCCCGATACCGGTTCTCAGAAGATGCCTATTAATCCGCCCAAAAACGTTTAGCATTAATACATTTGCCGTAGCCAAACAACTTATCGAGCCTAACCAACGCTCGATCAAACCAAGGTATATATTTAACTATAAATCTAACTAAAGTGTGAAGTATTCCCTCAGGCTTATTAAAAGGGCAAACTCTTATGCAAACGCTGCACTCTCTCATCCTCTGACCCCAGTAGCTAAAACACTTTTCAGCGTTAATGGGCCACTTGTATACGCCCGGGCTAGTGGAAATATTAATAGGTTTATCAGTCAGGTCCCCAAATGAAATAGCCCGTGTGGGGCAACTTTCAGCGCATCTCTTGCAAACATTACAAAACCTGTCGACGCCGAATGAGATAGGGTTATCCGCCGATAAAGGCAAGCTCGTCAGGATTTTGCCTATTCTAACCCGGGGCCCCCATCGTGGAGTTATCAGAAGTCCATTTCTGCCAAGTTGGCCCAATCCGGCATCAATAGCTAGCGGAATATTCAGGGCAGTATCATTCTCGCTGGGTATTGCCTCGTAGCCCAGTGTCCTAATAAAATGAGCCATCTGGCCGGCTATATAGACTATTCTTGAATAGGCATACGCAGAAGTGGCATAACTCAGGTGGCTCGCAGAAGTATGCATCGCTTCGTAATCCATTTCAATAACAAAGACGATGGCATACCTGTAAATATTGAAATCTATCTCAAGCGGGAAATGTTCCTGTGAAACGGGGTGAAAGGCCATAGAATAAACCCACAACGGATTCAACTCACATATTCCTGCCTCAGAGGCACCGAGCTTCTTTGCTGCCTTCTTTATGTCTTGAGACATTTTCGCTGGATCCTTTACTACGTATTTAAAACCGGGGGTCATGCGGTTCATGTTAGTTTGTTCCTCTGTGTCTTCCTCCCATTTGAGAAGTCCATAATTGCCGATATAATGACCCCTGCCACACATTCTCTCTACATAATAGGAGCCCATAGCGTATGCATAATCTTTCAATGTAATGCCGGGTTCCTCCCACTTCTTGCCCGTGGGTACACGTAGAGTGCCATAGTACCTGTCTCCGGCGTCCTTCAATGGGCCATCTCGTGTAGCAGCCCTTTTAAATGCTTCGTTTTTTTGGTCAAAGCGCTTTAGACTCTCAGTTCTTACCAAATATTTATTAGGCTTCACCGTTATCCTCCCGACCTGCTGCTGTAAGGGATTTCCCGCACGTAATGCATCTCAATACGAGATTTCTGTCATATTCCATATAGAATTGTACCTGCCTCTTTGTCCCGCCACGTTGTCATAAGTTCACCTCGTCAATCCCCGGCTGCTGGGAGAGGAATGCAAACGAATAATTGTCTATAATGCCGGCAAAACCCTTCATTTTTTTGTCAGTCAGGGTATCCGGATGATGAAAGGAAAAAATAGGTCTTGCACGAGGTTTGGGGTCACGCAGGGCGGTATACCGTGTTACTATGCCGGTGCTTTCATAAACAAACGGGAGCGGCCTGCTGTCGGCAAACCATTTCAGTTTGGTTTTGGCATAGTCTTCCGCCTGCTGTTCATGTATAGGAAGCCGGTGACCTTCCTCTTCCCTTTTTGCTTCAATCACCCCTATTGGCTCACGTTCAACAAACAGGACATAGTCGGCTGGACCGATATCGGTCTGATATTCCCGAACCGCAATACCCGGGCCAAGGCTCCAGTTGATTGCATTCTTGTCAACAACCGCTCAGCCTGACCGTTCAAGCATTGTGTCTATATTGTCTCTGGCTCTTTCCCCGGGCGTTTTGTTCATATCAATGCAGTCTTTAGTATGCACATAACCACGCGGTATATGATTTGCGAGACTTCTTGGAATTCGTTGACTTATTGCCTCCCAATTCCATCAGCACTTTTGCCGGGGGTACCCATTCTGATCATAATGGCTATAAAAGATCAACCCAGCTTAATGCTGGCGGACAAAAGCGGAAAGGAAAAGCAGGTGCACCGTTGTAAGAAGCTCATAGCTCATAGCTGATAGCTCAAAGTGGGAAACTTATAGCTCATCGCTCATAGCCCGGTTGAGTATGCGTTGATATCATGCGGAAAGGAAATTCTTTCTTTAATACCTTCATGGGGATGAAAAGGCAAGTTTAATAGGGGGCGGCTGAAATTCCGATATAAGGATGAAAAAAAAGTGAATTTTTTTGAAAAAAATTGCATCTTGCTGATTTTCCTTCTCTTTTTTGCCTTGCTCAGAGAAGGACCCTGAAAGGGTCTAGTGTGCATGAGAGCCCACGATCAGACACAGGCATGCGGGGGAGTATAGGCACCATAATAAAAATCCCTCTAAGGCCATAAAAAAATTGCCATAACTACTTGATATAATTGATAATATATGGCATGCGTATTTGACACGATCCCTTTTTTGTGCTTGGGTGGCACCGATGACCACCCAGGAACAACTGCAGGAAACCCTGTGTAACCGACTCTTCTGGCATACCGCTGAGCGCGATGATGCCGCGGTTGCAGACTACCTCTACCACCGCCGGGAGATGGATGTGGTCTACGCCATGGACGAGGCAACCTTATTCGACTCCTTCTTTACCTATCTGCAGGAGATCGAGGTCTTTCCCCTGTTAGAGCAGCTTGATCCCCGAAAACAGACGAGGAAAAATGTCTCCTTCATCCAGCTGGTGCTGGTCCTTTTGATGAAGGTGGTAGGCTCTATCAAGACCATGGATGAGATCAGCGATCTGATTCTGACCGATGAACTGCTTATGACTATCTGCGGGTTCAATGCCTATCAGGTACGACATGGCAGCTGCCAGCGGGGGGTAAAATTGAGAACCACCCCCATCCCTGAGATTAGAGGCTCGTTATGTGTGGACACGGTGGCCAATCATGTGGTCACCATTCCCCCCAGGAGAATTGAGAACTTCTTTAACCGCTCCATGCAGCACTTGGCGCGACAGGGTATGTTCCCTAAAAAGATTCATGCTGCCTGTGATGCTACCTTGTATGAAACCACCAGCAAGTTCACAGGCTGTGGTTCGGTCACCCGTCAACGCAAGGTGAAGGCCCGGGGGTATCGGAAAAACGGGGAGCTCAAAGAAGTATCAGTCACCCTGTACGGCTGGAAGATCTGGGCCGTCTATGAGATCACAACAGGCATTCCCCTGGCAGTCACAATCGATACCATCGAAAAACCCGACAATCTCCACCTGCTTGCGGTGCTGGAGCAGGCCAAAGCAAATGTAGCCGAATCGAGCACCATTGATTCCCTAGTCATTGATCGAGGATTCCTTGACGGAAAGCTCCTCTATGAAATCGACCAACAGGGCATCGAGTTTGTCATCCCGTTAAAGACAAACATGGAAGCAGCCCGGGATGCCCGCCAGCTGGCACTCGATAGCGAGGCTCTTGCCCCGGTGAGCCGTGAACGTGAGGTGACCCACGGCTATGGGAAAAAGAGATACACCGAAACGCTGACCACTACCCTGGGTGCGGTGGATGATCTTTTGACCTGCGATTGGTTTAATCCGGAAGGCTCCAGGGCCAATACCGCCAGAAAGGACTACGAACCGATCCCCTTAAATGCGGTGGTGGTCAAGAAATGGGACAACAAGGTAGCTCCTGTTGAAAAACAAGTCGTCTTCGTCACCAATATGGATGTAGGAGATCCCTTCATAGCCTTTGATCGGTATGATGAGCGCAGCCTTATGGAAAATAACCTTTTTAAAGAGCTCAAACAGAACTGGCACCTTGAGCACCCACCGAAAAAGACAAAAGAGGGTGTCTTTATCCAGACCTATACGACCATGGCTATGAAGGCCCTCACCACTGCCTTTCTCACATGGCAGGAGCAGCAACTACAACAGGAAGCCCTGGGCAAGAAAAGCACCTGGCAGATGTATCGCCGGAAATTGAAGGTTGTTAACAGGAACAAGCTGATTGTCTTTGCCGGCCGGCACTTTGGGATCTTTCCCTCCCATGAGGTATTTATGCTGGCCGATGTGCCGGTTCGGGATACCGAAGAAGAACTCGGTATCGACCGCGATCAGGTCTATGCCAAGTATACCCAAGGACCGGTAACAGAGAAAACTTGACCTTGATCTCTTAGGGCCTTCATTGGTGGGATGGTTTTATGTTTCATCCTTATATCGGAATTTCAGGGGGGCGGGGATCGGGGATGGAAGAAGAGAAAAGATGGAAGGAAGAAGAAGCTCACAGCCCACAGAAGAAAGGTGAAAATTCACTCCCTTGAGATTTCTTGAAGCTTATAAATAAGAGGTGGGAGGTCTTCTTTTATTGTTTTCCAGAGGATGTCCAAATTGATATCGAAATAGGCATGAATAAGGCGATTTCTCATACCAATGATATTTAACCATGGTATTTGATGTAGTTCTTCTCGGGACTCGATATATTGGCTGCTTCTCCAATAATCTCAATACATTTGACAAGCGCAAGTACTAGTTTTCTGTCCGCATCAAGAGAACTTCTCGTTTTATGCCGACTGAATGCCTCTGCTTCTCTCGCTGCATGCAGCATATGGCGAAGGCGTATCAAATCATCTTTCCGCATATTGTACCTTTGCTGAGCAGAGAACCTCCTCTCTGAAATAGCGGCTGAGGTCTTGAGCAGTCCGCATGTCGAGTTTTCGGCCGAGGATTTCCGTTAACTCGACTTCCATACCAGCCAATCTTATGAAGCCTGGTATGCGGTCTGGAGTGCCGGAGCACTGGGGTAATGGTCCGGAACTGAAGGGAGGGTTTTGAAAGTCATGAAGGCCGCACCAACATCGTCACCCGCGGCCCTTTTGTGGAGAACATCCGCTACGATGGTTTCCATTACTCCAATCATCCAATACTCCATCACTCCGTGTCAGTGAAGGAACCATGACCGGCAGGACCATCGTCTATGGCCACACCTAGAGAAGGTGGTTTTCTGAGACGTAATAAAGGGGTTTCGATGTCTATTCGCCCCTCTCCGGTTCTCCTCTTCACCGATTCACGATCCAAGGCATGATCCGGTTACAAAGGGATTGCCAGCCATTGCTGTCATTACTAAACTATGATATCAGATCTGAAGATTAAGGTTACGAGAAAGCACTGTAATGCTGAGTGTGGAGGAGATACGGATATTTCAAAACACCGTGTATGATTACTTTAAGGTCCATGGCCGGGACCTGCCATGGAGAAAGACGAATGATCCTTACAAGATCCTTATCTCTGAGGTCATGCTTCAGCAAACTCAGGTACCCAGGGTGATGGAAAAATACGGGGAGTTCGTGCGTTCCTTTCCCGACATCCATTCCCTCGCGCATGCGTCCCTGCGAGAGATACTCGACGTGTGGCAGGGATTGGGCTACAACAGACGGGCCCTGGCGCTGAAGAAAACAGCTCAACTCCTGGTAACCCGCTTCAACGGAATGGTTCCCTCGGAGATTGATTCCCTCGCCTCGCTGCCGGGGATCGGCAAGGCCACCGCATGCGCGATCTGCGCCTTCGCTTTCAAGCAGCCAACAGTATTTCTAGAAACCAATATCCGCACAGTCTTCATTCATCATTTCTTCAATACCGGAAATGGGATAAGGGATGCGCATATTCTTCCCCTCGTTGCCCAAACCCTCGATCACGAGGACTCCAGGCTCTGGTATCATGCGCTCATGGACTATGGAGCCTCGCTCAAGAAGAGGTACGGGAATCCCAACATCAAGAGCGCCCTTTATCAAAGACAGGGACGATTCGAGGGCTCCAACAGGCAGATCAGGGGCACAATCCTTAAAGCCCTGGTGAGAGCGGAAAGGCTCTCCAAGCGTGATCTGCTCGGCACTGCCCGCTTTACCGCGGAAGCGGTGAGAAGAAATCTCGAACAACTCCAAAAAGAGGGCATTATCACAAAGAAAGGCGGCTACTTTTTTATTCCATAAGGGGCTCCGTGAAAATCCTGGTTGGTTCAACGAATCCCGTGAAAAGAGGGGCTTCCTTTCTATTATCTAAGAGAACCCTCTATCCCCGCTACCCCTTCACGTTCCGCATCAAATTTTCCCGCCTCAGGTGGTTGCGGTAGTTTCTCTCATGGTTCTCGAGTAAGTAAGTGAGGTAGACTATATTGGACTCTATGGCCTCTATGTAAAGATTTCTATCGATACCCCAGCGCTCCTTGAAGTGGCGCTGAACGTAGTCACACACCCCATTGAATTCTCCCCTAAATCTCCGCTTGACCATCTTGTAGAAGTCCTTGGTCTTCTTGAGAAGATCGAGCTCGTCACTATAACCGGCTATCTTAGCCTCCCGAAATTCCTCGTAGAGATGTAGGAGCTTCTCGAGGTAGATGCGGTCTGCCATCTGTGCCATGAGGTCGGCGGTCCCCAGGAGCTTGCACAGGAGCTCCACAGCTGGTGATGGAAAGGAGAGCTCATCTACCCTCGTCTCCAGGCTTGTGCAGATAAGGATATCGGCATAGGGCGCGAACTGTTCCTTCATGAGCCCACGGTCTGTCAAGTAGGCCTCCATGAACTCGATGCTTCGGATCGTATCGGAGCCGGTATATTTGGCGCCCGTTCCCTTGGTATCCCCCTTTTTCTGGATGTAGCCGGTATCGTGCATAAGAGCACAGATAAGCCCCAGGGATACCTGAGGGCCTGTAAGCAATTGTCCCTCGAGGATTGCTCCGTGTATGAGTCGCGCCATGGCGAGTATGGTGTCTGTGGTGTGCTTGAGATCGTGGTAGGGGGTGGTGCACCGCCTGAAGCCTGGATACGCCCCGTTGAAAAGGCGTACCGTGTCGGCAAAGGTCTGTTCAACCACCTGATAGGATGGTTCGTAGAACATCATGGCAAGGATGGCTCGCACCTCTTCGAGCACGCTTTCCGGATTGCGCATGTCGATGAGATCCGCAAGGGCCTCTTGTCTCTTTCCTGCCATGGACTATGATGCCTTTAAGAGATGAGAATATACGGGAACATCGATTCTTCAGCTGGGCCTATACTTCCTGGGCATGCCTTTGCCTTTGTAGGTAGTCATTTAATCGTGAAAAGCGGCATAACGTCAAGAAAAATTTGCGTTACCGTTAAATATAGGTGTAAAAAAGGCTCTTCTCGTGTACTCTACTCGGGGAACAGTTTCTTGTTTATTGCTCATCTTTAGTCTTTTATGGTTAAAAAAGGGGGTCCTTCAGCACAAACTGGCGGGCCTTTTCCGGTATCGGCCAGGTTTTGTGGGGATAAACGGACAACGTGACCGGAGGATGTGATGAAGAAATTTGCCGCCATACTTACTATAGGCTTAATGTTTTTCCTAGGGACCGTGGCGTGCTCAAAGGAAGAGCCCCCACCTCAAAAACCCCAAAAGATCAAAATCGTCAAGCCGGTGGAAGTGCAAGAGCCTGAAAAGCAGGAGGCCCCGGTTCCAGGAGAACAAGATAAAGGTGAAATCCCGACGGAGGAGGCAGAAGAGGGTAAGGTTGCCGTTGCTAAACAAATCCCCGAAATGGAAACGGGAGAGGCAAAACCCGCTGGGATTGAAGAAAAGCCGGTAAAAGAGCCGGAAAAGGTGTCAAAGGAAGAGGGGGCAGCGGAAAAGGAAGCTGAGGAAGTAAAACCTGCCCTTGTCGAGGAGATAGCAAAAAAGCAGGCTAAAGAGCTGAAACCCGGTGGCGTTGAGGAAAGGACGTCCCAGATGCAGGAGAGAGCCACCGGAAAAGTGGAAACAACAGAGAAGGAAACGGGGAGATACTATATCGTGAAAAAAAGCGAGAGCCTTTACGATGTGGCCTCCAGAGAGGAGGTTTACGGAAACAGGCTCAAATGGCCTATCCTCTATCGGTACAACATTGATACGCTCGGCGGTCTCATGACGGAAGGAGATGTAGTGGAGAAAGCCCTACCGGAAAGATTAAAGCTCAGGATTATCGGTACTGATGAGGTGGAGGAGAACCTGGAGAGGAGATCGAATGCGAGGTGGATAGTCAATGTGCTTTCCGCCACAACGAATGAGAACGTCGTCCCCATCGCTATCACCCTCATTAAAAACGGGCACACGGTATATCTCACCCAGGCCACGATTAAGGGAAAGGTGTGGACGAGGCTGAGGGTTGGCTTCTTCGCCAGCAGAAAGGAGGCCGACGCAGAGAAGGAAAAAATAAAGGACCTGTTAAATCTCGGTGATCCCTGGAGCGTGAAGTTGGGGCCAATAGAGTTCGCGGAATTCGCTGGCTATTGATGATCTTGACTCCTGGGCATGGTAACTAAAATTCACCGAACTATATAATTCGTGAGACATTCCTCCGCAACATGGGCCCATTCATAAAAGGGATCAATCAAACAGACGAAGAGATTTACAGATTTCTTGTTTAGGGAAAAGGAAAGCGGTCTTCTTCCTTACCAATCGCAACGAGGGAGGGTCCCATAAAGGTTGTTTTTTATGAGGATTTCTATCAGGTCTATACATCTGATCCGGCTGCGGCCGCCGGACGAATGGAGGCAATAGTTGAGGTCATCAAGGGAAAAGTCGAGCTCGCGGCTGCTCAGCCCGCCCCCGAGGAAGATATTGCAGCCGTCCATACCAAAGCCCATATTGCCCATGTGAAAGCAAGGGGCCTTTACCCTATTGCGGCATTGGCGGCTGGAGGGGCAATCCAGGCAGCTATGCTTGCTTTGAGCGAGTTCTGCTTTGGGCTCATTCGGCCCCCCGGTCACCATGCCTCCTCTGCTTCCTCCTGGGGCTTCTGTTATTTCAACAACATGGCTATAGGCCTTGAACGGCTGAAGAGGGACAAAAAGATCAAGAGCGCCTACGTGCTGGATATCGACCTCCATTTTGGGGATGGTACCGTGAACATCCTCAAGGGCAAGGATTACGTTACGATCCATAATGTGCAGGCCAACCACAGGGATGCTTACCTGGATGAGGTAGCCGCTGCAATGAAGCGCCTCAAGGCGGACGTGATCGGAATATCCGCCGGCTTTGACAACCATGAGGATGATTGGGGAGGAACCCTCAAAACGGAAGATTATCGGGAAATCGGCCGGATGGTGCGAGGGGCTGCGGCTCGGTGCGGAGGTGGATGTTTTGGCATACTGGAAGGGGGATACAACCATTTGGTTCTGGGCCGCAACGTCATGGCCTTGATCGAGGGATTATCCAGAGGATAAAGGTGGCCGGGAGAAGAGTTGCGTTCATCGTTAATCCCAATGCGGCAAGGGGCACTGTCGGAAAGGAATGGCCGAGCATTCAGGACCTGGCAAAACAACGGTTAGGTGCCTTTCAGTCCTTTCTTACTGCCGGTCCGGGGCATGCCACCACCCTCACCAGATCCGCCCTCGAACAGGGTGCCGATGTAGTGGTCTGTGTAGGAGGAGACGGAACGCTGAATGAGGTGGTGAACGGCTTTATGGGAGAGGATGGTCCCCTTCGAGCTGGGGCCGAGCTTGGGTTCATCCCCCGGGGTACAGGATGTGATTTCATCAAAACCGTTCCCCTGCCCACAGCACCGGACAGGGCCTTAGACATAATCAAGGACGCCCATGCCAGGCATATCGACCTCGGACGGATCAGATATCGGGATCACCAAGGAAAACCCTCCCTGCGCTACTTCCATAACGTGACCAGCTTTGGCCT
>Ga0307422_1001539_pt1 | contig 11966 bp, 12 predicted proteins | sample SalMarWE160290MG_FD_202153 | JGI IMG/M metagenome (GOLD analysis project Ga0307422, IMG submission 202153) | Salt marsh sediment microbial communities from the Plum Island Ecosystem LTER, Massachusetts, United States - WE1602-90 | ecosystem: Environmental > Aquatic > Marine > Intertidal zone >...
ATCCAATACAGCAACAGCTTCTGGCATCTCCAGCGTCAACATCAGTACCTCAGTCTCTCCTGGTCCGAGATGGGCGACTAGCGGCAAGGCGATCTCACTAGCTGGATGTCGGATTGTCATCCAATTCAACGTCTCAATATCGAGCAAACTTATACCCAGAGACCGCCCCACCGCGAGTTCTTCCACTACAACAGGTGGTACGAATATCCGTTCTCCCAGAGCAGGCAGAATCTGCAAAAGACCCAACTGATACAAGTACTGGATAGGCGATGTGTCGCAGATCAGATCAGACAAGCCGGGTCTCTCCTGCCAATTGTTCTTCGGTCAGACAAAAAGTATCTACGTCATACTCGGCCAGACGGGAGAGAAAGACTACACGGGGCACGCCCGCCAATCGCGCGGCGGCGCCGGAGGAGAGCTGCCCCAACTCGAACAGCTTTGCTGCAGCGGCCATTCGTACCGTCTCTCCGGCCTTGTCCAGAGGCGCCCGGAGTCCCAACAAGGCTTCACTAGGAATCTTCAAAACAGTCTGATGCATATTCTCCTCCGTAGATTTCTACAAGCCCGTATGCTGTGCCGTTACCCCACCCAACCTCCCCCTCCGAAGGGGAAGGAACCAGCCGTGCTATCTCTTTCCATATCGCCCCACCGGCACCACATCCGCCGTGGATGGATAGCTGCGCACGATCAGCGGCAGGCGGCAGACAGGGGCCAGGATGGCCACCCGGTAGTCCTCGACTTCTCCATCCGGCGCCGCGCCTGTAGGTTCCACTACGCCGCTGGTGGTGCAGCGGAAACGGGCGTAGGTGTCACCCCGCTCCGCACCTGCCGGAACCGCAAAGGTCAAGGAATTGACGCCGGGTGTGAGCAGCTGCCCGCCGGGGAAGAGACTCTCGCCCCCATCGTTCCAGTCACCATCGGCGTTGAAATCGACCCACGCGCTCAGCGTGCAGGCCCCGCCGGCCACCACCTCGACCGCCGCCGCCTTCCCGGCCAGGATAGGACTGAGGAAGGTCACGCCGTCCTCGTCGTCGCCCTGAGTGCAAACGCCAAAGGCCGGTTGGGTGGCGTTCGCGTCGTCGCCGTCGGCAGCAATGGTGGGTTGGCCGTCCCCCTCTGCGTCCACGCAACTGCCCAGATAGACGCCGTTGCCCAGGGCGTGGCTGGGACCGTTGACTTCCAAGGAGGTCGGATACGGTTCCGGCGCGTCGCCCCAGTCCAGCGAAACGCCGACATGCACCCGGTAGTCCTCCACCTCGCCGTCCGGCGCCGGGCCGGCGAACGCCACTGCGCCAACAGTCGTGCAGCGGAAGCGAGCGTGAGTCAGGCCTTCCACCGCACCGGCCGGGACCGCAAAGTTCAGGTTGTTCGTCCCGGCCACGAGTGACTGACCAACTGGGAACAGGCTCTCACCAGGGTCCGTCCAATCCCCATCGGCATTGAAATCGACCCACGCGCTCAACGTGCAGTCCGCGCTGGCTACCACCTCGACGCCCGCCTGCTGGCCTGCAAGCAAGTTGCTCGTAAACGTCACGCCGTCCTCGTCATCGTCGTCCGCGCAGGTGCCAAAGACCGGGGCCCCGGCGCTTGTGTCGTCGCCGTTGGCAGCGGCGGTGGGCTGGCCATCCCCCTCCGCGTCCACGCAACTACCTAGGTAGACGTCGCTGCCCAACATGTGGCTTGCTCCTCCGCTTGCCATGAGGGTGAGGTAGTTGGCGTCTGGTGCGTCGCCAAAGTCGATCGGAGGACCGATGACGACCCGGTAATCTTCAACTTCGCCGTCCGATGCTTCGCCGGTGGGTCCCACGGCGCCATCGGTCGTGCAGCGGAACCGGGCGTAGGTCGTGTCCTGGACCGCTCCCACCGGAACCTCAAAGCTTAGCGGGTTGAGTCCTGCCGTAACGGGCTCGCCACTTGGGAACAAGCTCTCGCCTCCATCCAACCAGTCGCCATCGCCGTTAAAATCCACCCACCCGCTCAACGTGCAGGCCGCGTGGGCTCTCACGACGATTTTTGTCGTTCCACCGGGGTACAATGGAGTCACAAAGCCCACGCCATCCTCGTCGCTATCGCGTATACAGGATCCATAGACCGGGCTGCCGATACTCAGGTCGTCGCCGGTTGCGGTGGCCGTGGGCTGGCCGTCCGACTCGGCATCCACGCAGGCACCCAGGTAAACGTCGCTCCCCAGCACGTGACTGGCGCCGGCGCTTGCCAGCAGGGTGGGGTAGCCGGGGTCCGGTGCATCGCCCAGATCCAGGTGATGGCCAATACTCACCCGGTAGTCCTCCACCTCGCCATTCGGGGCCGGTCCATCAAACGACAGCGCACCGCCGGTCGTGCAGCGGAAGCGGGCGTGGGTAAATCCCTCTGCTGCGCCTGCCGGGACCGTAAAGTTCAACACATTCGGGCCGGCTGCGAGTGATTGACCGCTAGGGAACAGGTCTTCACCGGCGTCGGTCCAGTCGCCATCGGCGTTAAAATCGACCCACGCGCTCAGCGTGCAGGCTGCGTTGGCCACTACTTCGACCTCCGCCGTCTCACCGGCGAGCAGGTCGGTGGTAAAGGCCACGCCATCCTCGTCATCGTTCTCTGTGCAGGTGCCAAAGACGGGGCTTCCGGCATTCACGTCGTCGTCGTTTGCAGCGAAGGCCGGCTGGCCGTCGAACTCGGCATCCACGCAGGCGCCCAGGTAGACGTCGCTCCCCAGGACGTGACTGGCCCCCGTATTGGTTATCAAGGTCGCGTAGGTCGGATCCGGCGCATCGCCGAAATCCAGCGGCGGACCGAGCCGCACCCGGTAGTCCTCGACCTCGCCATCCGAGGCAAGGCCGACAGGTCCATCCACAACATCTGTCGTGCAGCGGAAACGGGCGTAGGTTGGCCCTTCTGCGACCTCTCCCGGAAGCGTAAAGCTCAGTGTATTGGTTCCCGACACAATGGGCCGACCACCGGGGAACAACTCCTCCTCAGTATCCCACCAATCGCCATCGGCGTCAAAGTCGACCCACGCGCTCAGCGTGCAATCTGCGTTGGCCATCACTTCGATCTCTGCCACCTCGCCGGCGAGCAGGTCGGTGGTAAAGACCACGCCATCCTCGTCATCGTTCTCCGTGCAGGCGCCAAAGACGGGGCTTCCGGCATTCACGTCGTCGCCGTTTGCGGCGAGTGTGGGCTGACCGTCGAGCTCGGCGTCCACACAGGCGCCCAGGTAGATGTCGCTCCCCAGGGCGTGGGCCGCCCCTCCGCTCGTTTCCAGCGTTGGATAGTCCGGATCCGGTGCATCGCCGAAATCCAGCGGTGGGCCGAGCCGCACCCGATAGTCCTCCACCTCTCCGTCGGAGGCATAGCCGTCAGGCCAGTTAACAACCTCGGTTGCGCAGCGGAAACGAGCGTAGGACAACCCCGGCGCTACGTACAGTGGCACCGAGAAGGAGACCAAGTTCTCCCCTGGCGCAATAAGCCGGCCGTTGAGGAACAACTCCTCTGTCTCATCCCACCAATCGCCGTCGGCGTTGAAATCGATCCACCCGGTCAAGGTGCAGGTATAGTTAGCCGTTACCGAGATCGATCCCGTACTACCGGCGAGCAGGTCGGTCATAAATTCCACCCCGTCCTCGTCGTCGCCGTACTCGCAGGTGCCATAGACGGCACTGCTACCGTTCACGTCGTCGCCGTTCGCCGTCGCCGTCGGCTGGCCGTCCAACTCTGCGTCCACGCAGCTACCCAGGTACACGTCGCTTCCCAGGTAGTGGTACGCGCCCGCGACTTCCACCCCGTACAGTGTCAAGTAAGGCGGGTCCGGCGCGTCCCCAAGATCCATCTCACTGGTGATCGTCACGGCATAGTCCTCGACCTCGCCATCCGAGGCTTCGCCAGTATAGGACACCGGTCCATCGGTGGTACAGCGGAAGCGAGCGTGGGTGGAGCCACCTTTGACGTTCGAGGGAATCGTGAAGGTAAGGGGGTTGGCCCCGGCCACGAGGGCCTGACCGCCGGGGAACAGGTCGTCGCCCGCGTCCGCCCAATCGCCATCGCTGTCAAAGTCCAACCACGCGCTCAACGTGCAGGCTTCGTTCGCCTCTACGATGATGTCCGCCGTCTGGCCCCTGAACAGCGGCGACACAAAGGTCACCCCGTCCTCGTCGCTGCCGTGCGCGCATGTGCCATATACCGGGAAGCCGGCATGCGTGTCGTCACCGTCCGCATCAACTGTGGGCTGCCCGTCCGGCTCTGCATCGACGCAGGCACCCAGGTAGACGTCGCTCCCCAGGTTGTGGCGCGCTCCGTTGCTGGTGGACGTCGTTGAATAGGTACCGGCGGCATCCCCCCAGTCCTGGTAAACCTGGAGCGAGGCCGACGCAATCGGGGGATCGCTCGCGGCCACGGCCACCAGGGTCAGCAGCAGTGGAATGAGTACAAGCACCCACGGATAACAAACTCGTTTGGTCCATCGTCTAGTTTGCATTTGATTCCCCTTTACTCGTATCGACCTACGTTCAGCCAGTTTCCCTCTCTAGTCACAGGTTTCACCGATTCTTTTTCTGTGTCAATCGGTGCCATCGTCTGCAGCAACACTTACTCACCTACAAGACGCAACACTTGCTCGTACAACTCCTCCCCAATCCAGGTCCCCCGAGCGCGGAGCAAGGTCAACACCGATCCGTAAACTGGATATGCGTTCTTCTCGTTTCGCGCGAGCCAGAACACCGAGGGTGCCACACACTTTCAGTCCCAGCTGTTGGGCGATTCGCCGACCTCGAATCTCATCTATCAATAACAGTGTAGCCCGGCGTTCCTGGGCCAGAATAATCGCCGAGGCCTCACCCATACCAAGTTCGGCGGCCAAAGCCTGTACGGCCAGATCGTCCTGAGGATCATCCACGTCGATCCAGGACGCGTCCTGTACCTCCGCACTCCCCTCACGTCCTTGCCCCCGCACGACCACTTCGTCGTAGACTGCCCGAGGGATGATGACCTGCCCGTAGAACACAGCCAGGAGATCAAGCTGTTCTACGCGAGCAAGATTGATCAGCGGAGAGGCGTCAGAGATGACGATACTCACGAACCAACCTCTTCTTGCAATTCACCAGGGGCAAACTGAAAGATCGAGACCTGGTGTGCCCCCAGGTAAGAGATAAACTCTGCCTGGCTCACACTCACCATCTCGGCAGCTCTGGTGTAGGTCAGCGCCCCTCGCCTGACCAACTCCACAGCCAATAGCTTTTCGATCTCTTCAGGCAGCGCTTCTTCACGTACCCCCACCAATGGCACAAATGCCTTTGGCAGCTTGATGGCTAAACTCACCTTTTCCATATCGAGTCTCCGTCTGATTTCTCTAAAGATACCGGGTTTCGCAAGCCCTACAGGGCTATGCTTTCCCGGCCTATGCGTTCCGCAAACGCGTCTCCATCCTGCAGACGCTGGGCCCACTGCTCCCGCGTCATCACCACCAGGTCAACCCCCACGGGCAGGTCGAAATAGGGATAGAACCTGCGGATCTGCTCGATGGGATCATTGGATTCACCATCCTCGAGCACGATCAGGACGTCCACGTCGCTGGTCCCCACCTGATCCCCCCGCGCGAGCGATCCGAACACGCGCACGTCCACGACCTCCGGATGCCGGGCGCGGATCCGCCGCGCCGCGCAGCGCAGCGCGTCCAGCACCTTACTCCGGTCGATGGATATGATCTCGACAGAATCGAATGATCTGTGTTGCAGCATCTACCGCTTCCTCGGCCTTGGCCCGGTTATAATAATCGGCCGGCTTTCCCTCGGCGAATCCATTGGGATAGCGCGTCGGGATATAGTGCGCGTCCAGTAACTGCGCGTATTCAACCAGCGCGGTAGATACGGCAATCTCTTCCTGGCTGCGCAGCATGGGCGTGATCGCGTGTCCCCAGGCAGTGTACCCCTGGCTCATCAACAGCGCCTTGACGGCCTTTTCCGCCGCCTGCTGCGCTGTGAAACAGGCCCACTCCCAGTATTCGTGTTGTATGTCTATGCCGGCCCGCGATAGGTCCCGTTCTGCCTGGGCCAGCCAATCGGAAGCCCGATTCGCCATACGCTCTCTAACCTCATCTGTCGCTTGTGCTTACCCCTACAACGTCTCATCCATCCGCTCCGGATGTTCCCGGATCCAGCGCTTGAACCCCTCGACCACTCGCTCGACATCGCCCAGCCGGGTGGTGCATATCCGGTACAGCTCCTCCGGCGTGATCTCGTGGTAAAAATGCACCATGCGATTTCGATAGCCTGCCATCTGCTCGAGGATGTGGCTTTCCTCCGCATCCAGCAGGCCCACGGTTCGCCCTTCTGTGGCAACCGACTTGTAATCCGCCGGTGCTTGCCCAAACCCCTTTGCCAGGATATGCCGCCCCAGATCGAGCAGAGCCTCCAATCCGCGCCGGAGATAGGACTCCGCCGCAGCGGGTACGTGCGGGTTGGTCATGAAAATGTCAAAGGACTCCAGCGGCAGGCTTCGAATATCAGCCATCATGCGCTCCACCCAACTCAGCCTCTCCAGAACCACCTTGGCACGTAGCTTTGCCGGCACCATCGCTATATGGCCTCCCCGGCCAGGATCATCCGCAGCCGCGCCCGCTCGAAGGGGGCCAGGTCTCCTGCTCTACGTAGTACGTAGAGTTGATACGCCGCCTCGACATCCGCGTCCACCGTGTACAGCAACTCCCCCCGAACCACGTCCAAAGCCAGATATGGAGGAGCCTCCGGCAAGATTACCAGGTCCACCCGCGCTACGCCGAACAGATCCTCCAACGCCTGCATCAGACCCACGCGCTCCTCCACCGGGAGGGCGCGCCCCAGCAGCACGCCGATGTCGACGTCGGATTCGGGGAAATCCGCTTCCACGTCCTTGCCCGCAACTCGCGCAGCCAATTCTTCCGCCCGGCTGCCAAAGGCATACACGGCCACCAGGTCGTACTCTTGGGCCAGCGCGCAAAGCGCGTCTCGAATTTCCGTCCCGTTCTGCCCCATAGGTCCGCTCTGCTACTCTTCTTTAACCACAGATTTCACAGATTATCACCGATTTCTTGTTTTTTCTGTGTCAATCTGTGCAATCTGTGGTTCCACCGTACCCTCTTATTCGACCACAGATTTCACCGATTTTCACTGATTTTTATTTCTTTCTGTGTCAATCCGTGCAATCTGTGGTTTACCCATCAAACAATCCGCCGCGTGAATTTGAGCGATGGCTCGCCAAAGTTAAACAACAGCCCCAGCCGAATATGCGTGCTCTTCAGGTAGTTGATCAACTGTGCTTTATGCACCTCAGTCAGCTTTTTCACTGCCTTGAGTTCCACGATTACCTTGTCGTCGACAATAAAATCGGCCACGTAATTGCCAGCCACGTGCTTCTTATAGCTCACTACGAGTTGTCTTTGACGCTCGTAGGGAATCCCCCGATCGTCAAACTCGATGGCTAGCGCCTGCTCGTACACCGCTTCCAGAAAACCGTGACCCAAGACCCGATGTACTTCCATCGCCGCACCGATGATATCGCGCGTCAGATCGCCATGCAGAAACCCACCCTCGCTCATCTCCCTCCTCCACTTATTACCACAGATTTCACCGATTATCACTGATTCTTCCTTTTTCTGTGCTAATCCGTGTAATCTGTGGTTTAACCCGCCCCCGGCGAATGGCCCACGAACCCCTGCTCCGCCAGGTAGTTCAAGGTCTGGCGCGCGTTTGCCTCGGGCATCGTTCCCACCGTCTGCACGATCACCTCGGCGGTCGAGGGCTCCTCGTATGGGTCGTCGATCCCCGTGAAGCCCTTGATCTCGCCCCGGCGCGCCTTGGCGTACAAGCCCTTCACGTCCCGCTGCTCGCACACCTCCAGCGGCGTGTCCACGAACACCTCGACGAAGTGATCCGTCCCCACCATTCTGCGCGCCTCGTTGCGCGTGGCGCGATAGGGGCTGATCGCCGCGCAGATCACCGTGCCGTGATGGCGCACGATCTCCCCGGCCACGAACCCGATGCGCAGGATGTTGGTGTCGCGGTCCTCCTTGCTAAAGCTCAATCCCTTGGAGAGGTGCGTGCGCACCACGTCGCCATCCAACACGGTGGCCTGGCGCCCGTGCTCCAGCAGCATCGCCGTCAGCGCCTGGGCGATGGTCGATTTGCCGGCGCCGCTCAACCCCGTGAACCAGATGCACAATCCCTGCTTGTTGCGCGGCGGGTGCGTGTCCTGCAAAATCTGCGCCGTCTCCGGACGCGTGAACCATCCCGGCAGCGCCCGGCCCTTGGCCAGGTACTCCTCGCGCACCTGTGTGCCGGAGATGTAGGCGGTCTCTGCCCCGTCGGGCGCGTCCTCCCGCGCCACGTACCGATCCTCCGCCGAAAGATAGACCAACTCGTTGAACAGCACCGCTTCCACGCCCAATTCCCCGCTGTATTGCTTGATCATCTCCTGCGCCTCGTAGGGGCCGTAGAAGGGCTTGCCCGTGCTATCTTGGCCCGGCCCGGCGTGGTCGCGCCCCACCACGAAATGGGAGGCGCCATAGTTGCGGCGGATGATGGCGTGCAGCAGGGCCTCCCGGGGGCCGCCCATGCGCATGGCCAACGGCAGCAGGCTCAACACCGCGTCGTAATCGTCATAGTACTTTTCCATCAATGCCTTGTAGACGCGCACGCGGGTATAGTGATCCACGTCACCGGGCTTGGTCAAGCCGACCACCGGGTGGATGAGCAGGCTGCCGCCCACGCGCTCGGCGGCGCGCTTGGTCAGATCCTCGTGTACGCGGTGCATGGGATTGCGCGTCTGGAAAGCCACCACCTTGGGGTTGCCCATCTCCTCCAATAGTGCCCTGGTCTGGACCGGGGTGCGACGAATGTCCACAAAATCGTAATACTTGGGCAGGTTGAGCACCTTCAGCTCGCCAGAGATGCACAGGTCGTTCCAATGCTCCATCTCCGAGACCATGGGGTGCTTGGCGTCCGTGGTCCCATAGACCAGGCGCGCCTCGCGGTCGGGATCCCAACGGAAAACCTCCTCGATGCGCATCACGGCGATGATATCGTTGCGCACGTCGCGCAGCGTGAGCCACTCGGCCCGCGTAGGCAGATCGTCCTTGTCGATCGTCAACGTGATCGGGATGGGAAACAACGTCCCATCGCTCAGGTGCATCTCGGTGAGCACGCGCTGATAATCCGCCTGCCCCATGAAACGATCCAGCGGCGAGAACCCACCCACGGCCAGCAGCTCCAGATCGCACAGATTCCGATCCGTCAACTGCACCGATGTATCCCAATCAGCCTCGGCCAGCAATGCCTCTCGTTCATCATCGTCAACGACTAGATCAACCAGCTTTCCTCCGTAAGGTGTAATCAATATTGACGGCTTTTTTTCACTCGATTCAACAGACACGCTTATCAATCTCCTTATTTATTTTGTTGGTAGCACTCCATTAACAACATTGTCGGTGAAACCGCCTCCGTGCCCCGGACTGAAGATACCGAGCTAATAAAGAGCAAAGCCCAGTAGGCTAGATTCAGCCCGTAGGGTTCATTTCAGCGATCTGCCATCTCCCCCGTCACCTCAGCGGCTCTGCGCGTATACACATTACCTACGCCCACACTCACTCCAGGCGCATCCCCTCCCGCGATACTGCCGCGGCAACACCACGGCCGTCGCGCCGGTCCCGCCTCATCTGCCTCGACGTGAGGACGAACAGATCCACCGGCACGGGCGCTTTTAGGAACGCGTCAAAGGCCGCGTCCCACACCTTTTGGCGCATCTCTGCGCCTCCGCCATCATCGTCGTCGGCCACCTCCACCACCACGTCGGCGTCGCTGTGGGGTGTGGCCACCCCGGTGGCGAAGGAGCCAAAGAGATATACCGTCACAACGCCCTTTTGCTCGGCCTTTAGCCGTCGCGCACACGCACGCAACCTTTCGATGACCGCCTCCCGGTCAACGAAGCGACTGCTGGCAAAAGTCGTAAATACGCTCCGCATCCTCGACCGCCTGCCGAGCCTCGTCGGCTGTGTAATAGTCCTTAGGGGCACCCAGGTCAAAGCCATTGGGATAGCGCGTAGGGATATAGTGCTTGTCCAGCCGCCGCGCGGCCTGTACCAACTCCTCCGGAATCGTCAATCGATTTTCAAGGTCCAGGAGAAGGCGCGTGACCACGTGCCCCCATCCGTCTCCCCCCAGCGACAGAAACAGCGCCTTGACCGATTTCTCGGCCGCCTGCTGAGCAGCAAAGCACGCCCAATCATAGTCCCCATCCTCTGAAGCGTGTCTAGCGTGCTCCAGGTCGTGGATTGCCTGGGCCAGCCAATCTAGTGCCCGATTGCTCATCCTTTGCCCTCGTGCTTGGGAACCTGATACCGGTCTCGCATCCTGCGCTTTCGCCTCTTGCCGCCATCCCCATAGTACTCTTGATAGTAGTAATAGTACCCGCCCTTGCCCGTCGGCACCCGATTCAGCACCACGCCGATCACGTTGGCTCCCACCTGCCTCAGGCTCTCGACCGCGTGCTGGGCGATGCCGCGCCGGGTTTCCCCCGCGTCTATCACCAGGAGCACGCCGTCCACGCTCTGCGCCAGCACCGCCGCATCCGTCACCGGCAGCACGGGAGGACTATCTATGACGACCATGTCCACGTGCTGGGTCAAAAGCCCCAGCAACTCCCGCAGTCGCCGCGATCCCAGCAGTTCGGATGGGTTGGGAGGGCGATCTCCGGCGGGCAGCACCGCCAACCCTTCCACCTGTGAGGGCTGCAAGCGGCCGTCCATGCTTCCCTCCAACAGCGATCCCGTCAGGCCTCCCCGCGGATGAATGCCGAATACGCGGTGCAGCCGTGGACGGCGCAAATCAGCGTCCACCACGATCGCCTTGAGCCCGGCCTGCGCCATCACCGCCGCCAGGTTGGCCGCCGTGGTAGACTTGCCCTCGGTGGGGCCGGCGCTGGTCACTAGCAGCGTGCAGATGGGCTTGTCGACGCTGGAGAAGCGGATGTTGGTCCGCAGCACCCGAAACGCCTCCGAGATCGGCGACAGGGGCTTGCCAACCGTGATCAGCTCCCCTGCTCCCTTGTTGAACTTGCCAATGACGCCCAAGGTGTCCAGGCCCAGTGCGCGACTGACGTCTTCGGGCGTCTTGATCGTGTCGTCCATGTATTCCACCAGAAAGGCCACGCCCACTGCCAGCATGCTTCCCACCGCCCCCGCCAGCAAGGTGTTCATCACCCTGCGCGGCCGGACGGGCTGGTCCAGGTCCGGCACATCGGCCCTCCGAAAGACAGAGACGTTGTCTGCCGTCTGGGCCGCCGTCAGGCGCATCTGCTCGTAGCTTTGCAAGAGTCCCACGTAGCTGGTGCGGTATCCGGCCAGGATCGTCTCCAGCCGCGACAGCTCGGCCTCCTCCTGGGCCGTCTCCGGCACGCCCAAATTGTCTATCGCCGCCTGCGTCTCTTCGATCAGCGCCGATAGCTCGTCCATCTGCTGCCGCACGCTGTTCAATGATTCGGCATACCGTTCCTGCAGCAGCGCCTTATTCTGGGCGATGAACGCATCGGCGATGGCGTTGGCCGCCTGGGCCGCCCGGGCGTTATCCGTATCCTCTACGCTCAAACGAATCAACTGGGTATCTCGGACCAACTCCACATCAACTCTGCTGGCCAAGCGCTGCCAATCCATATCGAACCCTGGCTCCGCGACCACCGCCGCCAGCACCGGCTGCTCGGTCAGCATCTCGGCGTAGGTGCGCGCCTGCCGCTCGCTGGTGAGAATAGCGGCATAATCACTCGTGCCGCTGGTAGACGCCTGGTGAACGAGCAAGGTCACAGAGGCCTGGTACACCTTGGTCATCTGCGTGCTGACCACGTACGCGCTGACCGCCGCCAGCAGCGCACAGCCGATAATCAGCCACCACCAGCGGCGCAGTACCGCCAGGTAACGTCGGAGATCCAGTCCCTCTTCCAAAAAAGACCTACCT
>Ga0307422_1001541_pt1 | contig 11954 bp, 3 predicted proteins | sample SalMarWE160290MG_FD_202153 | JGI IMG/M metagenome (GOLD analysis project Ga0307422, IMG submission 202153) | Salt marsh sediment microbial communities from the Plum Island Ecosystem LTER, Massachusetts, United States - WE1602-90 | ecosystem: Environmental > Aquatic > Marine > Intertidal zone >...
ACGGGAAGGCGCAAGCGGGTGATGCAGGTGATAGGCGCGTAGGCGGCCGAGATCGTCACGGCCCGCCGCCACGGCCGAGACCCACGATTCAAAGCTGGGAAGGCGCTCCAGACGTCCCGTGGCGAACAGGACGATGGGCGTCCGATATCGGAGGACACTTTCGATGGCTTTCCCCGTGGTCAAAAGTCCCGAGTCAATTTGCTTGTGCGACGCTTCTGTCAACGGCGGGGCTACCAGCCGGCCGGCGGCAAAGGCCAGCAGGGGGTCGTCGGTGGCGACGAGCCGGTCCGGCGGGACGGCCGCCCGCAAGAGTTCCCGCGCGGCCGTCCGGTCCTCTGCCCATTCTGGCTCTCCCGTGAGGTACGGCATCGTCTCACCGAAGCGGTGCACGGCCATGGCGATGACGCCGGCGAGCATCGGCCCGACCAGCGCCGCGCGCCAGGGCGTCAAGCGGTGCTTGCCCCGGCAGACAGCGACGACCCACGTTCCCAAGACGGCCAGTCCTCCGCCGCTGGCGGCGACCATGGGCAGGGTCAGGAACAGCAGGTAGTGTACCCAAACCGGCGACCATACCACGAGCGTGACCGCGGTCGCCAGGAACCAGGTCGCCACGACTGCCAATCCACGGCGGGCGCGCGGTTCGACGGCCAATAGGATCACGCTCGTCGCCGCCAGCGCTACCAGCGTCCAGCGCTGTCTCAGATAGCCGATCATCTGGACCCAGTTCGCGCCCCACGTGGCCAGGGGGGTGTCGGAAGCTGTGCGGACGTTGTATCCGAATATCCAGGTGAAGGCCGCCTCCCGGTCGATGGCGAGCAACACGATCAGGCCAAGTCCAGCCCCCACGCCGGCGAACGCGGCCAGGTCGCGCCAATTGGCCCGCTGCCTCGCTTCGGCGGGCAGATAGTGGGACGGAAGAAGCAGGATCGCCAGCAGCGGCAGCCCGGTGTACATCAGCATGGGGTGGATCGCCAACGTCGCGGCAAAGGCTGCCCCCGAGATTGCCACCCAGGCCCGCTGCCCGTAGCGGCGAAAAGCCAGGGCCGTCCCCAGGGCGGCGAGGGCAAAGGCCAGCGCGGGCAGATCGCTGGTCACCGCGTGGGCGCGGACGGGCACCTCCGGCAGAGCCAGGAGGATAGCGGCGGCGGTCAGTCCCGCCCAGCGGCCCCAGAGTCGCCCCGCGATAGTTCCCAGGGCGATGAACCCACACAGGGTCAGGCTTAGGCTGGTCAGGCGGGCCACGGTCAGGGTGGGGCCGGCTAGGCGGAAGGCGGCCTGCAGAATCCAGATAAAGAGGGGCGGTTTGTTGAAAAAGGTCTCCGAGTACAGAGGGTAACGGGCGTTGGCCAAAGCCGCTCGCTGGACGTACAGCCCTTCGTCGTTGCTCCAGGCGTAGGCCTGCAGGTGGGTCAGCGGCCACGCCAGGTACAGCGTCACGGCTAACCCCCACAACCCCCAGTAGACGATAGTTGCCCAACGGCGCCCGGTCATCGTGATCCCTCCCGCGCCCCGGGAATCTCCACGCGACCCAGTGGGAGGACACCGTCGAGCAGTGATGTATCCGATGCGTCGGCGCCGGGTAGGCGCTGGCCGGAGTCGGGCCAGTACCAGCCGACGGTGAGCCGGTAGCTGCCCGCCGGCACGCCCTGCAGATCGACCGGGGCCTGGTCGCGGAACCACTCGCCTGCATCCCACGTGGACGTTGGATGAGCCCAGTTGCCCGGCATGCCGTCGTATTGGGCGACCAGCGCGCCGTCGTCTTCCAGCAGGTGGACGAAGAATTTGGCATCTGCCTCGATGGGCTGAAGCGACTCCCATTGCAGATCGACGATGAGGGTGTTGGCCAGTCGGTGCCAATCGGCGGAGCGCAGCGTGATGGCGTCGTCCCAAGTCACGTCGGGCCAGAGCCGGGCGGCGGTCCAGCCTTCGGAGGTGGGGAACAGCCGCTGCGGCAGGACGTATGATTCGCCGTTGGCCTCGAGCAGGATTTCGACCTCGCCCGCCGGCATGGGCAGCGGCGGGGCGAGTTGCACGCGCACGACCGAGAACCCTTCGTCCACCGCCAGCGTCTGAGTGTGGAATGGTACGGCATCTTGGCCTGCCGTCCGCATCGAGATCGTGACGGTTTGCCGCTCCGGCGACTGCCAGTGGGTTTCGAGCACGAGTGGAGGGCCGGATTCAACGATGGCCTGGGCCAGGACGAGCCCGTCAAAGTTGTGCGCCGCCTCAAAGTGCACGCCGGTCTCTGGCCGGGTTGTGAACGCGGCTATCTCAGCGTCATCGTGGACGGGGCGCGCGGCTAGTGCGTACATCCAATCGGCGGTGAGGTCGGGAGCCAGGAACTGCTTGTGGACGACGACGTAGCCGATGTCGGCTTCGGCCAGCGGCTCCAGGTTGACGGTCATCTCGGGCTGGGCGCGTAGCTGCTCCTCTTGGGTAAAAGCGCTGATAAGTTCGTTCTCCTCAAGGAAAGCAAACGCCTTCTGAGGCGGGCGAGAGACGTGCCCCTCCACCAGCGGCTTGCCGTGGACAGTCTGGTAGAAGCCATAGTGCTTGTCGAAGGAGCGGGTGTCCATCGGCAGGTCGAGCACGGCAAAGTCGCCGGGTTCCTGCGCCAACTGGTTGTACCAGGCAGGTACGGCGGGACGTGCGATGGGGTAGGGCATCAGGGCGTACTCGCGCAGGATCAGCAGGCCCAGCGCGCCAGCCAGCAAGGCCGCTCTCCACTTGCGGTGTTTGGGCAAGAGGGCCGCCACCCCCCAAGACGCCAGCATCCCCAGCGGGAGCCCCAGGAAGACGTTGAAGCGGTCGGGTTTGCGCAGGATCTGGACGAACCACAGGTCGCCCACCAGCCGATAGGGCATGGGGACCTGCGGGTAGAGCTGCCCGTTGAGCCGCAATTGGGGCCCCAGGGCCAGCAGCACATAGACCGCCGCCGCCAGGAGCCAAAAGCGCGCCTGCCTCCAGCGTTTCACGCTTCCCCACAGGGCCAGGGCCAGCGTCGTGTAGCCCACGAAGGCGACGTAGACCTTGTTGTCGATGAAATTGTCATAGACCCGCGCCGCCGCGTCGCTCCACAGCGGGTGGTTGCGGCTGGGCAGGACGTAGGCCAGCAGGTCGGTCTGCCCGGTGCGGGTTTCGTCGGTGACGGCATCCTCCGGGCTGGGCTGGGTCAGGTAGGCGCTGGCCACGGGGATCGCCAGGGGGGCCATCAGCGCGCCGGCGACGAGCCCCGTCAGCGCTAACAGGCCCGGGATACGCCAGGTTCGACATTTCCTATCCACCAGGCAGCGATAGGCCAGGTAGAGGAGAACCACTACGCCCCCCATCACCAGCAGTTGCCAGCGCGTGATCCCGGTCAGGGCCAGGAACAGGGCGGCCAGCAGTGCGTCGCGCGTGCGTTTACTTTCCAGCGTGCGGTGCAGGTAGCGGAGCGCCAGGGGCACCCAGCAGGTGAGCATCATGTTGGGATGGCCGTAGTGGGACAGCGTGTAGGGCCAGAAACCATAGATCAACCCGCCGACGAAGGCGGCGGGCGGTGAGCCGGTTAGCTCGCGGGCCAGCAAGTACATCGAAAAGCCGTTCAGGGCGAAGGTGGCGATAAAGAGCAGGCTGTAGGCGGCGTTACTACCGATGATTGCTTGCAGGGGCAGCCAGGCGGCGATGTTGAGCCAGGCAAAGTTGTGCGTGGCCAGCGACACGCCTTCGGGGTGGAAGAGCAGGTGGGTGTAAAGCGGGTTGTAGCCCTTGACGATGGATTCCTTGACCCACCAGAACGTCCACTGGTGCACCCACACGTCGTCCCCGCCGCCGGGCAGGTGCGTCCCCAGTTGGGCGGAGACCGGCCAGGTCATCACCACGGCCGCGAGGCCGTAGATGATCAGTATTAAGACGAACCAGCGCTTGGATTTGCCGTTCATCGACCGTCCAATATCAGAATGGTTAGGCGAACCGCGTCGCAGCCATCGTCGGTGGTGAGGCGAGCGTTGCCGGGGACGTACATACCGGCCTGTAGCGTGTACTCGCCCGGCGCCGCTGCGGGTGGGATGGTGAGCGTGTGGGTATCGGTGATGTATTCGCCGGGCAGCCAGCCGGTGGTAGGACGCGTCCAGCCGGCGGGCACGCCGTCGGATTGGACCACCAGGTTACCCTCGGCGTCGAGCAGGTGCAGGAAAACGCGGTAGGAGGTGGCGGGCGTCTCCTCCGCTCGCCAGACGAGGGTGACGGTCAGCGTGCTCCCGGATCGCATTTCACTTGCCAGGCCAAAGCCGACGAGTGTGGCGGTTTCTCCCAGGGTGGCGGTGAGTGTGTGTGGGAGTGTGGGAGGGGTGAAGGTGTGGGGCGGAGCGGTGATGTGGAGGGTGGATGGTAGATTGGTAGATTGGTAATTGGGTGGCAGGGAGATTTGCCAGGTGTAGTCGCCGCTGTCGAGGTTGGCAGGTAGGTGGAACAGGTGCTGGCCGCGCCATACGTCGCCGGGTTGCCACGAGGCCGTAGGGTACCAAGCACCTGTGGGCGGAAGGGCGTACTCGGCGACGGGCGAGCTGTCAGCGGCGATGAGGGTGAGGTGAAAGGTAACATCCTCGGTAGATCGCTCGTCGGCTTGCCAGAATGTGGTGAGAAAGACGGGGTCGCCGGTGGCAGCTTGGTCGGTGTTGAAATCGGCAAGCAGCAGCGTCAAGTCTCCCATTTGCAGACCAAGACGGTTGTGTCCGGATAGTCCCGCTGGGCGGGGGTGGGGCCGGGTCAAGGTGACCTGTCCCAGCGTCAGCTCGGGTGCGGCAGGTTGGCCTTGTTCGTTTAGCGCTGAAAGCGGCGCCAGGGTGTCCTTGTCGAAAACGGTCAGCACGACGTCGTAGGTGCCCGGCGGCGTGCCGGACAGGGGCTCGACCTCGTGGCTGTCCAGCGCATAAACCTCCGGCGACCAGATGGTCGTGTAGGGATAGCTGGTGTAGCCGCGGGGGCGGAAGGTGTCGGCTTGACTCCAGCGCAGTCCATCGGGGCCGATCAAGTGAATCACGCTCTGGTAGCGGGCGTTGGGTTGGGCGTACGCGGTCAGGTACAGGTCGACGCGCAGCACGCCGTCGGCGGGCATCGTCCCCCGGTCCTGATCGTAGCCGATGAGGGTCAAGCCATCGGCGTAGCGCTGGTTCAGCGGGTGCTGGACGCCGGGCAGCGTGGCATCGGGCTGCAAGGTGGGACGGCGGAAGATGGTGTCGGTTCGATCGACGATGGCGAGTTTGAAGGCCAGGAGGAGCAGTGCGGCGGTGAACAATGAGCAGTGAACGATGAATGCTGGTGAATCTGTAGGCGCGGGTTGGGAGATTGGAGATTGGAGATTGGAGATTTGTGAGTAACGAGTTGTAGTGATGATGAGGATGGCGAGGCTGAGGAGGGAAATGACGTCGCAGGTGAAGCGCAGGGGGGTCTCACCGAAGCGGACGGCGACGGTGTGTTGGCCGGCGGGTACGTCGAAGGAGATCAAGCCTTCAGGGTCGGTGGGGGTGATGGCAACCGGTTGACCATCTATGGTGACGCGCCAGCCGGGGAAGTAAAAGGCCAGGTAGCGGGCGCGGAACGGGACCGGAGTTTCGACCACGACGCGGGCGCGGTTGGGGCCATAGTCGGCCTCGACGACGGAGGCATCTTTGGGTATGGCGCTCTCCTCGAAGCGGGCGACCGGCCCACCGGCGGCGTACTGTGCCTCCAGCGGCGATCCACGGGGCTTTTGCTTGACCCACTTAGGAAAGTAGGATCCCGTGGGGTCAGCGCCGACGAGGCCTCCGGGCCGGTGCTCGTAAGCGAAGAGGTCCGCGATGGTAGGGGATGCGGGGTCCGCTTGGCAATAGCCGCGGAGCGGATAGGTGACGGGGAAGGCGGTGATGATCAGGAGAGCTATAAGGACAGTGGGCGTAAAACGTGATGCGGGCAACCTGCGGTTGCTTGACGTGATGCGTGATGCGTGATGCGAGATTTTGTTGGTCGTTTGATTTGGTTTGTGAGCGGCGGCGACACCAGCCAGGATGGCGATGGGCAGGGCGGCGCGGCCGATAAAGCGCCACGGGAATTGGACGAAGGAGATGAGAGGCAGGTGCTTCCATATCCAGAGGGACGCTCCGGTGCTCATCCAGATCATCGCGACGGCGGCGAAGGCGAAAAAGATGAGCGTGGCCTTTCGCTCGCGGTCAAGTTGGCGCAGGAGACCGACGGCGAGCCCGATCGCGGCCAGGACGGCGGGTGCCAGTCCCAGGTGGACTCGCATAGGTGGGTTGAGCAGCGAGGTGTCCACCGGCCGGGGTGGCGCCAGGATCTCGGCCAGGCCCAGAAAGTTGTAGTGAAAGTCGTTGTTGCGATTGGCGCGGGAGGCCTCGAGCTGGACGCAGTCTTTCTCCAGGATGGCCGGCGCCCAGAAGAAGGCGGTCAGCCCCAATGCCAGGACAAATGCACCCCCGGTGATCATCCAGTGTCCCTTTCGGCGGCAGACCAGCCACAGCATCAGCAGATAGGCGATGAGGAAGGGGGTAAAGAGCAAGCTGGAGATATTGTGGGTCAGGTACAGGGTGGCCAGGGAGCCGACGCTGACCAGAAACCAGCGCCGGCGACCGGTCAGTACCAGGCGGCGAAAGGCCCACAGGATCAGGGGCAACAGCGCCAGCGCCAGTGATTCGGGGGCGTTGCCGCGCGTGAGGGCGTTGAGGAACTGGTAGGGTGCGTAGGCATAGGCGACGGCGGCGACCAGCCCGGCCCGCGGTCCGAACAGGTCGCGGGCCAGCAGATAGGCCGAGATGGCGGAGCCCAGAATGCTGGTGACGTAGACCAGTTTCATGGCCGTGGGCAGTGCAAACCCGATCAGGAACAATGCCAGGGTCAGATAGTATGACACCGGCGCGCGATAGTTGAAGAACGGAAAGCCGTAGCCAAAGGCCAGGTCGGGCAGGTAGCGGGTGAACGGGATGCCGTCGTTCAAGGCCTGGCGCATAGCGACGACGCGGTAGTAGTGCAGGCCGCCGTCGTGGGTGCAGGGGACGTCGGCGCGGAGCAGGGGGGCGACGGCGCATAAAAGGCCGACAGTGAGTATTGGGAGCAGAGATTGGAGATTGGAGATTGGAGATTTGCTCACGGGCTGCCCTCGACACTGATTCCGATTGGGAGGATGGCCTGGTCGTTGGGCAGGCGCTGGCCGGAACTGTCGGTAATGGGCGGGCGGCCGCCGCTGGCGGCGTCGTACAGCCCGACGGCGATGTGATACGTGCCTGGGGCCGCGTCCTCAGCGATGGGCAGGGCAAGCTCGTTCACGACTACCTGGCCCGGCGCCCAACTGGTGGTAGGGGCGGAGCCTGCGCCGGGGAAGGTGTCCAATTGGCCGTGGGGCAGCCCGTCGGGGCCGACGAGGTGCACAAAGACGGTATAGTCGATATCGGTGGGGCCGTCGCCCTGCCAATAGAGGGTCAGGGGCAGCACGTCACCAGGAGCGCCCTCGGTGGCGTCCAGGTCGAACCCGCGCAGGTGGATGGTATCGCCCAGCGTCAGGTTGAGCGGGTGGCCGATATCCGCCGGTAGATCGAACTGCCGGTCGCGGTGCAGGACCTCGACGGTGCCGACGGCCTCATCCTCGGCCCGGAGCGGGTCGCCGTCGGGATCGAAGACGCTGAGCGCCAGGTCATAGTCGCCCGCGGGCACGGCGGGATCGATGCGCAGGTCGTACCGCGACTCGAAGCTATCGCCAGCGCGCCAGTTGGACGTGGGATATGTGGAGAGCGGTACGATGTGCTCCAGCGCAGCGACGCCATTGCGTACCAACCGCCAACGCACGGCGTAATCGTCCTCCGGCGGCGTGTCGGTGGACCAGGTGACGACCACGGTAAACGTGTCGCCAGAGGGAACCGCCTGCGTCGGTGGTTCGGTGATACAGGCTATGAGTGGCTCGGCGATGATCTGCTGACCCTGTGTGCAGTGCACCTGGCCTGCTGGCCTAGCGGGTGAGGCGATCTCTACCTCGCCCAGGGCGACGCGCACGCCCTGGAAAGCACCCTCGGCGTCCCAAGCGCCCAGTTGCGCGCCGGTGCCGTCGGTGACGGTAAGTCGCACGGTGTAGCTACCGGGCGGAGTGCGCTCCGGCGGCGTCAGTCTCAGGCTTTGGTCACTCCACGCATTGGAATGCCAATGGGTGGTGGGAAAGGTAAACTCGTCGAGAACCAGTTGGCCGACGTCGTCCCAGGTGTGGCCGTCGGCATCTGTCAGGTAAAGGGAAAAATAGAGATCGGTGGGCGTCGGGCTTGGAACCTGCCAGCGCAGCAGAGTACGAATGGGGCCAGCGTCGTTGTGTAGTTGGGCATCGAGGAGAGTGATTTGGCCGAAATTGGAGATTGCGGACGAGTACGTCCGTGGAGATTGCGGACGAGTACGTCCGTGGAGATTGGAGATTGGAGTGTCGTGTATTGTGAATTGCGTGATCGTGCCTAGACCGACGGGTTTGGTTCCGACCGGCGCGGCGATGGCCTCGACGCTCTGGCTCACGTAAGCGGCAGCGAAGGAGGATGCAGCGGGGAAGGCGACGAGCCAGATGCGAGATCGCCCGTCGACATACTCGTTCAGCCGCTGGGCGATGGCGGCCTGGGTGGGCAGGTCGGCCAGCGAGACGAGCGTGCCGGGGCCGGTGTAACGGCGCAGGAGTGGCGTATCGGCGTCGAGCAGGATCAGATCATCGGACTTTGCGTGTGCGGCCAGGAATGCGGCCTGTTCGATGGGAGCGGTGTTAGTGTAGATAACGGTGTGGTCGAGGAGGCTGATCGTGATGGTGTGGGCAACGGGATAAGCGGGTGCAGGCGTGTGGGAGGTGGGTAGGGCGATATAGTCGGCCAGAGAGGTTCGATCCAGTGGCACGGTATGACCTTTGAAAAGGGGGGCAAATGTGGGCACAGAGCCAGCGGCGACGCCGAGTTGCTCGGCGTTCGGCTGCCGGTTCAGCCAGCGGGCGGCCTCGCCCATACCCTCGCCCCAATCCAGGTCGAGCACGCGCCCGGCGACCCACGGCCCTCCGGCGAGCGGGTTGGCGTGGGTGAGGGGGTGGAGGGCGAACGCGAGAGCGATGAGGGCCTGGAGGAGGAAGGGAGAATTGGAGATTAGAGATTGGGAGATTGGTAAACGGGTCGACGGATACTTTGTCGAGCGTGCCAACGCACCAATCCCCAATGCGGCGGCGAGGGCGAGTGGCGGAAGCGCCGGCAGCAGGTAGCGGTCGTGCTTCTTGACTCCTAGGCTCATCAGCGTGCCAAACGCAACAGCAAAGGCCAGCAGTGTGAGGAACACAAAGCGACGTTCGGCCGGGAACCGGCGCAGGGCAATCAGTCCGACGACTAACCCTATCAAGACGATGGGCGAGGTACGGAAGAGCAGGACAGCGGGGTAAAAAAGTGGGCCGGGGTTGTAGGTCATTTCCCCGGCGAAAAAAATCGGGCGCTGGGCCATCTCGACGTGTCGTTCGGTGAAGGCGAAGAGGGTGTCTAATGTTTCAATGGGATTAGCCCATAGAGCGGGGTAGAGGGCGAGGCAGGTAGCGGCGGTTGCCAAGATGAACAACAGCGAAAGAGAAACGAAAAATGAAGAGAGGCGGATTAGGGATTGGAGATTGGCGATTGGAGATTGATGCAGGTGGGCGATGAGTTGGATGAGGGGGATGAAGGGCAGCAGGATGATGGCCGGTGTCTTGGTCAGCAGTGCCAGGCCCGTAAAGAGGCCGGAGAGCGCCCACCAGACTGCGCGGCGCGGCTCGTGGAAGCCGTTGAGGGCGGCGGCCAGGGCCAACAGGGTGAAGGTCGCCAGCAGCGCGTCGGTATGCAGCAGGCCCGAGTGGCCGATCAGGAACGGGTCAAAGGCCAGAAGGCCGACGGCCAGCAATGCTGTCTGGCGGTCGAGGAGGCGTTGTAACAGTGGATAGAGAACCGCCAGACCCGCCGTGGTGGTCAGGGCGATGGCAATCCGCCCGCCTGTGAGGAAAGAGGTCAGGTGGGAGAACGCCTCACCGTTCTCCGGGTCGAGCCAGGCTAAGCGGTGTATCCAGTCGAGGTGAGCGGCACTTTCCGCCGGGCTGAGCAGGCGCTGTAGCGATACGCTCAACGTGCCCAACCACATCGTCGTCACGCCGGGATGACCGGTCGAAGGCACGGCTGCCCAGTCGCCGGCGGCCAGGGCATCGGAAAAGCGGATGGAGCGGTAGACCCAGGCCGGTTCGTCGGGCGTCACGTAGCGGCCGAGAGGGGCGAGGCGCAGCAGAAAGGCCAGAAGGAGAAGTGTCAAATAGCAAACGACAGATATTAAATGTCTCCTTGAACTGGAGATTGCGGACGAGTACGTCCGTAACGATTGGAGATTGCGGACGAGTACGTCCGTGGAGATTGGAGGTTTCGGCCTTGCCATCAGCCCAGATAGCCGAGCGCGCGGAGGCGGTCTTCTACCTCGGCTTCCTCTTCCTGAGAGAGCTCGCTATAAGGCTTCTCGTCGGTGGCCCCGTTGGGCTGTCGTTGGACGGGACGGTCGGAGGTCAGCGCCTCGGTCAGCACGCGCCCGTCCATGTCGTCGAGCACCGGCAGTCCCATCAAATGCAGAATCGTCGGCGCCAAGTCCATGATGTGGGGACTCTCTAGCGTCTTTCCCGGCTGGATTTCCGGTCCTGCGGCGATCAAGACGCCGTGCAGCCGGTGGCAGCCGGAATCGCCGCGGATCTGACGGGTAACGATGTGACGGTCGGTGGCAAAGAGAGGGAAGGCGATTGTCCGGTAGCCGTCCATCACGAGGTGTAGGTCGGGTCCCTGGTGAGCATAGGGACCGTGAATGACCTGGTCGCCAGGGATGATGCGGTCCACCAGCGGTTGTCCGGTTTCAGGATGGCGCAGTTGGTGCAGTACCTCGGTCACCTGCTGCTTGACGGCCTCGTGCTGCTCTCCGGGTTCGATGATGCCCTCGGGCTCCCGCCCTTTGAGATTGACATAGATCTGCCCGACGTGACCGATGGAGTAGGCAGCCGTCTGCGACCAGTCCACGTCGTCGAAGGAGAGGAACTTGCCGACGACCTTGTTGCGTGTGGACTTGGAGACTTGCCAGACATAGTTCTGCAAGCCGGTGCGCTCGACCAGGTGCCATATGGAGGCAGGAGTGAGACCGGCGCGGAAGAGGCCGGTCTTGAGGCGCGTCCAGGCGCCCCGCTTCAGTTTCAGCAGGCCCTGGTCTAAAAGGAACAGGTTCATATTGACGACATAGTGTAGCGCACCGAAGCCATGGTCGGACATGACGATGACGGTGGTGTCGTCGGTGAGGCGGTCGCGGATTTGGCCGATGGTTGCATCCACGCGCTGGTAAAGCCGCTTGACCCCGGGGCCGAAGCGAGCAGCAGCCTGTGGATCGTAGCGGGGATGCGTGGGATCGACAAACTTCCAGAACGCGTGCTGCATCACGTCGGTGGCCTGAAAGTGAAACATCAAAAAGTCGTAAGGGTAATCGGCCATCAACTGCAGCGCGTATTGGCCTCGGCGCTCGGCCAAGTCCAGCAGGTCGTCTATGAATTCGGTCTCGTTGCCCGGCTTGTACTGGACGTGCGGGGCGATGCGGTAAGGTTCGATCTGGCTTTCGTACCGGTCGAGCAGGTCGGCGGGATAGGTGAACGCGCCGCTCACCGGGGAGAGCATCCCCCCGATGACAAAGCCGTTCACGGGCTGGGGCGGGTAGGTGACGGGCACGTTCATCACGCCGACCTTGCGTCCAGCTTGGGAAAGGATTTGCCACAGCGTCGGCGCGCGAATGGAGGTGGCGTTGACCAAGTCGTATCGGCCACCCATGGGGCGGATGAAATCGAACACGCCGTGCTTGCCGAGGTTGACGCCGGTGGCGAAGGTCGACCAGGCCGGCGCGGTGACGGGTGGAATGGTGGATTCCAGCGGCCCGTGGATGCCCTCGGTCAT
>Ga0307422_1001548_pt1 | contig 11937 bp, 5 predicted proteins | sample SalMarWE160290MG_FD_202153 | JGI IMG/M metagenome (GOLD analysis project Ga0307422, IMG submission 202153) | Salt marsh sediment microbial communities from the Plum Island Ecosystem LTER, Massachusetts, United States - WE1602-90 | ecosystem: Environmental > Aquatic > Marine > Intertidal zone >...
TCACCTTTCATGGGCCAGGTCTTTGAATAAAAGAATCCTTGAATACCAAATTCGTTCTATTAATCAAAGGCTTGGAATAAAAAAACCTATCGTGTTGGTTGCATGCCCCGCAGCTTGTGAAGTTGCGCTGAGTATGGAAAAGACTCGTCTAATATATCAACGAACGGATAGATTTGAAGAATATCCGAATGTGGACACTGAAAAGATCAGGCAATACGACCGACGGCTAAAAACCAATGCTGATTTGACAATATTTGTTAGCAGCAGTTTATATAACGAAGAATCCGGCGAATGTAGGAAGGCTATATTTCTTGATCATGGTGTGGATTTTGATTTATTTGTGTCTGCGGAAACTGATGAAGAAAAACCGAGCGAAATGCGTGACATAAAAAAACCTGTTGTGGGTTTTTTCGGTGACATTGAGGATCATCTACTTGATTTTGAGTTGATACGGGAAATTGTTGATTCATTGCCGGAAATGAATTTTGTATTCATTGGTACAGTAATGTCTGATTGCTCAGGGTGGAACTCAAGAGAAAATGTCTGGTTGCTGGGGAAAAAGCATTATGAACAAATACCTCACTATGGTAAATGTTTCGATGTGGCGATTATGCCTTGGAGGCGAACCCGCTGGATTGATGTATGTAATCCAATAAAACTCAAAGAGTACCTAGCATTAGGCAAACCTGTTGTGAGCACTCCGTTTGCTGAACTCAATAAGTATCATGATGTGGTTTATGAAGCCGAAACTCCCAGCGCTTTTATTAAGTGTATTAAAAAAGCAATCTCTGAAGACAGCCCTGAGCTGATCAATAAAAGAAGGGAAAAAGTTAAAAACTCATCCTGGGACAGCAAAGCCGAGCTGGTGATGAATGAGCTGCTTGGAAGCAAACAGTCTGATTAGAAGGTTTGGGAAATTGGATAATAAAAAAAGATTGAAAATATGTCTTGCCGCATCCGGTGGCGGACATTTAACAGAACTTATGAAGCTTTCAGATTGCTGGAAAGGGCACGATACATTTTTTGTTACGACAGTACCTCTTGTCAAGGATGATCTTCAGGCAACTGGAAATATATATGTTGTTGGAGAATGTAATCGGCAGCACCCGATACTTGTACTAAAGGTTTTTCTGAAATGTGTAAAGATAGCTTTTAAAGAAAGACCCGATGTCGTCATAAGTACCGGTGCAGCGGCAGGCTGTATGATATGCTTCCTTGCCAAGATTTTTGGGGCTAGAATCATCTGGATTGATAGTATTACAAACATAGCGAGAATATCACTTTCCGGTAGAATGGTTAAGCAAATCGCGGATCTTTTCCTTGTTCAATGGCCAGAATTGGCCGTGAAGTATAAAGGTGTCGAATATATAGGTGCAGTTATATGATTTTTTTGACTGTTGGTACGCAATTTCCCTTCGACCGTCTTGTTAAAGCTGTAGATGATATTTTGGGTGAAGGATTGATACATGAGGAAATCTTCGGGCAAATTGGAACGTCTTCTTACGAACCTCGCAATTTTAAATCGGTTAATTTCCTTGAAAAAAGAGAATTTGACATCCATTTGAAAAAAGCCTCTGGATTAATTGGGCACGCTGGGATGGGGACTATTGAGATGGCCCTGTATAATAATAAACCACTACTTGTTATGCCGAGATTGTCGAGATACCGCGAAGTTGTCCACGACCATCAACTAGAAATCGCACGGAGATTTGAAGAGCTTGGTCATGTATTAGTGGCATACCAAAAGGAAGACTTAGCAATAAAGATAATGGATTTAAGACATTTTATTCCCAGAAGAAGAGAAACTCAGGTCGCAGAAGTGGTTCAGAGGATCTCATTTTACCTCCATCATATGAGCGGCGATAATGTGAATATGGATTTCAAAAAAATCCAATAGAAGTAATGTCGAGCAAGCAATCTAATATAAAACAAAAGACAAAAGCGATTATCTTGAATGGTTATCGTGATTTCGGACGGTGTCCGCTTGCAACACGCTTACCAACAGCTCTATGGCCGGTAGCAGGACAAACGGCCCTGGAACATTTGCTCGACCACTTGGCAAACCAGGGAATACAAAAAGTCAAAGTTTGTTATAGCAGCGATGGTTTGTCACTAAGCAAGTCAATCCATGCAGATCCTCGTTTGAACATAAAGCTGTTGGATGAACCGTTGCCGGTCGGATCGGCGGGATGTGTTCGCGATTCAGCCGATAAGGAAAAGGATGAATTATTATTAGTTTTGCCTGCCGGCGTAGTAAGTCCGCCGGATATAGATTTCTTATTACACGCCCACAATCGAGGCGGGGCTGAACTAACGATGTTTCTAAATCCCGGATTGACCAACAAAAAACACTGTGGGCAAGCATCGGGCATTTATATATGCGACTCGAGTATTATAAAACATATACCAAAAGACGGTTATTATGATATCAAAGAAGGTTTGATCCCGGTTATATTACGTGCAGGACAAAAAATTCATGCAGCTACGCTGCCAAAACACGCCGGCAATTTCCGAAACCGACAGCAATATCTTTTTGCCCTTAACAATTATCTTACTGATTCTGAATTCTGCCCGAATCTGAAACTCAGGAAAAATGCAGATTCAGAAAATATCTGGATGGCTGCCGATTCAACTGTTGACCGGGGAGCCCGGGTTTTTGGTCCGGTTGTCATAATGAGCGGCGTGTGTATTTCAAACGGGGCCGTTATCATTGGCCCTACAATCCTTGGAAATAATGTTGTGATTGGAAAAGACAGCATCGTCGTAAACAGTGCCCTTTGGGACCGAGTGCATGTAGGAGCAAATTGTCAAATAAAACGATGTGTGATTGATTGCAATACAAATTTAAAAATAAATACCGTTCTCCAGGATAAAAGCATCGTCTGCAAATCCAAAGGTGCCCTAAAACGTTCATTAGACACAGCGTCAAAAATTGTAACAGACGGTGCGGATAAACTAAAAAATGTAATGCAACCCTTAATAGATAAGATTTCAAAAAAATTACCGGATTGGGCTTTCTCAAGTCTGAGACAAATTCTTCAATTTTTCATGTTAAGCACGGTTATGGTCGCCTTTATCTGGTCCTATTGGCCCGGACTTGTCGATCTCTGGAAAATATGGATGAGAGACGACGAATACTCATCCGGTCTTTTAGTTCCTATTCTTGCAGTTTATATTTTATGGACCAGGCGCCGGACAATTACAAAATGTCCGATTAAGCCTTCCATTCTCGGGATATTCCTTTTCCTCGGAGCACAGTTACTTAGATTTTTCGGGCTGTTATTTCTTTATGGCTCAGCAGAAAGGTTATCCCTCGCCCTGAGCATTTTTGCATTGGTACTGCTTATGTTCGGCTGGCAGTTTTTCAAAAAGGTAGCGACGATATTACTGTTCTTGTGCCTGATGCTGCCTTGGCCGAACCGCATCAGGGCCGCTGTGTCACTGCCTCTGCAACGCTGGTCAACATCATCGGCGGTATTTTGTCTCGAATTAATGGGATATGAGATACTACGGGAAGGAAACGTTATCCATATCGGCGGGTCGACCGTTGCCGTCGCCGAAGCATGTAACGGCTTGAGAATGATCACCGCCTTTATTGTGATCTGCGGATTGGTCGTTCTGCTGATCAAACGAGCGTGGTGGGAAAAGCTCATTATTCTGGCTTCGAGCCTGCCCATCGCTCTGCTGTGCAATACCATACGTTTGACAATTACGGCCATATTTTTCACAATTCTCGAAGGAGAATATTGGGAGAAAGTATTTCATGATTTTGGTGGATATGCAATGATGCCGCTGGCGCTGGCGGCGGTCGTTGCCGAACTTCGACTTCTTGAAAAACTTACTATACCCCCGGAAATCCGTGAAGAGATAATAATTACACGTCAGAAACAATGACTAATCCAAAAGAATTATACATGTTTTGAAACGATCCAGTGTGTATCTTTCCCACACAATGTTACAAATAAATGCTGAAAACTTCATTAAAACGATAATTCAAAATATGAGGCTTATAAGATGAATAATTTAGAAAGAAACTACGAACAAGTTGTTGGACAGGATATTGTTAATTTCGAAACCGCACCTGAACCTGCCAATGAAAAACCTAAATTAGTCACAGGGATACTTCGCCGCTGGTATATTGTGTTTGTGATATTCTTTGTAGTATGCGGACTCGGACTGCCGGCAATATGGTTATTAATAGACTCTGTTCATCACGTAACAGGAGCAATAAGGATTGCCCCTATTATGGCAGATATTTTGGCAAAAGATAAAGGCGACATTTCCAATTATGAGGTTTTTATGAATACCCAGGCGGAAATGATCACCAGCGACCAAGTTTTACAAAGAGTAGCAGATGATTTGCAAGATAAAAACCTCTCCTTCTTTGAAAATGAAGCGGTCAGCCCCATGCAGAAATTGAAGCAGAGATTGAAGGGCATGGAAGTTAAACCTGATTTGGTTTGGCTGTTGAAGCAAGCGATAGCCAGTCAGACAATCTTAATTCGTGCAGATCCAACTACTGAGTTAATAAAGATAAAAGTGAAAAGTTTGCATAGCAGCGAAGCCATACAGATCGTAGACGCATTTATTAATAACGCAATGGCGGTCGGACAAACTACTTCCAGTCAAGATGAAGACTTAAATTTGTCGCTTCTGGAAGCCGAGAAGAGGGCAGTTGAAAGTGAAATCGACTATCAGAGACAGACTATCCATAGGCTGGCAGAGCAGTATGGGACCGATACTTTAAGCGGTAGGCAGGAAATGGCTATACAACGTATCGTAGCTCTTCAAGCGGAACTTATTAAGACTGAGGCCAACAGAGTAGCTCTTGAAGCGGAGGTGAAGTTACTTGAGCGGACGAAAGAATCTCCAATCCCGTCGGATGAATTGCTGAAAATGCGACAAGAATATATTAATAAGGATCCATCAGTAATAGCGTTTGCCAATGACATCGCACTATTAGAAAGGGATCTAATTATATCTGATCATACATTAACATCGATAAATGCGGATCTTAAACTCAAATCAATCCTGCTAGATGCCATGAAAGCACGTCTACCAGAGATAAAGGAGCAAGCCAGCGCAGACTTCGATAAATTGTTAACTGAACAGATTAGAACAGCTGGCGAATCAGATCTTATTCGCGCACGGACAAAATTAGAACATACGATTGAAAACGAGAAGTTACTTCGAGAGACAATTGAAAAAGAAGATGCCGAAACAATAAAGTTAGGTCAAATGCAATTACAAATTGAAGATGCACAAGATAAACTGGAAATTTCCAAGCAAAGGTATGAAGCAGTACTTCAACGTATTCAGGACTTGGAATTACAACGGAAACGACCAGCAAGAATGTCTGTTCATTACTATGCCCAAACTCTTTTTGTGGAAGATGAGCGGATAAAATATTCTGCTGCTATAGTTTTTTTGGGGCTGGTTATCGGTCTATGGCTGGCATACATAAGGGACAAAGCCGATCTGAGATTAAGGACTCCGGAGGACGTGGCTAAACGAACCGGCATTCGAATTATCGGTACTACCACAAGCTTAAATAACGTAAAACCATCTTTTCTTCCACAACAAATAATATGTGACTATCAGACTATTCGGGCCAACTTAGGACTTCTCGACGGAGAGGGCATACCGAAGAAGCTCGTAGTCACCAGCCCCGGAATGAAGGAAGGTAAAACAACTTTTGTCATTAATCTGGCAACAAGTATGGCGGAAGCCGGGAAAAAAGTTTTGCTCATAGACGGCGACCTGAGAAAGCCTGACATTGCACGGCTGTTAAATCTCCCGAAAGAGTCAAGGGGATTACAGGATGTACTGTGCGGTATTAAACTCGAACGAGCCGTATATTCTATACCGTCAACCGGTTTGGATGTGCTCGCCGCCGATTTTCGCGATGCCGTCGATGCATACGAGCTGTTAGCCCTGCCCTCGACGGCCAAGTATATCAGTGAGGTCAGCAAACAGTATGACCACGTGATAATCGATACTCCTCCGGTGCTGGCATTTCCTGACGCTCTTATATGGGCCAAGATCGGAGATGCAGTCATTCTAACCAGCTTCACCGGCCATACAACTTTACCTGATTTGCGAGAATCCAAAGAAAGACTTATGCAAATTAATGCTCGAGTCCTCGGGACGGTTGTAAGCAGCGTCGATGTCGAGCACAGCTACTATCGACAGGATTACAGTTATTACGCACAAAGCGCAAAAGCAAGATTAAGGAGAAAAAGCATCTGACTCCGAAAGTCCACGACACAGATGAATAAAACGACCCCGGGAACAGTAGTCAAACCGGCGAATAATCATCCGAAAAATTTTATCCTGTTACCGTCATTTCACAACTTATGTGCGCGGATAAACGTTCCGGTTTATAACTTACACAATCTATGAACCTGATTACCATACACAAAAACAAAAGTCAGCCAGAGGACAACGGCAAGAATCTTTTGCAGTTTGCCCTGGCTCACGAGCCTTTGGCCGGTTTACTTCTCGATGGCATAGGCAGATATATACCCGGGAGCAGCGCAAAGGATTTGTTGTCATACTCTCCTGCAAAACACAATTTTGCTGATATGATTTACGCAATACCGGACCAGTGGGACATCGCACCCGATGTGCTTGGTCAAAAAGACGCTATGCAGCAACAATTCTCCGATACCATAATGCGCTATAGCGAAAACATACAAATAACATCAGATATCATTAATAGAATCGAAAGAAAGAGAAGTTCGAAATCATGGCTGGTTATCACAAACGGACGATTTGCAACCCAGATTAACAGCGAGCTGTTTGGAAATATACTGGCTAATATCCGTGCTGACATAGTGGCGGTAAACGCAAATCCCGAACTGCTCAACAAACGCGAAAAAATACGACTAACCCAAGACAGCAATATAGCAGGTTTTCGCCGTTTGTATTCCGATTCGACGGAACTCATCCCCGATCCTAATGACTGGCCTCATCATCTGTTAATTAGTACTCATGTCTTTATAAAACTTTTCAAAGACGGCGTTCTGCCTGAGTCATTTTCTTCTTTCATAACAAAATGCCGGTCAAACTCTTTTATCCTGCGAACAATCAATGTGGGCGGGACTGTACTGGATCTGGAAACCCAAGACGGATTGCTGGAGTTTTATAAGATAAAACTTGAGACGACCGAAAAATCGTATTTCAGATATCGAAAGTCAAACAATATCCCCGAAAATTCGAGATGCGTCGGGAAAGTGCTATTATGTGACAATATACAAATCGGACAAAATGTGACAATTATAGGACCAACTATTGTCTGCCATAATGTACGTATCCATCAGGGAGCAGTGATAAATTCGTCGATCATCGGTCCGGCTGTAAATGTTCATCAGAATCGGCTCGTGAATAACACGATACTAAAAGAGACATCGCACAACGGAAAAAGCCAGGCCGGCGGTTATGAACGAACTATCTTCTCCATGCAAGATAATAACATACCTAAAGACACCGATATGACGTACCGAAACTGGCCGAAGTTCTCTTATGTAAGATGCATAAAACGAATCATTGATTGCGTACTTGCCATAATTGTTTTAATTTTGTTTGCCCCTCTAACGCCGTTTATCGCTCTGGGAATAAAATTAAGCTCGCCCGGGCCGGTATTTTTTAAGGACAAACGTCAGGGACTCCATGGGCGGGAATTTAACTGTCTTAAATTCAGAACGATGATCGTTGGGGCGGAAAAGATACAAGAGAAACTAAAATCCGTAAGTCATGTGGACGGCCCACAATTCAAGATGGTAAATGATCCCAGATTAAGCGCCGTCGGAATTTTCCTAAGAGAGACTTACATCGACGAAATCCCTCAATTTTTCAATGTTCTCTTAGGTCAGATGAGCGTAGTCGGGCCGAGACCTTCTCCCGAATCGGAGAACACGCTGTGTCCATACTGGCGTGACGCCCGTTTGTCGGTCCGACCGGGAATCACGGGACTCTGGCAAATTTGCAGAACACGTGTCCCAATGAAGGATTTTCAGGAATGGATACTGTATGACACCGAATATGTCAGAAATCTGTCGTTTAAGATGGATATGTGGATAAGCTGGAAAACAACAAAAAAACTGGTTGATGAATTTATTAATCAATTCTAATTCTTTGCACCGGACATCAGAGGGGCTTATTGCCGCACCGGATTTATGCAAAACTTTTTGCGAAAGGGTGAAGGATGTCAAAAAGATATTTTAACTGGAAATTAGCGATCGTTCTCGTAATCAGCGTAGGGGTTTTAGCTGTAACCGCTATTGGTTTGCGCCGCTGGCAGATAGCAAACAGTGCCGAACAGGGGCTTATTCTTGGCAATAAAGCATACGAGGAGCAAAATTGGGAAGAAGCCGCAGAGCAATTAGGGCGTTATCTTCAGGTAAGACAGGATGATGTTACGGCACTTGTTAAATATGCCGAAGCACAAATGCATATCAGACCTCGAAAACGCGGCAATGTTCAACAGGCAATGCAGGCATATCGAACAGCCTTAAGAGTTGACGACACTCAAACACAAGCCGCTATGAGACTTACCGAGATTTATTTAACGATAGGTATGCCAGGAGAAGCAGAGCTGATTGCAGAAAGATACCTCGAGAAATCTCAGAACCCAAAACTCCAAAGGATGCTGGGTATAGCTTTGGCCCAGCAACGAAAATTCGATGAGGCGGCAGACAAATTGAAAGGCATCTGCAAAGAACATCCGGAACAGGTATTAGTTTACGAATCTTTAGGCCGGCTTATAGAACGATACCCTGAAGAGTTCCCGGACCAGGCCGCAACGTGGTATAACGAAGCCGTTAAAAACAATCCATCCTCCGCTCTTGCGTACATAGTTCGCGCCGGTTTTCATCTGAGAAATAACGCCCGGTCAAAAGCCCTGGCCGACATAAACATAGCGGAACGACAGGATTTATCAGATTCTTCGGTACGTCTTCGACTGGTAGGGGAATTTATCAATTTAAATCTTTTGGATAAAGCGGAACAACATCTCAACGCTGTTTACAAAGCCACACCGACAGACCAAAGTCTATGGCAATTTTGGGCGCATCTGGCACTGCAATCACAATCAAAGGAAAAAATGCTGGATATTGCCGAAAAGGGATTAAAAGAGCTTTCTTCCCAGCCCTGGGATTTTATGCCTACAGCCGCCGAGTTGTTTATTCGGTCGGGTCATCGGGAGCGGGCTGCTGACTGTATCCTGAAACTCCGACAACAGGATATGGCCCCTGATATAGTAACCAATCTGGAAGCTCTTATGGCCGCAGATAAAGAAAATTTCTTTGAAGCCGTCAGACACTGGGAACGATTGCTTGAATTAGGCAATAAGACTGGTCGGGTTCGACTGGCACTGGCATCATCTCTTGTCCAAATAGGTGATAGGCAATCTGCTTTACAACAACTATACACCCTCCTCGCCGAACAACCTGATTCCTTCGAGGGTCATTTAGTCCTGGCCAGAATGTTAACTCAGAGCGGGGATTGGGCCGGAGTACAAGAGCACGCTGCAAAAGCACTGGAGCTTGCACCGACAAATCCTGAGCCTGAGATTCTCTATCTACGAGCCCGGATAGAACTGATCGGAGAAACATCCTCGAGAGAAAATACTCAAATCATACAGGAAATAGAAAAAAGGTTATCTGCTTTGAATGAAACCTTCCCCGGGAATTTTGAAGTTAGCTCTCTGCGACTTCAGCTTATGATGCAACAAGGTAATTTTACTGATGCGCAGGAGTTAATAAACCGCCTGAAACAAGAGCATCCCTCTGAGACTCTCAGTATTGCATTATCCGAAGCTGAATTACTTACCGCCCAAAACAAGACGAGCCATGCAATATCAATACTAAATGAAACGATAAAGAAATTTCCCGACGCTCCGGGGCCGGTGAGATATCTGGCGATCTTACTATTCAGACAAGGAGACCAGGCAGAATGCGAAACAGTGCTAAAAGATGCAATGGCACGTATGGAACAACCCGTTGTCCAGCGCGAACTGGGGCTGATACTTGCCCAATTTTATATTCAATGGAACAAAACTGACCAGGCATATGCATTTTTAACAACACTTTCACAGAATCTGTCGAACGACATTCCGATAAAACGCCAGCTTTTGTTGTTTGAGCAGGTTATAAATGATCCTGAAAAGACCCAACGCCTGATAGATCAGATCAAGTCCCTCGAGGGTGAAAACGGCTGGCAATGGCGATATGAACAGGCTAAGGCTTTATTTCTCGACGATGATTTTAAGAACAACTATCCCAAAATTATTTCGCTTCTGCAGGAAAACATCTTGGCGAACCCAATTGATCAAGCGAGCCGTATGCTCCTGGCAAGGACGTATGATAAGGCCGGGCAATTACAATTAGCAATTTCAACATACCGCGACGCTCTGAACAGGTCGCCGGGTGACCTTCGCATAATAATGTCAACTGTAGAGGCACTCTTCAAGGCCAGGAAATACAATCAGGCCGAGCAGCTTCTTAACCGTGCTTCACAAGAAAAACTTCAGAGTGCTCAACTTCAAAAACTTAGGTTACGAAGTCTGCTCAGACGCGGGAAATTGGATTCGGCCTCGGATATCCTGCAGGACCTGCTAAATAGCGATCCCAACAATCAGAACGCTCAGTTATCCCTCGCATTGCTCAAAATGCAGCAAAACAAGTTTGGAGAGTCTGAAAAATTACTGGCGCATCTCAAAACTCAAGAGCCCGACTCACTGGCTGTAATTGCACTGCAAATACAACTCTACCTGCGTCAGGACAAACCGGAACAAGCTCTGGAAGTCTGCCATGAAATGACCGGCAACATAAATAACGCATCCGCACACATACTTAGCGCCAGGACTTATGCGACTCTGAGACAATCCGATAAAGCGCAGGAAGAACTCGACCTGGCGATTTCTCTTGAACCTGATAATGTGGAAGTATGGATCGCAAGAAGTGATTTCAATCGTTCTATAGGCCAAACCAACAAAGCTGCCGAGGACGTTAAGCACGCTTTATCTATGGCCCCGGACAATTTACAAATCCAAAAAAGGGCCGTTTCGCTATTCCTGATGTCAAAACAACCGGATATGATTCGCGAGGGAAACACTTTTCTCGATGAAGCTCTTAAATCAAATCCCGATGATGTTGAACTGCAACTGTTCAAGGCTAATTCCCTGCTTATCGAAGGAACGACTTCGGCGATTGAAAGTGCAAAGCAAATCTTGCAGAAAATAACCGAAAAAGAGCCTGAGTTTAGCAAGGCATGGCTGATGCTGGGAGAGCTGATGCTAAAAGAGGGCCAGCCTAGTAAAGCCATGGATGTTGCCCTGAGAGGGCTTACATACAGAAACAATGACAAGTCGCTCATGCTCTTGAAAGCTCGCGCCGAGGCTATCAGATCGCCCGTTCTGGCAATTCCAACTCTTAAGGAGCTTTGTGAGCTGGACCCGAACGATACCGACGCGGCAATGCTACTGGCTGGCTCATACATGGCGATGGGTGAGCCGCAAAAAGCTGTAAACATCCTTAAGCAGCAGTTATTAACCTGCGAACCCTCAGTAATCCGGGGATGTAGAATTGCCCTGGCTGTCGCATTGTATAAAGCAGGCAGCAAATCTGAGTCCCAGGAGGAATTTAATGCCCTTGCAGAATCTGATCCGAATGACCCGAGTCCTTTATTGGCCCAGACCCAGTTACTCAGTGAAGAACGGCTCTGGAGTGAGCTGAATCTTAAAGTAGCTGATTGGTACCAAAAGTTTCCGAACAGCAATCATGCACCTGTTGTAATTGCCAGAGATCTGTCGCTGATTGACAGTAATGAGGCCAGGCAAACGGCAGAAAATATACTTCGGCTGGTTCTGAAAAATGATCCTTCTTCGACCGAGGCAATGAGCGTTCTGGCAATACTTTTAGAAATGACGGGGCGCCA
>Ga0307422_1001551_pt1 | contig 11927 bp, 9 predicted proteins | sample SalMarWE160290MG_FD_202153 | JGI IMG/M metagenome (GOLD analysis project Ga0307422, IMG submission 202153) | Salt marsh sediment microbial communities from the Plum Island Ecosystem LTER, Massachusetts, United States - WE1602-90 | ecosystem: Environmental > Aquatic > Marine > Intertidal zone >...
TCAATCCAAAGGCTGGATGAACTTCTCCCGGGGTATCAAGCCTCAATAATCGAATAATAATATTGTGTGCCAATCCAAATCGGGTAAGTCTCATGAGGTGTAGGTGGCCGAAGGGTTACCTTCTATGACCCTTACTGTTACTACTCCAATGCCACTAAATTTAGAAAATGTTAATGCATGTATAAATGATGTGGTTACTCTTGAAGGTCCTTTAGGATTCGATTATTATAAATGGAGCAATGGTGAAGAGTCTCGAACAACTGATGAAATTGCAGATCAAGATAAAAAATATACACTTGAAGTACGAGATATAAATGGCTGTACGAATAAAGCTGACTTAGAATTAACAGTAGATAACCCTTATACAGATTTTACAGCAAGTCAGACCGGCATTAGACCGGCTGATCCTGTTCAATTTGTTGTGAATTCAATTAATGAAACCTCTACATATAAATGGATATTTGGAGATAACACAGATGGAACTGGAAGTAATGTGATCCACTATTATTATAACGAAGGTATGTATGATGTTACATTAGAGATTGAAAGTGTGAATCATTGTACTGCAACAAATATTAAGGAGAATTACATTAATGTAAGTGAAAATAATCCTGGCGTTTCTGTTAATGAAAGTAAGCTTCAGATCCTCGACATTAAATTGTATCCTGTTCCGGTAAAATCAATTTTACAAATTGATGCCAGCAGCTACAATCAGTCAAACGAAATAGATGTTTCAATCTATAACAGTTCTGGTCAGCTCATGAGTAGTTTTATGATCAGTCCTAAGGATATTTACGAGTTTAGTATGTCTGATTATCCTAATGGATCATATGTTGTAATGATGAGAGTTAATGATATTATTTCATCGCAAAAAATTGTGAAACTTGACTAAATATAGAATTAAATATATCGCAGGCATACTTCTTTTAGTATTCCTGCACTTCTCTTGTGAGCAGCCAAAGGATTACTTTGACCGCAACAATAACGATCCCAAGGTATCCTTAAAAACATCAACAGGATATTCACCTGAACTATCTGATTTGCATAAGCTATCTTCCAGAACGAATTATGAATGCATTTTTAAATACATCGATGATCAAAGTTTTGAATCTTTAGAAGTAGATTTTATAAGCGGTAATGGATCATGGAAAAGCGAAGATTCAAGCTTCTTCTATCTGCCTGACACAACTGGACAGCATAATTTAGTTTTACGATTTCTTGATCCCTATTCAAAAGAAACGACATGTAAGCTAGCCCTGAATGTCTTTTGGAATTTGAAACCAGTAGCCGTTTTTGAATACTCCATTTCGAATAATATATTAAGCATCGATGCATCAGAAAGCTATGATCAGGATAGCGAGTATGGAGGCAAAATTATTGATTATAAATTTGTGTTAGATGGCAATGAATTTTTTCTATCATCACCTCAATTCAATCAAAACATTGACCCTGAAAAAATCCATATAATAAAACTGCAAGTTCGGGACAATGATGGGGAGTGGTCTACATTGATTAGCGATATCATCCCCGCTCAGAATTAATCAAATATTTTTAGCCTCTTCAAAAATCCTGTTGTAATTATCATCCAGGTCTTTGGCAGTAATGTGATTTTTTACTTTAAGCGTTACACGCTCAAAGGGCATTAAATCAAAATTTACTTTGCGAGATTTCCCGTCAGAAAGCACCAAAAACTCTCCTACATTTAAACCAAAAAAATCCTGGCTTTTATACTTCGAGGTTTCCTTTAGAGATTCTGTGTGCCTGCTCTCTCCCTTTGGCATAAAACCTGTTCCATACGACTTTGAAACTTGTCTTTTCTCAATCTCTTCAACGATCTGTTTATAGTATCTAACGCTTTCCGGATCGTTAGTTTTTCCAATAATCTGGTAGCTTAAATTTGCCAGGATTGCCCTAGCCGTTACATCTCCATATTGTTCGGTGCCTAAAACCTTATCCTGGAGGGAATATATAGTTGCTATGTTAAAACTTCTCATAGTAGCCGGAATCCGAGAGAAAGAGGGAAGATTTAAAGTTGAAGCCTCGTCCATCAAAAGATAAGAATCTTTCATGTTCCTTCTCTGCATCAATTTAATTGTAGTAGTGAAAATAAGGGACAGAAAGGGTGAAAATACTATTTCCTTTCCCGGAGAGTTAACCAGGTTGATCATAGCAGGCGAAGCAGGATCATTTACATGGAGGTCAACTTCATTGCCTGAAAGAATGTAAAATGCTGAAGGGAAAGCAAACTTTCTAAGATCATTGCTCATTGATGCCTTTATGCCTGAGATTTGGTCTTTAGATTCAATGGAGTCAAAAAAAGGTGCAGCCATTATACGGCTATGTAAATTTTCACCTAAAAATTGAGCCAGTTCTTTTGAACTTTTCACAAGGCATATGGCTATTGCATGGGGAAGGGTACAATATTCGGGGAAATCACATTTTAGCCTCCATATGGTAGCTGCCAGAGCTGCCTCGGGAACTTCCAAAAAGAACCCTTTATCATTTAACCCTTTCTTTCTAAGATTTGAAAACAGTACACTTACCAACTCATTTACCATTTCCTGAGAATCGATATAATCAGGATGTACAGGATTTACCCGGTGTGAAAGTTCTGGCCGGTTGGGAATAATTGTATAGGTATCAATTTCTGAGCCTTGATAAAAATAGTTTACTATTTCCGTCAGCTCACCATCTTTATAATCATAATTGATACCGCAAATGTTGCACTTTGCAGCATGTGATATTAAAGGGATAAAAACACTTTCCGTTTTCCCTGCTCCACCACTTCCAAATATCACCAGCCCTCTTTTTATATTTTCAAGTATTATAGCCGGTCCTTTGCGAACAGGAATAAATACTTTCCAGGGTGAGACTTTCCCGGCCGAAGTCGAGGCTTTCTTTTGTGGCAAAAAAGCATAGATAAAAAATGATAGTATAAGCGATGGCACAAAATAGTAGATATGAACTGAAAACAGATAGCCTCCTGTAAGCACTAAGAAAAATATAAGTGCAATATGAATGGCAAGAAACCCAATAATTAAAACCACCCACTTTGTTCTAAAAACAAGAGCCTGGAACAATGCAACTATCAAAATAACAGATAACAATATTCCCTTTTCTGCCAGGGTCAGGTCAAGAAAACTGTGTATAAAATCTTGTATAGACATATCTATATTTTAAAGGTGGCAGCACTAATAACATGAGATGCCAATTTCTTTGTAGCTTCGATTACCAATCCCTGAGGCGATGATAGTGCTTTCATGGCTTTCATTACGTTTGCAGATTCCTTGTTTTGCCAAAAAACCTTTTGAAGATTCTGCAAAGGATCATTATTGCTTAATCCTTTTGATGCATAATTAACAGTATTTAATAATCTATAACCGGGAATAAGGTGGTTAACGGCTTGCCTTCCAATGGTCCTTACTATATCAGCCGATGCGTTTTTCATGGTATATCGATACTTAAACGAATTTACTATCTTTCGATCATAGGCAAAGTGTCTGTCAAATTCTGCTTCGCACTTTTGTACAAATTCTTTCCTGTGAAATCCCACCTGGACCTTTTGCCCGTTGAGTAGATTTTTTGAGTTCTTATGGTTGGCAAAAGGACTTAGTTTCTTTTTATTGGTAATATCTTTTCTACTAACTACAATATGAACATGGGACTGAAACCCCTCTTTTAAATCACCCGCCTTTTTAGCTCCTAATTTCACTTGCTCATCAAATCGGTTAAACTTCCTTTCGTGTTCTACTTTGCCATAATACAAAATATCATTCCCGGTCAGATCCTTGTTAAATCCTTCGGCATATTTCTCCATGACACCTCGGGAGTATTGCCTTAATTCTGCTTTAAATAATCTTTTCTCCTCTTTGGTAAACTTTTCGGGACCACTGACCTTCCTTCCACAAACTCTCTCAGCAATATGCTTCATTTCTTCCTGGGAAGGATTTATTGAAAGCATGTAAAATCGAGCATCATTTTTACCTAGTCTATCACAATTTTTATCAATTTTAGATATCACGGTTTTTGATCCTATTGAATCATTTTCATGGTTGAAAAATAATCCTCTGTCGGATAATTCTAGCTCAATATTTTCTTTTTCCAGGTACTCAACTATTCCACTAGAAGAACCTGAATTTCCATAATTTTTTGGGCTGTGAATTCTAACAAACATCAGATACTTTTTACAAATTCTTTAATACTATTTATCTCTGCCATCGGTAATTCAAGTACTGGTTTTTTAGTCAATCCGGTTGATTTTATTTCGATGTTATCAAGTATTTTATTCATATATTCCTTCATGGATTGAATCTTCAACTTCTCTCTTTCTAGTTCATTTGAAAGTTCTCCAGGATCAGAATTTGAAGTTTCAATTTGAATCTTTTCACCATGGTCAGCTTCAGTTTTCTCTTCAGATAGATCAGCACTTTTAAAAACCGGTGGTTGTTTTCCTTCTGAATTTTTTGGTGCTTCTTCTTCAATATATTGCATAAAGCGAACTATAAGAGTTTCCATCTGGCCGAACACAGGAAGTATAAAATCCTTTTCCTGTTTGCGCATAAAACTTACAAGGGTATCTCTTAGTTTTTTGATTTCTTCAGCTGGTGAAAGGACCTCAAAATCCTTGGGATTTACCCCTGTCTTTTTCATGAATTTCATGGTTGCATCAAGAAATGCAACCTGTGTCATTTCAAATTTTTTGGATAATTGGGATACCGCACTTTTGGTCTTTGGATTAATCCTTATACTCTCGTACTGTGGCATTATTTTCTATTTTATGTAGCACTTATTATCTCAAATATATTGATTTTATTATAAACTGCAACATTATAAAATAAACATGCTACATGAGTATTTTTTTATATGCTTGATTATTAGTTCTTTAATCAATATTGAAAAATAAATAATCGGGTTAACCCGATTCCATCTTGCTTTCCGATTAAAACGGAAACATTCCAATTTCGAATGTTTGCTCATAAAAGGAAAGTACCTCTATTTTCAGTGGTTTTAATTTGTCAAACACAAATTAAATAGTGACTGATGTGTCAATTAAATAATGACTTTTTTGATCCCAAAGCGAAAACAAAAAATCTTAATTTTCTACGCTGATTCAGCTTTTGGCATGTCAACTCCATTCCTTTTCTTTTTCTTCTGAGACTTTATGTTTATTAATAATAGATAGTCTTTAATTTTATTTACGAGTATCCGGTAATCACTTATATTTCTGTGTTCCTTAATAAAGTCCCTATCCTCAATACCATATGCTTGAATAATAGCGAAAATTTCCCTGGTCGTGGGTGGTTTTAATTGTTGCCATGAATTTATTCTACTGAATATTTCTGGTATGCCAGTAATATTTTGTTCCACCCAATTGTTCATATTGTTTCTAAAATACTCTACACCTGTTAGAATAATTCCTGTGCTATCCTTTGTTAAATCCCTGAATTCATGCATATACTCCAACATAGGGGGCTTAAATTTTCCAGCTTCATCAACTATTAAAAGCTTATTATATGTCTCATTATTAAAATAGGACGCAGCTTTCCGTATGCAAAAATAAAGTGGCATTGAAGGACTATAATTTTCATCTCCTAAACTATTGAGTATACTAGAAAAAAATATTTTTGCTGTCATACTCTTTTGTGCCTTTATAATTACGGCATTGTCATGGAACCTTCTTTGGAATGATTCAATAGCTGTAGTTTTACCAAATCCAGGTGCTCCGATAATAGCCATCATTTTCTTATTAACTAGTGCATCTTTGCAGCAATTGAATACTGTAACGAAGTTATCAGTCTCGAGTATTGGGTCAGGTGAATTTGTCATTTTATATTATTCTAAGGTTTCCTTTCTGGAAATAAAGGTTTTTCAATTCCTCCAAAAGAGTTTCAGAGTTGATATTACTGTCAACACTGTCCGAAGCTTGTTCCATTCCTGTCATTTTTTCGAATAATCGTTCGTGATATTCAGATTCAGCCTTCTCCTTTTCCTTTTTCGATACGTTAGTATATTCTGTTAAAGCTGCTGGAATTTTCTCCTCAATTTGAATCGCCTCTTCAATTACTTCACTATTTGATTGTATAATTGCTTCTTTAAGGCCTTTAATTTTTTTATTATGAAGACTATTTCTGACATGTTCAGCCATAGTTCGATTCGCTGCTACTTTAGGTACTGGGTAATATTTTTTCACTTTTGTGATATATTGATCTTTTATATCAAATACAAATACTTCATCCATATTATCTGGGTCAAATCTTACTAAAACCTTACTATTTCTGTATCTCAGCATAAAATCTTCATCATATACTATGTATATGAATTGTTCATTATTATATTGAAAAATGATTGTTGACTTTCTTACAGTAATTTCCTTTATTTTCCAGAACAGTTGCGAGTATGTCACTGGATTAAGTTCTTTAGCGAAAACTGATTGAGCATTCTCATGGATGCTATTCGGAGATCTTCTTCCTTGGAGGCCCTGATTATACTTTGCAATTAGTTCTTGTATAAGAGTTATCAATTGTTCTCTAGTTCTGAGATTCTTTTGATTGGTATGTTTTTTTAGTTCTTCAGGATTTGGTTTGCCATTTATATTTTTCGATGTAATTCCGTCGCCCAAATAGCCATCTGCCAGCTTACAAAAACTCTCTTGGAATACCCCAAAAAATCTTTCAACTGCACCATTGTCTCTGGGTAGTCCCACCGGGGATTTATGCCATAGAGTACCCATAAACTTACTTCTTGCTCTGAACTCATTCAGAATTTGTGAATTAAAAGAAGTACCGTGATCATGTATTATATTCTTAGGTAGGTAACCAGTATTCTGGCAAGCTTTCTTCAAAGCATGCATAATCATGTCGGCGTTTTCGGAATTGTCCAAAGAACAACCAACAACCTTCTTACTCATTGTGTCAAAAACAACAAAAATATATAGAAAATTAAAGCGACTCTTTTTTGTTTTGTAAACGAATTGACAACGTGTGCCATCTAACTGCCACAATTCTCCTGGATTTTTAGGTGGATTAAAGATACTGTGAGGAAATAGCTCTTGTTCAGCATATCTGATTCCATAACGGGAAACCAGATATCGATTTTTGACCATAGGGTTACCTATTATTCTGTATACCGTAGATAATGATATCGTGTTTCTGTTTAGATTTATCAAATAGTGGTTTACTAAATCTAATATCTGGGGTGCGTTTAGCTTTTTAGGATTGCTGAAGTGCCTGATAATAAGTTTTATAATATCATCGGATACCTTTGTTGCATTTCCTCTTTTACCTCTCAGTCCATGCAGCAGTTCCGCTTCAATTTCTTTGCCATTTCTAATTCGCTTAATTTTATTTGTAAAAGACTTGTAGTATTCCGTTTGAAACATGAGATTCGGGTACTGCGAATACACTCTGAATAAATCTATTAATTTGAATTTGCTTTTTTGCAAATTCAGAATGGTATTAAATATGGCATGAGTAACACAGTATTTCTGTAACTCCTTTTCATCCGAGATAATTGTCTCATAGATTTCTCTATATTGGTCCCCTGAATATTCTGCCAACATGAAGGAAGCTCTAATATGATCATCCAATTTTTTATTGATTAACATGCTGTTTATCTCTGATTTAACCAAATATTTTTGCTCCAGGTATTCAATTGTAGGAAGTTCGTGTCTCTTACAAAATGATTCAGGTATTGTGGAATACTTTATTAGAATGGCTTTCGGAATTGTGGGATGCCGTTTGGTTGTCCACCTGTTCGGAATCTTTTTATTAAGGTTCAAATTATTATATATTGTCTGTTGAGGGATATCATGCATATGCAAAAATTTACAAGTGATATAAAAATCACTTCCAATCAACGCTATCTCAGATTCGATGTTTTTCATCGTACTAAGTTTATCTATTAAAATGTGAAGAGCTATTCGATGGTGGGAGTTTGAATAGCTAACTACGTTATACTTTGGAATGCATAAATAAAAGTAGTTTATCCTAATGGTTAATGGATATAAAACATTGATTTTGAATAAACAATATATCAACCGAATTTATTAACAATGTTGATAGTGAATGAGTCACTTTTATACTCCATAATCTAAATTACAAATGGTAAAAATGTTCGGTAAATAGAAAACTAAAACAAGTAAATTACATGCTTTTTAATCAATAAACACCGGTAAATATATCAAGACAGTAATCGATATATCTCTCCCAATATCAGTATCTTACAATAAATATAAAATCCTCCATTAATTGAGAAAAGAAGGTTTTATCTTCTAAAAATCATTTTTTAATTGAGAGACATTTACTTAGTCTTTTATTTAGTAATTGCTTATTTTACAGATATATGTGTAAATTACATTCTGAAATGTCAGTCACTATTTAATTTGTGTTTGACATATGTTTTTTTGTAAATAGAATTATGTTTTTTGATGTCGCGTGTAAAACCGATTGACTTCTATGCAGTAACTGAGGTAATTTCTAATTTTGACTTAGATTCAGACTTGTTTTTCTTACTATTTTCTTTTTCAAGCTGTTTCTCTAAGTCTAATAACATTAAATAGTCTTTAATTCTGTTCACTAAAATTCTATAATCATTTACATGTCGATGTGCTCTTACAAAACCTTCATCTTCTATTCCGTAAGATTTAACTATTGCTGCTATTTCTCTTATTGTGGGAGCTTTAAGACATTGCCATGAGTTTATTCTGCTATATACCTCCGGTATGCCAACTCTGTTTTGTTCTGTCCAATGCTCTAAGTTGGACTTAAAATAATCAACCCCTGCTAGAACAATTCCAGTACTGAATAAAGTCAAATCCCTAAATTCATGCATATACTCAAGCATTGGAGGGCTAAATTTCCCTGCTTCATCAATAATTAGAAGTTTATTATATTGTTCACTATTAAATAGTTCTGCAGCATTATAAATACAGCGGTTTAGATTCATTGTTGAAGTATATTTTTCGTCCCCATATATATTCAGTATGGTTGAAAAGAATATTTTTGGACTCATACTCTTTTGCGCCTTGATTATTACTGTATTCTCCTGAAACTCCTTTTTAAATGATCCTAGAGCTGTTGTTTTACCATATCCAGGTGCTCCAATTATCGCAATCATTTTTTGATTTACAAGGGCATCTTTACATGTATTGAAAATAGTAACATAGTTATCTGTTTGGAGGATTGGATCTTTTTTTAGTTTCATATTTAGACGATTTTAAGATTTCCTTTATCAGTGTATATATCATTTATTTTTGCCAGAATATTATCTTTATAAGAGTCCTTTTTCTCTTTGTTTTCCTTATTCTTTCCTTGAGAGATCATTTTTTCAAAATATTCATCTTCAGCCATTTCTTTTTCACGTTTTAAGGAATGAGTGAAGGCTGATATTTCCAAGGGTAAATTGTTTATATACATATCTGTTTCACTTATTATATCTTCATAACGACTTTTCATCTTCTCTTTAAGGAGATTAATTCTTTTGTTATGTATGGCCAATCTTCTATTATCTTCTACCGATCTATATTCCGGTATCTTAGGAATTGGATTAAACCGCTTAACCTTTCGGATGTATTTTTCTTTCATATTAAACAGGTAGATCTCATCCAAACTTTTTCTATTATACCTGACCAAAACCTTTTTGTTCCTATAGCTAACCATAAAATTCTCATCATATACAATATATATGTACTGTTCATTCTCTATCTGAAAAATTATAGTTGATTTTTGAACTGTTATTTCTTTATAGTCCCAGAAAAACTGTATGATATGTATTCTATTTAGTTTTTTAGCATAATCTGAATTGTAATCTTCTCCAAATCGTCTTTTATTCCTATTATAAACCCTGGTATTGTATTTTGAAATAAGAGAGGATAAGAGATCAATTAATTCATCTTTCGTTCGGGAAATTTTGCTATTGGTTGCTTTCATCAATTCTTCTGGTGATGGTTTACCATTTATATTATTTGAAGTAACGCCATCTCCAAGATAACCATCTATTGGTTTACAGTAACTTTCTTGAAAAACTCCAAAGAATCGTTCTACAACACCATTATCACGTGAGTTCCCCACTTTAATAGCTCTCCAATTTACTCCCATAAGGTTGGTCTTTACCTTGAAAATTGTCATTTCTTTTGAATTAAGAGCACTACTATTATCATGAATAATATGTTTAGGTAAATACATTGTTCTTTCGCAAGCCATTTCAAAAGCATTTAGTACTGCTTTAGTATTTTCTGATTGTGCAAAAGAATATCCAACAACCTTTTTACTCATCACATCCATAACAACAAACATGTATAGGAAATTCCAATTTTTCTTCTCCGTTTTGTAGATGAATTGACACCTTGTACCATCTAAAGCCCATAATTGACCAGGCTTATCTGGAGAAGAAAAATATGCATGCGGAAATAGATGTCCTTCAGCGTATTTAATGCCATACCTATTAGTCATAGCTTCGTTTTTTATCCTATCATCTCCAATCAATTTGTAAATGTAAGATTGTGATATCTGTTTGCGATTCTGCCTGATGAGATATTCATTTACTAAATCCAGAATTTGGATTCCATTCAGTTTTTTTGGGCTATTTAGATATCTCATTATTAGCTTGTCCACATCATCCTGTACTCTTTTTGCATTACTGATTTTATCCCTGAGCCCATGCAATATAGCCTCCTCAATTGTACTTGATTCTTTTACAAATCTTAGTTTGTTACCGAGAGATGTGCAACTCGAAATTTTAAATACAAGATCATTATATCCTTTTAAAGCCTCATATATCTCCTTTATCAAATATTTGGAATTCTTTAAGCTTATACAAGCATCTATGATTGCATGAGTCTTACAATGCTTCATAATAGCTTCATCATGGAATAGATACTTTGAATATGTAGGACGAAATTCTTCACAATTTGCAACTCTAACAGAAAGTACAGTTTTAATAGATTTAACACTATTTTCAAACTTTTTCCTTCTATCTTCTAACCTCTCTTGTTCCAAGATTTCTATTAAGGATTCATATGATGGTAGTTTATATTTTTCAAAAAGATAGCCTGGTACAGTACTATAATAAATCCATGTAAATTTTTGATTAATTGAAATATCCTTAACATCCCATAACTTGTAATCCCATTGATGTTTGCTTATTCCATTATAGATACTTGATTCGGGAACACCATGGTATATTAAGAGTTTTGGCCTCACAAAAAGCTGATGCCGGGAATAATAAGCGTTTTCTCTATAAAAACCCATAATAATAATCTTAATTATATCTATAATAGATAAATCTATTTAACTATGAGAGTAAAACTTTTATGAGAAAACCACACACAAACCATTAGGCTTGCATGAAATTTTGAGAAGTATTTGAGATATTAAATTTATTAATTAACTGGAATTTATGTCAACAAAGGAATGATGTAGTAATGAACATTTAATCAACAATATTATGTAGATAAAACTCAGATATTTAAATATTTTGGGTAGAAAACGGCTTTTTTTTATTGCAAACTAGTCAGGAATAACAAATTTTAAAAATACCTATCACATTAAATATCAATAATGTATGATTTTCAGATAAACATAATTTAATTTACAATACTGTACATAATAGCAAAATACCATATTTTAATTTACAATTATACTACCTAGTAAAAGCATTTTATATCAGCACAATAAGTGCTTTTTTATTATTCCTAAAAAACATAATTTTAATTGTGTTTGACACAGGGGGAAATTGGATGGAGCTTTCTGGACAAAAAATATATGGCCCTTACAGATGATTTTGTTATAACATCAAGTGCAACTATATTTTCAATTAATGTGAAATATGTTTCGTTTTGTAATCATAACTATTAAAATTATCAGAAACAGTATTATTGATAAGAATGATATTAATATTAAAATCTGTCCAAGATAATAAATGAAATATGG
>Ga0307422_1001552_pt1 | contig 11922 bp, 8 predicted proteins | sample SalMarWE160290MG_FD_202153 | JGI IMG/M metagenome (GOLD analysis project Ga0307422, IMG submission 202153) | Salt marsh sediment microbial communities from the Plum Island Ecosystem LTER, Massachusetts, United States - WE1602-90 | ecosystem: Environmental > Aquatic > Marine > Intertidal zone >...
CTGCAGCTGCGACGGATGCCGCAAGGAGGATTTAACGCGAGCCAAAATTTGATCCCTGTCAGAGTTCATACCATCTCCTTAAACCTATTGCGAAATCCTTTTATGTCAAAGCGCCCTAATGCGCGTTCCTTCCCGTACCCGGGGACGGGGAAAGCTCTCTTGCCGGGCATCAGCTGCTGGAATTTGCCCGGGAACCAGGTAAAAATCCGATACCAGCGCGGGTGGGCGGCCAAAAAGCCGAACATCCACATGGCCAACCTTTCCCATTTCATGGAATAGCCCGCATCCACCACGCGGTTTCGCAATTTGAGCAGGTGGTGCGGAATATTGATGCGCATGGGACAAATTTCAAAGCAGGCGCCGCAAAGGCTCGAAAGAAACGGCGCGTACCGGCCCGTTGAAATGCCGAGCATTTGCGGCAGCAGGGAGATGCCGATGGGACCCATATAAACCCACCCGTAGGCATGGCCGCCCACTTGTTGGTATATGGGGCAAACGTTCAGACACGCGCCGCAGCGGATGCAAAACAGCGTTTCTCGAAGCTGCGGATCGGCAAGGATTTCGGATCTGCCGTTGTCGAGCATTACCAAGTGAACTTCTTCCGGTCCTTCGCCCGACTTTTGCCTTGTCGGGCCCCCGATAAAATTTACGTAACTGCCGGCTTTCTGCCCTGTCGCGCTGACCGGCAGCATTCTTAGAAATGTCGCGAGATCGGACAAGCGGGGAATTATTTTTTCAATGCCCATCACCGCCAAATGGATGCGGGGCAAAGACACAGCCAAGTGCGCGTTGGCTTCATTTTCCACCACGCAAAAACTGCCCGAATCGGCCATGGCGAAATTGACGCCGGAGATCCCCATGTCGGCATTAAGAAACTTTTCGCGCAAAACCCTGCGCGCAATTTGCAGCAATTCGTGCGGATCCTCGCTGTATTCGACGCCCAGCTTCTCGCGAAATATGCTCCCCACATCCTGGCGGGTTAGATGAAGAGCCGGCGCCGTCAGATGCGAGGGGATCTGACCCAATAATTGCACAATGTATTCGCCTAAATCGGTTTCCAGAACCTCAAGGCCCGCCTCGCCGAGAAAGCTGTTTAGATGGATTTCTTCGGTGGTCAGGGATTTCGATTTGACGATCAGTTTGACCTTGTTGCGCTCGATGATGTCCATGACGATTTTGCGGGCCGCCGCCGTGTCCTGCGCCCAATGAACTTGAATGCCGTTTTCCCGGCAGCGCGATTCGAATTGCACCAGGTATTGATCCAAGTGTTCGATGACGTCCCGCTTGATACCGTAGGCATTCCAACGCAGGCTTTCCCAGCAGGGGATATATTGCATTTTATCGAGGCGCTTCTGCAGCGCGGTTTGCGTGGCTTTATCGACGGCATTTTTTAAGTGCTGATCGAGCAAGGCCGATCTAACGTACTCTTTTGTTTTTCTCGGATTAAGTTCCATAAAAACTCCGTTGGAGCCTGATTTAGATTTTATTAATCTGCCGTCCGTCTTCAGCGATTCATCGCCGTTTGCCGCGACGGGAAATGAAGTCTGACAGCGTTGACTTTTCCAGAGGGATTGCTAAAGCCTCAAACTGGCAGCCAGTAATTCGGTGATGTGCATGGCGCGCGGCTTCATCCTGTGCTTTTCAAGATAGCCCTGAATGTTCATCAGGCAGCTGGAATCGGCGCCGATCACGTACTCCGCGCGGCTTTCGTCGATGTAACGGCATTTGCGCGCCACCATAGCGACGGACAATTCCGGAAATTTATATGAAAAAGTCCCGCCGAATCCGCAGCAGGTGTCGGATTTTTCCATTTCGACAAACTCGATGTCGCCGATACCCCGAATCAGCTTGCGGGGCTGTTCCTTCACTTTCAATTCGCGCAGCAAATGGCAGGAATCGTGGTAGGTAACCCGGTGAGGGAATGAACCTCCCAGGGCGTCCACTTTAGCGACATCGACCATGAATTCGGTGAATTCAAAAATGCGTTTGCTTAGGTCTTCCAACTCTCTCCTTTTTTCCGGCTTTAAATCCAATTGATGATAAAAAACGCGCACCATGGCGGTACAGGAGCCGGAAGGAGCAACGACGATTTCTTTGTCCTTGAATAAATCGATGAAACGTTCGGCAACCGGGATGATTTGCTTGCGATAACCGGAATTAAAGGCGGGCTGCCCGCAGCAGGTCTGATTCTCCACATAGTCGATTTCCGCCCCGATGTATTTGAGCACTTTTACCATGGCCAGTCCCGACTCCGGAAACATATGTTCCGTGAGACAGGGTATAAATAGAGATACTTTCATAAGCTCCTCAATCTGTATAAGAATAAACCCGCCGCGCATCGCGAAGGCATTCTCATGCCGGTGCCTTGCGGACGGCAACAACCGGCCGGGGCCGCATCCCGGACGCAATAACGGCCGACTCCATGTTTGAGATCGAATTCCCGGGGGGGGTAGATCCTTGAGAAGGCCTCAACAAAACATGATATCACGTCATCTTTGGGCAGAGCCCGATTTTAAAAATAGCGATAGACTGCGTTTTTATCAAATTGAAGATTAGGCCGGCTTTTTTATGAATCATCCGGGTCGGCGATAAAAATTTTAAAAGCCGGCGGCGAGGCCTTTGTGTCCCTCTTTTTCCCGAGCATGTTCTTTCGATTTATGAAAAGCTGCGCTAATGTATCGAGCTATGGAGGCGGCAATAGCGACTGCAGCCCTATGAAACCGGGAATCCCCATCAACCGAAGAGAATTTCTTCTTTCTTCCGGCTGCGGCATCGCGGCGCTGCCTTTGATGCCGCGAACGCCCTGCGCGGGATGGGAGCGCGTCCCCGCAATTCTTGAACGCATCCGGCCGCCGCAATTTCCCGATCGTGTTTTTGACATCTCCCGGTACGGGGCGGCAGGCGACGGGATCAAGGACTGCAGCGAGGCCTTCCTTCGGGCAATCCACGCATGCAGCCGGGCGGGAGGAGGCCATGTCCTTGTCCCGGCGGGCGATTTTCTGACCGGCGCGATCCATCTTCGCAGCAATGTTGATCTTCACCTTTTGGAAGGAGCGACTCTCCGGTTTATCCGCGATCCGCTCCGTTACCTTCCCCCGGTTTATACTCGATGGGAGGGCGTGGAGTGCATGAGTTATTCACCCTTCATCTACGCCTTCGACCAGAAAAATATCGCCGTAACCGGAGCCGGCACCCTGGACGGCCAGGCGGACAAGGAGCATTGGTGGCCCTGGACCGGAAGCAGTTTCTTCGGGGGCAGCCGTGAAAGGCCCAATCAAGCGCCGGCCCGGATGAAGCTTTTCTCAATGGGCGAAAACGACGTCCCGGTCCGGGACCGCATATTCGGCGGAGGCAGCTGCCTGAGGCCGAATTTCGTCCAGTTCTATCGCTGCCGAAACATATTGGTGGAAGGCGTGACCATCCGCAATTCCCCGATGTGGCAGATCCATCCCGTGCTGTGCAGCAACGTCACGGTGCGGGGCGCGTCCCTCTTCAGCCACGGCCCCAACAACGACGGCTGCAATCCGGAATCGAGCCGCGATGTGCTCATCGAAGACTGCTTTTTCGATACGGGGGACGACTGCGTTGCCGTCAAATCGGGCCGCAACCGCGACGGCCGGCGCATCGGGATTCCTTCGGAGAATATCATCGTGCGGCATTGCCGCATGAAGGACGGCCACGGAGGCGTAACGATAGGAAGCGAAGCGTCCGGCGGCGTGCGCAATGTCTTCGCGGAAGACTGCCTCATGGACAGCCCCAATCTCGAAAGGGCGCTGCGCCTCAAGACAAATTCCGTGCGCGGCGGCTTCATTGAGGACGTCTTCATGCGCAATGTAAAGGTCGGAGAGGTATCCGACGCGGTGCTGCGCATCAACCTATTCTATGAAGAAGGAGACGCCGGACGCTTCCCTCCCACAGTCCGCAACATCGAAATGAGCCGTGTCACGAGCGAAAAAAGCAAATATGCTCTCTATCTGCGCGGCTATAAGCACGCCCCGCTGCGCAACATCCGCATTTCCAAATGCTCGTTTGAAAATACATCTCATCCCGATGTAATCGAAAACGTGGACGGGCTGATTTTCGATTGAGGAACGCCCGCGATTCCGCGGCGCGTTTTCATTCCGGTTTCAGATGCAGATCCATGAAATCCAGATAAACGTCCCAATCCGAAGTCCCATCGGCCGCCTGCATGCCGTGGCCTCCCTTGTGCATATAGAAGCCGATATCGTGGAGAATCGGCTGGCCGCTTTCAGAAATCCGGTCCGTGCCGAGGCCCTTTTTGCCGAACAACTCGTACACCGGTTCGGCGGCGACGGCCGCCTTGAACTCGCCCATCGGGTCCGACCACTTGTCGGTGTCGCCGGTTTGCAGAAGCACAGGGCGCGGAGCCATGAGCGCGATCAGCAGGTGGGCGTCCATCGGGGCTGAATCCGGTTCATCGCCCCATTTGGCGTAATGGCCGCAAAACTGGTATCCGTAGCGCTGGGGCAGCGTAATCAGCTTGATGGTTTCGCCGTAGCTGCGCCGGCTGAGCGCCGCCCCGCCCTGGCCGGAGCAGCTCGGAATGGCCATGGCAAAACGCGGGTCTCCGGCCGCCGTCCACAGCGCGGTTTTCCCCAGTCGGGAAACGCCGGTGACAACCACGCGCTTGGCGTCTATTCCCGGATCCGTCTCAAAATAATCCATGGCCCGGCTCAATCCCCATGCCCATGCCGCAATGGCGCCCCATTCGTCCGGGGCCGGCGCGGTTTGGCCGGGCTTCAAGTATTGACTGCGAATACCATGGGGCAGGCCTTCCTTGAAATCCGGTTCGATGTCTCCGTAGTAAACCGTGGCAAATCCGTAGCCGCGTTCAATAAACTGCAGCACGTCAATCTTAGGGAACGGGGACTCATGGCCTGCGGCGACCCTCTGTTTTTCCATGTTCCAGACTTTGCCTTCTCTCACGCCGGGATCGCTCACCATCTGGCAATTGGGCATAAAGCCGATATTCAGCAGCAGCGGCGCCGGCTTCCCGCCTTTTGCCGGCAGATAGATCAGCAAGTCCGCCACCGGACCTTTCCCGAAGCTCATGGCGACCTGCCTGCGCAGCGCTTTTCCTTCGAAGACCGGAGTCCCTTTGTCGAACACCGTAAAACTTACATCCTTTGGATTCCCCAGCGCCCGGCCGAACTGGTTATTCTCAAAAAGCCGCAAAATTTCCGGGCGTCTCTGTTCAATCCAGGTTTTCGTGTCCGCAACTTTTTTGCCGTTCAGGAGCACGAGCGGGTCCGGCAGCGTGTATCGGGGGACATCGGCCTCGGTGTAATTAATTACAATGCCTTCGCGTTCCTCGTCGGGCCAGTCCCGGATTTGTGCTTCAGCGGCTGTGGACGCCAGTCCCAAAACAAGCGTTAAGAAGAAAACACCTTGGCGGCGCTTCATAGGATTTTGCACCTCCGAATGAGTTGGGTCTCTCATAACGGGCAAGTTTAGCATATCCGGCCCCCCTCCAGGCGGCAACATTCTTTGCGAAGACAGCAAATCTGCGGGGAGGCAAAGCCGTGCACATTTTTCTGCTACAGGTCCCGCACTGTTATAGAATGCCCTCCGGAAATAAAGCACGGTTCTCCTCTAACCCATTTTTCACTGAAAGGCTTGAGCCATGATCCGGCATCTCAAACTTCTTAGGAAAGCAGTCCAAGAGAATCCCGGCAGATTCAGTTTGATCAAACTATGTCCCGCGCTGGCTCTTTCTTTAACAATTGCCGCGCTCGGCCCCGCGGTGTCTTCCTGCGGGAAGCAGAATGCCGCTCCGGCAGAGGGAAGCTACCCTATAACTCCTGTTGAGATTCGCAACGTAAGGCTCACCGACCGGTTCTGGCTTCCGATTGTTCGGCGAATTCAGGAAAAAACTATTCCCTATGCCCTCGAAAAATGCGAGGAAGAGGGCCGGCTGGATAATTTCCTCATTGCGGGCGGACAAATGGAAGGAGAAGTCAGGGGCCGGATGCCGTTTGACGACACGGATGTCTATAAAATCATCGAAGGCGCCTCCATTTCGCTCATCAGCGCTCCCAACTCGGATCTGGAGCAGCGGCTGGACAAACTGATTGAAATTATCGCCAAAGGGCAGGAGGCCGACGGATACCTGACGACCTGGCGGACCATCAATCCCCAAAAGCCGCCTTCCCCCTGGGTCAAGGTGGTCGAAGGCCGGCGGTGGGAATCGCTGGAAGCCAGCCACGAGCTGTACAACGCCGGGCATTTATATGAAGCCGCCTATGCGCATTACAAAGCAACCGGAAAAACAAATTTCCTGGAGATTGCCTATCGAAATGCCGACCTTGTCGCTGAAACATTTGGAGACGGGGAAGGCCGGATAGCGGCGGTCCCGGGGCATCAGATCATCGAAACAGGACTGATCAAATTGTATTATGCATCGGGGAAGGAAGAATATTTAAAGCTCGCCAAATACTTTCTCGACCACCGCGGCAGGCCGGAGCATCACAAAATCAGCGATGATTATTTATCCGCCGCATACGCCCAGGACCATCTGCCCGTGATCGAACAGGAGGAGGTCATGGGCCACGCTGTCCGGGCCGTGTACATGTATGCCGCGATGACGGACATTGCCGTGCTGATGAAGGATGCGGCCTATGAAGGGGCCGTGGATAAGCTGTGGCGGAATATGGTGGGAAAAAAGATTTACCTCACCGGCGGCATCGGAGCGAAACACGAAGGGGAAGCCTTCGGCGCGAATTACGAGCTGCCCAACCTTACGGCCTACAACGAGACGTGCGCCGCAATCGGGAGCGTGTACTGGAACCACCGCTTGCACAGCAAAACCGGCCGCGTCGAGTATCTGGATGTCATGGAGAGGACGCTTTACAACGGCCTTCTGTCGGGATTGTCGCTGGACGGCACCCATTTCTTTTACCCGAATCCGCTCGAATCCGACGGCAAGTACCCTTTCAATCAGGGAGCGCTCACGAGGAAGGAATGGTTCGACTGTTCCTGCTGCCCGACCAATCTGATTCGATTTATCCCCTCGGTAATCGGGCTGTTGTATTCCAAATCGGCGGACACATTGTACGTGAATCTTTACGCAAGCAGCGAGGCCCGTGTGCCGCTCGAAAATACCACGTTGGAAATCCGGCAGGAAACGCAATATCCCTGGAACGGAGCCGTAAATATCCGCGTGTCTTCAAGCAAGGACGCGCCCGCAGCGATTAAATTGAGAATTCCGTCCTGGGCGTGTAATGAGGTTCTGCCCGGCGGTTTGTATGCCTATCTCGATGAAAAACCGGACGATCCGGTTGTCGCCATTAACGGCGAAACCATCGAGGCTTCAGTGAACGAGGGGTATCTGACGCTCGAAAGAATCTGGAAACAGGACACAATAAGCCTGCAATTCCCTATGGCTGTGCGGAAAGTTGCCGCGGATTCAAAGGTATCTGAAAATCTGGGGAAAATCGCCCTTGAATACGGCCCGCTTGTCTATGCTTTTGAACAGGCGGATCAAAGATTTGATCTGGATAAACTCCGGATTGCTCCATCGGCCCGCTTCAATCCGAAAATGGAAGAGGAGCTGCTGGGCGGCGTGGTTACCCTGACCAATGAAAATGCAAAAGCCGTCCCCTACTACAGCTGGTCCAACAGGGGCATGGGCAAGATGAAAGTCTGGGTTCCCGTTGCGGACCAATAGAGGCCGCCTTTGCATTTCCACATAGGGGGATGCGCGCGGCATTCCGCGGTGGACGCAGCCTACTCCCGCGGTCCGCGTCCGCTACCAGCAGGGATTCTCAGACGGCCCGATCCATTCGGCCACCGACTCGTTGTAAATGACCCGCTTGCTGAACAGCCACTGCCCGTCCACCTTGACCAGTTCGTCCTCGTAATGCCCGTAGGAATCGATTTGGGCCTTTCGCTCGGGATTATTGTTCCCGTAGTGGAACCAGTAGGCTCTTCCGACAGCCTTGTCTCCGTCGATTTTCAGGACAATATTGGTGATGTTGTGCCGCCCTGTTGCGGGATACGGTCCTTCGTCATTCTCCGGGGACGGCTTGAAAACAGGCCTAGCTTCTTCCATTTTTTTGCGAATCTCGTCGCGCCCCTTGGCCTGATAATCGATGATATCCAGCACGCCGTCTTCGGTGAAAGTCGATACGTAGGTATCGAGATCGAAGGAATCCAAGGCAAATAGATAACGCGCCTGAAGATTTTCGATCTGCGCGCGGTCTTCACCGTAGCTGCTCGTATTCATTTCGGCGGGCGCGCAGGATGCGGCGAGCATCCATGATACTGCCGCAACAGCGCCCAATAGCGTTCCCGTCCATTGTCGCATTTTGTTCCCCCCTGATTTATCGGTTCGTTGATTTTCGTTCCGGCATCATCACGCCGGGATTCTATTCCCACCCGCTTTTGGTGCCGTAGGGCAAAACCAGCCCGGTTGCCTCGATGTCGTAAATCCTGCCCCTTTTAATTTTGAAGAAGTGCATGGCCGGCATATTGAAGAGGCCCTGATAGGACGGCACGCTTTCCAATCCCGGAATTCCCTTGAGCTTCATCGTTTTGAGTTTGCTGTCGTGATAGAAATTGGAAAAGCCCACCGCCAGGCCCTTCTTTTCATCGATTACAAGCAGCCGCCGGTTTTTTATGTCGGAGATATAGGCCCACACGCCGGCGCTGATCTGCTCTTCGCACGTATTGGGGGCGGCGGCCAGAGCCATGCCCAGTTTCGCCATCTCGGAATCGAACTCGCCCGGCGGGGGAAACTGCGGCTTCCCCTCGGCCGCCTTTGGTTTGGGCGCCTCCCGTCTGCCCCCCACGGAAGTGGAGCCGTTCTCGCGGCGTTCGCATTCTTCGGCAAACGGCGCCAGCGTGCCGTCTTCGCCCGTAAGCGCGTCATAGTAGGAGAGGCCGATGTCGAGCATTTGCGCGCGCGGAGTCCGGTCTTCCGGCGCCAGGTCTGCAATCAGGCCGGGACGCGGCTTCTGAAGGTTCGGCATCGCATAGGCCAGGTCTTCCCGAACCGCATGATGCTCGGCTTCGGAGATTTTCCCGCGCCGCAGCGCCAGGCGGACGCCCAGCAGGATATCCTCCTTGTTGTTTTCCTTCATCATGACGAGACAGGCAACCTGCTGCATGACCGGATCCGCGGCGTAGATCTGGAATTCCGACGGGCCTCCCGAAGCAGTCACCCACAGGCCGTCTCCGACGGGAATATTCGCGGTGTTCTCGGTGAATTTGACATCCCTGTCAAACGGCACCGCGCTCGGATCGTGAGCGACCAGGGCCGCCAGGTAGTCCTTCATGAGGTCGACCAGGCACTGCCGGTCGCAGGTTTGCGCCGCTTGCAGCAGAGCGGGAGCAATTAAGAAAGATATAAGCATCCATGCGATCCCCAAACGCTTCATTTTCATTCCGGCTATCTCCCCTGAATATTTTGGAAATTATTGACAGCACCGCCATGCGGCTGTCACTGCAAATCGTCCGTATTGGATCCGCCCCTATCGAATGCTTTGTATCCGATCCGACATCCCTTGCTCGTAAGTGCTCCACCCGGAATTCATTCCGTAAGCGCACCGATGAAAGATGGCTTCAATCCTGCGGATGTTTCCTTTTTCAATTTTAAACAGCTCCGCCAGCTGCCAGGTCCAGTTCAGGGCGTCATGATCGAAGAAACCGAAAGCGAAGACGATACCCCGCTCGCGATCCACGGCTACAAAACGGCGGTCGCGGATTCTCGTCACAAAATTGAGAAGGCCGGATTCAAACTGCTCCTTGCAGCTCCATGAAGACGAATACATTGTCGCCGTTTTCGGATCCGGCCGCTCCCGGCCTTCCGGGACGGGAACATTTGTAGCGGGCTGGCCGTTTTCAACGCGGTGGCAGTCGTCGGTAAACGGATAATATCCCTTTCCGTCGTTCTTCTGCATTCCCGAAAAGTAATAATTTGCCGTCCTGATCATTTCCTCCCGCGAGGGCCGTTCCGCTTCCGGAATCACTTCGCGGTATACCTCATGCGGCGCTCCCATCTTTTCGACGTGCGCGCCCGCCGACGGCGTGTTGGGCGCCGCCATTATTTCGCTGTCCGGACGAATGACAACCTGCTCCGCCTCCGTAATCAGGCCGTCCGCTGTTTTCAGCCGAATCGCAACCGCCGACAGCGCGCCCTCGCCCTGTTCGCCGGCGCCTCCTTCACGGACCGTCCCCAGAAAAGCAACTTGCTGCGTCTCCACATCGGGGACATAAAACTTATAGCTCCCCTTGCCGGTCATGCTGAACCACAGGCCTTCATTCCCCAACGGCAGCCTCACGCCGTTTTCGGTAAATTTGCAGTCCCGGGAAAAAAGCTCGAGGCTTGGATTGTTATCGAGCATTGCATCCATATATCGGTCGATGTAATTCTCCAGACAGGCGCGGTCGCATGCGCTTTGGCCCGTATTCTGGGCAGCTGCGGCCGGCAGTAATGCCAGGACAGCAGCCGCCACGAAAAACCTCTTTCGCATAATGCTTCTCCTCGCTCTAAAAAAAGCAACACAGCAGCTTCCGTGATTTTTACGGAGCATCCCAATAGAAGATACAAAGCTCCAGGAGCTTGTCCCGGAATCAGCGCGTGCCGCGCGCTACGCCCATGATTTAAGAGCGGCGGCCCGCTCTCCGGCGATGCGGCCGAAGACGATGCATTCCAGGACGTTGCCGCCGCCCTGGTAGTGGTAACTGTATATGGATCCAAGCTCGCCGGCTGAATAGAGCCTGGGAATCGGCTTGCGGTCCGTGTCCAGCACCTGGGATTTGCTGTTGCGGCGCGGACCTCCCTGGGTGTTGGTGAAGGCCGGAACAAACTCGGCCGCATAAAACGGAGGAGTTTGAATGGGCGCCATCTTTTTGGGATCCCGGCCGAATTCCGAATCCTTTCCTTGCGCGCACGATTTATTCCATGCGCTCACGGTTTTTTCGAGGGTCTCGGGATTTTTGCCCATTTTCGAGGCCAACTCCTTTAACGTATTGCCCTTTAAAATCCAGCCTTTTTCGATTTCCGCGCTGCTGTCGGCGCTCCACTTGTACTTCTCGATCGTCGAGAACCAGCAGAAGAAATATTCCGGCGGGTAAAGGGGTCCGCTCTTTCTCATGGTCTCGTCGAAGACGCAATGCACGGGCAGGGGCGTAGGGACATGGATATAAATTCCGTGATAAGGTATCTTGCCGTGTTTCGTGAAGTAGGCTTCGTTGGTAAATCGGGTCGCGTCCTTCGCGATCCAGATCCAGCCGTTTCCCGGAGGAGAAAAGTTGTAGCCGAATGCCCAATCCTTGTCGGGAATCCTGAAATTGAAGTCCGGACCCGCTTGGTTGTTCATGTGCCAGAGATCCGCGCCGACGGCCATCGCCATCCGGATTCCGTCCCCGGTGTTGTAAGGACTGCCCTTCGGATACCCGCAAGGCATTCCGAGGTAATCCCGGATCATCTCCTGGTTGTTTTCAAAACCCCCGGTGCACAGGACGACCGCTTTCTTCGCCTTCACGTAGATTTTCTTCCCGTGATCTTCCGCGACCGCGCCCCGTATCTCTCCGGTTTCGAAGTCCCGGATTAGTTCCACCGCGGGCGTCTCATACCGAACCCGGATGCTTCTCTTGCGGGCGTTTTCCATAAGCAGAAGCCAGAGCCGTTCATATCCGTTGCCGAGCTTGGACCAGCAGACATTTCCGGCGCCGCCCGGGAATTCCGGGTATTCTCCCGGCGTCGGTATCGTCCTCATATCCGCGCCCATTTCTGCAAGCCATTCCGTCACATGAATCGAGTGTTTGTGGAAGACTTCAGTGATGTCGTCCGGAATGGGGAAGCCGTCGCTCATCGCTTTTTGATATTGGACGCTTTTGTCGAAATCGGAGGGACACCAGTAACCCTGGCCGCTTACCCGTGTATTTCCGCCGGCATGA
>Ga0307422_1001553_pt1 | contig 11914 bp, 9 predicted proteins | sample SalMarWE160290MG_FD_202153 | JGI IMG/M metagenome (GOLD analysis project Ga0307422, IMG submission 202153) | Salt marsh sediment microbial communities from the Plum Island Ecosystem LTER, Massachusetts, United States - WE1602-90 | ecosystem: Environmental > Aquatic > Marine > Intertidal zone >...
TCTGCAACTTTTTGTATTTCGATAAAATGATTGCCGGACCCCAGCGTGCCGAGTTGTTGCTGTCCGCGTTCTAAAGCTCTACTGGAAATAATTTCTGGATCTGCCCCATCGATTTTACCATTTTCTTCGGTATATTCAAGGTCTTCCTTCCAGCCGAAACCGTTTTTTACCGCCCATGAAGAACCTTCGTTAAGAACTCTTTTTAATATAGAAAAAGAAAGTTTAATATCACTTTTAGAGCCTACACCGCACGGTACAGCTGAATATATTTTATTGGTAAGAAGTTCTTTATTTCCTCCATTTAAGTCGGAGCTTTTTAGGTTCGTCCTTATTACCCTTACACCGCAATTAGAAACCACAACGCCATTTGCGACAAAATTATGATGTTCATTTTTAACAGTAAAATCGTATACAAGGTCATTATGTTCAATTTTCTGTATCTCTAAAATTTTATCATAAACTAATTCTTCATCGGTAAATCTTTCTAAAAACTGCTCAAATTTAATAAATCCTTTTGGTGGTCTTGCTTTATCAGTCTTACCATATAAGCTTCTCTCGATAAATCTTTTATTTACTATAACTCCATATTCTTCAAAAATTTCGTTTCTATTACGCCATTTTTTTTCTGTTTTTATTTTAGCTCTAAGTTCTTCCCTTTCTTGTATAATCTTGTATTTCAACTTTAGATATATAATTCCTGCGATTGCTAGTTTCTTCCTTTTTCTGTTATATTCAAAGTTAATTTTCCTCCATAAATTGAGCAGATTTTTAGTGCCGCCATAAATCAATAATCTAAATATCGTTTTATTTTCTGTTTCGGAAGCCTTTTTTATAGTAGAATTTATATCGAACTCTTTAAGAAGTGCTTTTAGTTCTTTTAGAAATCTAAAATCATTTTTTGGTTTTCGTCTTGATAATTTTATTTCGGGCATATAAAAATTGTGAGGACTCGAAACACCAGGTTTTGACATTTCTGCCCCGAAATAAGAAGCTATAAACAATCTTTTCATCCATAAGGGCAATTTAAAAACCCACGAAGGAATCTTAAAATCTGCTTCAGTTTTATTTCCTTTTGGATAACCCATAGCCCATAAAAGATGGACTAAACTTCTTGCAGAAATTTTTAAAGATGACTCGGTAGTTTCAAAATTATACCCCTTAAAATCGTGAAGACGTTTCCTTTCGTAAATGCTACAATTGTACCCGATAAGTCTTACATCCTCTCTTATTTGTTTTAAATCTTCCTTTTTTCCATAAAATATGGTATTTTTATCATATATATTCCCATCTCCCATAAGATATCCCAAAATTTTTAACAAATAAGGTAATTTTGGATTATTTGATTTTAAGGGCAAAAGATTCCTCTTTGACAATTCTTTTTTTATTCCATCATTGAAGTCTACTTCCGATAATATTTCAAAAGTTTGAGGTTTTTTATACTCAACTCCTTCAAAAGGATGAACAGCTACTTCATGCCCGATACAGAGATCCTCGCAGGGTACCATACCTTTTCTTGTAAGTATTGGATGGTCAGGTGATGCAGATATTTGAAGTCCAGACGCTATTTTTATTTTATAAAGAAATTTTTCTTCTTTCTGCAAAGTTAAAATAACATCTGTTGGTTTAGAAGTTTTATCGTTAATTACAATTACTTTGTCATCAGTTGTGACTTCGTTAATTTTTTTTCGATATCCAAGAGAAGTTAAAACTGAGGTATCCGCAGGAAGGCAATTGATGTCATAGCCGACACCACCGGGTGAAATAACACCATCCTCGATATCCATTGCGGCTACTCCCCCTATCGGAAAACCGTACCCCAAATGTATGTCGGGCATCGCAAAGGAATATTTTTGTATTCCCGGCAAATGAGCAACATTACGTACCTGATTAATCGAATTATCTGACTGCATAGCCTGGTATAGTTTATCAGACGCATAAACGATTCCGGGTACTCTCATTTTTCCCTCTTTTTCGATTAACCACTTACATTCTGCTATTTTTTTCATTAATTTAATATAGACTTTTTAATACTTATTTCAAGTACCCTCCACCCACACAAAATCATCCTCACAGTAGAGTAGAAAGAATAGGAACCCAAACCGGACATGAGGTTTTTCCTCAATTAAACAGATACCGGTTCATTCCGATTAGATGTTTATTAACCCTCTTTATAAGTTCCGGTATCGGAGTGAAACACTTAAATATCTTTTGTCTCTACCTTTTAAGTCTTTATCAAATCTAAACGTAAACTCAAGGAAGTTTACCTCATTTCCCGTTTGCCTCAAGTCTATAACTCTCGTTTTCTCTTGATTTATACTTAATTCAAGCCAGCCTTCATATATGAAATCATTTCTAAGAATATATTTTCAGGAATCATCCTCGTTTCATCATAATACTCAAACGAGTTATCAAAAGATAATGACTTCATCTTTCGAGAATACTATAACAAAACACCTTTGTCAATGTTTTATATGCGTTGGTGCGGTAAAATGCGGAGTGACGTGTGTTTAAACAAAAAATCTTGTGATAATCTATGCAATCTCGTGGTTTCTTGATGTGTATGGGAGGGGTTTCAAACAACAATTTTTCTTTATCCTTGTGCTCCTTGTGGTTTTGTGTGAGATACATCTTTTTTGGATGAGAGGTGGAGTGGTTCTGTGTCCCCTGTATCTCAATTTTTAAAACATTCGTGTAATTTGAGCTATTTGTTGTTCCTTGTCTTTTCGGGGATTGGAATGGTTTTTAAAAACAAAATATTTTTTTTGTTGCTTCTCTGCGTCCTTTATATCTTTGCGGTGAAATTCCCTTGAATTTATCCCACTTTCCATTATATTTAAAAAATGAAAGTTACATTAATAGATTATGATTCAATTAAAAAAACTATAACAGCAGCACGAACCTCGCATGGCTCAGAATCGGACAATATGGGACCAAAAGACAAAAAACTAATCCGGAATCTTATAAAATGGAAACATACTTCGATTTTTGAACATTGTAGCTATACATTTAAAATCGAGGAAGTTTCCCGCGCTCTTCTTCAGGAACTCGTACGTCACAGAATGGCAAGTTATACTGTACGTTCGACAAGATACACTTTAAAAGACCTCACAAAAGATAAAGATATAGAAAAAGCAAAAACCCTTTCAGGGTATAAAAAAATTGTAGAAAGATACTGCGTCATACCGGAACTGCCCCAAGAAGTCCTTGAGAAATTCTACGAAACAACCGCCCATAACTTAAAACATATCCTATTATTTCTATCAAAATACAAACTTCCAAATGATTTAATAAAATACCTTCTTCCGGAATCCTTTAAAACGGAATTGGTTGTGACTTTAAACGTTCGCAGTTTAAGAAATTTTCTAAAATTACGCACCAGCAATGCGGCTCTCTGGGAAATAAGAAAACTCGGGAACATGATATATAAATCCATCCCCAAAGACCATAAAATTATGTATGAAGATTTGAAAATCGAGGAATAGGAACCACGAGATTACACCGATTATCACAGAAACTAACGGCAGAGGCGCCCCTCATGGAATAGAAGTTGTTATTCCATAGGGCAGGCAAAGGTCGCAGAGAAAAACAAATTTTCCGGCTCTACCCTCAGTTAACATCTCATTCATTTCTCTTTTATAATATCACCATCACAACCGGATTTATCTGCATGGACTCAGTTCCCGCCTGTCGCATCCACATACATAACCTTTTCCTTTTCTAAAATTACAGTTCCTTTCGCAAGACCTTTTGCTCCTCGTACATATCTCTTCTGTGTATAGGAAACAGGCACGGATTTGGAGTGTTTCAACTTACTGAATTTTGCAGCATAATAAGCCGCCTCATAAATCTCTTCAATCGGTGGAAATTTGTTCTTATCCTTTACCCGAAGAATCGTATGCGAACCGGGAGCGTTTTTAACGTGCAAGAAAATATCATAAGGTCGAGCAAAGGAAAAAGTAAGCTTATGATTGGTTTCAGCGCTTTTCCCTACCAGTACTTTCGAACCATGGGAAGTGGTAAATACTCGAAATTGAGAGGGAAAAGTTCCTTCTTTCTCCTCTTCCTTTTTTTTATAGAATTCTTTGAACCCGGTTAAATCTTCGATATTATCTAATTTTTCTCTTTTTTTCTTCAGTATTCTCAGTTCATTTGTTATCTTTTCTTTTCTCTTTTTTTCGCTTTCCGCTTTCCTTTTTTCTTTCTTAAAAAGCTCAAAATATCTTTTCGCGTTTTCTATTACAGAAATAAAAGGGTCGATTTCTATCTCTAATTCTTTACCGAGATAATTAAGGATTATTTTCTTTTCCGAAGTATTTATTCTTTCTTGATATGTAAGCAGGGCATTTCCTTTCTGTTTATAAAGTGAAATGTCTTTCGGCTTGTTCAATTGGTTCAATATTTGTTCTCTTTTCAGTATTTGTTTTTCTAATTCTGCTCCTATTATTTTTCTTTTCTTTTCTTTCTCTTCTTCTTTTGTTTTTTCTTCAAAATAGTATATTATGGCTTCGTTCATGGTAGCGAATCTTTTCCCTTCGGGTAAAAAATACGGTGAAAGTATATCGTCATAAACGGTTGGACCGAATCCTTTTTCGGCGAAAGCGTTTACAAAATCGATGCCTTTAAGCCTCAAACTATTTATAAAACCAACAGTCAACCCCACAATCTTTTTTTTATCCACTATAGCATCTACAATTTCTTTTTGAGAAGCCTGAAGGAGGTTTAACCCTTCAGGTTTCGACGGAACTTTATACTTCCCTTTTTTAACACCCTTAAAAGAATTTAATACTTCATCCTTTTTAAGAAAAATACAGTCGCTTCTCCTTCCGAAAATTTCATACATGATTTTTAAATTCTGTTCGATTTCTATAAGAAGTATTCTGTCAAGATCCGGCTGTTCGATTTTTAGTATTTTTTTACCTCTAAATATTGAAGAAAAGTATCCTTGACCTTTAATCTTCTTAAGGCAAATATATGGGCTCCTGCTACTTAAATTGGTGGTTATAGAGTTATTTTTAGATACTACTGATACGAAATCGCCCCTGCGGACAACATCGTTTATTGTGATTTGACCCTTTAAATTCAATTCTTTTAATAAATAATGGAGTACGATTCCCGTAAACATCCCCACCCTACTCCAATTTATCTTGCCTCGTGCGTGAGAATATTTCGGATTAAGGGCTGGATTTTAAACAATAAAGTCCCTTTTCTTTGTGCCTTCGTGTCTTTGTGGCTACTTCGGTTTCCTAACAGCAAAAAAACAAACTCCTATAGAAACAAAATAAAGGAAAAACAAAGGAACGGTTGTTACCATCATCGTGATAATATCTATAGTTGGAGTTATCACTGCCGAGAAAATTAATATAAAAATTATGGCGAACCTCCAATTTGTCGCCAGTAAACCGGGTGAAACCACACCCAATTTACTTAAAAGAAAAAAAACAACAGGCATTTCAAAGGATAAACCGAAACCCGCTAAAATCCATAGAATAAAGCTAAAATATCTTGAAACGGAAATAAGAGGAAGCACAAAATCGGTTTGAAAAGACATGAGCATTTTGAGAATATATGGTAGGAATATATAATATCCCGTTATAACTCCACCATAAAAAAAAACAACAAGAGATATAAGAAAAGGTGTTGTGAATTTTCTTTCCTCGTTCGTTAAAGCGGGTACCACGAACAGATACAACTGATGAAGCAAAAAGGGTAGAGAGAAAACCAAACCCGCCATAAAACTAACTTTAATCCTTATAAAAAGAGCTTCCTGGGGCGCAAAAAAATACGTCTTTTCAACAAAATCTGTAAATAACCTTATTATCTTACCGGAAAAGGGATATAGGACGCCTGTGGCAACAAGAAAAAAGAAGAGGGAAATTATGACTCTTTTTCTTAAGTCTTCGAGATGACTCCAGAAATCCTCTTCCATTATAAATGGTGTTTACTGCTCGCCCAGCTGGCAGCTCCAATAGCGCCCGCTTTATCCGGTAATTTTCCAAGAACTATTTTCACATCTTCAAAAGGGCGTGAAGAGGAAAATGATTGATTCGCTTCGATTAATTCTATAATTGTATTCCCGGCTTTTGTTATCCCTCCTCCCAGTACCACGATATCGGGATCAAGTGCTTCTACTATATTTTTTATACCAATAGCCAGGTAGAAACCAAATTCATTCACGGTTTTGAGAGCAAGTTTTCCGCCTTCTTTTGATTTATTAAAAATTTCTTCAACTGTCAATTCTTCTCCCGAAAGATGTTTATAACGTCCAGTAACACCGTAACTACCTACAAAGGCTTCAAGACAACCTCTTTTTCCGCAATGACACAAGGGTCCCTTGGGATCTATCGTCATATGTCCAAATTCTGAAGCAAAACCACGGCTACCCGTATAAACTTTTCCGTCTACAATAAAACCGCCGCCGACACCGGTGCCGAGAGTAAGACCCACAACGATTCTATTACCTTTCCCTGCGCCGTACAGAGCCTCACCGAGTATATAAGCATCGGCGTCATTGAAAATGTAAACAGGACGCCGTATTTCTTCGCTTAATTTCTCCTGCAGATTTAAATCACGAATAGACGGAAGATTGGGAGGGCTATGCACTTTACCATCACTAACAAAACCGGGAAAGCCAACGCCAATAATACAATCAGAATCCAATTCGTAACTTTTAATCACTTCTATAACTTCTGAAACAACTCCGTCAGGATTAATCCTAATACTTTTAAAGTTGTCTATTTTACCATCTAATACCCATCCTGATTTTATATTACTCGAACCTACATCTACTCCTAAAACCCTTTGTTCTTCCTGCATAAATTATCCTTTTTAGCAAAAAAATCTCGTTTAACAGATTAACCCTGTTGGCTATTATTATTTCTTCTGGAACCATTACTGTTTTTCACTATAAGAGCTTTTCTGGACAAATCTATTTTACCATCATCTCCGATTCTCTTTACTTTTACCCTGAGTTTGTCACCTAACGAAAGGACATCTTCTACTTTATTAACATGGTAATGAGCAATTTCGCTTATATGAACCAATCCATCTTTACCGCCTCCGATCGATACAATAGCACCAAATGGAAGAATTTTCTTTACTTCCCCCTCATAAACCTCTCCAACCTCGACGTCTTTTATAGCTCCCCTGACCATCGCTTCGGCTTGACCAACTGATACTTTACTTTCTCCGAATATGGTAACCACTCCTGTTTCATCATCAATTTCAACTTCAGCACCACTATCACGTACGATTTTCTTTATAGTTTTACCGGATGGTCCTATAATTCTACCTATTTTTTCAATAGGAACTTCCAGGGTTACAACTCTCGGCGCAAACTCGGAGAGATCATCCCTGGGAGTCGGTATAGTTTTCTCCATTAAATCCAGAACCTTTAGTCTACCCTCTTTAGCTCTCCCTAAAGCTTCTTTTACAATATCAAGAGTCAAGTCCTGAATTTTGGTATCGAGTTGAAGACCTGTTATACCTTCGCGAGTTCCGGCAACCTTAAAATCCATATCGCCCATATGATCTTCCTCACCTAAAATATCTGTCAAAAGGCAATACTCGTTTTCTTCTTTAATTAGACCAATTGAAATACCGGCAACATGCTTTTTGACCGGAATACCGGCATCCATCAAAGCAAGGGAAGAAGCACAAACAGTTGCCATCGATGACGAACCATTCGATTCAAGAATATCTGAAACAAGCCTTATGGTATATGGAAAGTCTTCTTCTCCTGGTATAACCGGTAACAAAGAATTCTCCGCGAGAATTCCGTGACCAATTTCTCTTCTTCCGGGACCTCTCAGAAATCGAACCTCTCCAACGGAAAAAGGAGGAAAATTATAATGAAGCATGAATCTCTTAAAATCCTCCCCAATTAAATGGTCTATTTTCTGTTCATCTCTTTTTGAACCAAGAGTAACAGCCGTTAAACTTACAGTTTCCCCTCTTCTGAAAATCGCTGAACCGTGGGGACAGGGAAGTGTTTTTATCTGACATTCAATAGCCCTGATCTCATCAATGCTTCTACCGTCTATCCTTCTTGCCTCTCTTAAAATCATTTCCCTCATAAGTTTTTTCTGTCTATCTTCGATTATCTTTTCTACCTGCAACCAATTCTCTTCTTCGTATTTCTCCTTGAGGGTTTCAAGAACTTCCTTTTTTAAATCAACTCTTTCTTCTTTAGAAGGAGTAGTATTTATTTTCTCGATAAAGCTTCCAAATCTCGAATTGACCTCTTCTCCCAACCCTTCGGGAATTTCCGGAGGCGCAAAAAATTTCTTTTGTTTACCGACTTTTTCCATAAACCTTCTCTGAAACTGAACTATCTTTTGTATCTCCCTATGAGCCACTTCTATAGCCGAATAAACAGTACTTTCATCAACATCATCCGATCTACCCTCAATCATTGTTACCGCAGAAGATGTCCCGGCAACCACCATATTCAATTTGCTCTTCTCAAGCTGTTTTACCGTAGGATTTATAATAAATTGACCATCTATCAGTCCTACCTTAACAGCGCCAACCGGGCCATTAAAAGGAATATCGGAAATCGCGAGTGCGGCAGAAGCTCCGGTAACAGCTAAAGGATGAGTATCGTTTTCCTGATCGTGAGAAAGCACCATTATAACTATCTGCGTCTCGTTAGAATAACCCTCTGGTATGAGTGGACGAATTGGTCTATCGACCAGTCTCGAAATTAAGATTTCCTTTTCAGAAGGTTTCCCTTCCCTTTTAAAAAAACCACCAGGAATTTTACCCGCCGAATATGTTCGTTCTAAATAATCAACCACAAGAGGAACAAAAGAAAATTCTTCTGTGGCTTCATCTTTTGAACAGGCTGAAGCTAACACCACCGTACCGCCAAGAGAAATAAGCACAGAACCAGCCGCTTGTCTGGCAATTTCACCGGTCTGAAACCGTATTTCATTATCTCCAACAATTAAAGAATCCTCAAAATTCATAATATATCTTAATCCTCCCCTAAACTCTTATATCCAATTCTTTTACAATCTTCTCAAATTTAGTATAATCTTTCCTTCTCAGGTAATTCAGCAATCTTTTTCGCCTTGAAGCTAAATTCAACAGGCCTCTTTGAGAATGAAAATCTTTCTTATGTTCTTTTAAATGTTCAGTAAGCTCCTTTATCCTTTCCGAAATCAGAGCTATCTGAACTTCCGGAGAACCCGTATCTTTTCCGTGCCTTCCGAACTTTTTAATTAATTCCTTCTTCTCTTTACCTACTATTTCCATTTAGAAACCTCCTTAAGACTTCTTAATATCTCTTCTTCACTACTCTTTATATTCTCTTTTAAAGACTCCCTGGATGCAAAAAATTTCTTTTCTCTTATCAAAGAGTAGACGAAACATCTTATTCTTTCACCATATATGCGTCCTGAAAAACCCATAATATGAATTTCTACTTTAACACAATTTATTCCAAAAGTGGGAGAGGAGCCAATATAAAGCATTGCCGGAAATTCATTACCATCAACTTCAACAATAGAAGAATATAAACCTTCACGCGGAAGCAGTTTATACTCGGAATCTAATTGTATATTAGCGGTAGGATAACCCAGTGAGACCCCGACACCATCTCCCCGTACAACTTTGCCTTCGATCAAGTAAGGATGCTGAAGCATCTTATAAACACTCTTCATATCTCCCGCCTTCAGCAATTTTCTGATTTCAGAACTTTTAACAGACTTGTCATTTATTTTTACTTCAGGAAAAATTATAACTTCGAACCCTAAAATTTTTCCCATTTTTTTTAGAAATTCAGCATTCCCCTGCCTATCGTTTCCAAAATGATGATCAAAACCTATTATTACTCCTATAGGATTTAACATCTTCTTTATAATCGACTTTACAAAATCCTCGGCAGACATTCGAGAAATTTGCGTGCCGAAATTCAGAAAAACAATATCTTTCACCCCATGTTTTTCCAACAAAAAAATCTTCTCGTCTACAGTGGACAACAAAAATGGCTTTTCTGTTTTATGAAGAGAAATTAATGGATGTGGTTCATAGGTAAGAACTGAGACATTTCCCCTTTTGTTTGCTTCCTCAAGAAGCAACTGATGACCAAGGTGAACGCCATCGAAATTTCCCATCGCAAGAAAACCGGAGACAGGAGTGAGCTCAATTGGATTAAGGATTAGCGAAAACTTTGACCGGTTGGACTGCATAGGTCTCTCCCTTACCTATTCCTAAAAGATTTCCACGACTATCTTTAACCTGATATAAGCCTTGCGGATAGAAACCCCTCACTTTACCACCATGGATAAAATCCCATACAGCATTCTCTCCGAGAGTTATCGTTTTTAAATGAGGTAAAGCTCTTCTAAATTCAATTACTTCAAAATTGCCCTTTTCTATATCGGAAAGTTCCCAGGAATTTTCGATTTTATAAGGGCCAACTCTCAACCTGATAAGCTTACTTAAATGCGCACCACAACCAATTGCCTCACCGACATCCCTCGCCAGTGAACGCATATAGGTACCTCTCCGCGCCAGACACCTGAATTTTATAGAAGTCGGCGAAAAGTCTATCAAATCAAATTCTTTTACATGAACTTCCCTGTAAGGCAATTTCTCGATTTTTTCTCCTTTCCTTGCCTTACTATATAGTCTTTCTCCATTTTTCTTAACAGCACTGTACAAAGGAACCAACTGCTTAAAAATACCCTTAAATCTGGAAAAGACCTCCTCGATTTCCTTCTGAGATAAAGACGGAACTTCATTCCTTTCTATAATTTCTCCATCCGGGTCATCGGTATCGGTAACCACGCCCAATTTCATAGTACCAACATACTCTTTTTCGTCACCGAGATAATCCATTAATTTCGTCGTTCTTCCGTAAAGAATCAATATTAAGCCTTCAGCGAACGGATCAAGCGTGCCTCCATGACCGGCTCGCTTTAGACGTAATAATCTTTTAACTTTATTTAAAAGTTCCGTTGTTCTCATACCGGAGGGTTTGTTAACTAAAATTAGCCCATCAGAAGGAAAATTGAGCTGAGATTCTGTAGTTTGCCGTTTCAAAGTCATATATTTCCTGATCCACGGAAAGATCGAATACAAATTTCTGGTATTGAAAACCCGCTCCGAAAGTTGGACCCGCTCGCTGACCAACTTTATCTGAAAAATAACCAAGTCTCACCGAAAAAAGATTATTAAAAGTATACTCAATCCCCCCTGCTTTCCATGAATCTTTCCATATCTCTTGAAAATCGGTATATTTCACACCTACAAGAATTTTTATCAAATCCAGGTTTAAATTTAAGCTATGAGCTTTTTCTTCTAAAAGCCCCAGTGAAAGCCCAAGTCTTAAAGTTCTGGGAAGCGGATCGGATTCGCCATTCTCTACATAACTGATTTCGGGTCCCAAATTTTGCAAAGCGGCTCCCACTCTGAGCGTTTTAAAACATTCCATACCAAATAAATCAACATTTATAAAATTGCTCCAGACATATAACAAAGAAAGATCCAGTGCCCAGGCCTGTCCCGAACCGCCTGATATCGAACTTCCTGTAACGCGGGATAACCACTCGAGTACATCCTCCGGCGCGAGGAAAGAATGAATATATTTCATACCTATACCCACACCTAAATTATCGGTTAACTGTAAACTACCCGCTCCCTTAACCGCTATATCATATGTAGCCCATTTACGCTCAAAACCCGTACCTCCCTCAGCGGTGTCAACCACTTCAGTTTCCCCGGTAGTAAGATAAGTAACAGCGAAACTTAAACTCAAATCCTCACCTACGGGGAACAACATAGTCAAATACTCATAATACATACCGGGATATAAACCGGGTAACCAGTTGGCATGCTGAAGACCTATCATCTTTTCATTCTTAAAAGCTAACGAAGCATCATTATAATAAGTAGAGAAAATATCACCTTC
>Ga0307422_1001558_pt1 | contig 11884 bp, 11 predicted proteins | sample SalMarWE160290MG_FD_202153 | JGI IMG/M metagenome (GOLD analysis project Ga0307422, IMG submission 202153) | Salt marsh sediment microbial communities from the Plum Island Ecosystem LTER, Massachusetts, United States - WE1602-90 | ecosystem: Environmental > Aquatic > Marine > Intertidal zone >...
TAACGAGAAGGTAGCCTTTGAAGTGGCTCTGGGAGCGGTTTTATGCGGAGCGCGCACCCTGGTTACCATGAAGCATGTAGGCCTCAACGTGGCGGCAGATCCGCTCTTTACCTCATCATATACCGGAATAAAGGGAGGTCTGGTTGTGGTAACCGCGGATGATCCCCAGATACATTCTTCACAGAATGAACAGGACAACCGCAATTATGCCGTGGCAGCCAAGATTCCCATGCTGGAGCCGGCGGATTCACAGGAAGCCAAAGATTTTACCAGGCTTGCCTTTGCCTTAAGTGAACAGTACGATACTCCTGTCCTGTTGCGGACTACAACCCGTATTTCACATTCCATGACCGCGGTCGGTAAAGACGAGACCCCCGACAGGTCGCACAAGGCAGAAGGCTTTGAGCGAAACAGGCAAAAGTATGTCATGATTCCGGCTCATGCCCGGGTGCGTCACAGCATAGTCGAGCAGCGCATGGAAAAGATAGCTCAGGACTGCAATACGCTGGGCATTAACCGCATGGAGCCGGCAGATCCGCGGATTGGTATTATTACCAGCGGTATTTCGTACACCTACGTAAAAGAAGTGCTGCCAAAGGCTTCCGTACTCAAGCTGGGCATGGTATACCCTTTACCGGAACAATTAATCCGTAAATTCGCCGAGCACGCAGCAAAGCTCATCATAGTCGAAGAACTGGATCCTTTTTTCGAACTGCGCATCAAAGCCATGGGTTTTACGGTACAGGGCAAACAATATCTTCCCCTGGCAGGTGAACTAAGTCCGGATATTATCCGCAGCGGCCTCAAAGAGATTGTACCGCATGATCTGTTTGCTCAAGGCGGCAGCGCTTCAGCGCAAAAGCTTTCCACATCGTATACTCCTCCGCCCAGACCTCCCTCACTCTGTCCAGGCTGTCCGCACCGTACCACATTCTCAATTTTAAATAAGTTGGATGTAATCGTCACGGGCGATATCGGCTGTTACACCCTGGGTGTGCTGCCGCCATTCAGCGCCATGGATACCTGCGTGGAAATGGGCGGCAGTATCGGCATGGTTCAGGGTATTGAAGCGGCACTGGGCAGCAGGTATACCCATAACGCCGTAGCTGTGATCGGAGATTCCACCTTTGCCCATTCCGGTGTTACGGGACTGATAAACGCCGCCTATAATAAACGCCATTCATTAATCATTGTGCTTGACAACGGAACCACTGCCATGACCGGCATGCAGCCCAATCCGCTTTCCGGCGAGCGAATTAATAAGGAAGCTACGGTAAAGCTCAATTATCTTAAACTGGCGGAGGCTGTGGGCATAAAAGCGGAAAATGTTCATATCGTCGCTGCCCATGCGCGGGCCGAAGTAGAAAATGCCATAACATCAAGTCTTAAAAAGCAGGAGCTCAGCCTGATAGTAGTACAGGGTCCCTGTATCATTTTAAAGCGCAAGAGAAAGAAAGCATAAGCCATATGAATCAGAAAATATATAACATATTAATGGTGGGAGTCGGCGGACAGGGAATTATCACGGCCAGCGATATCCTTACTCTGGCGGCTTTAATCCATGGTTGTGATGCGAAAAAAAGTGAAATTCACGGCATGAGTCAGCGGGGCGGTTCGGTATTCAGTCATGTACGCTTCGGCGGTAAAGTATATTCCCCTGTTATAGCACAGGGAGAGGCCGATATCCTGCTTTCCCTGGAAGAGATGGAAACTCTGCGCTGGCTTTCGTATGCCAATAATAAAAGTCTGATCGTGGTCTGCCGCACCCGGATTAAACCGGCCATGGTAGACGACTACCCGGAGGGGCTGGAACAAGAGCTGAAAAAAGTCTGTCCCAATCTGCTGCTGGTAGAACCGGGTATGTTAAGCGAGCAGATAGCAAGTGATAAATTTTTTAATGTGGCCCTGCTTGGTTTTATTGCGCCGCTGCTTCCCATCTCCGTTAATGCCTGGGAAGAGGCTGTCAGGGCAACAGTACCCGCGGACTTTTTAGCACAAAATCTTAATGCCTTTAAGCAGGGCAGTATATTTTATCATTCAATAAAAAAGGAGGTGAACTCATGATCTGGAACAATGAATATGAGGCCATGCAGCCGGATAAGCTCCGGGCAGTGCAGAGCGCACGCTTAAGCGAGTTGGTAGCGCTTCTTTATAAAAATGTTCCTTTTTACCAAGAAAAGATGGACGCGTTTGGGGTCAGACCATCTGATATCAAAGATATTAAGGATATCGTCAAATTACCCTTCACTACCAAAGATGATATGCGCGAAGTATATCCCCTGGGGCTCCTGGCCGTAGCTAAGGAGGAGATAGTCGAGATCCATACTTCCTCCGGTACTACGGGTAAGCCTGTGGTCGATGCCTATACCCATAAAGACATCGAAATCTGGTCTGAAGTCATGGCCCGCACCCTGGCCATGGGAGATACAAACAAGAATGATACCGTACAGAATGCTTACGGCTACGGTCTTTTTACCGGCGGGCTGGGCGTACACTACGGTGCCCGTAAAATCGGAGCAAATGTCATTCCTATCTCGGGAGGTAATACCAAGCGTCAGCTGCAAATCATGCAGGACTTCGACTCCACAGTTCTCACCTGCACCCCTTCCTACTCTCTGCTCCTGGCTGAAATCGGAAAAGCTGATGGGATTGATTTCTCAAAACTCCCCTTACGTGTGGGACTTTTCGGCGCAGAACCCTGGAGTGACAGTATGCGCAAGGAAATTGAAGCCGATCTGCAGTTAAAGGCACTCGATATTTACGGGCTCACTGAGATAATCGGTCCCGGTGTGTCGTCCGAATGCCTGCAGCAGGACGGACTGCATATCTTTGAAGACCATTTTTATCCGGAGATTATTGATCCCGCGACCGGCCGGGTGCTGCCGGACGGCCAAAGAGGTGAGCTGGTTTTCACCACATTAAGCAAAGAGGGAACACCGATCCTGCGCTACCGGACCCGTGATATCACCTATCTCATCAGGGAAAAGTGCGGCTGCGGCAGAACTCAAGTCCGCATGCACCGTCTGCTGGGCCGTACGGATGATATGCTTATAGTGCGCGGTGTGAATGTATTTCCGTCTCAGGTAGAAGAAGTGCTGTTGAAAATAGAGGATGTAAAACCCCACTATCAAATTCTCGTGGACCGTAAAGACCGGCTGGACAGTATTGAAATTCAGATCGAGATGACGGAAAACTTGTTTTCCGATGAAATTAAAAACATCAGCGCAAATGAAAAACGGATTGAGGAAGCGCTCTATTCCACTTTAAATATTCATGCACAGGTAAAACTGGTCGAACCTCAATCCATCCCCCGCAGTGAAGGCAAAGCCAGGCGGGTGATTGATAAACGACAATTATAAAAAAAGGAGTATGCACATGAAGATAAAACAGATATCAGTCTTTTTAGAAAACAAAATCGGCAGATTGGCTGAGGTTACCAAACTCCTGGCGGATGCCGGAATCAATATCAGGACTCTGTCATTAGCCGAAACCGCCGAGTTTGGTATACTGCGTTTAATCGTGAATGACCCCGGCACCTGCCTTAAGGTATTAAAGGATCATAATTTTGTGGCTCAGGAAACCGATGTAATCGCCGTTGAGGTACTGGACAAACCCGGAGGCCTGAACCGTATTCTGGAGATATTTCACAAAAAAGATATCAATATCGAATATATGTACGCGTTTGTGGAAAAAAAGGTGGATAACGCAATCGTGGTCTTCAGAATCGATAATGCCCGGAAAGCAATCGCAGTATTGCAGGACCATAACATTGCTATTGTCTCGGATGATGTACTTAAGAATATATAATACGCAAAGCAGAAATTATTGTTGGAAAGAAGAGTAAAAAGTACTATCATGGTTTTATATTAAGTCAACTGACAACACTTTAAAAGGAGGAATTAAGAATGAAAAAAAATCAGCTATTATTTACATGTGCCCTTGTTTCAAGCCTGCTTATAACATCGTTATTATTTTTTTCCGGCTGTGCTGAAGAGGTCAAAGGAACAATTAAAATCGGTGCAATTTTCGCGGAAACCGGACCCATTGCTTTCCTGGGAGAACCTGAGGTAAAGACCGTCCAGCTGCTCGTCGATAACATTAACGAAAAGGGCGGTGTACGGGGACATAAGATAGAGCTTATTTTTAAAGACTCACAGGCCAGTTCGGAAAAAGCCATAAATTTTGCCAACCAGCTTATTGAAGAGGATGAGGTGTTCGCTATCATTGGTCCTACTTCCAGCGGTACTTCAATGGCTATCAAAGACATCTGTGAAAATGGCAAAACAATTCTCATGTCCTGTGCTGCGGCCGAAACTATTTCCAATCCTGTGGCAAAGTATGTCTTTACCACTCCGCAGCAGGACCGCTATGCGGCCAATTGGGTATTTAAAATCATGCAGGATATGGGTATTAAGCGCATAGGTGTGGTAGTGGAAGGAACAGGCTTCGGAAAATCCGGTAAAGAGCAGCTGCTAAAATACGCTCCGGAGTATGGAATCGAAATCGTAATTGCCGAAGAATACAGCATAAAGGACAGCGACTTCACCGCTTTACTCAACAAGGTAAAGGCGAACAATGTGGAAGCAGTGGTAAACTGGTCGGTATTTCCCGCTCAATCCATTATTCCGCAGAATATGAAGCAGATCGGCTTTGACGTTCCTCTGTTTCACAGCCATGGTTTCGGCAATATTAAATATGTGGAGACCATCGGCAGGGAAGCTGCTGAAGGCATTCTCTTTGCCTGCGGCAGACTGCTGGCTCCCGAACAGCTTCCGGATAATAATCCTCAAAAAGCACTGCTCTTGGAATATAAAAAGATGTATGAAGATACCTACATTGAAGACGTAAGTACCTTCGGCGGACACGCTTATGATGCACTTATGATTTTGGTCAAAGCCATTGAAGCTGTCGGAGTGGATAAAGAGAAGGTAAGAGACTACATTGAGAATTTAAAGAATCATCCCGGTACCGGGGGAGTCTATAATTATTCAGCCACCGATCATAACGGATTGGGTATGGATTCTCTTGTCATGTATATAGTGAAAGACGGAAAGTTTGTTTTATATTAGAAATTGATGAATATTTCGGATATCGTACTCCAGTACTTTTTTGCCGGGTTACGCGTAGGCAGTATCTATGCAATTGTAGCCATCGGCTTTAATATCATTTATAATACAACCGGAGTAATTAATTTTGCCCAGGGAGAGTTCCTCATTATAGGAGCTCTCCTTGCTATCAGTTTTAACAGCCTGCTGGTATTTATCGGTCTGCCGGGCGTACCGGCACTTATCGCGGCTATTATTATAGCCGTGTTCATAACCACCGCTATCGGGGCGGCTATTGAATTCGCTTTTATCAGCTGGTTAAAAAATCCTTCGGTACTGCGCCTCATTGTCATCACCATAGGAATTTCCATTGTGATGCGCGAGGGTATGTCGTACATCTGGGGAATCGATACCTTTGCCCTGCCCTTTTTTTCAGGCACAGAGGGCACATCCATAAAAATCATAGGCGCCAGCATCTCCCCTCAGGATATCTGGATTATAGGTATCTGCGCCTTTCTGGTACTGGTGCTGTATCTGTTTTTTAAATATACCCTCACAGGCAAAGCCATGCGTGCCTGCTCCGCCAACCGGACCGCCGCCAGCCTCTGCGGCATCAATGTAAAATTGATGGTTACCATCTCTTTTATGATAAGTGCCGCCCTGGGTGCGTTAGCGGGCTGCGCCATCTCTCCTTTGGCGAAAACAAATTATGAGATGGGCTCGGCATTCGCCATAAAGGGTTTTACCGTGGCCATTATCGGCGGTCTGGGAAACAGTATGGCGGCAGTGGCCGGGGGAATTATGCTGGGTCTTATAGAAAGCTTTAGCGTGAGTATACTTCCCATGGCCTACCGCGATGCCGTTTCCATCGGTATCCTGCTGCTGATCCTGTCCGTCAAACCGAGCGGACTCTTCGGAAAAAGCGAAGAAAGTGCTTTAAAGGAGTACTGATGGATCATAAGCGCTACTATCCCATTGCCGTTCTCTTCTGCATTGTTATCGTTATGCAGCTGCTGCTGGCTGTTACAGGTACTTCCTTTTTTCTGAAGGAGCTTACGCAGGCCGCTTACTACACAATAGTGGTCATCGGCCTGTGCCTGCTCATCGGATACGCGGGTCAGATCTCCCTGGGTCACGCCGGGTTTTTTGCCATAGGCGGTTATACTTCAGCAGTACTTACCACCTTTGATTTCAGTATTTTTTCTTCGTCGCCCTTTATCCGCTTCCTGCACACAATCGGTTTCATCATCCAACGTGAGGACCTTTATGGTAAACAACTCCTCACCTTTTCACCCATGGTGGCCTTTATTTTGGCCGTGCTGTTTTCCGCTCTCGCAGCCATCGCCATAGGCATTCCCGTCATCAGACTTCACGGTCACTATCTGGCCATGGCCACTCTGGGTTTCGGTGTGATCATTAAGGCTATTATCGATGCCACAACGGTTTTGGGCGCGCATGATCCCATAACCAGTGTGCCGGGATTTTCTCTCTTCTTCGGCCTGGAAGTCTCCTCAAAAATCCCGCTGCGCATCCCCAATTATTACATCTCATGGGGTGTTGTTATCATCGCGCTTGTTATCTGTATAAACCTCATCCATTCCCGTGTCGGAAGGGCCCTGCGCTCTATCCACGGCAACGAAGTAGCCGCCAACTCGCTCGGCATTAATACCACACGCTACAAACTTTACACCTTCATTTTAAGCGCCGTGTTCGCCGCGATTGCGGGCGTATTCCTCACTCATTACAATGGATCCATCGGTCCTTCCGAAGCATCCGTTATGAAATCAGTGCGCTATGTGGCCATTGTAGCCATCGGGGGCATGGCCAATCTCTGGGGTTGTGTACTCATGAGTGTGGTCTTGACCTTCCTCTCGCTGCGCGGAGTATTCGGCAGCTTCGACGATATTGTGTTCGGCGCCATTCTGATAGCTATGATGTTGTTCGCGCCCGCGGGACTCTTAAATTTAACACGCCTTAAGCTGTGGCGGGAAAAAATAATATTGGTGATAAGGAAATATGCCAAAAAAGACTCTGCTTGACATACACAACCTGTCCCGTGCTTTCGGAGGCCTTAAAGCGGTCAATAATGTAAGCTTTGAGGTGAGCCCAGGTATTATCCAGGCCATAATCGGCCCCAATGGCGCGGGTAAAACCACACTCTTCAACCTGATATCCGGCAGATTAAGAGTGGATTCAGGCTCGATTATATTCAAGGGTATGCCCATAACCGGATTAAAACCTTACAAAATAGCCAAGTCGGGTATTACCTGTACCTTTCAGACTACCAGGCTTTTTCAGCATATGACTGTGCTTGAAAATGTCATGGCGGGCTGTCATATTCGCTCCCGGGCCGGCTTTGTTTCCTGTATTCTGGGACTGCCGCGCACGTGGAAAGAAGAACGAAAAATGAGACAGGCCAGCCTGAGCCTGCTGGAAAAATTTGACCTTATGCACTACGCGGACGAATACGCGGAGAACCTGCCTTTCGGCAAACAGCGCCTGGTGGAGTTCGCCCGCGCCATGGCGGCCGGGCCCGAGCTGTTACTGCTCGATGAGCCTGCGGCCGGCTTAAATATCTATGAAACAGAGGAGCTTTCCAAATTTATCTTAACCATAAAAGACTCAGGCATTACTATCCTTATTGTGGAGCACGATATGTCTTTGGTTATGGACATCTCGGATCATATTGTGGTGTTGGATCAGGGAAGACTGTTAACACAAGGCAGCCCCAAACAAGTGCAAAAAAATCCTGATGTGGTTCGTGTCTATTTAGGGGAAGAACATGCTTAAAATCCGCAATCTTGAATCGGGTTATGGGAAGCTGCGTGTGCTAAAAGGCATTTCCCTGCATGTTAAAAAGGGTGAGATCGTCACTATTATAGGCGCCAACGGCGCGGGAAAATCCACGCTTTTAAGTACCATAGCGGGCGTGGTAAAAACACAAAGCGGAGAGATTCTTTTTGAAGATCAGCAGATCGACAAAAAAAGCCCGGAAAAAATTATCGGCCTGGGCTGCGCTCTGGTCCCCGAAGGACGACAGGTTTTCAATCCTCTGACAGTTAAGGAAAATCTTACCTTGGGAGCGTATCTGCAATTGAAACGGAGTGAAAAATCGCCGGCCGCCGAATCACTGCGGGAGGTTTTTTCTCTGTTTCCCATTCTTTCGGAAAGAGAGCACCAGCTGGCAGGCACGCTCTCCGGCGGAGAACAGCAGATGCTGGCTATGGCCAGAGCGCTTATGTCACGGCCCACGCTACTGATGATGGATGAGCCTTCCATGGGAATCGCTCCCTTGATCGTCAAGCAGATTATTCGCACGATCATCCACCTAAGAGAGCAAGGTGTTACCATTCTCCTCGTCGAACAAAATGCCAAAGCCGCTTTGGCGGTTGCCGACCGCGGGTACGTACTGGAGACCGGACAGATCGTACTGGAAGGCAGTTCATCCGAGCTCTTAAACAACCGTGACGTACAGCGGGCCTATTTAGGCAAAGAATATAAAAAGATAAATGAATAAGGAGGCTGCTCATGATTTTTAATAAGGAATATGAAAGCATAGCGCGCCAGGATTTGGATCAACTGCAGATAGAACGGCTGCAGTCCACGCTTAACAGAGTCTATCGCAACGTGGCCTTTTATAAACAGATTTTTGATACTCATAAGATAAATATCGAACAGATAAAATCGATAAAGGATCTGAGCTCATTACCGTTTACCGGCAAAGAAGACTTAAGGAAAAGTTATCCCTATGATATGTTTGCCGTGCCTCTGCGTGATATCGTGCGTATTCACGCCACATCGGGCACAACCGGCAAAGCCGTCATAGTAGGCTACACAAAAAACGACCTTAAGATGTGGACGGAATGCACCGCGCGCGTACTCTCCGCCGTGGGCATAACGGCACATGACGTGGTACAGATCGCCTACAATTACAGTCTGTTTACCGGCGGTTTCGGTTTTCACCAGGGCGCAGAGCTTCTGGGCGCTTCGGTAATTCCCTCTTCCTTTAGCAATATGCCCGAACGGCAGATTGACATAATGAAGGATTTTAAAACAACTGCCCTCATCTGCTCTCCCAGTTATGCGCTGCAGCTGGCATACGCTCTGGAAGAAATGGGCGTGCACCCCGAAACTCTCTTTTTAAAGACCGGACTGCTGGGCGCCGAACCCTGGAGCGAGAAACTCAGGACATATCTGGATGATAAACTTCACTTTATCTCGTATGATAATTACGGTCTAACGGAAATTATCGGACCGGGTGTGGCCGGAGAATGTGAAAAACGCAACGGTCTGCACATTAACGAAGATCATTTTATTGTGGAAGTCATCGATCCCAAGAGTTTAAAGCCTGTTGATCCCGGACAAGAAGGTGAACTGGTATTCACTACCATTAGCAAAGAAGGCTTCCCTTTGATACGCTACCGCACAGGGGATTTGAGCTCCCTGATCCCCGAACCCTGCAGCTGCGGGAGGACACTGATACGCATGAAGCGTGTTATGGATCGCACCGATGATCTGATTTTTTATAAAGAGCTCAAAATATTTCCCTCACAGATCGAAGAGATTCTCCAGAAAATTGAGGGTACATCGCCTCACTATCAGCTGGTTCTGGACAGAGAGGAGGGCGTGGAAAAGATCGAATTGAAAGTTGAAATATCGGAAGATCTGCCTTCCATCGACGAGCTTAAAACCCTGGAGAATTTGCGCGGAACAATCGCCGAGCGCCTGGAACAGGAGCTGGGTCTGCAGGCCAAGATTATCCTGGCCGAACCCAAATCACTGTATAATACGGTTGAAGGCAAAAAGCAGCGAGTGATTGACAAGCGGGAGTTGTAAGCGCTACCTTTAAAGCGTGTCAAAAACTTTCGTGTATAAACTAAAATCAATACGGGTAATCGCCTTCTCTGCGTTTATTATGTGCAGCCTCGTGTGCACTGTACTTTTTATGAAACAGGGAATCACCAACCTGCTGTTTTCGCACACAGGGCAATACTCCCCAGGATCTGTTCCCCCTGCAAAATCACGGCAGCCTGCATTCCATTACCCGGCACAAATTCCTCTCAATAAAGCAACGCTTCTCACCCTGGCCCGCTGCCGGCTCTCCGCGTTAACAGCAGATAACAGACCGCAAAAAAATTCACAGCTTGCTTCCGAACATGTCATTACCAAGCTCACCCAGTGCTACCAAACCTGGAACAACTGCGGCCCCGCCTCGCTCTCCATGCTGTTGAGCTGTTTTGAGATTAAGGCTTCACAGGAAGAGATAGCCATGCAGCTGCGCCCACACGCGGAGGACAAGCACACAAGCATACATGAGCTTGCCCGCTACGCGGAAAATCCGGGACTTTATACGCTCTCTGACACAGGAGGCAGCGTGCAGCTTGTAAAGGAGCTGGTCGCGGCAGGAATCCCGGTCATGCTTAAAATCGGCCTAGATCCCGACGATGACGATTGGATGTGCCATTACATTATTGTGACCGGCTATTCGGACAAGAAGTCGGAATTTATCCTGATGGATTCTCTTTACGGTCAGTACTACCCGTATTCATACCAAAAAACAGCTGAATTCTGGGCTCATTTTATGTGGACATATCTTGTAGTCGCGCCCAAACAAAAGCAACAACTAATTTCAAAGATAATCAACAAAGATGCCGGTTCAGCCGGCCCCGGCGCCCTGCTGCAGCAGCGCGTTTATCATGACGTAACGGATAAACCCGAATCCGCTTTTGCCTGGTATAATCTGGGCAAATTATTTCTGCTGACCGGACAGCCGAACAGAGCGCTCATGGCTTTAAAAACCGCTTACGCTTACGGCCTGCCCTGGCGCCTGCCCTGGTATGATGTTGGTATGTACGAAATCTATGTACGGAATTCCTGCTATAAAGAAGTATTACAGCTCACCGCCAATGTGCTTTCCCGCAATCCGTACTCGGAGGAGGCCCGTTATTACCGCGCACAGGCTCTGATAGGCACAGCGAAAAAACATGCCGCCCTTACAGAGCTGGACAGGGCGCTCGACGTGAATCCCTCTTTTGAACCGGCCAAAACACTGCTCAAAGAGCTGAAGGATGCAATGTGAGGATCACAGCGGCTTTTGTAAGTGTGCTTTTATTTCTCGTCACTGCCTGCCCGGATAATTCTTATCACTCATTCTCGGAGCGTTATAATACGGAATACCTTACCCGACTCCTCACCCTGGCCAAGACCTCCATCCGGGAAGAGTTTGATGCACAGCGCTTTTCCGCTTTTCAAGAGATTCCTTACAGCGAGAGCCAACTCGGTGTGTTCATCCGCATTATCAATAACGGATGGGACCGGGGCTGTGTGGGATTCTATCGCGGCGTGGGCTCAATTGAACAAGCGGTGTCCGCCGCGGCTGTCAACGCCGCATTTTACGACGGACGCTACCCCATCCTGCAAAAAGAGGAGCTGCCCGCATGCGAGCTGGAGATAACGGTTAGCGGCGAGCTTGACCCCATGACAGATGCCTTTGATTTCGACCTCAAAATCCATATGCTGCGGATCGAGCTCGATAATCACGAAGCCATGCTGCAGCCGCAGATCGCGCAGCAGTACGGTTATGATAAAGCGGCTTTTTTGCGCGCCCTCTGCCGTAAAGCCGGACTGGAAAAGAAGGCGTATCTTGACGCGAACGCCCGCTTATTTAAGGCGCAGGCCGTGTATTTGATGATTGCTTATTCGGAGCTGGAGTAAATGGTTCTCACGGAGCACACGGAGCTCACGGAGGGTTGCTCCACCTGCTTTGGGTGCCTGGTTGAAAAAGGGATCATACGCAATATTGCTGGACAAAATATTTAAATATTGTATAAATAAAGGAT
>Ga0307422_1001562_pt1 | contig 11866 bp, 9 predicted proteins | sample SalMarWE160290MG_FD_202153 | JGI IMG/M metagenome (GOLD analysis project Ga0307422, IMG submission 202153) | Salt marsh sediment microbial communities from the Plum Island Ecosystem LTER, Massachusetts, United States - WE1602-90 | ecosystem: Environmental > Aquatic > Marine > Intertidal zone >...
CAACATTATCATCAACAATAGTAAAATTAGTCTTTACAAAATCCTCACCATTTAGAATCGGAAAATAGTTTGCAAATACATCAGCTTTTAATTTGCTATTTAAGTCATTTATCCCTGAATGATATTTCAAATAATTGAATAAATAATTAGAAATAATATCACAAGCTTGAATCAATGAACAATCAGAATCATCTGTTGGTGTATACCTTATTACATTTTGGTTTTTATTTGGCAAGTACTTAATCTCATCCAATATATCTATAAACAAGTTTGCAAGTATTTCAAATAAAGTATAAAAGTCAACGGTTCTTTTTGTCATTTTATTGGAACTCACTAATTCAATTTTTTTATTCACATAGTCTAGAACTTTTCCTGTAGAATCGGGATATATTTCAAATTCACAATTTTGTCCAAACTTATTTTTATGAATTAGAAAAATATACAACATTTCAAAACGATTATATATAACGGGAAAATCCTTTGATTTTATATTTCCTAAAGCCTTTCTTAAAGTACTTGTTTTATCATCCAATTGAGATTTCAAATAATTCTTAAGTACTTGACTATTTTTATCATGCTTATGTTTTGATTCCAAATAAATATGTACACTCAGGGAATTAAAAACTATTAATCTAATTACACTTTCATATATCGGAGCAATTTTTCTCCAATTTGATTGGTTTAATTTATTTGCATGAAATCCTTTAAAATCTTTGCCGAGAGTATTTCTATTAGAATCAATTAATTTAATCATATCCGATTCAAATGTATCACATGAGCTAGGACTGGCATATATACAGGTATGTATGAAAAAGCTGTTTTCATAACCTTTTACTTCATCAATATATAATCTAATTCTATCATTCATGGGTTTGAACCCTTACCACTGACGGTCGATAATATGAAACGGTTAGGTTTTCGGAGCGCATCTGTATCCACCGTTGGAAATGTTGATTTGAAAACAAAATGCTCGCAAATTACTGAACCCCAACTGTTTTATATTGTGTGTTGTGCCTAGTTATTCTTTGTTTTTCTTTTCGTTATCCTTCTGTTCACTTATTTCAATTATTTTATTCAGTCTCTTTTCCCGTTCATGTTTTGTTATATACCAATCTTCAATTAATTGTTCTATCAATTGAAGTAAAATTCCTGCTTCTTGTTGGATCAACATCGATTATCAGATTGATATCTTTTTCCATGTGAGCGCCAATGTTCCCAATTTTTCTTACTGTGTCAATAGACTTCCATGTTAATGGATTTACTTTTTCTTCAATAGCATTAATTTCATCAACAAGTCGCCCCTTTTTTATTCCCTAAAAGTCTCTTATCATTCCTTAAAGACATCTCCTTGCAAGAGTTGCACTTGCTTTTGGGCTATCATTAAGAATTGCACAAGCCTCTTCATAGTCAGTGATTACAGGTTTTGGGATATAATCAGGAAATACTTTTGCATTTGAAGGTGGAATTAAGTCCCAACGTTGTGTCATTTCTCCAGTTTTTCTTTTACCGGTAGTATCACTATATATTGAATTAAATAATAAAATGCTCAGAGTATATTTATTACAATCCTCATTTGGGCATACAACGAAGAATGAATATAGTTCTTTATCACCTTCCTTGTTTTCTTTTGTTAATACGGTTGAATTTTCATGCACATTATTTCCTGTAATAGTAGCATTTTGGTTACAATATGGACATCTCCAACTAAAAGGTTTCATATTTTTCTTTTTAATTAGGCACAACTCGTTTATAGAAACGGGTCACTTGTATCTATACAACCAAAACTAAACGTATAGGTACGGTTTTTTCATAATTGAGTTGTTTTCTATTTTTTCTAATCAAATGTAATTTTTTGACTTCTAAATATCCAATTCATCTATTGGGCTTTTTATCATCGCCAGGCTTTTATTCGATACATGTATATATATTTCTGTAGTTTTACTACTCCTGTGTCCCGGAATTTCCTGTATATAACGCAAATCAGCTCCATTCTCAGGTAAATGCGTAGCACAACTACTTCGTAAAAAGTGACATGTAAAATTATCTATAGAACACACAAATTACAATTTTCTCCAATCAAAAGCAAAACCTCTCCCGGGAGGGATTCCGGTATTAACAGACAGCAATTCAGCGGTCTGAAATAGTACAGGTATAACTACGATCTGGTTATTCAAGTAAGCACTGAAATAAACAGGGAGACGGGTTATGTGATGGCTACCGAAATTCTGAAAGATAGTACCCGAAAATATATTGTTGTAACCTTCGGCTCTGCCCGGCCTGACTCTTAATACAAAGAACTGTTATTTCGGGCGAAGTTGAGAACTAGTTTTTTTGAATCTTCAGAGATGACCCTATCAACCATTAACCTGCCTCAGGCATATCACCATAACTTAATTCATAATGGTTTATCGGCCTATTCTAATAAATACCAAACTTTATGAAATGAAATAGTAATAAAATTGATAAATTCAGTTTTCTTAAAAAACCCGAAATATGAATAAGGTTATTGTATTAGGATCCGGTATGGTGGGCAGTGCAATGGCAATTGATATGGCCAGTCATCATCATGTAACACTGGCCGATATAAATAAGTTTGCATTGAATAAAGTAAAGGAGAAGTGCACAGCTATAAATGTACAGCTGCTGGATGTTACTGATAAGGGAACTTTACAGCAAGCCATAAAGCAACAGGATTTGGTAATTTGTGCTGTCCCTGGTTTCCTGGGATTCAATACAGTAAAAGCCATTATTGAAGCTAAAAAGAATGTCGTGGATATTTCGTTCTTCGCGGAAAATTCTTTGGAGTTGGATGCCCTGGCTAAAGAAAAGAATGTTACTGCTATCGTAGATTGTGGTGTGGCGCCTGGAATGCATAATCTGATATTAGGTTACTACAACGAGAAAATGAAAATCAGCGATTTTGAATGTATGGTCGGAGGTTTACCAAAAAATAAAAAATGGCCTTTTAACTACAAAGCCCCTTTTTCACCTATTGATGTAATCGAGGAATATACACGCTCTGCCCGGTATGTTGAAGGTGGTAAACTAATTACTAAAGAGCCCCTTACCGATTGTGAAAATGTTGAATTTGATGCTGTTGGCACCCTCGAGGCATTTAATTCGGACGGTTTACGGACAATAATCCATACAATGCCTCATATACCAAATATGAAGGAGAAGACTTTACGGTATCCTGGCCATGTCGAATATATCAGGGTATTAAAGGAAAGTGGATTTTTCGGTAAGGAGGAAGTTAAAGTAAATGGTGTATCGATAACACCTCTGCAGTTTACCTGTAAGATGTTATTTAACGAGTGGAAATTAGGTGAAACCGAAGAAGAATTAACTGTGATGAGGATTATTATTAAAGGAATGAATGACGAGGGTCGGCCTGAAAAAATCATATATAATCTCTATGATGAATATTGCACAGAAACGCAGACCTCATCAATGGCCCGCACAACGGGGTATACAGCTACAGCAGCTGCCAATATGTTCCTTGATGGTTTGTTTAGCGAGAAAGGTGTTTTCCCCCCTGAACTGTTAGGTAAAAGCGAATCTTGTTTTACCTATATCATGAGATATTTGAAAGAAAGGAATATACACTATGTGAAGAAAAATGCATAATTGTTGACTCTCCACATGCTTCATTAATTTTATTTTGGTACTACACTAATTTCAATCGGTTAATTCAATTAAATTGGTTTATGATAAACCGGATTATAATCTGTAAATTAATTACTCTTCACTTTTGAACCTCCCTGAATTAGTAGGGTAGTTTGAAATTCAGGGATATCACTGATCGAATGCAATCTGTCACTGTGTCGCTCCGGACTGTCATTGCTTCATACCCGGACCTCATTGTTTGATTTGCGAACCTCATTGTTTGATCTCAAAACCTGATTGTTACAGTTCTGTACTTCATTGCTTGCCTCGTGAACCTCATTGTTTGGTTTTCCGACCTTATTGTTTAAATCGCATACCTCAATGTTTGAGTTGCTAACCCGGTTGTTTGAATCGAAAAGTTGCATGTTGCGGAACATCTTCTTTATTTAAAGTAAACCCACGCCAACATCCCGTTTTCGAGCCGCACCTGTTTTTTTCGGTACGCCTCCGATTCATAGACATCCATCTTCTGCAGGTCTTCTTCGTTCAGTTCAAAATAGCCTCCCTCAATTACTTCTTTGCTTTCCCTGTCCTCTATTAATATAGGATATCCCCTACCGGAAAGTGTGACGGATGACATACGAAAACTCCTTAGTATTCCCGGGGAAAGTAGAGTTTCATACCCAAGAATAGTATTCCTGATTTTTTCATCCAGCAAGGTTCCATAAACGAAAAGGTAACTTTTCATCCGGATATTGGTTAATTTTTAATAGGTCGGATGGAACCGCCTTAAAAAAATAATCCTGCTTGTTTGTGTAAACAATGATGATTTTTTTAATGCTTGTTTCATACCTTTATTTGTTGTAAGGTATACGAAAGGCTGTTAATTTACCGAAATAAAATGTATTGTTATGAAGGTTACTGTATGCAGGAAAGAACATTTCAACGCGGCGCACCGCTTGCATAATCCGGATTGGGATAATGCACAGAATAACGATGTATTCGGGAAATGCAGCTACCCAAACTACCACGGGCATAACTACGACCTGGTTGTAAAAGTTACCGGCGATATTGACAGGGAGACGGGTTATGTGATGGATACCAAGGTACTGAAAGAAATTACCAGGGAACACATTGTGGAACGCTTCGACCACCGGAACCTGAATGTCGATGTAGCTGAATTTCGTAACCTGAATCCCACGGCTGAAAACATAGCGGTGGTAATCTGGAATATACTGCGGAAGCATATTAATTCCTCTTTGGATTTGAAGATTGTACTATACGAGACGGAACGAAATTTTGTGGAATACGCGGGTGAATAAAGTTTTTTACTACATAAGAAAAGGAATAGTGGCTTTGCTGATCCTTCCCATTAAATTCTACCAGTATGCAATCAGCCCTTATTTACCGGCCAGTTGCCGGCATGTGCCCACCTGTTCGCAATATGCCATTGAAGCATTAAAAGTACATGGAGTTGTCATAGGGCTCTATCTGGCTTTACGCAGGGTTATGCGCTGTCATCCCTGGGGAACAAGCGGGTACGATCCTGTTCCTCTTCCGCGGAAAGCCAGAAAGAAAGAACAAAAAGCTTAAGTCTGAGCATGAATTACTTTTTACCGTTTGAACTTCCTGCAATGAAACGTTCGTACAGGTTATAGAGGCGGGCATTAAACTTCGATTCCAGGATCTTTCTCGGTAAATCGAACACAGGATTGTCCGAGCGATCAAGAATGTTTGAATCGGAGGAGGCAATAATTCCTGTAGCATGCATTAAAATGGCGTGATCGGCAGAAGGTACTACCTCGATCCTGCATGACACAGCTTGTTTCTTTAATTCAAGACTCAATATCCGCCGATGATCCCGGCTGAACGACACCGGTTCATCGAGATAAACAATGATTTCCGGAACTGCTGAACATCCCAGGTATTCTGCCATCAGGCCTGCACATTCCACAAAGAGATTTTCATCCCTTATTTTACCGTATAAGGAACCATTATCGCGGCAAATATTATCGACACTGACAAAAACCATTCGTCCGAGACGATAGTTAAGTAAAGTGAACAATACGTTATACCCGTCGATAATCAGCATGTCATGGGGTTTATCAACAAGCCGGGCACTCCGTTTTTCTGAATTTTCGCGTGAGGTCACTCCCCTGTACAGCAGGTTTCGCAGGTCGGTACTCAACTTATATCGGTCGCCGGTAAGCTTGAGCGCTCCTTTTTCAGGATAACTCCGATCCATCAGATAAAAATAATCTTCCAGGGCCTGATTAAAGGATTCGGTGATTGGATCTTCCGTTTTCATTTTTGTGGTAATGTATTCACAGGAATTTAGTGAAGTTTCCCTGGAGGATGATTTTTTACTAAACACTAAACCACAGTTCGACTTCGCTCACTGTGACGGTTAGACTAAATACCTGACTGTCTTTGGTAGACAGGGAGTCGAAGTCTGATAATCTGAATAATACATATGGACTCCGCCAACAGGGAATAGTTTACTTACCTGTCGGTAGCGTAAATTTAAATGTACTTCCCTTCCCGAGTTCACTTTCTACCCAGATATTGCCTTTATTTTTATTAATAAATTCCTTACAAAGTATCAGTCCGAGACCTGTTCCGGTCTCATTAGCAGTTCCCTTGGTTGAGTAGTTGACATCGATCCGGAATAACTTTTCGATGTTTTCAGGCTTAATGCCAATACCTGTATCAACAATGGAAGTTTCAACAATTTCGTTATTTTGCTGTGCAGCAATTGTTATGCTGCCATTTTCCCCTGTATATTTAATGGCATTTGATATTAGGTTTCGAATAATTGTGCGTACCATATTAGAGTCGGCAAGGATCTTTGTAGGTGATGCAACAGCATTAACGAGCTTGATTTCTTTCTTGCTGGCATTACTTAGCAGAAACTCAATATTTTCTTCAATAAGTTCATAGAGGTCTATGCTTTCCGGATTGATCTGGATCCGGCCTGTTTGTGAACGTGACCATTCCAATAGGTTTTCGAGCAAAGTATAACTCTGTTTCGATGTATCGGAAAGAATACCGATGAATTCTCTAATTTTTTCCTGATCAAAATCTTCGAGATTATCAAGCATAAGTTCAGTGAACCCCATCAGCGTGTTGAAGGGATTTTTCAAATCGTGTGCGATAATGGAAAAAAATTTGTCTTTAGTGGCATTGAGTTCGCGAAGTTCCTGGGTGCGTTGCTCTACTTTATTCTCCAGATTTATATTGAGTTCTGTAAGTTCCTCATTTTGCCGGAAAATTGTTCCTTCCTGATCGTAACTTTTTAGGGCTTCTTTAATAGTGAGTATGAGGTCATCTTTTTCCCAGGGTTTGGTGATAAATCTATACAATTCGGCTTTATTAATAGCATTACCAATCCCTTCTATACTCGCCTGTCCGGTAAGCAGTATCGTTTTTGCAGCAGGTTGAATACCGTGAATTTTTTCAAGCAGTGCATCACCCTTCATGCCAGGCATAATAAAGTCGGCAATAACAACCGGTATCTCATATCCTTCACCCATTAACTCTTTAAATATCTCTATAGCTTCATTACCACTTTCTGCAACTTCAACAAGAAATTCACTGATAAATTCTTTTTGAATTTGTTCTTTTAAGGCATCTAACACGATCGATTCATCATCGATACACAGAATAACACGTTCACTCATTTTCTTTAAGTCCCGTTTTTATGATATTAATTAAGTCTTCTTTATTCCAGGGTTTTGGCAACAGGGTAAACTGATCAGCAAGTTCTTCGAGAGTATCAACAGAATCCTGCTTGGCCTGACCTGTGAGCAGGACTTTAACAACTCGCGGATATTTCAGATCAATTCGGAGCAGAAATTGATCTCCTTTCATGCCTGGCATTAACCAGTCGCAGACAATAATGGCCATATCTTTGCCTTCATCTTCCAGGTCATCAATAATCTCAAAAGCCTCTTCGGCACTCTCGGCAGTTTCGTAAAGATATTCATCGCCGAAATATTTCTCAAGCTGTTCTCTTAGGCTCTCAAGAATTATAGCTTCATCGTCAATACATAGAATTACTTTTCGATCCATATTATTTTTGCTCTATTCCTAAAGGTAATATTATTATAAAATTTGCTCCTTCTCCCATTTTACTTTCGAGTTCAATTGCACCGTTATGTTTTTCAATTATTTTTTTGACAATATCGAGTCCCAGGCCACTGCCTTCACCTTGTTTCTTGGTTGTATAAAAAGGTTCAAAAATTTTATCACGGATATCTGGTTCCACGCCCGGGCCATTATCTTTAAAGCTTACCTCAATAGTATCTCCTTTTTGTTTTGTTGTAATTGTAAGGATTCCTTCCAGATTCATGGCCTGAATAGCATTTTGAATCAAATTGGTCCACACCTGGCTGATTTCGTCCTGATAGCATTGTATCAGAGGAAGCTTACCATAGTTTCTGACAATTTCAATTCCTTGTTTGAGCTGATTCTGATAAAGAGTCAATACAGTTTCTATACTATCGGTTATATCGGTCGACACTTTTTCGCCCATGGCATCACGATGGGCATATTTTTTCAGGGCAAATACCACCTTTGTTGCTTTCTCGACAGCCAAATTAATGGTGTTGGTATTTTTCTTAATTGAAATAAAGTTCCTTGCTGATCGGACCACTTTGAGGGCATCTGTTTTCTTCAGATTCAAAATAAGATCATTGCTGGCATCATAGATTTCGAGATATACCAGTGCATCGGCTACCAGTTCGGCATCGGGTATTTGTTGCTCATTGAATACCGATGATAATTCACGGCGTTTCTGGCGCTTTTCACGAGAAGACAGTTCGACTTTACTACTCTGTTGTGCGTTTTCAAAAATTATATTAAATAGGCTCAGATCCTCAATCGATTGTTTCTGGAATAAATCGGGAAGCTCATTCAGAGCAGTATTCAGAGAGTCGAGCATATTACCAATAGATGCTTTGATAGCACCTAAGGGAGTATTGATCTCGTGGGCGATACCTGCAATAAGTTGCCCTAATGCTGCCATTTTTTCCGATTGCACTAGCTGTTCCTGAGTTTCAGTGAGGTTATCAACGAGCGATTCCAGGTTTTCTTTCTGGTTAACCAGTTCTTCATTAACAAATCTGATTTCCTCTTCGGCTTTTTTACGCGCGGTAATATCGCGGGCTACAGCAATAGCTACTTCTTTGTCTTTAATTGTCAAAGCATGGGCACTGATTTCAACATTGATTGGTTGTCCGTCTTTTGACTCCCAGATACGTTCAAATTTGGAATCATTGATTGCCATTTCATTCACCTGGTTTTCTTCTTCACTATCCATTTCATTGCTTAATAAATTAAGTGGATTCATCTCACGTAATTCTTCTAAAGTATAACCGAGCTTATTCAGGGTATAACGATTTGCTTCGATGAAATTTCCGACTTTATTATTTTCCCGGTTGATTTTATATAGAAAGATAAAGTCAGATGCATGTGTAAACAGCATTCTGTATTTCTCTTCCTGCTCTTTTATAAGCTCCTCGGCTTTTTGTCTTTCGGTGATATCATGAGCCAGACCTTCAATGGAAACAAGCTGTCCATCATCATTAAAAATCGGGACTTCTGAAACTTCGAGAAATTTTTCATCTCGTTTATTATCATAAACTTCTTTAAAAAACTTGGGTTGTGCGATACCTAACTTCAAATTTTCTTCACATTCCAGTGCATTTTTGTTCATTGGGTTATCGGTATAGATCTGGTCGTGAATATTTCGGTATTCTTTGACTTCGTAACCCAGAATTTTCTTTACCGAAGGACTTACAAACAATAAGATACCACTGTGTGCTATTGAATAAAAGAAATATTCGTCTTCCAGATGTTCAATTAGTTGTTCATATTTCTCCTGACTTTCTTTAAGGGCTTCATAGGCCGATTTCAATTCCTGGTTTTGCTGAAGAATTTCCCGTTGTTTTTTACGTAATTCAGCATTACGCATTGATATCTCCGAAGTTCGTCGAATCACGCGTATCTCCAGATCGTGATACATTTCTTTTAACTGGGAACTCATTTTGTTTAAAGAACGTGTTAATGTGCCCAGCTTTCCCGGATATTCTTCCGAAAGCAGATTATTAAATTCTTTCTGGCTGATATGTTCAATCACTTCATTAATTTCTCCAATCTGGTGCTGGTATTTTCTTCGTTCAATTACTGGAAATAAAACAATTCCCAGAAGCAGTAAGATAAAGGATGAAATCAGATACAGGATCGGATTTGAATATATCCGTATCGATTTAAATACCAGAATAAGCTGAATTTCATTTGCCAATGAAGCTCTTACCCAGAAAAGTTTCCTCTTATCCTTACAATTGAAGAAGTGCTGGGTTTTATTTGATAAGGATGCACAACTGATCTCATTTTCCAGACATGTTGAACTGCCACTCGAAAAAAGAATGGTGTCGGGTATTACTATTGCACTTTGTATTATTGATAAATTTTGATCGATCAAATATAACAATACTGAATCGACAGAAGCCTGGCTGATTGCCATTGTACCAGTTATCTTGTCGGCACTGTCTTTTGAATTCTTAAAAGCTACAAAATAATAGAAATGTTCAAATTCTTTCAAAGAATAATAAACCCTGTTATTTATAATAGGGGTATTATTTAAAAAATAGTTAATGACTTTAAGCTTTTCAGGACTGGAATGAAAGTGAGTGTCATCTTTGGTAATTTGAATTTGATTATCAGAAATTTCAAAATGGCATAGACCGATAGCGTTTGATAGATGGCTATTATTGTTTTCACCGGGTATATCACTAACTAGTATTGCCGATTCAAGTTTTTTAAAAATTGTAGATTGAATCCAGCTGGTCTTGACTACTAAACATTTTGTATATTGCTCTGTTAGATTAGTTTTAACTTGCTTGGTAAGGAGAAAAACACCATAACTAAATAGCGCTAAAGCGATAAAAACAGTTAGTATAATATTACCGGAAAAAGACTTTATAGAAGGAATGCGGAATCTCATCCTCGAATTAATAAAAGTGCAATCTGATCTAAGTTAAAAATATTTTAACTTACAAAAAAAGTACAATGAATCACCTGAAGTTATAGTTTCTGGGTATCCTTTGTGCTCTAAGATATCAATATCTTTAAAAATCTTGATAACAATTATTTAAAAATTCGATATATTTATAAAAAAGCAATAAGATTTTCTTTTATATGATCAAGTTAAGCCATACATTTTTAATTCTCCTAGCAAGTTTTTCTATTGGTTATTCTCAGATGGATGAAATCTGGCTGGAATCGGATCCTTACAATTTTAGTGATACAAGTATTATAAATTTCTATACTCCTGTTCAGGTTGAAGAATACATGCAATCGATAGCTCATAAGCCAGATGAATTTCTGATAGGGGGTTATATTAATAGTATTTTTCATGAATCGGTAGATAGTGTTAAGATAATTGTTAAGGTTGATAATCATATTATAGATTCAGTATTTACTGTTAACGGACTTTTCAATATTGCATTGAAAGAAAGAGGCAAACTGATTGATTTATCATTAGTACATCCCGATTATCACTCAATAGATACTTCACTGCTATTTCCTGTATCGGGAATTACAACATTATATTTAGCGATGCGCCCAAAATATAAAATTCTTTTACGGGGAAGGGTATATGCCGGAAATATTCCCTTGGAAGGAGTTGATGTGGAAATAAAACTTGTTGAAAAAATATACAATCTTACCACGCGAGGATGTTACTACGATAAGGATGACTATTGGAACTGCCTGTTCGATGGGATGTTTAAATTAAATCTAACGACTGATAATCCGGATGACAGTATCTATATACTACTATCAAAAAATGGCATGGAAACCTATAAAAAGGGTATGACAGTTAATGAGTATTCAGGTGAAATTATGTATTTGAAAATGAAGTATGAGAAAATTCTACCTGTTGTTCCTTATAACAATTTTAATTTTAAATTGAGTTTTCCGGTGTTATCTTTTAAAGATGACTGGTTTATGGCCCTCTCATATTACCGTTTGATAAATACTAATAGCTTAAGACGATTCGCATATGGCGTTGATGCAAATATGTATATTACAACTGTAAGCGTGACCCACAATACTTTTTCGGGTTTAGAGCCTTCTACAGTCGACAGTACTTATATCAACGCATTTGTCGGGCCATCCCTGTTGGTTTGGCTCATACCGCCCGAAAAAAGAAAGTTTTCCACATATACCGGATGTACTTTTGCTTATAATTTCAGTA
>Ga0307422_1001565_pt1 | contig 11852 bp, 12 predicted proteins | sample SalMarWE160290MG_FD_202153 | JGI IMG/M metagenome (GOLD analysis project Ga0307422, IMG submission 202153) | Salt marsh sediment microbial communities from the Plum Island Ecosystem LTER, Massachusetts, United States - WE1602-90 | ecosystem: Environmental > Aquatic > Marine > Intertidal zone >...
GTCGAGGAGCTCAACGAGCCCTCCAACATCGCCAAGTTACAGGAGGGCGGGCTCTACGATGGAAGGCGGTTCACGAAAGAAGATCGGGTTGTCCTCGTCCTTGCCGGATACTCGGAAGACAGGACGGGAAACTACCTTTCACGATTGAAATGGAAGATTGATCGAGCGGGGATCGAGGCTCGGTTCATCGCGGAAAGGGTCCGTTCGCGGCGCGAAGAGAGCGACGGAGAACATCTCTACTCCCTTTGGGATTGCTACGTCTTTGCCGATCTTGTAACTTACCCTTCTCTTTTCGAAGGTTGGGGGAACCAATTTCTTGAGGCTATCCGTGCCAAGCTGTCCGTTGTTATCTTTGAATACCCCGTGTACCGAGCGGATATTCGTGAGAAAGGTTTTGACGTGATCTCTCTTGGGAGTCAGGTAGAAGGTACCGACGAGTCGGGATTGGTCTTTATCAGCGAGGAAAAGATTCGTCGTGCAACGGAGAAGGCCGTCGAGGTTCTTACCGATTCTTCAGCGCGACAGGCGATGGTCGATCGAAACTTCGACTTAGGGAGAGAATACTACAGCTTGGAAAGCCTGGCGCAGCGGTTGGATAACATCATGAAACAGACAGGAAACTCATAGGACTCGGAATCATATTGGAGGAAGGTATGGACAGAAGTTCGCTTGATATTGTCGTTGGAATTTGCACCAAGAACTGCGCCGATACTGTTGTTGGCGTGCTCAAGACGGTCGATCGCGGCCTTACACAGTTCTTCCCCTCCAAACGCATTCTGATCATCGTCTCCGATGGTTTTTCTACCGATGCTACGCAGGAGAAGGTGCAAACGACGGAGACGACAACGGAGGTCATGTTCACTCCTCAAACCGGAGGGCTTGGGAAAGGGAATGGCGTCCGCACGATCCTCGATATCGCTCGGGACCGTGGTGCTTCCGCGGTCGCCCTGGTCGACGGAGACCTAACGAGCATCGAATCAAATTGGGTTCACAAGCTTGCCGGGCCGATCCTGGCAGGAAGGGATCTGGTCGTCCCCTACTACCTGCGTCATCACTGCGATGGGGTGATCACCAATCAGATCGCTTACCCATTGACCAACGTTCTGTTCGGTGTGGGGGTGCGGCAGCCGATCGGCGGGGAATACGGTATCTCCGCGCGTTTGTTGGAACGCCTCCTCCAGCACGAGCTCTTCCCCGAGAAATTTGGGATCGACATCTTCATCACCCTGGTCGCCACTGCGGAGCAGATGGAGATCGCCGAAGCGGTTCTGGGAGTGAAAGAACACGAATCCACCAAGCAATACGCGGACCCGGACAAGCTGCTGGTCCCGATGTTCTATCAAGTCGTCGGGACCCTCTTCCGATTGATCAATTACTACCACGACTACATCGAGACCGTGCATGAAGTTCGCCCGGTAGAACGATTGGGAGAGATGCCCGACAAGCGCCCCGGAGCGATCACGGTCGATCAGGAGGACCTCCTCCGGCGGTTCAAGGATAAGTACGGCGAGCTGATGGGAAAGAACGCGGCCTTCCTCGGAGATCTCCGAGAGGACCTAGACCGTATTGCTTCCCGTGAACTCGATAACTATTCCTTTCCTCTTCCTCTTTGGGTCAAGGCGGTCTACCTGGCGATCGATGCGTTCTCCGCTTCGGAAGACCTCAAGATCCTCGACGTCTTGCGCGTTCTGTGGCAGGGCAGGTTCTTGAGCCTGGTGCGCGAGACGGAAGCGATGTCAGATGAGGAAGCGGAGGCCCACATCCAAGGGCAGCTTACCACCTTTGAGAAGCATCGCTCGGCTTTATATGATTAACACACATAGCGAAGCCCGTGATCAGAGATGAGTGACTAGTGATTGAGTGATCGGGAGATCGGATGATTTAGAGATTGGAAAATTAAATAGGTAAGGAGGAGCGGTGAGAGAGGAGAGGGATCTTCGCGCTGATCTTACGCGGATCGCCCGGGTGGCCCTGGCAGAGGTTGCACCTGAGACCTGCCTGCGCCGAGCTGTGCTCCTTGATGGGGAATATCTCAGCATTGCGCAGGAACATTTTGATCTTGCGCAAATAAGGCAGATCGTCGTTGTGGGCATGGGGAAAGCCTCGGCTCGGATGGCCGCCACCTTGGACGACCTCTTGGGAGAGCGGATCTCCGGTGGGTTCGTGGTCACTGCCGACGGATACAGGGTTCCCACCCGGAGAGTGGAGGTCGTGGAGGCTTCCCACCCCGTTCCCGATGCGCGTGGCCGAGCGGCCGCAGAGCGGATCGTGGCCCTTGTCGAGGAGGCGAACGAGGAGGATCTCGTGATCGTTCTCATCTCCGGGGGAGGTTCGGCTCTTCTCCCGCTGCCCGCCTCCGGGATCACTCTCTCCGATCTTGCCGCGATAAACGAACTCCTTCTCCGCTCCGGGGCGAAGATCCAGGAGATCAATACGGTGCGAAAGCACCTCTCGCAGGTGAAAGGCGGACAGCTTGCGCGACACGCCTTCCCCGCGCAGGTCCTTACTCTCGTTCTCTCCGACGTGCCCGGCGACCCCTTAAACGCGATCGCATCCGGCCCGACCGTGGGCGATCCGACGACCTTTGACCAAGCGAAGCGGATCCTGCGCCAGTATCGACTGTGGGAGGAAATACCGGGTTCCGTTCGAAAACGGATCGAGGCGGGCGTTCGCGGCGAGATTGAGGAGACCCCAAAACCCGGAGACGATGTGCTGCAACGGGTGACGACCACAATCATTGGCTCGGGATCCGACGCCCTCGATGCCGCACGCGAGGAAGGGGATCGCTTGGGCTATCACACGCTTTTCCTCACAACCACCCTCGAAGGTGAGGCGCGAGAGGTGGGTAAGATCCTGGCCGCCGTGGCGAGGGAGGAGGCGAGCAGCGGTCGGCCGGTGCCTCTTCCCGCGTTGATCCTCGCCGCCGGGGAGACAACAGTCACCGTGCGGGGAACCGGCAGGGGAGGGCGCAATCAGGAACTCGCTCTGTCGGCCGCCCTTGGGATCGAAGGGATTGCTCAGGTGGTGATCTCTTCTATAGGAACCGACGGCCGCGATGGCCCGACCGCCGCCGCCGGGGGGATGGTCGACGGAGAGACGGTTGGCCGGATGAGGGAACGAGGTATCGATCCCGGGGAATATCTGGAGCAGAACAACTCCTACAAAGCCTTGGAGGAAGCTGGGGATCTGATCGTCACCGGCCCGACCGGGACGAACGTGGCCGACCTTTGCTTTGTCGCGGTAGGAAAGGGATGACAGCGCGTTTCTTTCCGGCAGCAAAGAGACCGTTAAAGATGCGGCCGCTATTTCATGAGGATCAGTTGGAATGGGCGGATATCCTGGAAGCGCTGGAAGAGGTGGAGGTATTTCAGAACAGTAAGCCCTACCCGCTCCGCGCATACCTCTCCAGGGTATCTGCGGCAGTGTGTTCTCAGCCGTTCGGCATGGCGGTTCCTCCCCCGGTGATAGAAAGGGCGGTCTTGGAGCCAAGACGCTCTTGCTCGGAAATGCCTTAAACAGGATACTCCGGATTTCTAATTGCAAGGGGTAGAGGATGGCTTTGGCCATTATAAGTCGATCCTTTATGAGGACAGCTTGGGGAGAGAAACGCGCGAACCCCCTATGAATTCTAGCGAGGTGCCGGTTGCAAGCCAGACCCTTGACAAAAGGTATCTGGATCGTTAGTATTGTTAATCATGTCTAACATTTGCGATCAAGGAGACGCATGATCACAGGACAGAGCTCTAGCATGGAGGACTACCTCGAAGCGATCGGCTGGCTGAGCGAGGCTGGCAACATCGCAAGGGTGACTGAGCTGAGCAAGGCGCTCGGGGTGAGCAAGCCGAGCGTATCCGCTGCCTTAAACAAGCTGGCAAAAGCAGGGCTTGTTCGACATGAGCGATACGGCTCCATTGAACTTACGGCAGAGGGGCGCAGGGTGGCTGACGACGTCATTCGTCGCCACGAGATCATGCTCCGTTTCCTAACAGAGATTCTCGGCATCGATCGAGAGAGAGCGGAAGAAGACGCTTGCCGGATGGAGCACGTGTTGAGCCCGGCGAGCCTGAAGAGGTTTTCGGAATTCGTCGAATTTCTCACCTCGTGCCCACAGTCTGAACCCGCCTGGCACAAAGGGTTCTCTTACTACCTCGAATACGGGGAGCATGATCCCAACGTGGTGGGAGCAGGTAACTGGAAGGAAAGATAGTTTTTTTTACTGATAAAGTTAGGCATAACTAACAATGCAACGGTTCCCGTAAGGAGGAAACGATGAGTCAGTACCAATGTGAGAGGAGCGGCAACAGGCGAAGGGCTTTGATTCTCATAATTGTTGCCTCGGTGTGCTTGCTTGTGGCGGTTTCCACCAGTGCCCACACCCCACTCCTTTACATCGAAGACAACGAGGATAGCACGATCTACATCGAGGGCGGGTTCTCCGATGGTTCGAGTGCAGCCGGAATTCCTGTCCGAATGGAAGACGCTGATGGGAATACCCTGTGGGAAGGGGTGCTCGACGACTTTGGGTCAGTGGAGAGCGCGCCGATCCCCGCGGTCCGGCCGTACTACGTGATCTTCGATGCCGGACCGGGACACGTAGTCACCAAGGAAGGGATCTATCCATCTGCAGCTGTGGAACCGGAGGATACTGCACCTTCAAACGATGCACAGAAAGTATCCTTACCCTCCTCCGCGGCAGCGACACCCGCGACATCCGCCCCCGCAGTGACCCCGACCGCCGAATCAGCGACATCCTGGACTTCCGATGCATCCTCCCCTGCGTGGATGCCGGGTACAACGAACGCTCAAGCAGGCAGTTCAGCGGATTCCGTCCTGTGGTTTATCGTAGCACTGTTGGCGTTCATCGCCCTGGTGCTCCTCGTCCTTTGCGGCGGTGTATTGTTCTTCGTCGGTTGGACAGTGGGGAGAAGAGGACGGCAAGCGTGACGAAATCGAATGAAACGAAGACTCTCATCGATTGGAGGTGATGCACAGACGGAAAACACCGAGCGATTGCAGACGGAAACAAACAGGAACGAAAGTTACAGGTAAGGAGGAAAACACATGAAGAGATTGACTCGTTTATTGATGTTGACGCTGGTAACAGTGCTGGGGCTGAGCCTGACCTCGTTCGGGCACTTTCAGATGATCCTCCCCTCGGACGACTACCTCAGCGAAGGGGACTCCAAGAACCTCGAATTACAGCTGATATTCACCCACCCGACCGGAGCCATCCACTCAGATGATCCGCAACACCACACTGGTACGGGAGCTGACCCGACCAGCATGGACATGGACGCCCCGGTCGAGTTTGGTGTACTGCACAAAGGTGTGGAGAAGAATCTAACCGACACGCTGGAGCTGTTCAAGTTTGAACACGGCGCGATCAGTGTCAACGCCTACCGGATCGAATACCGCGCACGCGGGATGGGTGACTTCGTCTTTTACCTCGCACCGGGTCCGTACTTTGACTCGATCGAGGGCGGGTACATCACCCAGTACTCGAAGGTGATCATCAACTCGGGCGGCCTGCCTACCGACTGGAATACTCCGGTCGGCCTCAAGGCGGAGATCGTCCCGCTAACGCCGACCACTCCACTGTGGGTAGGGAACACGTTCACCGGCGTCGTTCTCCTCGACGGAGAGCCGGTGCCCGGTGCTGAGCTCGAAGTCGAGCACCTCAACCCGGTTCCGTTCAAGGGGGCGTTCCCAAACGTGGAACCTGTCGCCCTCCCCGGCGGGAGCTTCCCAAGCCAGCAGATAATGGCCGACGAGAACGGGGTGTTCAGCTACAGCTTCCCGTGGCCCGGTTGGTGGGGCTTTGTCGCGTTGCTCGAGGGAGCGGACTACAACGGCAAGGGACAGGAGCTCGGTGCCTGCATCATGTTCAAGGTGTATGCCATCGACGAGGCTCCGTAGCGCGACAACTTACCCAAGGTGGGTTTGCCCCCGCTGGGCACAGCGGGGGCCGACCTTACCGACCGGATGACGTGAAAGGGGCGACATGAACGAGGTAGATGAGCGCATAACACTGCTTGCCGAGCTGTTGGCAGGTGAACGGGCGAGGATCGTCGCCATGAGCGACGGGACGGAGACCGAGAAACGATTGAGCGATATGGGCCTCGCCCTCGATTCGGAGATTGAGGTGCTTGTTGCCGGCAATCGCTCTCCTCTGTTGGTCGCCGCTGGTGAGACCCGGCTTGCGATCGAGCCCGACTTGGCGAAGCAGGTTCGAGTACGTCGCTTTGGTGGACCGTGCGGTCGGCGAGGATGGGGCCGCAGACACCGCGGCCGCGGATGGAGGTTCCGTCGATGACGCTCGATGAGCTGAGGGTCGGACAGGAAGCCCGCATCGTCGATATCGCCTTGAGCGGGGCCATCGGCCAGCGTTTGCTCGATATGGGGTTTGTGGAGGGGACGTGCGTGAAGATCGTGCGCAACGCGCCGTTGATCGATCCGATCGACCTTCTCGTGCGTGGTTATCACGTATCGATCCGCCACGCCGAGGCGGAGGGCGTGGAGGTGGAGCCACTGTGAGCCGTGCATTCACCGTCGCCGTTGCCGGCCAGCCGAATTGCGGCAAGTCGACCTTGTTCAACACTCTCACCGGGGCACGGCAGTTCGTCGCCAACTACCCCGGGGTGACAGTGGAGAAGCGCATCGGCCTGTTCGCCCATAAAGGGGACAGGATAACGTTGGTCGACCTTCCCGGAACCTACAGCCTCACTTCTTATTCGTTGGAGGAGCGGGTGGCGCGGGACTTTCTGCTGGACGAGAGTCCGGATCTCGTGCTGAACATCGTCGACGCCTCCAACCTGGAGCGCAATCTATACCTCACCTTTCAACTGCTGGAGATGGAGTTCCCTCTCGTTCTCGCTCTCAACATGATGGACATCGCTGCCGGCCGTGGGATCGACGTCGATCCGTTGCGCTTGAGCGATGAACTTCAGGTCCCCGTGATCCCCACTATCGGTAACCGTGGTAAGGGGAAACGCGAGCTGCGCGAGGCGATCTGGGCCGCGTGTGCGAGCAAGGAAGATCACCGCTCGCGGTTCCGCGTCGACTACGGCGAGGCGTTGGAATCGGTCATCGCGCTGCTGGAGGCAAAACTGTCGCAGCAAGCGCACCTCGCCGGTCGCTATCCCGTACGCTGGCTGGCGATTAAGCTGCTGGAGGACGACCCGGAAGTACGGAAGCTCGTAACAGGAGCCGTTGAGGCGCGGGACTACCGGTTGAGCCGTTCGGAGGAACCAGGGGAATCGCAGTGATGCCGGAGAAGACCGCACCCTCAGGCGAGGCCATCGCTCGTGAGACCGCATCGCACCGCGAGGCGTTCCTCAAGGCGCACGGCCGCGCCGTGGAGAAGGTGATTGCGCAGAAGCGCTACCAGGCAGCCGATCGGGTTGCGGCGGCCTGCGTAATGAGGGATAGAACCCCTCGCCGCACCCTCACCGATCGGATCGATCGTTTCGTCTGCAGCCGCTACGCCGGGCCGATCATCCTGGCGGGGATTCTGTACGGTATCTACCAATTGGCGATCGTCCAGGGGTACAACCTCACCAACTATTGGTGGCCGGTCCTTGGCTCGGTCAAGAACGCCATCCTCTCGCTCCTCCCTGGTGAAAGGCTGGTGTTCGATCCGGTCATTCGCTCCGTCGTCCTGTGGACGGTGAACGGGATCATTGCGGTCCTCAACTACGTTCCCATCTTCGCCATCCTGTTCGCGCTGGTGGCGATCCTCGAGGACACCGGGTACATGGCGCGGGTGTCGTTCGTGCTCGATCGGCTCTTCCGCCCGTTCGGTCTGCACGGCCAGTCGGCGCTTCCGCTGATGCTCAGCGGCCTGTTCATTGGAGGCTGTGCGATCCCGGGTGTGATGGCCTGCCGCGGGATCAAGGACGAGAAGGCGCGCATGAGCACGATGCTCGTCGTCCCACTGATGAACTGTCTGGCCAAGATCCCGTTCTACCTGCTGTTGATCGGCCTGTTCTTCACCAAGGTCAGTGGACTGATGATGTTCATGATGTCGACGATCACCCTGCTCTTCGCCCTGTCGGTCAGCAAGGTCCTGTCGTTGACCGTCCTCAAGAACAGACCGACGGCCCCGTTCGTGCTTGAGATGCCGGTCTACCATCTTCCCACAGTGCAGAACGTGGCCCGCCGCGTGCTGGAGCGGCTGTGGATCTTCGTCAAGAAGATCATCACCGTCGTTGCTGTCGTGATGTTGGCCTTGTACTTTTTGCTGAACTTCCCCGCACTCGAAACCGAGCGAAAAGCTTATTACACCCGACAGATCAACGGATTGATCGGGACGTTCCTCGCAGAGATCGGCTCGGAGAACCCGTACGGAATCTCCCTCTCCACATCGCAGCAGGTGACCGATTACGCACGGTTCGCCGCCGACTACCGCTTGGCCAAGAGGGTAGCGGACACGACCACGGCCAAGACCGCGGTGGAGCGGGTGTACTTGGCGCGGAACCCCGAGTTCTTCAAGGTGGCGAACAAAGGGAAAATCACGCTGAGCGAGGACGAAACCGACGCGTTCAGCCGTTACTTCACTGCCTATCAGGCTGCGCACCGCGCCTACTTGACCGAATATGCCACAGTCCTGCCTGATTATCGACCGGCACTCAAGGCCGCGTTCTATCAGAGCTGGCAGGATGCTAATCCGTTCTTCTTCGGTATCGTGCGAACTGGGAACATCACAGTCAGCGGGAGCACCCTCATCGACACGAATGCCGCGACGGCGAACAGGGCGTTCCAAACAGTCGGTCGAGGGACACAGAAGCTCAGGGCCGAGAAGCACCAGGAACAGCTGGAGGCGAGCCTCCTCGGCCACCTTGGGATTGCAGTGGAACCGTTCACCAGGCTCGCCGGGTTCAACTGGCGTGTCAACGTCGGCCTGATCGGGGCGTTTGCTGCCAAGGAGAGCGTGGTCGCTACCCTCGGGAGCATCTATCAGGTCTCGGGACAAAGTGATGATGGGATAAGCCTCGAACAGCAGATCGGCGAACAGGAGAAAGGATGGACTTCCCTGCACGCTGTAGCGATGATGCTGTTCATGGCCCTCTACCCGCCGTGTGTGGCGACGTTGCTGATGATCAAGCTGCAGGCAGGATGGCGATGGATGCTGTTTGCTACGGTCTACCCGATCCTCCTCGGTCTCCTGGTGGCGATCCTCGTGTTCAGCGGGGGAAGTCTGCTCGGTCTCTCTGGATTGGGAGCGATGATCACCCTCTACGTGGGGATGATCGTCGTGACCGTGATCCTGGGGTTTATCCAACCAAGATCCCGGCCAACCGTGCCCGAGACGCGGGGTTGATTGGGAGGTGAAGCGGAACGCAATGTATCAGGAACTGCTCGAAGCATTGACCGAGGGGCGGGCATACACCCTTGGCTCCCTTTCTCACCACACCGGGTTTAGTGATTGAGTGATTGATTAAACCTCCCGATCTCTCGATTCCTCAGCGCCCTATGCGGTAAAATGAGTAATGAAAAAGTTTACACAACGAGCTCGAAGGAGGAAGAAAATGACTAACGAAAGGGTCTTGGTCCTCTACGACAACCGATCAGACCGGAGCGATCTGCAACCCGGCTGGGGATTCTCAGCCTTGATCGAGTTTGGCGGGCATCGAGTCCTGTTCGACACGGGAGCGGACAAGGGCGTCCTCGAACACAATGCCACAACGCTCGGTGTCGACCTCGCTACGATCGACACCCTTGTCCTCTCTCATGAGCACTGCGACCATATCGGAGCCGTCACGTCGGCGTTACACAAGAACCTCGATGTCTTCTACCCCGCATCGTTCTCCGTCCTCTTTCAAGGGGAGGTGGAAGAAAAGCCCGAGCGGGCACCGTGGCGCGCTCATCCTGTCTCCCTACCGGCAGAGATCGTACCGGGCATCACCTCCACCGGGGAGCTAGGGAAGGAGATTATGGAACAGGCCCTGATCGTCCGTGGATCTGCAGGCCCAACGCTCATCACCGGGTGCGCCCATCCCGGGATTATCGAGATCGCTCGGGTCGCAACCAAACTTGTTGGGGAGCCGCTTTACCTTGTGCTTGGAGGGTTCCACCTCTACAAGAAGAATGAGGCCGAGGTCAAGGAGATCGCTTCCGCGCTGAAGCGGCTTGGGGTAAAGAGAATCGCTCCCTGTCACTGCACAGGCAAGCACGCGATCGAAATTCTGCAGAATGCCTTCGGCGACGCCAGTATCGATGTAAAAGTGGGGAGTCAGATTTCGCTCTGATGACCGAGAAGATAGGGATCGCACTCCTTGATCAGATTCCGCAGGGGATCGAGCGCGTCGCCTCCCCGGGACGGCACTGCACCTTCATCGGAAGGGCGCGCAAAGGGGAGATCCTCTGGGCTCGCGGAGAGGATTTCACCTGCCCGCTTGCCCGCTACAACCTGGGGATCGATCCTCCGGATGAATCGACGATGGAGAAACTGGCAGCGACACTCGTCAGTTGGGGAGATGTAAGAGACCTTGAAACCACGCACCGCTTCATCGCTGGACTATCTCCACTCCCTGTTTCGAGACGCACCTTCATCTACGCCCCGCTCGATAGGATGCCGGTTCCCCCAGACCTCGTTCTCCTCATTCTCAACCCGCAGGAAGCGTTCAGACATGTCCTCTCCATCACTGCCTCTACCGGAGAGAGGAGCGATGGGCTCGTCGGCGGGATCGGTGCGCTGTGCGGAGAATGCACTGCCCTTCCCCTGCAGACCAAAAAGGCAGCGATTTCTGTCGGTTGCGATGGAAGCCGGCGAGAGGCGTTTCTCTCCCCTAAAGAGATGTTCCTTGCTATCCCCTATTCTCTGTACCGATCGACGGTTGAATCATAAGAATATCTTCTACCCCGAACCGTATTCGCACAACATTCTCTTCCCTCATAGTGTAGCTCTTGATGCGAAAGCGACCGATTTGGTTTGTATGAGAGACGTGTTTGCCTCTACACGGAGTGGCATCAATATCACCGATCTTGACTATGCGGATCGTGGCTGCGCCTGGAGGGATCTTCCATAGGTCGTAGATCGTTTTCGCCTCTTCGATAGGCAGGACCTCCGTCGTGATTTGGTAGTCCTTCTCGATCTCTGCGTTCACCGTATCTTCAATCGCCGCGATCTCTTCCATACTAATCGGATGAGAAACAGTGTAATCACACTTCGACTTTTTCTCCCCGAGGTGCATCTCAAGATTGCACGGCGCGGCAAACAATCTGTGCATCACCGCGGTCAGGATGTGCTCGGCGGTGTGCATCCGTATCCGTTTCTCCGCCGCCGGCTGTCTCTGACTGATATCCCACTTATCGCTCATCGCGTCAGGATGATACCGACTTGGCCTTGGGTAGCCCATTTTGAGGCAGAGAGTTTTGCCCTTTATCTGGGTGACGGTATGCTTCCTCCTCAATAATCCTCGTAGGGACGGGGAGCCGATGAAGGACGAGTAGTGAGGCTGCAAGGAAGATGGCGGCGGTCGCAAACGTTGCCTGGTAACCTATGTACTCGCTCAGAAGACCGCTCATCGCTCCGGCAATGATCATCCCCACCCCCGCGATTGCGTTGTACAGCCCGAGCGTCTGTCCCCTGTTCTCCGGCTTGGCCAGCCGAGAGGCAAGCGCCACCCCAGAGAGCTGGAAGAAGGACCAAGTAACGCCAATCGCAAGGAAGAAGGACGCGAGTACCCACGTCGGCGGGATCGCTCTCGATACTGTGAGGTAAATCGATGCCGCGACTAAAAGGACCAGCCGAACGGCGAGCGCCCCCTGCTGAACCGCCTTGTTCCCCGCTCGCTTAATCCGGCGCGAGGCAAGGGGATATGCAAGGACCACCCCGCTGTTTAGCACGACAA
>Ga0307422_1001567_pt1 | contig 11841 bp, 8 predicted proteins | sample SalMarWE160290MG_FD_202153 | JGI IMG/M metagenome (GOLD analysis project Ga0307422, IMG submission 202153) | Salt marsh sediment microbial communities from the Plum Island Ecosystem LTER, Massachusetts, United States - WE1602-90 | ecosystem: Environmental > Aquatic > Marine > Intertidal zone >...
ATGGCGGTAAAAGTCTTGAAGCCATTAAGGGTTACGTACAAGGATGAGAAGATTGATGCCTACCTCGACGCTATGCTCGAGGATATGACCGACAACGTCCAGAGATTTACCAGCCAAACCCAGCAAGCCATACCGGGTCTTCCCTTTATGCTTCCCGAAGGGGACCCCTTTCAACCCTATCAGGTGAACCTCCTTGTGGACAACGGGGATCAGGAGATGCCTCCCGTGATTGTCGAATCCTTTCCTACGTACCGGAACATCTTTGGCAGCATAGAGAAGATGGTGGATCGCAGCGGGATATGGAAGACCGATTTCAGCAGGATTAAGGCAGGCTCGATCGTCAAGGCGAATGGGGGGTACCTGGTTCTGAATCTCATCGACGCGCTATTGGAGCCGGGTGTTTGGCCGGCGCTCAAGAGGTCGCTCAAGACCGAGAAGATGGAGATCCAGACCTACGATCCCTTTTATCTGTTCACCACCTCGGGATTGAAGCCGGAGCCCATCGAGTTGAGCACAAAGGTAGCCCTCATCTCAGAGCCCTATCTCTATCACCTGCTCTTGGCCTATGACGAGGATATAAGTAAGATCTTCAAGGTGAGGGCCGATTTCGATACCTCCATGGCCAAGAACGACGAATCCATCCGCCAGTTCGCCGAGTTTATCAAAAGGAAGAAGGACGAGGATAACCTGAAACCCTTGGATAGAACGGCCATAGCTGCGCTGGTGGAGCATGCGGTTCGTCTTACTGGAAGACAGGAGAAGATCTCGACCAGTTTTCCCGTTATCACGGACCTCGTTCGGGAGGCAGATTGGTGGGCAAGACAGGATGATCAGGACGTGGTGCGAGATAAGCACGTGCACAAGGCCATCGAGGCGAAGATCTATCGATCCAACCTGATCGAGGAACATATCCATGAGATGATCGATCGCGGGACCTTGATAATCGATGTGGATGGCGAGGTAGTCGGCCAGGTGAATGGTCTTGCGGTGTATGACCTCGGGGACTATATGTTCGGAAAGCCCTCCCGCATTACGGCCTCAACCTCCATGGGCCGCGCGGGCATTATCAATATCGAGAGGGAGGCGGATCTCTCGGGCAGCACCCACAATAAAGGGGTGCTGATCTTGGGCGGCTATCTGAGGAAGAAGTTTGCCCAGGATAAGCCCTTGACCATGAGTGCCAGTATCGCCTTCGAGCAATCCTATAGCGGTGTGGATGGAGACAGCGCCTCCTCGACTGAGATCTATGCCCTGCTCTCAAGCCTCTCGGGCGTTCCCCTGAAACAGTACATAGCAGCAACCGGATCGGTGAATCAGAAGGGCGAGGTTCAGGCCATCGGAGGGGTCAACGAGAAGATCGAGGGCTTCTACGACTGCTGCCGGACCGCGGGGCTGACCGGGCGACAGGGGGTTATGATACCGGAGAGCAACGTCAAAGACCTCATGCTCAGACATGACGTGGTGGAGGCGGTAGACAAGGGGAAATTCCACGTCTATTCGGTGAAAACCGTGGATGAGGGGATCGAGATCCTGACCGATAAAAAGGCCGGGGAACTGAAGACGGATGGCTCATACCCCAGGGGAACCATCAATTACCTGGTGAACGAGAAGTTGAAGGAACTGGCAGAGGGATACGAGAAATTCGGCGAAAAGAAGGAGACGAAAAGGGCTCAGGGGTGGGCAAAGCAAAAGAAGAAAAAATTGCGCACCAGGTTCACGGGGCATCCAGCTAGTGGGACCTGAAGACCGACGTTAAATATGCTATCTATGTCTCCTGAGCCAGTCTTGATACCACGAAGGCGGGTTTCCCTATGACGGGGAAAGGCCTCTATCTTTCCGTCTCATTATTGCGCCCCAGAAGATAGTTTCTTTATCGCCGGGCCGCTGCTTCTGGGATCGATGGTGACCTTTCGCATCACCGCGGTGAGCCTGGTTTTCGCCTTTATCCTGACGAGTGCCCTGTTCCGCCTGTCATGCTCCTGGCTTGCGAGGATCTTGGCCAGGGAATGCATCCCCAACATGCAATCTCATTTCGGGAAAAAATGCCTTGACAATAAGGTCTACCCTATTTAGGACAATCTAATGACCCCTGTCTAGCCTGCAATATACATTCTCAATGCTGATGAGGTATCCTTCACCATAATTCATCTTTAGGGAGGAAGATCATGTTGCGAACTACTAATTATAAGATTCTTAATGGGATTAAGGCAATAAAGAGATGGGTAATCCCTTACCTTAATTCACGTATTCATTCACATGATTTCAGGCCGGTACTGTGTTATCTTTTTACCGAGTGGCGCTGTAATATAGATTGCTGGTATTGCTTCCAATATAACAATGACCTGCCAGGGATGGATATTGAAACTGTAAAGAGTTCAATAGACTGGCTTAAGTCTATCGGCTGCAGGGTTATTCCGCTCATGGGCGGCGAGCCTCTCATGAGAAAAGACTTTATCTTAGAGGTTATCAGGTATGGAGCAGAAAATGGCTTCTTTATGTATCTTCCCACAAATGGCTATCTTATGGATAAGGCATTTATAGATGAGGTTGGGAGGGCAGGAGTAGCAGCAATAAACCTGGCTGTAGACTGTGTAGCGCCCATTAAAGGGCTACCCAAGGCATTGCTGAAGATAGAGCCACAATTCAGATATCTTGTTGAACGGCAGAAAAAATATGGCTATCTTCCTTTTTTTAACATAAATATCTGCAGAAATAATATAAAGGATGTTAAGCTTCTCACTGAGATTGCCCATCAAAACAAGATAGGCACTGATTATCATCTCAACGAACCTCCCCTGAGCTTTGTAGAGATAAATCACTATAAACATCATGATGATATGCTTACCATAACGCCTGATCAATATGATGAAATTGATGAATTATTAGACTGGCTTATCGACAAACAGCGCTATGGCTGGCCAATGGTCAACTCAATAGCGCATCTCAAGGTATTTAAAGAAAGGTTGAGAGGTCAGATGAGGCCATGGGATTGCAGGGCAGGCCATAATGGCGCACTTATAAGGCCTGATGGAACCCTTTCGCCATGTTTTGATCTGATCAGCTATGATCATGATTGGGGTAGAATCTGGGCGCCCAAATTTGATGAAGATGAATTGCGGGCTGTTAAGGAGAAATGTAATCCATTTTGCTCTTCTACGTGTTTCTATACCATGGCTTATTATTACAACCTTCGAACTGTCCATCAGTGGGTGAGAAAACACATCAGAGTGGGTTGAATTCATGGAGGCTCTCTAAACGATTATGGCTTAAACAAAGTATGATAGCTCACTAGCTGATATCAGATAGTTATTTTTTGAGAGGCATGAACTTCTGTTGAGATCTATATGCGCGGAAGCGAGGCATTCACCAGAGAGTTTCAAAGAGCTAAATTGTTACTATTTTCACCGTTTTGAGCGGATACCCTCCAGGCTCGGTCAATGGTAAACAGTGTCGGTGCGGCCTTCCTAATTTTCAAAGCCCTTCCTTCAATTCGAGGCCAATACTCCGCCACTCCAGTACTCCAACAATCCCATGATCTGAGGGCACACGCTTGGCCCCTTTTCCGGGGGCTCCAAGCAAAGCCACGTCCTCTGGGTGGGGATTCTTTATGTCATGACAATGATGCATATGGAGAGAAATTTGTAGGATAGGGGCCGATGATATGCTAGAAGGTGAAGAGCCAAATGTTTTTATGTTTGATTTCCAAGGCGAGAACCCGATGTCTTTCAATAGAATGCCGGGTCGAGTGATTACTGTTCAGTGGTAATCCGAACGGAAAAGGAAGGAGCGAATTATGATACGGATCACATGCTTAGGCGGTGCCGGATCTGTAACCGGGTCCAATTATCTTATTGAGAATGCCCAGGGCAAAAGGTTGATGGTTGATTGCGGCCTTTTTCAAGGGGGAAAGCAGATTGAGGCACGCAACTGGCAGAGCTGGGCCTTCGATCCTAAGGGGATGCCAGCCCTTTTTCTGACCCATGCCCACATTGACCACAGCGGGAGGATCCCCAAGTTGGTGAAAGACGGCTTCCGCGGAAAGATCATTACCACGCCACCCACGGTGGAACTATGCAGGATTATGCTCCTTGATTCGGCTCATGTTCAGGAAATGGATGCTGAATGGCAGACGCGAAAAAACAGAAGAAAAGGCAAGGTGCCGGTACTGCCCCTTTACACCACGCAGGATGCTGAAGAAAGCCTTCGATATTTTTTTCCATTAGAAAGGGATCGGATGATCACTGTTGAGCCCGGCATAAAGGCGCGACTCAGGAACGCAGGGCATATTCTCGGCTCTTCCATGGTGGAGTTGTGGGCAGAGGATGAGGGAGGGGAGATAAAGATCGTCTTCTCAGGGGATCTGGGCAAGAAGGACCAGCTGATTGTGAAGGACCCTGATACGATCACCGCCGCTGACTATCTATTTATTGAATCCACTTACGGCAACCGCCTGCATCGATCCTTCGAGGACAGCAAAGAGGAGTTTCTGGAGTCCATCCGCTACGCGCACTCTCATGGGGAGAAGGTTATTATTCCGGCCTTTGCCCTTGAGCGAACCCAGGAACTGCTCTACCTTCTGGGCGAGTTTGCACGAGAGGGCATACTTCCCGATATTCCCGTATACCTGGACAGCCCGCTGGCAATCAAGGCTACGAAAATTTTCAGGAGAAACAAAAGTTGTTACGATGAGGAGGCCAGTGCCATTGTAAAGCAGGGTTTTGACCCCTTTGATACGCCGAACCTCCTTTTCACCCCCACCACAGAGGAATCGATAGCTATTAATGAGAGAGGGGGCTCTGCTATCATTATCGCGGCTAATGGGATGTGCACCGCCGGCAGGATCAAACACCACCTCAAGCATAACCTGTGGCGGCCTGGAGCCAGTATCGTCATTGTAGGGTTCCAAGCTCAGGGCACCACGGGAAGAAGGATCGTGGATGGCGAGAAATCGGTAAAGATCTTTGGGGAGGATGTTGCGGTCAAGGCAAGGGTCTTTACCATAGGGGGGTTCTCAGCCCATGCCGACCAGAAAGATCTCCTGGAATGGGTCGGCAATTTTGCCGAATCCAGGCCCCAGGTTTTTGTGGTCCATGGAGAGCCTACCGCCAGCGAAGCACTAGCCCGTTCCATCCATGAGAGATTTGGCATGGAGGCCCATATTCCCAGGTGGAAGGAGACCCTGATGCTTAAAGCGACCGGGGCTGTCCGCGAAAGGGAACGTCTCGAGGCGGCTCTGCCTGATAGGGCGGAAACGATGCTGAGCACGGTTACCGATCTGGAACAAGAGCTTGAAAGGCTGAGGCAAGTCCTTCTGGAAAGGGGCGGAGAAAGGGAGATCGGGCAGGATGAGGTGGATAGGCTTCAGTCTATTCGGGATGAGTTCCGGGAAATGCTGCCCGAGCAAAGCTCTTGACTGCCGTAGCCATGATTGTACATAATGAAAAAGATTATCCCTTCTAACGTGCAAGAGGAGAGAGATCATGCATGAGCGGCAATACCTGGTTGATGAGCTTACGAAAAACGACACCTGGAGGATGTTCAATATCATGGCCGAATTCGTGGACGGATTCGACGTCCTCCCAGAGGTGTATCCGGCAGTGACGATTTTTGGCTCTGCCCGGGCACGCAGGAACAGCCATACCTATAAGATCACGGAAAAGGTGGCGAGATTGCTGGTCGAACAGGGTTTTAATGTCATCTCCGGCGGAGGCCCCGGCGTTATGGAGGCTGCCAATAAGGGGGCTGCTGAGGTAGGGGGTAAATCGGTCGGGCTGCACATCCATCTTCCCAAAGAGCAAAAACCTAATAAATACGCTAATATCCGGATGGATTTCAAATATTTTTTCATCAGAAAGGTCATGTTTGTGAAGTATGCGGTTGCCTATATCATCATGCCCGGTGGCTTTGGGACCCTCGATGAACTCTTTGAGGCCCTCACCCTGATACAGACCAAGAGGATAAAATCCTTTCCTGTTATCCTCATAGACTCCAAGTACTGGAAAGGCCTGATTGATTGGATACGGGAAACCTTGCTCAAGGCGCACTCGATAGATGAATCAGACCTGGACCTCATGAACATGGTGGATACGCCTGAAGATGCCGTCCGCATCATCAAACGGCGGGTGATCGTCTGATTCTATCCTGGAATGAACAGTTTCAGGTTCAACGGTTCAAGGTTCGAGGGCATTTCAGGTGGGAACCGTGAACGAAGAACCGCTCAACGCCGGTTTATGGACAAATGAACAATAAACCATATTTCGAGATATTTGAGCTTGCACCCGATGCCTCCATGGATGAGCTCAATCAGGCCTATAGAGACCTGGTCAACATCTGGCATCCCGACCGTTTTGCCCACAATCCCCGGCTTAAGAAAAAGGCCGAGGAAAAACTCAAGGAATTGAATCAGGCATATGAAGCGCTGAAACCTGTCCTATCCTCCGAATCAGTGCTGGGAAAGAATGCACAGGCACGATCTCATGGACGGGCGCAGGATAAACCAGGGGCTGAACAGAGGCCACGGGAAACGGGCAATCAGGCCGGAGCCAAGACCGATACCGAAGCGGTTGTTGAAGTAGGAACTGCGACGGTGCTAGGACTGTGGTCCTATCTTTCCACGAGGCTTCGCCGTCTCGTAGCAGAGCAGGTTCAGGCCTTTAGGGAAGGAGCGCAGATCGGTCCGCGGGGAGGAGGTATGGGCCAGGGGAGAGGAAAGGGAAAAGGCAGAGGTAGCGGTCAGGGAAGGAGACAGTTTCGGGGTGGCGGCAAGAGAAGCGGCGGTACAAGAGGTGGGATGGGCGGCCGGTCTTCCTAACTTTTTCAAAACCCTTCCTTCAATTCGAGACCATCACTCCACCGCTCCATCACTCCAACAATCCCATGATCTGAGGACAAACGTTTTGCCAGGGCGCCTAATCCACGAGGATAGCCGACACACCTCTTGCAACGTTGAGAATTTTCTGGGAGACGCTGCCGAGGATAAATTCCTTGACTCCTGAGTGACCCTTTCTTCCTACTACGATAGTATTATACCCTTTATTGGCCTCGTTTAGGATGTCCCTGACAACTCCTTTATCCTTTGTCTGAGCCTTGGCGGTGACGTTTTTTTCATCAAACCCTGCCTTTAAAAGCACTTCCTTGGCCTTGTCTAAGGCCTCATTAACCAGTTCTCTTTTATGATCCTCAAGCACGCAAAAGGAAGCCTGTCTTTCCTGGAAATAGGGAATGAGGCTCGGGCTGTTCATATCACATATGGCAGCCGTATCAGGAATAATGGAGAGCAGCGTGATCTCATGATCGTTTGAGAAAGACGATGCAATGTATTCAACCGCCCTCATCGCGTTTTCACTATCATCAAAGGCAACGAGTATTCTCTGGGCCACGGTTTACCTCCTGTTAAAGTATTCAACTTTTGTTTTCTGCTCCATATGGATGTACTATAAGAGAATGCATCATCCTTGCCCGCTTTTACATGTATCTTAAGAGAACCTTATGACAATATTCAATAATTAATCATTTTCTTATACATTACAAGGGATAATTTATTTCAGCACTGTGTTGTAACCACGAAGCGGCTTGTGTCCGAAAAATCAAACCTAACGAACAACTATCGCCCTTATAAAGGAGACCAGAGACGGGATGAATTCTTTGATCCTTCCCAACTGAGATCGCTTTTCTTTACTCCATTGTGCCCACGTATCCAACAGAAGGCCCCCTCGATCTTTTTAGAGATATCTGATTTTTCATATCCCTCGATAAGCGAATCTACTCTGCTGATGAAATTGTCGTTATAATGGGATGCGAATCCTGGAACCTGGGCGTTTCTCGGTCATTTGATCGACTTCCTATTGATCGCATCCCTCAGCGCCCCCGAACACCGAAAGGTAACCACCCTCTTTGCATCAAGCATAAGATCCTCGCCAGTCTGAGGATTCCTGCCCTTCCGCTGCCTTTTCTCCTTCACCCAGAACTTCCCGAAGCCGGTGATAAGGATATCCTCGCCGTTTTCGAGGGCGCGCTTCATGATCTCTACGAAGGAGTTGACCAGTTCTGCGGATTGCGCCTTGGTAAAATCGGTGCTGGCGTAAAGGGAGTCGATAATGTCTGCTTTGGTGAGGGTCATGGATATCTCCTGTTTTTGTGGTGAGGATAATTTTGAATGGCGATTTTGTCAAGAAATTATAGAAGTTACAAAAGCTTTAAGATGGATATATTGGCTGTGATCCCTTTGCAGGGATTATGCTGACGTAATGGCGTAGAAAAAGTGGTTGATATTTCGAATTCTATGCGTAATCTACAATTTAAGGATATTTTAGGTTATGGCACGCTATCTATAATCTCAGAACAACAGGAGCCATCCAACATCTTGTGGGTCTATATGCTAATTTTTTTCTGTCCTGCTTCCAATTTTCCGCCTGTCAGCCGTATCGAAGCGTACTTATTGACATTGAGTATTCCTAAGCCTAGAATGGAATTTGGATGATGAACGGAATGGCGACAAGAATATCGAGATTTAAGATGAGTCACTTATTCATTAAATGGCAAAAACAATATGATAGAGGAGGTTTGTGATGGAAGAGAAATCTGAAGCAGAACAACAAGCGCTAGATGCCCAGAGAACGGGCCAAGCTGAAGCCAAAAAAGTATCTGATGAGGCTTGGACACGAGCAGATCAGGCATATAAAGAGGCCAAGAAGCAGGCTCATATAGTCCATAAAAAGGCACGCAAAATTGCCGTTGATAAACAGGCTAGGAAGGAAGCAAATGAAGCCTATAAGAAGGCAATAGAGCAAGCAAAGAAACTCCGCGACGCAATTACAGAGGAAGCCATGGTGGTCTTCCGCTATTCTTACGACAAAGCCGATGCAGACTATCTCGAGAGTCAAATCAAATCACGGGAGGCTATTGAAGACGCAGATGAGACCTATAAAGAGGCTAAAGAGCAGGCTGGCATAGTCTACAAAGAGGCTAAGAAACGGGCCGTTGATAAGCAGGCTAGGAAGGAAGCAAATGAAGCCTATAAGAAGGCAATAGAGCAAGCAAAGCAAGTTCGGGACGAGGCTACACGCAAATTACGACAGGGAAGAAATCCTTAAAGGAGGTCGGTCGAAAAACCGGGCAAGGTTGATCCTCTCACGTGCCCCAAATGCCAGGGGAAAAATAGTTCTGCTTTTTCTGGCAGAGTTCCCATATCTTGTGTTACCTCTTGTGCCTCAAAGAATTCAGTATTCTGCTCTAAACATAATCTGCTTATAATCCGCATGAAAATCTCACAATATTGTAGGCGAAGGGGACGCTGGTAAGAAAATAAGTTGACGCACAATCCGGTTCTCAGGTAGTATTAGATTATGCCAAGACAAGCCCGCCTAGACGCACCCGGTATTCTACACCATATCATGATCCGAGGTATCGAGCGCCGAAATATTTTCGTAAACGACAGGGATCGGAAGGATTTCCTTGAGCGCCTCTCCAAACTTCTCCCTCCAAGTGAAACTGCCTGTTACGCATGGGTGTTCATCCCCAACCACGCCCATTTCCTCTTTCGGACAGGACTCGTTCCCCTTGCATCCATCATGAGAAGGCTCCTTACGGGATACGCTGTCAGCTTTAACCTCCGCCACAGACGCTACGGCCATCTTTTTCAGAATCGATATAAATCCATAGTTTGTCAGGAAGACACCTACCTCAAGGAGCTGGTGCGCTATATTCACCTCAATCCTGTTCGGTCCGGTATAGTGCCGGGGATCAAGGAATTGAATACCTACCCCTGGTGCGGGCACAGCACGCTGATGGGAACGAAGCACAGACCGTGGCAGGATCTGGACTATGTCCTGGGATATTTCGGTACAACGGCCGCTCAGGCGAAAAAGGCCTATATCAATTTCATGGAACAGGGAATCGGCCAGGGACGTCGTGAAGACTTAATAGGTGGGGGATTAATTCGCAGTGTGGGCGGATGGGCTGAGGTAGTGCAGTTGAAACGGGAGGGCCATGAGCATGTGATGAGCGATGAACGGATTTTGGGTGACTCAACGTTCGTAGAGACTGTGCTCTCAGATGCTGATGAGGCATACGAACGCCGGTACGGGCTGAAGCGCCTAGGCTATGATGCAGATCGGGTTGCTAACAGGGTAGCAGAAATCTATGAAATGGATCCTTCTGCATTTTTGTCCAAAGGCAAGCAGAAGCAAAAGGTACGGGCACGGAGTCTTTTTTGCTTTTGGGCGGTGAAGGAATTGGGCGTCTCCCTAAGGGACCTTGCCAGGCAGTTGGAGATAAGCCCTCCTGCGGTTGGGTATTGTGTTGAAAGGGGGGAGGTCATTGCCCGTGAAAAAGGGTACCGGCTCATGGAATAATATTTTACTTATTTACCAGCGTCCCCTGCTTACTAAAAAATGGTTCATGATTGTCTATAGTAATGCCAGGAACAATAGATCGAGGGATTTATCACTGCATAGGGAACGACATACAGGAAAGGAGTTCACAATGGCTGAAATACTTGCTCTTTATGGCAGTCCCCGTCGGAAGGGCAACACGGCCTTATTGCTGAAAAAAGCCGTTGAAGGGGCGGTTGAGGCGGGAGCAGAGGTAGAGGAGGTAGTGCTAAGGGATCTGAAGATGTCCCCGTGCCTGGAGATCTATGGATGCAAGAAGGCCGGCAGATGTGTGATTCAAGACGATTTCCAGGCCGTGTACGATAAGGCCTTGGCATGCCGCGGCCTGATGCTCGCATCCCCCATATTCTTTTACACGGTGAGCGCCCACACCAAGACACTCATGGATCGGTTTCAATCCCTGTGGGTGAAGAAACACTGGATCGATAAGGTTCCCTTTGGGAAACGGGAATGTTCTAAAAAGGGGCTTTTCATTTCAGTAGGCGCAACCAAGGGAAAGAGACTTTTCGAGGGCGCCCTTATCACGGTCCGCTATTTTTTCCAGGTTCTTGATATGGAGCTGTGGCAATCGCTGCTTTACAGAAGCCTTGATTTTGAAGGCGATGTGCTGAAATACCCGGCCTACCTTGAGGAGGCATATACGGCAGGCAAAGAGCTCGCGGAATCGATGAGAGGACGAGCCGGGGAGCAACATACAACCATACGAATTTAAGGTTGATGGTCTCGTAAAAAGTCGACATTAGTGTCATTACGAGCGACCTGCCCGCCATGCGAGTCCGCAAGGCGAGGCGGGCGGGAGCGAAGCAATCTCCTTCAATGTAACTACTTGAATTTACGAGATTGCTTCGTCGTGGAGTGTATCCTGAGCATAGACGAAGGACTCCTCGCAATGACAGGTGAAAAGACTTTCTTACGAGTTTGTCAGGTTTATCCCACCGCATTTTGATAAGGGTATTGACAAACTACAATTCCCTATTACAATTAATAATCATTACTGTTTATCTAAAATTTTATTTGCATATCTATCCGAATGGAACGTGAGCACGGTATATTTATTTGAAACGTCATGGAGTTAAGGGAATAGGCGGAAAAGGGATACTATGCCGGAGTTAACAGGAACCAAGACGGAGCAGGATTTATTGGAGGCATTCGCAGGAGAATCCCAGGCAAACCGAAGATACCTGGCCTTTGCAAAACAGGCGGACAAGGAAGGCTACCCGCAGGCAGCCAAGCTCTTCAGGGCGGTTGCCGAGGCTGAGACCGTTCATGCCCACGCACACCTCAGGACCCTCGGGGGGATCAAGAGCACCGCTGATAACCTGAGAGAGGCGATTTCCGGCGAAACCCATGAATTCAAGAGCATGTATCCGGCTATGATCGAAGACGCTCGGCAAGAGGGCAATAAAAGTGCGGAACGATCCTTTAGCTTCGCCAATGAGGTTGAAAAGGT
>Ga0307422_1001571_pt1 | contig 11831 bp, 9 predicted proteins | sample SalMarWE160290MG_FD_202153 | JGI IMG/M metagenome (GOLD analysis project Ga0307422, IMG submission 202153) | Salt marsh sediment microbial communities from the Plum Island Ecosystem LTER, Massachusetts, United States - WE1602-90 | ecosystem: Environmental > Aquatic > Marine > Intertidal zone >...
TATAGAATAAAAATAATTTAAATTAAAAATAATTAATCTGAATTTTTTTTTTAAGGTATGCCTTCATCTCTGTTGGAAGAAATTTATATATCACAAAAATAAATCTATATCAATGATTTGCACTTGTTTTGTCAAAGCAAAATGAAAATGTCCGGTTTACTCATTTACTAAACCCTCTCTAGATAGCAGTTATGGTGAATGGTAGGCCACGAAAGGGATCGGGCGGAGTAAGGGACGTATCGATGTACGAACTGATTTCAGAGCTTGCCAGCTTGTTAATGACCTTCCTTGCTTCAATCGATAGCTTATTATTGTTCATTTGAGAAAAATGCTTTGTTTAAAGAGAAATTTTCTCCGCCTACGTAGTTCTTGGGATGTCAGAATATACGAAAAAATTGATTGAAGTCTTGGGCAGATCGGTCTTCGAGATAATTACCCTCGCCAACATAGCTGAATAGTAATACTGAATCCGTTTGAGAGTCAAGAAATATGCAATCCCCAAAATTTTATCAAAAATATCTATTTCTAATAAATATAGTGAGAAAATCTAGAAAAGGGCTCCGTCTATTATTTTGAAAGGCAGTTAACAAATACTAAATATTTTGCTGGATTGGATTGTACAAAGTAATCTGTTATAATTTTTATACCATGAACAGAAAAAAAGAAGCCAAAAAAATTGAAGAGAAAAGGGCGGATTTCCTTAAAAAAAATCCAAAAATAAAAAGAGCTCTTCAAATATTTGACATTACAATTGATCAATATGAGAAAACACTCTCAGGCAGGGTAAATTTCTATACAGACACATCTACATCTCCAAAAAGCAGTGCAAATCCACGGAAATAAAATAAGAGAGTAAATGACAAGCTGGCAAGACATACAGCAAGAAATACTAAAAACTAAATCTCAAGACAAACCAAATGGGGATTTTGATGGTGTAAGAAAATCTAAATACGATCTAGTTAAGAAAATAACAGGAAGACCGCTTCTTGTTTATGCAACAGCTTTTTTAAATCCGGTAAAACTTCAATTTGCATCTCATTTTATGACAATAGATCTATCTGATAAGGATGGTTTCTATGAAATAATAAGAAATATTGATTCAGATAAGGTAGATATTTTTCTTCACAGCCCAGGGGGGACAGCTGAAGCCACAGAATCAATTGTTGAAATGCTTCGTTCTAAATTTAAAGTAATAAGATTCATCATTACTGGCGCAGCAAAAAGTGCTGCAACCATGCTGGCTTTATCTGGAAACAGCATTATGATGGACGATTCAGCAGAAATGGGGCCTATAGATCCTCAAGTTAGAGTAAGAGATCGGTTTTCGCCTGCTGGTTCAATCATAGAGCAGTTTGACAGGGCGGCGGATGAATTGCGTCAAGATCCATCGCGTTTGCCAGTTTGGTTGCCAATTCTGCAGGAATTCGCTCCAGCCCTTTTAGTCGAATGTGAAAATTATATTAATCTTTCTAGGAAACTTGTGATCAAGTGGTTGACTAAATACATGTTTCAGAATGAAGATAATGCAGGTACTAAAGCTAAGAAAATAGCTAATTTTTTGACAAATGAAAAAATTAACCTTTCTCATGCAAGGCGAATAGATACAGAGCAATTAAGAAAGAAAGGCGTTGTGATTGAATTATTAGAAGAACAGGAAGGCAGGTTCCAAGATGCAATTCGTCAGTTGCATTTTGCTATTATGGCAACGTTTGATGGAACTGGGGCTGTTAAAATATTTGAAAATTCAGAAGGTGCAGTTTTGATTAGGATGGTTAATATAGAAGTTAAGCCTTCGAGACAACAGCAACTTCAAAAATAAAAATATAACTCCAAGGAATTTACCTATAGGTTATTCAGGCTTTTCTTCTCTGCAATGTTCTAACGTATATCAAATCAGGGGAGAAGATGATTTCCTCCTCAAAGAGCATTGTTTTAAGGCCGATTTTGAGGCCGTTATTTAGTTTAGCTCCTGAAAATTCAAACACTTCGTGTGTTCTGACCCCAAAATTTATGAAATTATATATTTATTGCGGATATATTATTGACTTGATATATTTGTAATATGTATTATTCAGCTCAAAGGGTAGGAATTTGATAAAATTGATAGAAAATTACGAGTTCAAAAAAGGAAATTCCCATCCTATTGATAATCTGTCGGCAGGAAAGGAGGGGATATGGCGATTTATTGTCCGAAATGTCACACAGAAAATCCGAATGATTCTAATCGATGCCGGAAATGTGGCGCTCGCCTACATCTAGCGGAGGATCAGGCTCCAGAAACCCGAACTATGAAGTCCGCCGTGACAGATGTACCCGATGGGCTCGCTGCAGGGACTCTGATCGACGGTAAATATAAACTTGTCCTGCAGTTGGGCAGTGGAGGAATGGGCGTTGTCTACAAAGCCGAGCAAAGCACACCTATACATCGCAGTGTTGCCCTAAAAGTGATCAAGTTGGGCATGGATACACAGGAGGTCATTGCCCGGTTCGAGTTGGAGAAACAGGCCCTGGCCGTTATGAAACACCCCAATATTGCCGGAGTTTACGATGCTGGAGTTACCGAGAGCGGACGTCCCTATTTCGTAATGGAGTATGTTGCCGGTGTCCCAATTACGGATTATTGCGATCAACATCGACTTACCGTCCCGAAGAGACTGGAACTGTTCATGGCCCTTTGCGACGCCGTACACCACGCCCATCAGAAAGGTGTTATTCACCGAGATCTTAAACCATCCAATGTGCTGGTTGAGACCAGGGATGGGAAACCGGTTCCCAAAATCATCGATTTCGGGATTGCCAAGGCTATAGAACAGCGGATGACCGAGCAGACTTTGTTTACAGCCCAGGGGCAGTTCATCGGCACACCGGAGTATATGAGTCCGGAGCAAGCAGAGGCTTCTGGGCTGGATATCGATATCCGGACGGATGTTTATTCTTTGGGCATGCTTCTCTACGAGCTTTTGGTAGGTGTACTTCCATTTGATCCACGGGAGCTTCGCATGGCCGGATACGATGAGATACGCCGCCGGATTCGTGAGGAGGAGCCGTTCATCCCCAGCAAGCGCCTCACGGCTCTGGGGAATGCATCATCGCTCAACGCAGTCAACCGGAGCGTGGAAGTCTCTGTCCTAGTCAAACAATTGTGCGGCGATCTTGACTGGATAGTCATGAAGGCACTAGAGAAGGACCGGAGCCGCCGATATGCGTCTGCCTCCTCCTTTGCCGAGGATATCGAAAGACATTTAAACCACATGCCTGTAGCAGCCGGCCCTCCTGGAGCCACCTATCGTTTTGGGAAGTTCGTGCAACGACACAAGCTCGGAGTGACCGCTGCTCTGGTGATTGTCATTACGGTTATAGTGGGTTTGACGGGTTTGAGTTACGGTCTTATCGCAGCGGTGAATGCCAGGAATGCGGCCGCCTTAGAGCGGGACAAAGCCACGGCTGTCAACTCATTCCTTCAGGACATGCTTAAATCCCCGGATCCCGGCATCGGAGACCGGAATGTACGGGTAATAGACGTGCTTGAACGGCTCTCTGGTGTGATCGAAGTTGATCTCGGCGACCAGCCAGAGATCGAAGCTGAAGTCCAGAATACGCTGGCCCGGTCATTCAACTCGCTGGGATATTATCAAAAAGCACTGCCACATATCAACCGGACTCTCGAAATTCGAAATAGCCTCCTGGGACCGGCGCATTCCTCCACGCTGAAAGCTCAAAACGCCCTGGCGAATACATTAGAATCTCTTGGCCGATTGGAAGAGTCTGAAGCCATCTATAAAAAAAATCTGGACATACGCCGTCGCGTCCTGGGGGCGGAACATCCTGATACCCTCAATTCGATGCATGACTTGGCCGCCTTATACAACAAGAAAGGAAGGTATCTGGAATCCGTCGATTTGGCGCGCCAAACCCTGGCGATACGCAAAAGGGTTTTGGGCCCGAAGCACGAAGATATTTACACGAATTTCTTACTCCTTTCTAACGTGCTGACCAACCTGAAAGAATATGATGAGGCTGAAAAGTTTGCCAGTATGTCACTGGAGAGAAGTCGGGAAATTGTCGAGGAACGGAAGCTTGCCCATGGTTTGGAACATCCCATCGTGCTAAATTCGGAACACTTGTATGCCTATGTGCTATACATGCAGGGTAAATATGGAGAGGCCGAAAAGATACAGAGAGATCTGCTGGAGAGGCAAAGAAGTGTTTTCGGACCGAATCATGACAATACTCTTTCTAACCAATTTAACCTGGCTAATACGCTTAAGCATCAGGGCAAACTGCGGGAAGCTGAATCGTTGTACCTTACAACAATGGATAAATTTATGGAAGCATATGGTGTTGAACATCCCCACACTTTGATAGTAGCCTCGGGATTGGCCAGTGTGCTGGATGAACAGAATAAGTTCTCCGAAGCTGAATCGATCTACCGGGAGACCCTGAATGTGCAGAAGCGCATCATGGGGCTGGACAACCCTTGGACTCTAGATACGGCTTACAATCTAGCGGAGAGCTTGAGAAAACGGAGTCACTATCGGGAAGCTGAGGTTCTGTATCGACAGATTATAGAAGAGGAGAGGAAGCTGCTTGGAAAGGAACACCAGGATTCGCTAAAGACGGTCTACAATCTTGCAATCGTGATCCGAAATCAAGGGTGTTTGGAGGAGGCGGAAGACTTGCTCGTGGAAACCTCGAAAATGCAGGAACGCCTGCTGGGTTTAGATCATCCAGACACTCTGGCAACAAACAATGCCCTTGCTATCACCCTCAGTCAGGCGGGTAAGTTCGAGCAAGCGGAAGGTTTCCTGATCGAGAATATTGAGAGCAAAAAACGGTCATTCGGTCCGGAGCATGAAAATACCGTGAGATCCATGTCCAATCTTGCCGGCGTGTACATCGATCATGGCGAATATGGGAAGGGGGAAAAATTGGTTCGGAAAGCAATCGATATTTTAGAGCGCACCCTGGGTGGCGATTATTCAACAACTCTGATCACCTATGCTAACCTGGGGGAAATACTGAACAATCAAGGTAAGTACGGAAAGGCAGAGGCTCTTCTCAGAACCACGCTGGCGAAGATGCGGAAAAAGCTTAGAAACAACCATCCTTATATCATCTTTTGCCTGAAAACGCTGGCAATGTCTCTTGATAAACAGGGCAAGAACGACCAAGCGGCAAGGATTATTCAAGAAATCAAGGCACTCGATGAACAGGGGCGGAAATAGTTCAAGAAAAATAAAATCAAGATTTATCTTATGATGAAGATTGGCTTGCTGGAAAGGATGCTTTTGGAAATCTACGCCAGGTAACTTTCCAGTTTGATTTCTCACGGCCATCAGTTTACAAGCCTATGGCCACTTTCGGTCGTACTGGCCTACGGGGATTAGTTCGGACCAAACTCGGTCCTCGCCGAGCTTACAAGTTGAGCTAGTCTGTGGTGAAATTCATCGAAGAGCAAAAGAGAGAGGATGGATCAGTAACTTTATGCGAGCTGGTCAACCAAATCAAAATGCAGTTCGGGTTGGTTGTGCACACACGAAGTATTCAACGGGCTCTGAAGTGCAAGAAAAAAAACAGCTTTGAAGGAGACATATACTGAGGAGCTTGTTTGTACGGGTGCAACCGACTCCCTTATGCAAGCCTTATGAACATTTGCGCAGCTATGTGCTTGAGGCTTCGAATATGCCTGGACAGGTATATGGTCTAGGAGTTATGTTACGGCAAGGGATGCGGGCATGGATAGATGCCACTTTGGAGTATGCTCAGTTAAAGCAAGATCCTGGCAATGCTGTTTTACAGAAGACTTCTTGGATTTTCTACTCCGCAACTGGTATAGTACCAATAATCTCTCGGAAAGATTTAAATCTTCGGATATGGCGTATTTGGAGAGACTGATCTTTGCTGCGGAAGGATTATAGTCACTTGATAAGTCTCGCTGAGAAGGAATTTCGTTTTTGGACTTAGAGACCATAAAAGATGAATTCGATTTTTAGAATAAAATATAAGATTGCTTTCTTTGACACCAGTTATCTCTCACTATAAGTTCATGTAGGAATGTTCACAGAGGGAAAAAATAACAGGCAATAGATATAATATTCATGCAAAAAGGAGGTTTAGATGAAAAGAAAGATTTTTATGGTTTTTTGTATCTTCATTTTAGTTTTTTCCTCGTGTAAGAAAGTAGAAACGAGCACACTGATCCCTGTGAACCATTATAGGAAATGGGGTTATGTTGATACTTGGGGGAACATAGTGATTGACATGAAGTTTGACGATGTAGGTGAATTTTCAGAAGGCTACGCTGCGGTAAAAATTGAAAAAATGTGGGGCTACATCGACAGTGCTGGAAAGATGGTTATAACTCCTCAATTTAATGAGGCCAATGAGTTTTATGAGGGTCAGGCACAGGTGCTAATAGGTGAAAAATATTTCCTCATCATCAACAGCCTTGATGAGATGATAAATGATGCGGAGAGAAGAAAAGAATCTTATATTACCTTTCTCAATAACATATTCACTACTGAGATATCTTATAGAGTAAAACGCCGGATGGAAAGAAATATGACAGCGGCGCATTTTCCTGTAATAAAGAAAATAGATAACTTTGATTTTGGTCTGGTGAAGGGCATAGGTAAATCTGAGGCGGTAAATCTCATTGACTGCCGCTGGATAGATAACCAGGAAAACCTGTTATTTTTTGGACCGCCTGGGGTGGGCAAAACTCACCTTGGGATTGCTTTTGGAGTAGCTGCGGTTGAGAAAGGATATAAGGTTTGTTTTGAAAGAGTAACCAACCTGATAAAACTTTTAAAAACAGCTGAAGTGCAGAAGAAATCGGAATACAGGATAAAACGTCTCATGAAGTCAGCTCTGATTATAATCGATGAGATAGGCTACACCCCGATCGAGAGACGAGAGGCTAACCTCTTTTTCAACCTGATCAGTGAAACCTATGAAAAAACATCCATAATAGTTACATCCAATAAAAGCTTTGATTCCTGGGCGGAAATGATGGGTGACAGTGTGATGACCACCGCAATGCTGGACAGGTTGTTACATCACGCCAGAGTTTTTACCCTGGATGGTGAGTCTTATAGAATAAAAAATCAAAACAAGGAGGTATGATCATTTCCGGCACACTGAAAATGTGTATTTCTGTTTACCGAAGCTTATGCACTTCTACTTACCGGGACTTATGCATTTATCCTTACCGCAAGTTATGTAAAAGTCCTTGCCTTTTACAGTTCGAGAGGATACAGTGAGGACTCTTAGAAAAATCACCGGAGAAAATTTCGGTGAAGATTATAAAAAATGGTTAGGTATTTGGATTAAAGACAAAAAGGAGGCAAAAATTATAAAAAAATGAATAAAAGAACAATTGAGATTGAATCAAATTCATTAAAAGAAGCCAGAGAACAAATCAAATCAAAAATACCTAAAGGCTTCGATGTTATCAGAGAAGAAATCCTTTCTGATGGAAAAACAAAGAATATAGAAAGCACTGGAGAAACAGTTGAGGCTGCGTTTGAAAAAGCCAAAAGCAAATTACCCTCTAATTCAGAAATTATAGAAAAAAAGCGAAAGCGCACACCACAGAAAAAAGTTGTTACCGTTGAAGCTTTTGATGAATGGATAGCAAGAAGTAGAGTAAATATTGATTCAGATGTAAGAATAGAAAGCATTTTAATGAAGGGAAAAGGCAGAAAAGGTGTTTTTGGTATTGGAAAAAAGCCTAATAAATATGAAATTCATCTTTTTGAGCAAGCTGTTGTTGAAATTAAATATAAAAAAATGGCAAAAATTCTTATAGAATTTGGCGAGCCGCCTGAATGTGCTATTTGTGGCAAAAAGAGACCATATAAGGAAATGAGTGGTTTTGGAGAGGAAGAGAAAAAGATATGGTTCTGTTCTGATACATGCTGGGAAAAGCGCGGACGAATAGTCGGAAGTAAAGATGGAAAAGGGTGTCCATATTATAGAAAAGATATGATGTGTAAATCGCCAAGTGGAATTCTATTACCTTGCAGTTTTACATTTAAAGTGGGTTCGAATTATACTTTTTGTTATGTCTACCGTACTTTTAAAGTAATATAGAAATATAATATTTCTCTTCGGCATCTTTAATCAATTCCCGCCCTCCAAACATTCTTTCTTTATAAGTTGATTTAACTACCAAGATACGTTCAATTTTATCAGAGGAACCTTTAATAACATGCTCAGTCCACATGCCCTCTTTAGCTGTTTTCCCTATACAACATAAAACAAAGACTAAAGATATATTTAAAACTAATAGCTTAACAAAATAAATTCACATTTTTGCTTTACTAATATAAGTCGTAATTTTTGACAAATATATATCCTTTTAATTTATAGATTAAAGAAAGAAACTTATTCTGTCAATGAATGCTGCAGCAACGTAATAATGTACGGTTCTTAGCAAAATAACTGGGGTCGCACCGTGCTAACTTTAGCATTATCAATATGACAAGTCTTTTTAAGGGTAGATTTTGGCTCTTAAACCGCTTTTTCATGGGGGCAAAATAGCAAATAAGATGTCTCTGATTCTCCTCTACAAATAAGACTTTATCTTTAATAACAATAGGTGAACGAGTATGACATCACCGTTTTTTCTATCCAACGATCATTATTCTCCCCGAGAGACTTATAAAAAAAAGAAAGTTCCCCAGAAAACTACGAAAATCCATGAAACCGCTTGGACTATAAATATATATACAGCAATTCTAACAGTGGATGAAATGATCTTGGTAGAATAAGGATGTTTCGATAGAGATTTTCTATATAATTTTAAAAAGAAATCTTTTATATAATTTTTTGATTCTATACTTGTAAACATCTTACTTGTAATATCCTTAGAATTTTCATCAGATGGTTGATATTCTTCCTTTTCCATGAAAAAAATATCTTTTATTTTATACTTGTGTCCTTTCTTGATTAATGACAAGATATTAGCAAGGGTAAGAACCAGAAAATAAAAAATTAACATAATTCCAGCTATTCGAAGCAATAATTTTATGAAGCCTGTTAATGTGCTTTTTTCGGACGGGGCATATTTTGCATGCTTGAGGCAATAATAATAATGACTATACGCACTACTAAACACTTCCTTATAACGAACTTTCTCAGTCATAGTACTTGTACACCATCCGTGTAAACAGATTTTTCCTGTTACTTTGTTGTATGATATCTTCCAGGCTTTTAATGCTCCAAAAGAAGTAAAAAAAGTGATATATAAAAATATAATAAGAAGTAACAAGCCTATGATTCTGTAAGCAATATCAATAGAGACAAGCCCTATGATTTTTTTTCTGAATTTATTTTTTTGGACGGTTTTGCTTTTGAATAAAGGAATGCATTCCCCCGATATAACATGGTAAAATCGCTTTGCCTTCTTTGATTTAAATATAGGTATAAGTTACCTGATTTCCAATAATTTTTATCTTCGCACCTTCCTGAACGAACCTATCAAATTAAAATAGTAACGTCAATAAGGAAAAAGAGAAAAAAGGGGTTGGACCATGCTAACTTATAGATATCATGAAAGATACACCATATAATAAGGCCTTACTTTTTGCCTTAAAAGCTTCTTTTTGACCCCCATAGAAGCACTTTAAGACGAAAACTGTAAAAATATCATCTGATGATTTGCTTAAACGTACATTTTTGCCACCAGGTATCCATATTGGTTTTGTTAGTCGAACACACCGACAAATCATAGCGGATAAAGAAAAAGAACAGTACCTTGGTTATCCCACCACGGTTCTCTTGGAGGATAACAAAACCATTATTTTCTTTTATCCCAAAGGACATGGACGGGGCGCCATTGTTATGAAGAAAAGCACAGATGGCGGCCTCCCCTGGAGCCAAAGGCTTCCAGTGCCGGAAAATTGTAAGACATCTTTGGAAGTACCGACAATTTACCGGGTGAAGGATGAAAAAGGAAAGAAACGTTTGATTTTGTTTCCCAGACTTTATCCTGCGCAGATGGCTGTTTCTGAAGACGATGGGAAGACCTGGACTCCACTTAAGGCGGTGGGGGATTGGGGAAGTTCTGCCAGACGGCACTTTTGTGCTAACAACTTATGGCTATTGGATAGAGGGGATGAGCCTTTTGTGCTGTGGTAAAGTTTGTTTATCTTTAATATTCATCATATTCATTATTTCGGCGCAACCTACAAAAAAATAATAGGAGTTAAAATAATTGAAAGAATTAATTTTTTTTAAATATTTTTGACTTTTCCAGAATTCCGTAGTTTCTTATTCTATATGTTGTTATGATCTTAGCTGAAGCCTTTTTCCCTCTAAATTCTTGCTCGTCTATTTCTGCTGTTGAATTGCTCCAAACATCTCTGCTCTTCAGAGTAATAGGCTCTCCTTGATAGATTAGTTGAACAGTTCCATCTATATCTACATCGAATATTTCTAAATTATTATCCTTGTATGGCAAATTATAAATTCCTTCAAGCCTGGTCGCTCTCCCACTGCCTGCATTACCGCTTAGACTTGTACCTCTTCCAATCACAATCTTTAGCTTTTTATTTACTTTAAAATTTATCTTCCCACTCAGAGTTTTTTTTACATTATTGAAGTTATAGGTAGGAAAATCTATCATAGGTCCCCTATATTCACCTTTGATAGAAACTCCATATTTGTGAACGTGAAGATCAATAAATATATATTTATCCGGACTTAATTTCCACTCTGTTTCGTAATTGTTTAGGATAGCTATTATGGGATAAATATCAAAAGCCTCAGCTTCCATCTCGAGAAGCTTGGGGACAAAGGATGAATAAAGCACCTCTTTAAATACAAAATCTGTGGACTCAACATCAAAATAACTCCCCATAAATTGTTCTGTTTTCTCTGATAATTTTTTTCCTTTCTCCTGTTTATAAACTTTACTGATTTTTGTTTTTGGTGCCCTTTTCCAATATGTTTGGGCTAGATTGCTGTTAACCATTAATATCGTTAATATAAAAATTAACAATAAAATATAAATGTTGTTTTTATATGGAATGGGCATCTATGGACCTCAGAAACTGTTTTTCATGCAATTTTCTTTTATTTTTGTTCGATTCTTACCCTCTAACTTTCTGTAAATAATACTATAATAGTAAGGGTCACATAAAGTCAATGGGAAAGCAGTATGATGTCAAAGCAATGTGATAATGTCCTATTTTAACAAAATAAAAATGTCCGGTTTATGAAAAATAAGTTAAGGTTCTTATTTACTAAAAAAAGTAAGGAGAGCCTTAATGGAAGAGGACATTATTACATGACATTGACAAAACGAGTAGAGCATTTGACATCAATTTTTTCCTATGACATAAGACGAAAAGAAGATCAAATAAGGAAAATAGAACAAAAAATAATGCAAAAAAGATTTGTTTAATAAACTCATTATATTTTGTTTTTTCTGGAAACCTATAATCAAATATGAAAGGAAGGTTTCTTTAGAAAAGAAGAGAGGATAAAGTAAAAAAGTATTTTTTCTATCTTGGCATTTTCACTGTAATCTTTATCATCCTTTCTGGATGCGGAGATTTTTTGCCTTCAGGGATTTTTCATTTGTACCCTGGTGATTCAAAATCAGATTCTGAAGTAGGAATTCTTGTAAATAATAAACAGAAATGGATAATTTCCTTGAATGAGGATAGAATTCAGGAACCATTTGTTCGAAATTATTATCTTCTTCCAGGAACATATAGCCTTGAAGTCGTTATGCATTTATATCTGTATCAATTCTCTAATTTTAAGGTGGAAGCAGGTCATGTATATCGGTTACGTAGTTTAAGTCGAGAATTTGATAATTA